>Ga0247833_1000377_pt1 | contig 79872 bp, 58 predicted proteins | sample LaCruzMarch2015__7_FD_187117 | JGI IMG/M metagenome (GOLD analysis project Ga0247833, IMG submission 187117) | Freshwater microbial communities from meromictic Lake La Cruz, Castile-La Mancha, Spain - LaCruzMarch2015_8m | ecosystem: Environmental > Aquatic > Freshwater > Lake | place: Spain...
GGGCGGGGCCAACGCGGTGGTGGTGGAGGCCGACATCAACGGCGACCGGGTGGCGGATTTCCAGATCTTCATCAACGGCCAGACCACGATGGTCATGGGGGATTTCATCCTGTAGCGACGGGCGGGGGGGCGATTGCACTTTCCCTCCGGCCGCTGCAGTGTCCGCGCCGGGCCGGACCTGGCCCGAAGCGACCACGCAAGGGGCCAACCATGACCGATCTGATCTACAGCGCCGTCGGGCAGTTCACCAGCGTGCGCGATCCCTATCTCGAGGATCACTTCGTGGCCCGCCTGTTCCGCCCCGGCGGCGATGCCGCCACGGCCCGCGCCCGGTTCGCCGCCTTCCTGAAGGACCGCCCGCTGCTCCCGCTGCTGCTGGCGGGCCTGGCCCGCGCCCGCGCCGCGATCGGCGACGGGGCGGGGGCGATTCCGGTGGTCGACTGCGGCGTGTTCATGGGCAATTTCTCGGTCGCGACGGCCTTGCAGGCGGCGCGGGCGGGTCTTCCGGTCGAGATCACCGCCTATGAGGCCAACCCGGCTCTGGCCGACCCGATCCGCGCCAACATGGCATTGTACGATCTGGAAGTCGCGGTGCATGCCAACGGCATCGGCGGCGATTATGGCACGCTGAAGTTCGCCCATGCCGAGGGCGGGCTGATCGGCGGCACGCTGTTCATGCCGAACCGCAAGGAAGAGACCGGCCCCGGGGCCACCACGGTCGATTGTGCGGTGATCCCCTTGCGCGATGCGCTGCCGCCCGAACTGGCCCCCGGTCTGGTCAAGATCGACATCGAGGGCAACGAGGTGGCGGCGTTCGGGTCGATCATCGGCGACGCGGGGCGGATCAACAACGTCTGGTTCGTCGAATTCGCGCCCTTCCAGGCGCGGCTGACTGTCGGGGCAAGTGGGGGCGGGGCAAGTGGGGGCGGGGCAAGTGCGGGCGGGGCAAGTGCGGGCGGCGGAATGTGCTATGGCGACTTCCTGCTGGCCCGCTATGCGGTGTTCGATGTGGGCAGCTGGCTCTGGGTGCCGCATGTCCGCCGCCTGCGCGATCTGGCTGCGCTGGAGGATTGCCTGAAGGCGGGCGATGCCCGCGCCCACAACACCGACCTGCTGCTGATCCCGCAGGACATGGCCGATCTGGTGGCCGAGGTGGACGCCCTGGCATCGGCCCGGGCCGGGTAGCGCGCGCGGGCGGCGGAGAGGCGCGCCTTTGCCGCCTGTGCCTCTTGTCAGCCGGGGGCGGTCGTGACAGGAGGCAGGCCTGATACCTGCCCCCCCCCGTTCCCCCGCGGTTCCAACTCCGAAGGCCCATGCGACGCACGCTTTACCTGCACATCGGTGCCCACCGCACGGCGACCACCTCGATCCAGCGGTTCCTGCGCACCAACACCGAAGGGCTGGCGCAGCGCGGCATCCTCAACCCCGGCGGCCTGTCGCGGCATCATGTGCTGGCGGGGCGGATCCTCGGCGGCCATGCCGAGGCGGCGGCGGCGGACCTGACCGCAGAGGCCGAACGGGTGGGGGCCGCCATCGGGCGGCCCGTCGGCACCATCGTGCTGAGCGACGAGGACATCTGCACCCGCACCGACATGGCCCGGCTGGCCCGGCTGTCGGCGCATTTCGAGGTGCGGGTGATCTTCGTCCTCCGCCGCCAGGATCTGTGGCTGGAAAGCTGGTACCGCCAGAACGTGAAATGGCAGTGGAACCGCGATCTGGCGCATCTGACCTTTGCCGAATTCCTGGCCCGGCGGCGCGGGTTTTTCTGGATCGACTATGACGCCACGGTGACCCGGCTGGACCGGCTGTTCGGGGCGGAGGCGGTTCGGGTCATGGTGTTCGAGAAGGGCGCGATGCCCGAAGGGCCGGTTGCGGCCTTTGCCCGCGCGATCGGGCTGGACAGCCTGGACGGGCTGGCGGCGGGGCAGCATGCCAATGCCTCGCTGTCGGCCCTGACCACCGAATTCATGCGGCACCTGCCGCTGGACGAATTTCCCGACCGCACCCGCCGGATGCTGGAGCAGGCCTGCGCCAAGGTGGACTGGCATGTGCGCCAGAGATACGGGGCGCAGTCGCCCTGGCACATGGATGTCGCCACGCGCGCGGCGGTGCTGGCCGAACATGCCGCCGGCAATGCCGCCCTGGCGCGGCGGCGCTTCGGGCGTGAGGCGCTGTTCACCGACCCGCTGCCGCCCGCCGATGCGCCGCTGGCCCCCACCGGCCTGCCCGAGGATCCGGCGGCGCTGATGCAGGTCTTCGTGGCCCCGCTGGTGCGCCAGCTGATGGCGCTCGGGGTTGGCGGGGGGCAGGCGGCGGGATCGGGGGCGGCAAAGGACGGGGCCGGCGACGACGGGTCCACCCCGGCCTGAGCCTGCGGACTTGCTTTAGCGCCCCCCCCCGCGACAGGGCGGGAAAGCGCGCGACCAGCCGCGACCGAAGCCGGTCCGGCAGCAGGCGGCGGACCAGCCGGCGCAGCGCCGAGGCCCGGGGCGGCAGCCAGATGCCGTGGCGGTCCTGGTAATGGCGGATGCACAGCGCCTCGGCCTCGACCCGGTTCGCCCCTTCGATCACCGATTGCAGCAGGCCGTGGATCTGGCCGACCTCCGCCCGGTGCACCGGCCGGGGGATGCGGGTGTCGAGCCAGATCGGGATGCCCGCCACCTCCAGCGCGCCCGACAGCCAGGTGTCGTCCACCGCCCACAGCACCGGCGGAATGTCGTCCACCCCGGGGCCGAAGAAATCGGGCCGCACCAGCGCCCCGGCCCAGCCTTCGAACTGGTCGGCATAGCCCGACTGCCGGAACAGCGGCAGGCCGGGGGTCTGCGCGCGCTCCTCGGGCGTCCAGCGGGCCATCCGGGGCATCCGGTGCGGCGCGCGCGGGGTGCGCCCCAGGGGGGGCAGATGGATGGCCTGGGCCGCGATGCAGTGCCGGGGCCGCTCGGCGGCGGCCCGCTTCAGGGCGGCCAGCCAGCCCGGGGGATAGATCCGGTCATCATCGCACAGCACCAGATCCACCGCCTGGCCCCGCAGGTCGCGCACCGCAGGCAGGATCTTGGTGGCCGGGCCCTGGTCGGGGACGCCGCGCACCAGCCGGACGCCGGGCGGCAGCACCGGCAGCGTGCCGTCCCAGTCGGGAAACCGGCGATACCGGTCGGGCAGGATCAGCCAGACCGCATCGGGGGCAGGCACCTGCGACAGCAAGGAGTGCAGGGTCGGCCCCAGATGGGCAAACCGGGGCGGGATCGAGGACAGCGTCACGATGGTCGGCGCATCGGGCACGGCGGCGGTCTCCTTCGGCGCGGGATGGGTCAGCCGTCGGGCAGGCGGCGCGGTCGGTCCGGCACAGGGGGGTGGCACCCCCCCCCCCGCGCCTCAGCGGGCCAGGATGGCCACGACGATCCGCTCTGCCGCCTCTTCGGCGGACAGGGCCACGGTGTCCACCGTGATCTCGGGGGCTTGCGGCGCCTCGTAGGGGCTGTCGATGCCGGTGAAGTTCTTCAACTGGCCCGCGCGGGCCTTTTTATACAGCCCCTTGACGTCGCGCGCCTCGGCCACCGCCAGCGGCGTGTCGACATGCACCTCGAGGAACTCGCCCGGGGCCATCAGCTCGCGCACCATGCGGCGTTCGGCCCGGAACGGCGAGATGAAGGCGGTCAGCACGATCAGCCCGGCATCGGTCATCAGGCGCGCCACCTCGCCCACCCGGCGGATGTTCTCCACCCGGTCGGCATCGGTGAAGCCCAGATCGCGGTTCAACCCGTGGCGCACGTTGTCGCCGTCCAGAAGGAACGTGTGCCGCCCCAGGGCGTGCAGCTTCTTCTCGACCAGGTTGGCGATGGTCGATTTGCCCGACCCCGACAGGCCGGTGAACCAGACCACGCCGGGTTTCTGCCCCTTCAGGGCGGCATGGGCGTCGCGGTCCACCTCCAGCGCCTGCCAGTGGATGTTCTGGCTGCGGCGCAGCGCAAAGTGGATCATCCCCGCCGCCACCGTGGCATTGGAAATCCGGTCGATCAGGATGAACCCGCCCAGATCGGGGTTGTCGGCGTAAGGCTCGAACGGGATGGCCCGGTCGGTGGCGATGTTCACCACGCCGATCGCGTTCAGCCCCAGGGTTTTCGACGCCAGATGCTCCAGCGTGTTGACGTTCACCTCGTATTTCGGCTCGGTCACCGAGGCGGTCACCACCTGCGTGCCGATCTTCATAAGGTAAGGGCGGCCCGGCAGCATCTCGTGCTCGTCCATCCAGACCAGCGTCGCCTCGAACTGGTCGGCCACCTCGCAGGGCGCGTCGGCTTTGGTGATCACATCGCCGCGCGAACAGTCGATCTCGTCGGCGAAGGTCAGCGTCACCGACTGGCCCGCCACCGCCCGGTCCAGATCGCCGTCGAACGTGACGATGGACTTGACCGTGGTGGTCTTGCCCGAGGGCAGCACCCGGATCGCATCGCCGGGGCGCACCACGCCCGTGCCGATCTGCCCGGCAAAGCCGCGGAAATCCAGATTGGGCCGGTTGACCCATTGCACCGGCATCCGGAACGGCCGGTCGATCATCCGCGTCTCGTTGACCGGGGCCTGTTCCAGATGGGTCAGCAGCGACGGCCCCCGATACCAGGGCATCGCGGGGCTGACCGACACCATGTTGTCGCCGCGCAACCCCGAAATCGGGATCGGCAGGACCTGCGCCATGCCGATCTGCCCGGCAAAACGGGTGTAGTCCTGCACGATCTCGTCGAACCGGGCCTGCGAATAGCCCACCAGATCCATCTTGTTGACCGCCAGCACGATGTTGCGGATGCCCAGAAGGTTGACCAGATAGCTGTGTCGCCGGGTCTGGGTCAAAACCCCCTGGCGCGCGTCGATCAGGATCACCGCCAGATCGGCGGTCGAGGCCCCGGTGACCATGTTGCGGGTGTATTGCTCGTGGCCGGGGGTATCCGCCACGATGAACTTGCGCGCGGTCGTGGCAAAGAACCGGTAGGCCACGTCGATGGTGATGCCCTGCTCGCGTTCCGCCGCCAACCCGTCGACCAGCAGGGCAAAGTCGATCTCGCCGCCCTGGGTGCCGACCGATCTGCTGTCATGCTCCAGCGTGGCAAGCTGATCCTCGAAGATCATCTTGGTGTCATACAAAAGCCGCCCGATCAGGGTCGACTTGCCGTCGTCGACCGACCCGCAGGTGATGAAGCGCAGCATGGTCTTGTGCTGGTGCTGGTGCAGATAGGCGTCGATATCCTCGGCGATCAGGGTATCGGTGACATAGACGGGGCTGGTGCTTGCGACCGACATCTCAGAAATACCCTTCCTGCTTCTTCTTCTCCATCGAGGCGGACTGATCGTGGTCGATCGCCCGGCCCTGCCGTTCCGAGGTGGTGGTCAGCAGCATTTCCTGAATGACTTCCGGCAGGGTTTTCGCCTGCGATTCCACGGCTCCGGACAGCGGATAACAGCCCAGGGTGCGGAAGCGGATGGATCTCATCTGCGGCACCTCGCCGGGGGCCAGCGGGAAACGGTCGTCATCGACCATCAGCAACAGCCCGTTGCGTTCGACCACCGGGCGCATCGCGCTGAAATACAGGGGCACGATCCGGATGTTTTCCAGGTGGATGTATTGCCAGATGTCGAGTTCCGTCCAGTTCGACAGCGGGAAGACCCGGATCGACTCGGTTTTGGCCTTGCGGGTGTTGTAAAGCTTCCACAGCTCGGGGCGCTGGCTTTTCGGGTCCCAGCGGAAATTGGCGGACCGGAACGAAAAGACCCGCTCCTTGGCACGGGATTTCTCTTCATCCCGCCGCGCGCCGCCGAAGGCCACGTCGAAATTGTATTTCGTCAGCGCCTGTTTCAGGCCTTCGGTCTTCCACATGTCGGTGTGCAGCGATCCATGGTCGAACGGGTTGATGCCCTTTTCCATCGCCTCGGGATTGTGATGCACCAGAAGGTCCATCCCGGCCTCGGCGGCGGCCTGTTCGCGCATCTCGTACATCGCGCGGAATTTCCAGGTGGTGTCGACATGCAGCAGCGGAAACGGCGGTGGCGCGGGGTAGAACGCCTTTTTCGCCAGATGCAGCATGCAGGCGCTGTCCTTGCCCACCGAATACAGCATCACCGGATTGTCGGCGTTCGCCACCACCTCGCGCAGGATATGGATGCTTTCGGCCTCCAGATGCTGCAGATGGGTCAGCGTGGCGCGGTTGGCAGGGGCGCTGGCCGCAGCCGGTTCCGGGACAGCGGTCGGTGAAGCAGGGGACTGGGGCATTGCGGCGGACTTTCCTGTGGGCCGGGCACCGATTGCAGATTTCGCGACGGAATTCCAGAACAGAGCGTCCGAACAGTGTCATCTGCGGCACGAAAACCGCAGCCGCAGGGCAGGGCCGCAGAAACCGCAGATCCCGGGCAAACCGCAGGGGCCCGCCCACCGGTCAGGTGGGCCGGATCAGGCCAGCCGGTGGCGCAGGGCGCTCAGGCCGGGGGCCAGCAAGGCCGCGGCAGCCTCGGGCGAGGCGGCTTCGACATAGAGCCGGAATTCGGGGGCATTGCCCGACGGGCGCATGTGCAGCACCCGCCCCGAGGCCAGTGTCAGGCGCAGCCCGTCGGTGCGGTCGACCGCAGCACCGGACAGACCTTCGCCCCGGCCTTCGCCCAGACCTTCCCCCAGGCCCTCGCCGAGGTCCGCCAGAAAGGCGTCAAGCTGGGCCGGGTCGGCCTCGAACCCCGCCATCAGCGCGCGCGCGCGGTCGGCGGGGATGTCTTCCAGCCGGTCGGTGGCGGTAAAGCGGGCAGGCTCGGCCGCCACCAGCGCCGCGACCCCCCCGGCGGCGCGGGCCCGCGACAGGGGCGCGATCATCGGCAGCAGGCTGTCCCGGGTGGCCAGCGGCGGCAGCGGCCCCGCAGGCCCCTGCGCGGTGAACCCCAGCAGAAAGCCGCCATTCGCCTCGTATCCCGCCACCGCCGCGCCCGCTCCTGCGGCCTGCATCGCGGCGATGACGAAGGGCGAGCCGATCTTCGTGCGGATCACCCGGGCAAAGCGCCCCGATGCCTCGGCCCCGGTGTTCGAACTGACCGGGGTCACCACCACCCCGGCCCCCAGCACGGCCGCCGTGATCTGGCCCAGCACATCGCCGGGGATCACCCGGCCCTGCGCATCGGTCAGCAGCGGGCGGTCGCCGTCGCCATCGGTGGACAGGATCGCGTCCAGCCGGTGCGCGGCGGCCCAGTCGGCAAGCTGCGCCCGCGCGGCGGCAGGCACCGCTTCGGTATCGAGCGGCACGAACACCCCGGACCGGCCCAGATCCACCGGCATGGCCCCCAGGGCCGCGACGGCATCCAGCAGCAGGTCACGGCTGACGGCGCTGTGGCTCCAGACCCCCAGACGCAGGCCCTGCAGGGCCCCGGGGCCGAAGGCGGTGACATAGCGCGCCACCCAGTCGGACCCGGCGGACCCGTACAGGCGGGGCGGCGGGCCTGCGGGGCCGTCGGGAACCGGGCCGTCCAGCGCCGCCAGGATCGCCGCCTCGTCGGTCTTGGCGATCTCGCCGCCGGGCAGGTAGAATTTCAGCCCGTTGCGGTCGGCCGGGATGTGGCTGCCGGTGACCATCACCGCCGCCGCTCCGGCCTGCATCGCGGCCAGCGCAAGGGCCGGGGTGGGCACGGCCCCGCAATCGACGCAGGCCACCCCCATGGCCCGCGCCGCCCCCAGCACCGTGGCGGCCAGATCGGGCGAGGAGGGGCGCAGGTCGCGGCCCACCCACAGCCCGGTTCCCACCGGACAGGCGCGCAGGAAGGCCCGGATGTGATCGGCCACCAGGTCGGGCGTCAGCTCGACGACCAGACCGCGCAGACCGCTTGTGCCGAATTTGGGTGCCATGTGCCGATCCCGCTCGTTCCTGATTCCGCTCGTTCCCGATCCTGTCTCTCTCCGACCCTGCCCGGGCCCCCTCAGAGCCGCTGCGAAATGCCGAGCGCCGTGCCGAACAGGCCCAGCAGGCTGCCCGTGGCGGGGATCGGCGATTCGGTGGCAAGGATCACGTCGTCGGGATGGATGTCGAAAGTGCCCGCCGCGAACAGCCCGTCTCCCGCGCTCAGATCGAAGGTGAACACGACCCGCTGCATCGCGGGGCCGGTGCCGTCGCTGCGCAGCGCCTTGGCCGGATACTGCCGCAGCACCATGACGGCCCGGATGTCGGCGCGGGCCTCGGCCAGACCGCCGCCCAGTGACAGCGCCTCGAGCAGGGTATGCGAGGCCTTTGCGAAGGCCACGGTCTGTTCGGTGCCCGCCGCCCCCAGAACGACAAAGCTGCGCGGATCGGATTCGACCACCACCCGGTCGCCCCCGCGCAACAGGATGTCCCGGTCGGGGTTGCGATACAGATCCGCCGCCAGCGCGGCAAAGCCGGTTCCGCCGCGGTGCAGCCGCACCACCGGGTTGCGCATGCCGTCGGGAATGCCCCCGGCCTCGGCCAGCATCGACAGGATGGTGACCCCGCGCGCCGCCACCGGATAGCGCCCGGGTTTCTGCACGCCGCTGACCAGTTCGATGATGTTCTGGTCGCCATAGACCACGTCCAGTTGCACCTGCGCCGAGGGGGCGATCGGTTTCAGCCGGTTCTGGATGTCGGTGCGCGCGTCTTCGGGGGTCAGGCCCGCGACCTGCACGGTTTCGATATAGGGCACGAAGATCGTGCCGTCGGGGCTGACATCCAGGTTCATCACCGGCACGGCGCGCTGTTCGGGGGTGGCCAGCAGCGAATTGATCTGGCTGTCCCAGATCGTCAGATTGACGGTGTCGCCGCTTTTCAGGGTGCGGGACTTCTGGCTCTGGCCTTTGTCGGGCCATGACAGGGCAAGACCCGCACCGCTGCCCGGCCAGCGGGACACCTGGTCGATCGTCGCCTTGCCCACGGCCACCACCGCATAGGTCGCGTCGTCCTGGCCTGCTTCGCGCAGAATCTCGCCTTGCAGGATGGCCCCGCGCGGTGCCGCACAGGCCGACACCGCGGCGCAAACGATCAGGCAGAACGCGACGCGCGCGGGATGGGGCAACTACGTTCTCCTAGATCGCGGTCTTGCGGGTGGGCAGACACCCCTGGCAGATGCTGTCGTGATAGCGGATCACACCCCCCGCTTCAACCGGCCTGCCGCCCGGCGGGCGGGGTCGGCCCGAAGAGGCCGGGAACGCGCCCGCCGGGGCGGGGCCGTTCCACCCCGGGTTGCGGTTCGGGCGGGCCGATGCCGCCCGCCGGGCCGGGCCGCGTTGCGCGGGGGCTTGCGGGCGGACGGGATCATGGCCCATCCTTGATCCGGCGGGGATTTGCCCCGGCTTTCCTGCCCGGGTCCGGTGCGGATCCAGGGTCGCCCCGCGCCGGGCCGCGCCGCGCCCGGATTCCGGGATGCGGCGGCCGCGGTTCCGCCGCATCCCGGGGCCTGAACCGCAAGGACGGACAACGGAGGAGGCGGGAAGATGACCGGAAACAGGACCGGGACGGCGGCCTGGGTGGCGACCGGGATGGCAACCGGGGGGACCCTGCTGCACCGCCTGTCGGCCCGGGTGTTCGGCTGGCATCCGCCGCCGCTGGCGCGGGCGGCACGGGCGGCCCTGGGGCAGGGCCGGAGCCTGTGGCAGGCAGGCGACCGGGCGGCGGCCCGCGCCGCCTTCGCCCGCGCCGCCGAGGCCGATATGCGCGTCTTCTGCCATGACTGGGGCATCCTGCCCGGGCTGGCGGCGGCGGGGCAGGGCAGCCTGAAGGCCCGGCTCGATGCCCGCCTCGCCGCCTGGTACGGGTCCGACCGCCATGCGGGGGTCGCCCGGCCGCCCGAGGCGGCGGCGCTGGCGATCAAGGCGCGGCTGCGGCCCTGGGCCGAGCGGCACGGCTTTGCCACCCCCCGGCTGATCGCCGCAGCCCCGCATCTGGACGCGCTGGACTGGCCCGCGCTGCGCGCCGCCGCCCTGTCGGCGCAAGGCCTGGTGATCAAGCCCGCCAACCAGAGCACCTGCAAGGGCGTGGCGGTGCTGGCGGGCGGGACCGACCACATGGCCCGGGCCCCCGTCGGGCCCGATCCCGCCGCCTACATGCGCGATCTGTGGGCGCGCGCGGGTCTGGCCGACAGCCCGGTGCTGGTCGAGGAGCGGCTGTGCGATGACGGGGCAGGGCGCGACCCCAGCCTGGTCATCCCGCGCGACATCAAGGTCTATGCGGTGGCGGGGCAGGTCGGCTATGCCGTCGTGCTGGACCGCAACGCGCCCGGCGGCAAGCGCAGCAAGCGCAGCTACGATGGCCGGGGCCGGTGGGTGCCGCACACGCTGACGAGCTGGCCCGAGGGCGCCCCCCGCCCCGCCCCGCCGGGACTGGGCCCGGTGGTGGCCGAGGCGATGCGGGCCTCGCGGCTGTTGCCGCAGATGCTGCGCTTCGATTTCTACCACACCGCCGCCGGGCCGGTTCTGGGCGAGATCACCACCTATCCCACCGCCGGGCTGGACCACACCTGGTTCTCGCGGCGCACCCTGCTGCAGATGTGGGAGGTTCATCCAGACTGACGGGGCCGCCTGAGGGGACGATCCGAGGGGACGATCCGAGGGGTCGGGCCGGGGTGGCGGGCCGGGGGGTCGGGCGGCGGTCCGGTCGGGCCGGATGTGAAATCCGGCTTCGGGAACCCGGTCCGGGAGCCCGATTTGAAATGTTGTGTTGCGGCGCGGGATTGGCCAAGGTCCGCCCGCGGTGATTCCCCGCCGCCTCCGATCCCGATGGCAGGACCCGACCGATGATGATCCATCCCGTGCTTCTGTGTGGCGGCTCCGGCACCCGTCTGTGGCCCCTGTCGCGCAAATCCTATCCCAAGCAGTTCGTGCCGCTGATCGGCGACGAGACACTGTTCCAGGCCTCGGCGCGGCGGCTGTCGGGGCCGGGGTTTGCGGCCCCCGTGGTGCTGACCGGGGCCGATTTCCGCTTCATCGTGACCGAACAGCTGACCGCCGCCGGGATCGATCCGGCCGCGATCCTGATCGAGCCTGCCGCGCGCAACACCGCCGCCGCCGTGCTGGCCGCCGCCCTGTGGCTGCTGCGCACCGACCCCGAGGCGGTGATGCTGGTGGCCCCGTCGGACCATGTGGTGCCCGATGCCCCGGCCTTCCGCGCCGCGGTGGCCGCAGGCCTGCCCGCAGCCCTGGCGGGGCGGCTGGTGACCTTCGGCATCACGCCGGACCGGCCCGAGACGGGCTACGGCTATCTGGAACTGGACGGGCACCCCGACGGCAGCGGCGCCCCGGTGGCCCTGACGCGCTTTGTGGAAAAACCCGATGCCGACCGGGCCGCCGCGATGATCGAGGCGGGCAATTTCCTGTGGAACGCCGGCATCTTCCTGTTCCGCGCCGCGGCCATCGTCGAGGCCTTCCGCGCCCATGCCCCCGATCTGGTGGCCCCGGTCGAAGCGGCGCTGGACACGGCACGGGCGGATCTGGGCTTTCTGCGGCTGGCCGCCGCCCCGTGGGAGGGCCTGCGCGATGTCTCGATCGACTATGCGGTGATGGAACGGGCGGCCAACCTGTCGGTGGTGCCGTTCGCCGCCGGCTGGTCCGATCTGGGCGGCTGGGATGCGATCTGGCGCGAAGGCGGCGGCCAGCAGCCGGGCGGCGTCGTGGCCCACGGTCCTGCCATCGCGATCGACTGCACCGACACGCTGCTGCGCGCCGAGGACGGGCGGCAGGAACTGGTGGGGATCGGGCTGCACAACATCATCGTGGTGGCGATGCCCGATGCGGTGCTGGTGGCTGACATGTCGCGCGCGCAGGAGGTCAAGCAGGCGGTCGCCGCCCTGAAGGCCAAGGGGGCCAAACAGGCCGAGGCGTTCCCCAAGGATCACCGGCCCTGGGGCTGGTTCGAAAGCCTGGTGGTGGGCGACCGGTTCCAGGTCAAGCGGATCGTGGTGCATCCCGGTGCCGCGCTGAGCCTGCAGAGCCATCACCACCGGTCGGAACACTGGATCGTGGTGCAGGGCACCGCCCGGGTGACGGTGGACAGCCAGGTGCGGCTGATCAGCGAGAACCAGTCGGTCTACATCCCGCTCGGCGCGGTGCACCGGATGGAAAACCCCGGCAAGGTGCCGATGGTGCTGATCGAGGTGCAGACCGGCAGCTATCTGGGCGAAGACGACATCATCCGCTACGAGGATGTCTATGCCCGCACCTGAGGGGGCCCGCACCTGAGGGGCCCGCACCTGACGGCAACCCGCGCCTGACGGGGGCGACAGCTCCCGGATTGGCGGTTTCCTCCGGCGGCCGGACTGCTCTATGATCTGAGGGTCCGCGCGGACCCTCTCGCGGCGTCTTGTGTCTGACAGGTGCGGGTGCCGTGACCTCTTCTGCAAGAAATCCCGCCTCCGTGGTCGCCCTGCATCTGTGGGGGCCGCCTGCCCTGGTCGGCGCGCTGGCTGACCGGCTGGGCGGGGGAGAGCCTGCCCGGCGGCTGGTTCCGGGGGGCGATCCGCTGGGCCGCCTTCTGGCCGGTCTGCTGGCCCGGACCGACAGCCTGCCGGACCCGCATGCGGGTGCCGATCTGGTGGTGCCGCCGACGGCCCTGGGCCTCGTTCTCTATCCGGGTCTGGCCGAGGTGCTGGCCCGGGTCCTGCCCGACGGGGGCGATGCGGTGCGGGGGCTGGAAATCTGGCGGCTGGTCTGCGAGGCGCTGCTGGCGGCCTGGGCGCGGCAGCGGCGGCAGATGGTGCTGATGGCCGCCCCCGATCTGGGGGCCGATCTGGGGGCCGATCTGGCCGCCGATCCGGTCGCCGGCCCCCGGGGGGGGCCGCTGGCGGCCCTGGCCGACCACTTCGGACTGCCACTGGCCGCCGCCGGGCCGCAACCGCCCGACCTGGCCGCAGCCCCGCCCGAAGCGCGGCTGGTCGCCGCCGGGATGTTGCAGGTCTCGCAGCCGTTGCGCGATCTGCAGGGCCGTCTGGCCGCCGCCAGCCTGCCCTGGCACGCCGCGGCGGGCCTGCCCGATCCGGCCACGCCCGAGGCCCTGCGCAACGCCCTGCAGACCGCGCTGGACGGCGGCGCGCGGGCGGTTGCGCAGCACGAGCGGTGGGTCCTGCTGCAGCAGCGGCGGCAGGACATGACGACCGAGACCGCCGCCCAGGAGGCCCGCCACAGGGTCGAGGATCTGGAAGCCCGGATCATTGCCCTGACGGCAGAAGCCGGACGGCATCGGGCCGAGGCGGAAGCCTCCGCAGAAGCCTGCGCAGACATCGCCGCCCGCCGGGAGCGGACCCAGGCCGAGGCTCTGGCCGCCCGCGACGCCCGGATCGCCGCCCTGGCGCAGACCGCCGAACAGCATCGGGCCGAGACCGGGGCGGCGGTGGCCGAGGCGCGGGCCGTCCGGGTCCAGCTTGCGGCGCAGGCGGTGGAACTGGCCCGGCTGACCGCCGATCTGGCGGCGGCGGACTGCGCGGCCGCCGCCTGGCGGACCGACATCGGCCAGTTGGCCCGCGACATCGCCCTGCGCGACGACCGCATCCGCGCTCTGGCCGAAGCCCTGCAACGCCGCGAAGACGAGGGGGCGGCCCTGCGCCGCCGGCAGCCCTGGCTGTCGCTGGCATCCCTGCGCGCATTGTCACAGGGGGGGCGGAAGCGGACCCCCTGACGCCGGGAGGGCCGGCGCGGCACCTAGAGGATGAAATCCCCGGCCCCGAGCGCGGCGACAAGATTGACGAAGATCTGCAGGTCGGCCGCCCGGTCGCCGTTGGTATCGGCCGAGACGAGCACCCAGTTGGCCCCGTAGCGGGCATAGGTCACCTCGCCCGCCGCCCCGGTAAAGGCCCCGCTGCCCAGAAAGCGAAAGGCCTGGTCGCCGGCAAGCTGCGGGTCGGCGTCGATCGCCGACAGGTCGATCCGGTCCGACCCCCGGTCGAAGCCGTTGATGAAATCGCGCGCGGCCTGCCCCGGCAGGCTGTCGGTCACCGCCTGGAACACAAAGGTGTCGGCCCCCGCGTCACCCACCAGCTCGTCCCGCCCGCCGCCGCCGATCAGGGTGTCATCCTCCGCCTTGGCCACGATCCGGTCGGCGCCCCCGCCGCCCGACAGGATGTTGCGGCCGGGATTGCCCACCAGCACCTCGGGGGCCGAGGTGCCGCTGCCGTTCAGATCGCCCTCGCCGTTCAGGCGCAGGATCTCCAGGTTGGGGGTCAGGGCATAGCTGATCCAGCTTTCGACCGTGTCGATCCCGCCACCCTGGGAATAGCCGACCTCGCCGGTGATCCGGTCATCGCTCGCATGGACCACATAGCGGTCGTCGCCCGGGCCCCCCTCCAGCAGGTTGGCCCCGCCGCCGCCGTCCAGGATGTCGCGCCCCTCGCCCCCGATCAGGGTGTCCGCGCCGGCCCCGCCGATCAGCGTGTCGTTGCCCGCAAGCCCGGTCATCCGGTGGCCCGCAGGCCCCGCCTCCAGCCGGTCGGCCAGGGGGGTGCCGGAAATGTCGGGATCGGGGGAGGGGGGGTCCGGGTCGGCAATCTGCGTGGGCAGCCGGTCGATGTCGATCAGATCGGCCAGCCGCAGCGCCGCAGGCAGGATCGGCACACCGCCCGCCCCCTGCAGGGTCAGCAGCTCGGTGCCAAAGCCGAGGATCAGGCCCTCGGCGGTGGTGGTCATCGCCAGTTGTTCCGGAGTGCGCAGCAGGCCCCAGGCGCTGAGGTCCAGCCGGTCCTGGCCGGGGGTGAAATCGGTGATCCGGTCCGGCTGGCCGTCCGCCGCCAGCACGAAGATGTCGGCCCCCGCGCCGCCGGTCAGCCTGTCCTGCCCGCCGCCGTCCATCAGCACATCCGCGCCGTCGCCGCCGGACAACGTGTCGGCCCCCGCCCCCCCGACCAGCAGATCGCCCCAGCCGGTGCCCTCGGCGCTGCCGCCCCCGGTTGCGGGGGCCTGGCGCAGCGCGCCCCCGGCGTCGATGGCGAAGGTCAGCCGGGTCAGCCCGGCCTCGCTGGCGCTGGCGGCGGTCACCTCGATGCCGGTCGCGGTGGCGCGCGCCGCCAGCGCCGAGATGTTGGTCAGCCCGACCGCCAGGGTGTCGGCCAGATGCGCCCGCCCCAGAAGCCGGCCGCCGGGCAACAACTGGAACAGGCTCAGCCCGTCATCGGCCCCCCCCGCCACGATATAGCTTTGTCCGGCAAAGCTGACCGTGGCCAGCGCCGTCACCCCGGCAAAGCGGGTCGCCAGACCGTCCAGCACATGATCGACCGGGGTCAGGGCCGCATCCGCGCCGATGGCGACCACGCTGAGGCTGCCACTGCCCGCCGCGGCGATCACCAGATAGGGGAGCCCCCCCGCGAAGGCGGTGACCATCGCGGTGGGGGCGGCGATCCACAGCCCGTCCGCCACGCCCAGATGCCGCACCGCCGTCAGCCCGCCATCCGCAGCCATCCGCCAGGCGGTGACCCCCGGATCGGCCCCCCCGAGCGAGAACAGCCAGGACTGCCCGTCAAGGTCGGCCAGCGCCAGCGCCACCAGCCGGTCGGCATGGGCGGTGGGGGTGTCGGGGGTGTGGCGCACCCCGACCAGGGTGCCCGCCGCATCGAACGTCATCTGCCCGATGCCGCCCGCGCCCTGCAGGCCGCCGTAAACCGCCTGCCGCCCGTCCCCCAGCGTCACCGTCAGGGTGTGGATCAGATCGCCCGGCAGCGGGTCCCCGACACTGCCGACGGCTTTGCCGGACCCGATCAGGCCGTCGGTGCGGGCGGTGGCGAACAGCCGCAGCGCCCCACCCACCCCGCCCCCGGCCAGCACCGCCGGCCCGCCCGGCGTCTCGACCAGCGTCAGGCTGGCCACCGCCCCCGCCGCATCGCCGCGCTGATAGCCGACCCCGGCCAGCGGCAGCGGCGTGGTGGCGTCGATGTCCCAGACGGTGATCTGCCCCCCGCCATAGCGGGTGCCCGCGTAAAGCACCGGCCCGGTCGCGGTGTCGCGATACAGCAGATCGGCAAACCGCGGCAGCGCCGCGACCCAGTCCGAACCGGCCCAGACCATTCCCTGCAAGACAGGCATCTTTGCAGTCCCCCGACCCTGAACACGTTCCCCGGACGCCGATGGCCGGCGGCTGCAGGATCGGCGGCAGGATCGGCGGGCGGGGGACCCGGCAGCGGGGCGGAAATGCGGCAGACCGGCGGAGCTTGGCCGCAATGCAATTCAACTTGACCGGACCGGGGGAGGGGGAGGAGGGGGCTAGGCAGGCCCCAGATCGGCCAGCCGCTGCAGATCGGCCAGGACCGCGCGGCCGATCCGGGCGCGCTCGGCCGCGATCAGCCCTGCATCGCTCCACAGGCGGGCCAGATGCGCCTGCGCCTGCGTGTAAGCCGCGGCGAACTCCGCGTCCCAGGGGAGGCTGTCGATCGCGGCGGGGGCCTCGGCGCTGGACAGCCCCCACAGGTTGATCCAGCTTTGCGGCGGCAGCCCCAGATCGCGCATCCGGTGGCCGGGGCTGGCCAGATACAGCGGCCGCGCGCCGCAGGCAAAGGCATCGAACAGCTTTTCCGAGACATAGGCGGGCTGGTGGGTGTTCTCGATGGCCGAGATCAGCCGCGCCTGCCCGTCCAGCCGGTCCAGCTTGTCGGCGTGCCAGTCGGCCAGATCGAACCGCGCAGGCCCGCCCTGCCACGAGGCGCCGAGCCGGGCGACCCTGCCCGTGGCATAGCCCTCGGCCAGCCGGGTGCGCCAGGCGCACAGGCCCACCACGTCGCCGCCGGGCAGGGCCAGGTCGTGGAACGCCTCGGGGCGGCGTTCGGCCATGAAGGCGGCCTGCAGGGGGCGCGCGGCAAAGGCCCTGCGCCAGTCTTCGGGGGTCAGGGCGGCATTGCGGGCAAACAGACGGGCATAGGCGGCGGCAAAGCGCGGCTCGGTCAGGGTGAGATAGGGCAGCCGGTCCCAGGCGAAGACGGCGCTGGTGTGGTGGTTGCGCTGATGGACCGTCACCTGGCCCAGATGGGCGGCGCGCAGGGTGACGAGGGGGGCCAGCGGATCGGGGCTGAACAGGCTGTCCCAGAACGGCTCTTCCGAAAACAGCACCGCCGTCCGGCCCGCGATGGCGCGCGCGGTGGCCGCGTCCAGCGTCAGGGGGTCCTGCGGATGGGCAAAGATCACCAGATCGGCGGCCTCGGGGGCGGCAGCGGCAAGGCGGCCCTCCCACAGCGGCGCAAGGGCCGGATAGGCCAGCGGCATCCGGTGGCGATGCGGGCCGAGGCAGGCCACCCGCAGCGCCGCCCGCCCGGTCTGCGACGGGCCAGTCTGTGGCGAGCCAGTCTGTGGCGAGCCAGTCTGTGGCGGGCCAGTCTGCGGCGAGCCAGTCTGTGGCGGGGCGGACTGTGGCGGGGCGGACGGCGGGGCGGACGGGGACGACGGGCGCAGCAGGGTGGCAGGATCGGTGCCAGCGGGCGGCGGGCAGGCGCGGGCAAAGGCCACCAGCGGAGCGGCCAGCGCCAGCACCGCCCCCGGCGCCGCCCCGGCCAGTCCCGCCGTCAGGGCTTGCCACAGCCAGTCGTGCAGGGCGGGTGATCCCCCGTCCATCCGCAGCAGATCAGCCGCCGCCTCCAGCCAGGCCGCATCCGGCGTTGCCGGACGGGGCAGGGTGGCGATGACCGCAGGGCTGCGGGCCAGCCCTCCGGGATCGGCCAGCCCGCGCGCCATCGCGCGCCACGCCAGGCCCAGATCCCCCCCCGCGCTGCACCCCTCGGCGGCGCGCAGGGCCTTCGGCCCGGCAAACAGCCGCCGCGCCAGGATCATCCGGCCAGGGTGGGGCGGCGGCAGGGTGGCGGCCAGCGCGGCCTCACCCCGCCAGCCCGTCGCCCGGTCGGCCAGCCGCGCCGGGGCCAGCACCAGCGCCGGGTCGCCCGCGTCCACCAGCGCCCGCGCCGCGGCAAAGCCCGGCCCGTCCAGCCGCGCCCGCCCCGGCAGGATCAGCACCTGCGCCAGCCCCGGATCCGCCGCCGCACAGTCCAGCGCCAGATTGGTGGCGAGGCCCGCATCGCCCGCGCCGCGCACTCCGGTGACGATCCGGCTGACCGCCACGCCCGCACCAAACCCCCGCATCGCCGCGAAACGCCCGGTCCAGGCGGCATTCGCCGGATCGCCGCCGTCATCGACGATCACCACCCGGTCACCCGGCCGCGCGAGGCCCGCCACATCGGCGCACAGATCCCAGGCCGCAGGCCCGGCCTCGCGGGTCAGGCACAGGAACCCGAACCCGCTCATCGCCGGCCCATCCGGGCGGCCACAAGTGCCGCAAGCCCGGCATCGCGCGCCGCCAGCACCGGCAGCCAGGGGCCGATCCGGGCCGCCATCCAGGCCGACTCGGCCGCGCGCAGGCGGGGGGCGAGGGCGGGGTCGATCCGGCCCTCGGCCCAGTCGATCAGCCCCGGCACGAACCTCGCAAATGCCGCCTGCCAGGCCGGCCCGGCGGCGGCGGCGGCCGACACCACCGGATCGAGGGCGGCGAACACCTCCAGCCGTTCGGGGCCGCGACGGGCAGTCAGGCGGGGGGCGGTCAGGCGGGGGGCGGGGGCCGGCAGATCCGCCCCGTGTCCATCCGCCCCGTGCCCATCCACCCCATGCCCATCCACCCCATGCCAGACGCAGATCCGGTCGGACACCAGCACGGTCTCTGCCGCGATCAGGGTCCGCCAGTGCAGGGGAATGTCCTGATGCACCAGGGTGGCCGCACAGCCGATGCCGTGCTCGCGCAGCAAGGCGGTGCGATAGACCTTGTTCCACGGGTAATTGGCGGTCTGCGCCAGCACCGGCAGCGCCTCCGGCCGGGCCGCCTGCAGCGCGCCCACCGCATGGGCCGCCTCGGCCCAGAACGCCTCGTCCCAGTCGGGCTGGCCCCAGCGGGCCTCGGCGGCCACCCGGCTGTCGGCATGCTTGAACAGGCACAGATCGAAACCGCGCCCCGCCGCCACCCCGGCGGCCAGATCGGCCAGCAGCAGGGCCAGATCGGGGGCGATCAGGTCGTCGGCATCCAGAAACATCATCCAGGGCTGCGTCACCGCGGCAGCCCCGGCATTGCGCGCCACGCCGCCGCCCTGCGGGGGGTCCTGGCGGATCTGCCGCAGCACGACGTCGGGCCTCGCGGCGGGGCCGGGCAGGGCTGCGAGGATGGGCAGGGCTGCGAGGATGGGCAGGGCCGGGTCGGACCCGTCATCCACCACCACCACCTCGGCGAACAGCCCCGAGGCCGCCACCTGCGCCAGAAGCCGGAACAGAACCGCCGCGTCATCGCGCACCGGCACCACCAGCGCCAGCGGCAGCGGCGGGACGACCGGGGCCGGATGGCGCCGGGGCAGGGCGCGGGCGGCGGCCAGCATCCGCCGCCGCGCGCGCCAGGCCCGCAGCCTGTGCAGGATCCCCGGCCCCCTCACAGTGCGAACAGCCGCAGGTCGTGCAGCGCCCAGGTGACGGATTGCGCGGGCGGCAGGAACAGCACCATCTCGCGCCAGGGGGCGCGGGGCGGCAGGCCGGGGCGGCGGTCGGGGGCCAGCAGGTCGACATGGTCGGTCTCGGCCGGTTGCGACAGGATGTGACGGTCGAGGAAATCGTCGCGAAAGCCGCCCCCGGGCAGCCCCGAGCGCAGGCAGGCCCGCACCACCAGGGCCGGGGCACCTGCACTGCGCACCGCCAGGCCCAGCCAGACCACCCCCGTCAGATCGAGCGGCGGCAGCGCCAGATGCAGCCCCAGCCAGTCGCCGGGCTGCGCCACTTCGGTGCGCAGCTCCAGCAGGCGGCCGCGCGGGCTGGACCATTGGCCGCTGATGCGCGCGTCCGGATCGATGCGCAGGTCCACGCCCGGGGCCAGCGCGCCGGTCCCGACCGGGCGCTGCGCGATCACCGCGGCGCGCAGGGCGGTCAGGGGGGCGTTCATCTGGGTGTCCCGTGCCATTGCCGCGCCTCGTCCGATGGGTCCGGGGGTCTGGATAGGCCTTCCGGAGGCCGCGGAAAAGGCCGCTCAATCCTGAATCGGCGGACGCATCCCCCGGAACCGCGCCGCCCAGGCCTCGGGCGCGGTCATCGGGCCATAGGCCGCGCGGTAGGCGGCCACCAGATGCGGATAGCGCCGCCCCCAGACCCAGGACAGCCGCAGCGCGCGGGCCAGAACCGCCGCCGCAAGCACCTTGTCATGGCGCACCGCATAGGCCCGCCCGCCCGCCGCATCGACGATGCGCGCCCCCGCCGCCCCCCACAGCGGCCAGGTCAGCGCCCGCGCGGCGAGCGGGATCTGCCGCGCGGCCCCGATCCGCCCCCAGAACGGCACCAGATGCCCGTTGAGCGTGACCTGCATCAGCCGCGCCCGGACCGGCGAGGGCGCGCGCGGATCGGGGATCGCGCCCGGCGGTCCGGCCAGCGGCTGCCAGGCCTCGGGGGCGGCGAGGAGGGCGATCTCGGCCCGGCGGGTGGCCATGTCGGCGTGGGTTTCGAAATGCGCGGGGCCGTCCATCACGTCGGCCCAGGCCAGGCATTGCGCCGCGGCACTGGCATAGTGCATCCGCACCAGGCTGCGCAGGAGGAACCGCCAGGCGATCGCGGCGCTGCGCCAGCGGCCGATCTGCAGCCCGTCCTGCGTCAGGTGGTGATGCAGGTGGTTGCGCAGGTCCAGATACAGGGTCTGCGGGCTTTCCTTGTGGCCGAAATCATCCTGCACCGCCACCACGCCGGGCAGGGTGACGGTGTCGAACCGGTTGGCCAGCGAAAACCCGATGTCATCGCCGCGCACGAAGAAGGGAAACGGGTCGTGCCGCACGGCGGCCAGCGGAAAGGCGAAGAACCAGAACCCGCCGTAAAAGCCGGGGGGTTTCGGGGCCGCCGCCGCCTCTTCCATCGCCACCATCCGGGCGGGGTCGGTCAGGTCGGTGCCACTGAACAGCGGGTGGCAGAACCGGTCGAACACGGCCCCGTTTTCCCAGATCGCCGTGGGCCGCGCCGCCGAGATCATCGCCCCCGCGACGCCCGCCCGGCTGCTGCGGGCCAGCCGCAGGAAGGCGCTGGTGCGCACCAGGTTTTCCATCGGAAAACCGGCGTCGTCGTCCATGAACAGGCAATGGGTGAAACCGCCGTCGCGCGCCACGGCCAGGGCGCGGGCAAAGCCGCCCGCCCCGCCCAGATTGCGGTTGGCGATGCGGGTCAGGCGGGGATGCGGGGCGGGGGCCGCCGTGCCGCCGTTGTCGATCACGAACAGGTGCGCCCCCCCCAGGTCGCCGCCGGGATCGCCGTCCAGAAAGGCGCAGACCCGGGCCGCCGTCGCCGCCACCGCCGCCTCGCGGCGAAAGGTGGTGATGGCGATCGCCAGCCGCAGCGCGGGCTGCGGCCCGGGTTCGGCCAGCCAGGCGGCGGCATCGATCCATGCGCCGCCCGCGCCCGCCGTCAGCCCCAGCACGGTCAGCCCCGCGCCCTGCGGCGGCGGCAGGCCCTGCAGCGCGATCGGGGAGGGATCCGCCGTCAGCCGCAGGGGCGCGCTCCACAGCGGAACCGACAGGGGCGGCGCGGGCGATCCGCCGGGAGGGGTGGCGGGCGCGCTGCACAGGCTGCTCAGCGTGACCGTCACCGCGCCCTGTCCCGCGATCCGCAGGGCCAGACCGTCAAGCCGCGCGTCCCGCATCCACCGGCCGCGCGCAAACAGGTTCATCCAGCCGTCGGCCTGCAGATGCCCCCCCGGGGGCAGAACGAGTCTGCGGCCCTCGATGCGGGCCCCCCCCTCCAGCCGCCCGAACAGGGCCGGATCGGCCGACAGGGCGCCGGGCCCGGCAGGGTCGGGCAGCAGCAGGGTCTGCACCACCAGCAGGCCCCCTGCGGCGGGTCCTTTTGCGGCGGGTCCTTTTGCGGCTGGCCCCCCCGATACCGAGCTGATCACCGCTGCAGTCCGGCGCGATACCCCCGGCGCAGCAGCAGCAGCCCCAGGGCGATCAGGATCAGCGCCACCGCAAAGGCATAGGGCAGGGACACGAAGGACGCATGATAGCTGGAATAGAACCCGGTCCGCACCCACGAGATCGCGTGCAGCAGCGGGTTCCACCACAGGATGTCCTGCATCAGCGGCGGCATGTCCTCATACAGGAAGAACACGCCCGAGATGATGAACAATGGCCGGGTGGCGATCGCCCAGACCTGTTCCCAGACCGGCGTGTAGCCAATCAGCAGGCAGTTGATCAGCCCCACGCCCAGACCGGTCAGCGCCGCCAGCACCAGCCCCTCGATGATCGGGGCCACGTCGATCACGCTGTAGGTGTCGAGAAAGACGAAGATGCTCAGGATGACGATGCAGAAGATGACCGATTCGGTCAGGACGTTCAGCAAGAAACGGGCCAGAACGGCATCGACCCAGGTCACCCCCGGATAGGCCAGCAAGGGCCGCGAATAGCGGATCGCCATGGCGATTTTCTGCGCCAGCCCCATGTAGAAGGTGAAGGGCAGAAAGCCCGTGGCATAGAACAGCATGAAACTGGTGCCGAGCGCGGGGGCATGGACGATGAGCGAAAACGCCAGCGCCATCACCGCGATGGCCCCCACCGGCGACAGGATCGCCCAGGCATAGCCGCCGGGGGAACGCCCGAAGGTCGACCCCATCTCGCGCAGGACAAGGGCCCCGATGGTGCGCAGGGTGCGCAGCCGCGGCGCCAGCGACGGGGGGCGCTCCGAAAGCGGCCCCGAAGACCGCGACACGGAAGAGGACGGGGGATCAGCAGGGCCCATGCCCCGGTGAAAAGCACGCCACCGCCTGCCATGCAAGATACGATTGCGGGCACCCCCTCGGCGGATATCGCGCGCGGCCGGGGGGGCCGATCCTTGGCGGACACACCGGCGTCGCCGATCCGGGGCCTGCGGGCGGGCCATGTCCGCCGCACCCTTCATCGGCAGACGACCCTTTTTCCGCCGGTCCTTCCTCCGGCCAGTCCTTCCTCCGGCCAGTCCTTCCTCCGGCCAGTCCTTCCTCCGGCCAGTCCTTCCTCCGGCCGGTCATTCCCCGAGCAGACCGGTCGCCGGATTGTCGGCGATCTCGACATCGGCATAGTATTTCTGGGCCTGCACGACCGACCGGTGCAGGCTCAGTTGCATCGCGGCGGCCAGGGGGGCGCCGTCCAGGGCGGCCTGGGTCAGGAACCCGGCCCGCAGCCCGTGCGGGGTGGCAAAATCCACCGGCAGGCCCGCGCGCGCAAGCCGGTCGCGCAGGATGATGCGCAGCGCATCGCAGGCCAGACGGCGGGGCAGGGGGCGGTCGGATTTCGAGACCGGCCGGAACAGCGGGCCTTCGGTGATCCCTGTCACCTCCAGCCAATGCACCAGCGCGCGGGCGGCGCGGCCCTTCAGGGGCAGGCGGGGGGCCTGGTCCTTTCCCGTGGTCTTGGTTTCCAGCAGCCTGATCCAGACCAGCCCCCTGGCCGCAAAGTCATCGAGCCCGATATCCTCGACATCCAGCGCCGCCATCTCCGACCGCCGCCGCCCGCCGCTGCCAAAGGCCAGCATCAGCATGGCACGGTCCCGGATGCCGCGATGGGTTGCATCGCAGGTGGCCAGCAGCGGCTCAAGGATGGCGCGGGTGACGGGTTTGGGGGATTTCGGCACCCGGGGCCGGGCATTCGCCCGCCGTGCCTTTTGCCGGGCTTGTTGCACCAGCGGCGCGGAAAACGGCGAGGTCAGGTTGCGCATGCGGTGGAACGCCTGCCAGCTTGCGATCCGACGGTCCAGCGTGGCCGGGGCCGGGCAGGTCAGTGCCCTGCGCAACCCGATCGCGATCAGCTCCAGCGCCACATCCTGCGCAGCCCCCGGCGTTCCGGTCAGGTCCTGCGCGTGATCGAGGATGAACCGCAGCGCCACCCTTTCCTCCTCGGGCCAGGTCAGGGGTCGGCCAAAGGACGCCATCTTCCAGGCCGCAATATAGGCCAGGTCGCGCTCCCACGCGCGCAGGGTATTGGGCGGCGTGCCGCGGCGGTACAGATCGGTCAGCGCCGCCTCATCGGCCCGGGAAAGCTGCGCATGGGCAGGCAGGGCAAGCGATTTCACGCATACACCTTTAATATGTAAGGGGAAAATGGAATATGTAATGCAGCGGTGCAGTTTGACCAAGAGTGCGCCCTGCAAGAATCCACCGTCACCATCAAAGGCCAGACCACGCTGCCGAGGGATGTCCGGCAGGCTTTGGGGCTGCACCCCGGCGACCGGGTGCGGTACATGATTCCTGACGGTGGCGAGGTGCGGATCGTGCGCAGTCGCCCCGTGATGGCTTTGGCCGGTCTGCTGGAGGGCCGGTCGCCGCACCGGGCGACACTTGAAGAGATCGAAGAGGCGATTGCCCAAGGTGCAGCGGACTCTGGCATGCCGCCGCGATGACGGGGGTCGACACCAATGTGATCGTCCGCTTCCTGATGAAAGACGATGCCGAACAAGCAGCACTGGCAAACACGGTTTTCGCAGCATTGACGACGGCGGCACCCGGGTTCGTTTGCCGTGAGGTTCTGGTCGAGCTGGTCTGGGTGCTGCAGAAGATCTATCGCTTGCCGCGCAGTGACATCGCCGATGCCATCGAGGGCTTGCTTGGCGCACGCGAAATGGGGATCGAGGCGGCGGATCGTGTCGCGATTGCCGTCGACCGCTACCGCAAGGGCGGCGCCGGATTTGCCGATCAGATGATCGCTCTGACAGGGCAGGGGGCTGGGTGCCGCGCGACAGCCACCTTCGACCGGAAGGCGGCCGGTCTTCCCGGGATGACGCTGTTGGAGGCTGTTTCCGACCATTGATCCGAGGCGGGTCCCGCATGTGTCGCGGGGCAGCTTGAGGTCATTTCAGGTCAAGATCAACACCCACGATAAGGCAAACTTATCGTGGGTGACCGCCCGCCGGACAAAACCCTTGGGTGGTGCGCAGATTTGCGCGATATTGCGCAGCATGGCACCTGCGCCCCTTGATCCTTGCGAAGACACCGACCCGCGCCGGGGGCTGTTCGATCCCGACCCCGAGGCCGCGCCCGATCCGTGGTTTTCGCCGTCCCCCGAGGTTGATCCGCCGGGGCCGGATGCGAGCCGCCGTCGGCGCACCGATCCGCAGGCCTGGCGGGCCGCGCAGGACCGGCATTCCGGCGCGCTGGCCGATCTGGCGGCGCTGTTCGGGGCGCTGGACGAACGGCTGCGCGCCGGGCCGGAGGGGTGGCGGCACCGGCTGGCGCTGCTGGAGGTGGCGGATCTCGGCTGGTGGACCGGCGCGCGGCTGCCGATGGACCAGTTGGCCCTGTGGGTGGGCCTGCGGCGCGGCGCGACCGGCGCGGCGGCGCAGGATCTGATCCGGGCCGGCTGGGCGGTGCGGCGGCTGTCGGGCGGGCCGGGACCGGCAGAGGGTCCGCAGCCGGCGGACGACCCCTGGCGGGCCGGGCTCGCGGCATTCCTCGGGCGCGGTGCGCCCGGCGCGGGGGGGGTCGGCGCGGGGGGACCCGGTGAGGGGGGGGTCGGTGGGGTGACCGACCTGGCCGGGATCCTGTCGCAGACGGGCGGGCTGCATCCGGTGACGCAGGCCGCGATCCTGTTTCACGGCTGGCGCGGGCTGGCCCCGGGGGCTGCCGCGGATGTCGAGGCCGCCGTTCTGGCCGCCCGGCACGGCGCGGCGGCCGGCCGCGGGGCTGCGCTGTTTCTGCCGCTGGCGCTGAACGGGTCGGGGGCGCTGCGGGCAACGGGAACCGAGGACCGGCGGCTGGGGGCCTGGATCGCGGGGGCGACGCAGGCGGTGCGGGCGGCCTTGCGGCATCTGGACCGGCTGCAGGACTGGCAGGGTCGCGCCCGGGCGGCCACCGCCGATCTGTCGGGGCGCACGCCGCCCGCGCTGATCACAGCGCTGGCGGCCTGGCCGATGATCTCGGCCCCGCTGGCCGAACGGATCACCGGGGCCAGCCGGGCGGCGGCGCAACGCAACCTCGATCTGCTGGCAGTGCGGGGCCTGATCCGCGAGGTCACCGGACAGGGGCGGTTCCGGATGTGGGCGGCGCGGATCTAGAACCGACGGGGCGGCGTCAGCCCCGCAACCCGGCGATCCGGGGAACATCCGCCATCCCGACCCCACCCGTCCCGACCCCGCCCGTTCGGATCTGCCCCGCGAGGATTCGGCCCACCCTGCGGCGGGCCCAGAGCATCCACAGCGTCCGGCGCGCCCAGGCCCAGGCCGATCTCGGGCCGCGCGGCCGGACCGGCCGGGGCGGATGGTCGGGGATCGGCAGGTCGGAGCCGATGTCGCGCAGAAAGGCGCGATACTGCAGTTGATAGGGGTAGTAGTCGCGCGAACAGCCCAGATGCCAGGGCTTCTTGCGCGCCACGAAATGCACCAGCACCGGATCGAACCGGGCCACCAGGGTCGCCGACACCGGCATCAGCTGAAAATTCCAGATCGGCGACAGCCGCCCGATCTCGGCGTTCATCACCTTGTTCAGCGTGGTCTGGTCGAAGGCGCGGGCGTTTTTCTCGGCGCGGGCCAGTTGCCCCAGCAGCCGCGCCGGGGTCCCGGCGGCAAGGCAGGCCTGCACATCCATCAGCAGGACGCCGGCATTCAGATAGCGTTCCGGCGGAACGCCGACGCCCGCAAAATAGGCGTCGTCATCGGGGGCCTTGCGCAGTTTCCAGCCCTTGAGGTCGGGAACCGCCATGATCGCATGGCCCTGCATCGGAGTGTCGAACAGATCCGACAGCCCGGCCCGGTGCATCCAGATGTCGACGTCGCAATAGACCAGCCGGTCATAGTCCCGCCCCAGCACCTCGGGCAGCAGGTGGCGCAGCCCGGTTTCGCGCGAGAACCGGCCCCAATGCGGCAGACGCGCCAGCAGCGCCGGATCGGTGATCTGCACGAACCGGGCGGCGGGGGCATGCCGGGCGACATCCGGCCCGACATCCTCGGTCGACAGGATGAAGATGTCGAAACGGCGCTGCGTTTCCAGCCGGTCGATCTGGCGGGCAAGGTGCAGCGCCCAGGGCAGATAGCGGCGGTCCACCGCCATCGCCAGCGCCTGGCGGGCCGGGGCGGGGGCAGGCGGGGGCGTCACGCCGCGACCGGCGGCGGGCCCGCGGGCGATATCCTCGATCTCGGGGTCCATGGCGCATCCGGGTCTGTCCAGCCGGGGTCATCCTGCCGCAGGACGCCGGGGGGCACAAGCCGGACGCGATGCGCGATGAATCCCGGCCCCGATGCCGCGTTGCCGCACGGCGCATCCGCTGTTATGTCGCTTGCAGAAATTTGCCGACAGCAGGAGAGATCGCCGTGCAGGATTACATCGTCAAGGACATTGGGCTGGCCGAGTTCGGCCGCAAGGAACTGGTGATTGCGGAAACCGAGATGCCGGGCCTGATGGCCTGCCGCGAGGAATTCGGCGAGGCCAAGCCGCTGGCCGGGGCCCGGATTTCCGGCTCGCTGCACATGACGATCCAGACCGGCGTGCTGATCGAGACGCTGCGCGCCCTGGGGGCCGACGTTCGCTGGGCCTCGTGCAACATCTTCTCGACGCAGGACCACGCGGCGGCGGCGATTGCCGCCTCCGGCACCCCGGTCTTCGCGATCAAGGGTGAAAGCCTGGAGGATTACTGGGACTACACCGACCGGATCTTCCAGTTCGGCGGCGAGGGTGGCACCTGCAACATGATCCTCGACGATGGCGGCGACGCCACGATGTATGTGCTGATCGGCGCGCGGGTCGAGGCCGGCGAGACCGACATCATCGAGGTGCCGACCTCGGAAGAGGAAATCTGCCTGTTCAACCAGATCAAGAAGCGGCTCAAGGCCTCGCCCGGCTGGTTCACCGCACAGCGCGCCGCCATCCGCGGCGTGTCGGAAGAAACCACCACCGGCGTGCACCGGCTCTATGAGCTGCACAAGAAGGGCCTGCTGCCCTTCCCGGCGATCAACGTCAACGACTCCGTGACCAAGTCGAAGTTCGACAACAAATACGGCTGCAAGGAATCGCTGGTGGACGGCATCCGCCGCGCCACCGACACGATGATGGCCGGCAAGGTCGCCGTGGTCTGCGGCTACGGTGACGTGGGCAAGGGTTCCGCCGCCTCGCTGCAGGGTGCGGGCGCGCGGGTCAAGGTGACGGAAGTCGATCCGATCTGCGCGCTGCAGGCGGCGATGGACGGCTTCGAAGTCGTGCTGCTGGAGGATGTGGTGGCTTCCGCCGACATCTTCATCACCACCACCGGCAACAAGGACGTGATCCGCATCGAGCATATCCGCGAGATGAAGGACATGGCGATCGTCGGCAACATCGGGCATTTCGACAACGAGATCCAGGTCGCGGCGCTGAAGAACCACAAGTGGACCAACATCAAGGACCAGGTGGACATGATCGAGATGCCGAACGGCAACCGCATCATCCTGCTGTCGGAAGGCCGCCTGCTGAACCTCGGCAACGCCACCGGGCACCCCAGCTTCGTGATGAGCGCGTCCTTCACCAACCAGGTGCTGGCGCAGATCGAGCTGTGGACCAAGGGGGCCGATTACGCGCCGGGCGTCTACATCCTGCCCAAGGCGCTGGATGAAAAGGTGGCGCGTCTGCACCTGAAAAAGATCGGCGTCCGCCTGACCGAGTTGCGCAAGGACCAGGCCGACTACATCGGCGTCAAGATCGACGGACCCTTCAAGTCCGAACACTACCGGTACTAAATGAGACCGGCTCGATCGGGCCGCGATTTCCACATCTGAAGCAGGGCGCAGCGGGCAAAGGGTGTCAGATCGAGGCCAGCCGACGGACAGGCCGCGATCTCACCCGGCAGCGCCATCAGGCGCGGCGCGGAAATCCTGCCCGGAAACTGCGGCGGCAGCGATGGCCTCGGCAAAACCGGACGGGGACGGGGTTCCGGCTGCGGCGGCCATTTCTGGCGGTCGGCTTGAGCCTGCTCGATCACCGGCCGGTCTGCGGGCAACGCTGCCCGACGGGCGGGCATCCACTGCGGCCCGGTGCGGCAGGCATCGCAGGCCGCCGCCCGGTCGTGGCCACCGGGGCCGACCCGCCGGAGTCTACCCACCGGAGTCTACCCGCCCGCGTCGATCAGATCGCAGAGCCGCCGGTAGGCCGACCAGTCCGCATGACGCGCCACGGCGGCGCGCAGATCGTCGCGCCGCGCGACGGGTTTGTCACACAGGCTGACGAACTTTTCGGCAAAGGGGGCCAGCCGCGCCTGCGGCAGGGCGGGCAGGTCAAGCGCCGCGAACAGCCGGTTCATCGCGTCGGTGCTGCCGTAAAGATCCTCGTAGCGCACCAACACGAAGCGGCGCAGCTGATCGCGCGGCAGGGCGGCCACCCGCCGCACGCTGTCGTTCCAATCCGCCAATCCATCCTGCCAGCTGTGGGTCCAGCGGTCCTCGGGGTTGCGGTGGCGGGCGTCATAGCTTTCGATCACCGACAGGGGATTGCGCAGGATATACACATGCCGCGCCGCCGGAAACGCGGCGAAGACATGATCGAAATGCCGAAACAGCGGGGGATACTTGTCGCCGACCCACCGCGCCTGATCGAACCGCGCGCCAAGGTCACCCGGTCCCGGCTTCAGCCCGGCCTGCGGATGGGTGTCTTCCGGGCGCACCTCCAGGAACCGCGCCTTCTCGAAATGCGCGGGCGTGATCAGATTCTTGCGGAACAGGTAGAAATACCGCTCCTGCCCGATCAGCATGCCGGGATGGGCGTTGCACAGGTTCACCAGAGCGCTGGTGCCGGATCGCGCCGCACCAGACAGAAACAATATCTCCCGCATGATCCCCCCCGCCATCGCTTCACCCGGTCCCCAGGACGTGCCGCAGGAACGGAACCCGAATCCGGTTGGCCTGCAGCGCGCCCGGGCGCGGGGTGATTTCGCCCAGCAGAACCTCGCCGACGTCCGGCATCACATACATGTCCAGACTGACGAAAAGATCCTCCGCCCGCAACAGGGGCACAAGCCGTACGGCCGCCGCCGCCGCCCGCCGGGCCCGCGCGACAAGCATCCCGTCAGGTGGCGCGGCTTCGGTCCATTTTGGAAACGCCGGGTAGTAGAAGACCTCGCTCCAGGGCAGATGATCCCAGGTCACCGCATCCAGATAGGCCAGCGACGTCTTTTCATGATTGCGGTCGATGATCAGCACCGCGCGCGCATGCCCCCGGTGGACATAGACCTTGAAATCCAGCGGGATCGGTTCGGCGGGCCGATACAGCCCCTCTTCGATCAGAAAGGACTTGCCATCCAGCCAGGCCGCCATCTCGGACACGGTGACCGTGGCTTTTGCAAGGTGGTTGTAAAAGCCTGCCCCGTCTGCGTCGATCTCGAGAACCTTCACCTGCCGCGCACTGTGCCCGCGCAACTCCTTGCAGGCGATGTAGCGCAGCCCGGGATTGTCCCGCCGCACCTGCGCCAGCACCGCCCCGAACGACGCCGACGCCCCGCGCGCCACCGCCAGAACGCGTGGCACCCGCACCCGGTCGCCCAGACGGCCGAAGATCTCTTCCTTGCTGAAGGTGAACCACGGGTTGCGGGCACAGAATTCCCGCTGGCTGCGGGTCAGGTAGTCCGCCTTCCAGGCGTTCCAGCGGTCGAGGTCTTCTGGCCCCTCCCCTTCCCCCGTCGGGGGAAACCCGGCTTCCGTCTGCCAGGTCATCCCGCCCGTTCCTGCCCCAGATGCGCCAGATACCAAGCGTAGGTCTCGGCCAGCCCCTGCTCCAGCCCGATCCGCGCGCGCCAGCCCATCGCCGCCAGTCGGCCCACATCCATCAGCTTGCGCATCGTGCCGTCGGGCTTGGTGGGGTCGGTCAGGATCTCGCCGCGAAACCCGGTGACGCGGGCGACCATCCGCGCCAGATCGAGGATCGACACATCGGTGCCGGAGCCCACGTTGATGTGGCTCAGCATCGGCCGGGTGTTGGCGGCATAGACCGCTGCCGGCAGGTCCAGCACGAACAGGCTGGCCTCGGCCATGTCGTCAACATGCAGGAATTCGCGGCGCGGCGTGCCGCTGCCCCAGATGGTGACCGTTTCCGCGCCGTCCTGTGCCGCCTGGTGAAAGCGGCGGATCAGCGCGGGCAGCACATGGCTGTTCTCGGGGTGGAAATTGTCGCCCGGCCCGTAAAGGTTGGTCGGCATCACCGAGCGGTAGTCGGTGCCGTGCTGGCGGTTGTAGCTTTCGCACAGCTTGATGCCCGCGATCTTGGCCACCGCATAGGGCTCGTTGGTGGGCTCCAGCACCCCGGTCAGCAGCGCATCCTCGGCCATCGGCTGCGGGGCTTCGCGCGGATAGATGCAGGATGATCCCAGTTGCAGCAGACGGCGGACCCCGGCGGCATGGGCCTGATGGATCACGTTGCATTCGATCATCAGGTTTTCATAGATGAAGTCGGCGGGATAGGTGTTGTTGGCATGGATGCCGCCCACCTTGGCCGCCGCCAGGATCACCACATCGGGCCTTTCCGCCTGCATGAACTCACGCACTGCGGCCTGATCGGTCAGGTCCAGCTCGGCATGGGTGCGGGTCAGGATGTCCAGCGAAGCGCCCGCCGCAGCCCGCCCCTGCACCCGGCGCAAAATGGCCCCCCCCACCATGCCGCGATGGCCTGCAATGTAGATTTTCATCCGTTTCTCCATTCGATCGGTGCGTTGCGGTCGTTCTCTTGCGCGACCCGTCAGAGATCCGGCATCGCAGGGTCAGTCTGGCTCTGGTCCAGGATGGTGGTCAGCGGCGGAAAGGTTGCGGGCCAGACATCGGCCACCGGCCGGTGCCAGGATCCGATCCGGCCCCCACTGCGGTCAAGCCGGCTCTGGAACATCTCGAAGGAGGCCACCCCCGGCGCGAAGATGTTGCTGACATTGGTTGCGTGCAGATATTGCAGCCAATGGGCATCGGCGATGGCGATCGACGGGGTGGATGGGCCTTCGGAATGGTCGAAGCCATAGATGTTGGCCCCCGCATAGCTGTCACCGAACCAGGTGAAGAAGGGCGAGAAGGGATAGAAGAGGCGCTGGATCGTCCGCAGGTCGCTGCGGTAGCCGTCCGTCGCCACCACATGGCCGCTGGCCTGCCCGCGCCCGCGCGCCTCCGCCACCGCCGAGGCGACCCGGTCGAAGTAATCGGTGGCGACCAGATCATCCGAATCGATGCGCGAGACCGCAAGCGGCCCCGGCAGAGCCTCCAGCCGGGCACGGGCCGCGTCATAGGGGGTGGTGCTGCGCCCGAAGATCAGTTCGACCCGCCCCCGGGCAAAGCCGAACAGCGGCGGCAGGATTTCGGCATCGCCTTCGTCGCACAGCAGCAGCACCGCCGTCACGGGCCGGGTCTGGCGGATCAGGCTTTGCCAGAGGGTCCGCCGGAAGATCCCGGCGCGATGGGCAAGCCAGGCGGGGCGGTTGGCCTCGTCGCCATAGGCGCGGGTGCACCAGTTCGGGTTGAGGCGCAGCGAAAAGCGCACCACCAGCGCCTGCGACAGCGGGAGGGCCGCCCCCTTGCCCGCCGCCGCCATGCCGTCAGCCTTCCAGGCTGACGGCCATGTCGTGGCCATGCGCGCGCAGGAAGGCATGACGCCGGGCGATCTGCAGGTCGGCGGCGACCATTTCGGCGCACATCTCGCGCACGGTGATCTCGGGCTCCCAGCCCAGCACGGCCTTGGCCTTGGACGGATCGCCCAGCAGGGTTTCCACCTCGGCCGGGCGGAAATAGCGCGGGTCGATCCGCATCACCACGTCGCCCACCGAAACGGCGGGGGCCAGATCGCCGGTCTTGGCCACCACGGTCGCCGTCTCGTCGGTGCCGGTGCCCTGGAACGACAGGGTCAGGCCCAGATCCTCGGCCGACCAGGCGATGAACTGGCGCACCGAATGCTGCACGCCGGTCGCGATCACGAAATCGTCGGGCTTGTCCTGCTGCAGCATCATCCACTGCATCCGCACATAATCCTTCGCGTGGCCCCAGTCGCGAAGGCTGTCGATGTTGCCCATGTAGAGGCACTGCTCAAGCCCCTGGGCGATGTTGGCCAGGCCCCGGGTGATCTTGCGCGTCACGAAGGTTTCGCCCCGGCGCGGACTTTCATGGTTGAAGAGAATCCCGTTGGAGGCATGCATCCCGTAGGCCTCGCGGTAGTTCACGCAGATCCAGTAGGCGTACATCTTGGCCACCGCATAGGGGCTGCGGGGGTGGAACGGGGTGGTCTCGCGCTGCGGCGTCTCCTGGACCAGACCGTAAAGTTCCGAGGTCGAGGCCTGATAGAACCGGGTCCTGCCCTCCAGCTTCAGAAAGCGGATCGCCTCGAGAAGGCGCAGCGTGCCCATCGCATCGACATCGGCGGTATATTCGGGGGCCTCGAAGCTGACCGCGACATGGGACTGCGCGCCCAGGTTGTAAACCTCGTCGGGCTGCACCTCGGACAGGATCCGCGTCAGGTTCGAGGCATCCGACAGATCGCCGTAATGCAGCCGGAACCGGGCATTGTCGATATGGGGATCCTGATAGATGTGATCCACCCGCGCCGTGTTGAACAGCGACGCGCGCCGCTTGATGCCATGCACCTCATAGCCCTTGTCCAGCAGGAACTCCGCCAGATAGGAGCCGTCCTGCCCGGTGACACCGGTGATCAATGCGCGTTTGGTCATGCCGCAATCCTGCCCTTGGAACGCCCTGACGCCTAGCGGATTGTCCCGCCGCCTGCCAGCAGAAGTTGCGCACCAGGCCCTGCGGGCGACCGGTAACAGGCCCGCAGGCCCGCCACTGGCCGGGGTCCCGGGTGATGCGGGCCCCCACAGGCGCAGACCCCCGATGCGGCAGGTTCAGCCGGTCGCCAACGCGCGGCCGATCTGCGGGCAATCCGCTGCCGATCCCTCGGGCAGCGGCGATGACCGCCATCAGCGGCGCGGGGGGGCGGGAAGGTCAGGATCCGTCAGAACCAGCGGCCGATGGCCATGGCGCTGCCTTGCCGCCCGGTCTGGCTCGTCCAGCCGTGCAGCACCAGATTGCCCTCGGTCACCGACAGCGCCCGCGCGCTCACCCAATGCGTGGTCTCGTTGTTCGGGGCATTGCCGGTCGCCAGAAGGCCGGTCGCGGTCGAGAACGCCGCCGGGAAGGTCCAGAGCACCGCCGCCGACCGGAACCCCGATCCCGCCGCCGTGGTCACATCGGCGGTGAAGGGGATGGAGGTGCAGATCTGCGTGCCGTCGGCCAGCCGCACATAGGTGCCGTTGGCATTCGTTGCCCGCTCGATCAGCCCCCCTGTCGGGACACCGCCGGCCTGGCTGACGGCGGCCAGCACGTTGCCGCTGGTAAAGGCCGTGCGCCAGGCCGTCGGCCACGTCGCCCCGCTGTCGGCGCTGCGCCGCATCCACAGGCGCGGCACGGACGCGCCTTCGAACAGCCATTGCTGCACGAGCGCGCCGAACCGCACCACCAGCAGCGAGGATGTGGTGATCCCGGCGGGCGCATTGGTGGCAGACCCCGCCAGCTTGTAGAGGCCGTTCACGATCACCGTGTTCAGATCGGTCACCTGCGCCCCATCGCCGCCGAGCCCGAAATCGCCCACCTTGAGCAGCCGCCCCGCCGTGGCATCGGTATTCGTCTGCGTCACCGCGGTGCCGCTGATCAGCCCCGTCACCTGCAGGCCGGCGGTGGTGACCCGCGCGCGTTCCACCCCGCCTGCGGCAACCCCCAACGCATCGGTCCCGGCGCGATAAAAGCCGGTGTCGATGTCGCTGGTGAACGCCGCCGCCGGGGCGCTTGCCGTTCCATTGGGCAGGCGCAGACCACCTGCCAGCGTTGCGATCCCCGTCGCGGGGTCCGCTGTCAGCGCCGTGTTCCAGGTCGTTCCATCTGCGCTGGTCTTGACCGAAAACCCGTCGCTGCCGGCCAGACCCAGTTCGGCCCGACCCGAAAACCCGGTCTGGAACAGCAGGCTCGCGGTGTCGCCCGGGGCCGCCTTGTTGACCTTCACCTGATGGCCCGCCCCGGCATGCGACAGAAGCGTGGCCGGCGCGGCCACCGCCAGCCGGTTCGTGGCATCGGCATCGCCGGCCACGCCCAGTTGGGTCACGCGCAGCGTCAGGCTGTCGGGCGTGCGCCACAGCGCCCCGTCAAACAGCGCGACCTGCAGCTCGGCCAGGATCGCCACCCGCCAGCCCGCCTGCGGGGCCACAAAGCTCCAGACCCCCGCGACGTGATGCGCGATGCGCCCGTCCTGCCCGGCCCAGGCCCCGGTCGCCCCCGCCGCCACGATGTGGCGCGCGCCTTCGGCCGGGGCGGCGGGCGGCACCGTCAGGCTGCGGTCGATGACGGCGGCCTGCACGACCAGGTCCAGCCGGGCCAGCGCCTCGTTCACGGTCACATGCTTTTGCGCCTGCGCGGGCAGCAGGTAGGACAGGGCAAGGTGAGGCGAGACATCGGTCATTCCGCGGCTCCGGCTTGGGGACATGACCGGCAGGATGGGACCGCAAACCTTGCCATCCGCCGAAGCGACCGCCCGCCCTTCCGGCCTGCCCCGCAACACCGGGTCCGCACCGCCGGGTCCGCACCGCCGGGTCCGCACCGCCGGACCGATTGCGCCGGGCTGACTGCGCCGGGCTGACTGCGCAAGTTTTGGATTGATCATGCCGGACCTTTGCGCCAATCAGGTCCGCACGTCTGTGCCCATCCCGGCAGAGCCAGCCGCAGGGGACCCCCAGGAGACCGCCCGTGACCGACCACCCGATCTTTGCCGCATTCCAGCCCGTCACGGTCACCACCTCGGGTCGGCACGTCTATGATTTCACGGGGGGGGCCACGCGGGTGGCGTTCAAGCGCGCCTGGGCCGGCCATGCGACCGGACAGGGCCGCAGCGTGACCCCGGCCCTGCCCCCCAAGAACGAACATTACCTCGACTGGATCGTCCTGCTGACCGCCGTGTCGCGCGCGCAAGGCACCTTCCGGATGGCCGAATGCGGCGCGGGATGGGCGCCCTGGCTGGTGCGCGCCGCGCTGGCCGCGCGGCAGCGGCCCGCGATCACCGCGCTTGAGCTGGTGGGGATCGAGGCCGACACCACGCATTACGCCTGGATGGCGGAGCATTTCCGCGACAACGGGCTGAACCCGGACGACTATCACCTGCTGCACGGCGCGGTCAGCGCCACGCCGGGGGTGCTGCAGTTCCCGGTCATCGCCGATCCGGACGTGGATTACGGCACCAGCCTCGGCATGGCCGCCACCGCCGCCCGGACCATCGATGTCAAGGGCTGGAGCCTGCCGGAGACGCTGGACATCTTCTCGGGCCCGCTCGATTTCCTGCACATCGACATCCAGGGTGCCGAATACGACGTGATCCCCCCGGCAATGGACATCCTGAAGCGCCGGGTGAAATCGGTGATGGTGGGCACCCACATCTCGGACGCGAAACACGACAGCCTGGCCGAGCGATTCCGGCAGGCCGGCTGGACCCAGACCATGGCCCTGCCCCGCAACACCGCCAACGCCACCCCCTGGGGCGAGGTCACGACCAACGACGGGTTCCTGTGGTTCGAAAATCCGGGGTTGCTGGCGGACATCGCCTGATGACCCCGATCCTTTTGCTGACGCGCTTCAACTGGCCCCACCCGGTCTGGGAAACCCGCAGCAAGGCGGACTATGCCGCTTGGCTCGAAGAGCGACTTGAACTCCTGCAGAAATACACCATCCCCAGCGTGAGAAACAACCAGCGCAAGCCCGACATGTGGGCCATCCTTGCACAGGCGCACACACCGGAGTTCGACGCCCGGCTTGAGGAGGCTCTGACCCGCGCGAACTGCCCATGCGTCGTGCTGCACTACGCCAGCAAGCAGATCGACGGCACGGTTTCGGATTATCTGCGGAGCGGTGCCTTGGGGCATGTGGAGCGGCTCTGCACCGTCAGGCTGGATTCCGATGACGTCATTTCATCAGACTTCTTCATCCGGCTGCGAAGCTTTCTGGACAAGGAGGATGATGGCACGTCCGATACCGGCATCAGCTTTCCGGGCGGGTCCACGCTGAATGCCCGGACAATGACGTTCTTTTACTTTTCCTATCCCGACAATCCCTTCATCGGTCTGATCGAAACCCCGGCCGGGCAGTCGACGGTGAAAACCGTCTTCATGCGGATGCACACGGATCTTCTGCAGAACGTGACAAAGGCGCGCTACCTGCGCTCCAACCGGCCGATGTGGTGTTCGATCGTGCATGACAGCAATCTGGCTAACCAGTCCCTGCTGCAAGGCACGACCCTTCCGCTTGCGGATCAGGTAGGGTTACTGCGAAGATTCGGTTTGCCCACAGTCCCGGAGTCCGCCTCTTCCTGAACAACTGTCGCACGACGGGCTATCAGATCGGCAAGCGCTTTGGCCGGGGTCACGAAACGGGCGAGAAAATCAGCAGGCGGCATCAAAGGATAATCCGGGTCTAGGTAAACACTCTCAATCTCGGCCATCGAATTCCTCAGCTTGCGCGAAAGCGGATCAAGTGCCTCAATCATCAGCAGACCTGTCGGTATCGTGCCAATATGCGTGAGGCGCAGGTCGGGCCGATACTTCTGAAGGCAGGGTGACACTTTCCAAACATCCCCCGTCCATGCGCGACCGTGCGGAATGCGAACAGCCTCGTCCTCATTGCGGGGCCGAACATCGTCGACGACGATGACGCTTCGCCCCCCACAATGCTGTTCTGTATTCAGGAAGTCACGAAGCGCGAACTCGAAATTGTGCCAGCCGTCTATGAAGGCAAGATCTATCTTGTCAGGTCCAAGTGCCTTTTCCAGTGCGTCTGTAGCGAAGAAATCATCACTTTTCTGACGGAACAGTTGAGTGTCGGCAGGCAACGGGTTCTTGATGTCATAGGCCGGATCAACCCCGATGGACTTGCAACCGGAAAGGGTAATCGAGGCTCCGTTGCGGACCCCGATCTCGAAGTAGGTTTTCGGCTCAAGAAGCACATGAAGGTTTCTGATGAATTCAAGATAGTGCATTTTTTCTGTCCGTTGCTGATGTCTTGCATTTCATTTCGAACTGAATGGGCGGCAGCCACAGTCAAACCTTGTAGAGCCCATCCCCATAGATGTTCCGTCCATGGCGGTCAGGTCCGGTCGGCTTTGCCTTCGACAAAATTACCGAAGCCCCGGCTTTCTCGGTAAACATCTTTGTGTCGTCCGCATAGATGTGTTGCGTTACTTCGATGAGTTCCGGATCAAACATTGCTGCGTGGGACGGGCACTCTCCCTGTGCGAACATCACCTTCAACTCGCGGATCGGCATATCTGCAAAGCAGGCATCCGAGCGCAAGGTGAACCGGTCCGTGCCGTGCTGCGCCAAGCCGCGAGCATCATGAACTGTAACGCCGGCACGCTTCTGAATAACCGGAACTGCGGCGGCAAAGTTCGCCAAGTCAAACCAGTTGGTGTAATTTTCGTATACGAGAAAATCCGACTGCGGGCGCCAGTGACTGTCTGCACGAATGAAGTCGTCCTTTGACAGCATCTCGATGAAGCCGCGAAACGTAAGATCCACGATCTTGGTTCTCGGGAATGCAGTTTTTACGCGCTCGACGACCGGTGCCCAATTCGACACAAACTTGTCCAGAAATACGCTTGAAAGTCGCTGCAAGGGGCAGCGCAGAACGACAAAACTGTACTTGGCTCGCGCGACGTCGGCCAAACTTGCGGAGAATGTGGTATTGTTGTGATGTATCCATCCAAAGTCGTCTGGTCCACGAATGCAGCCGTTTGCAATCGCAATCGAGTAGCGCAGCGTGGAACATGCGTTCTTTGGAATGAAGCTGTAGATTGCGCCAGTCTCGTAGCAAACTAGGGCATGGCGCAAGGCAAACATATGTGCTTCATTGTGCGCAATAGGTGCATGTGAACTCCGCGCGTATCGTAGAAACCCTGTCATCTGCTTCTGAGCCTCTTCTTGTGCATGTCATCTCTTTACTGTTCTGTTATCTTCCAAAGTTCTGAACCTACTCAATAGGCGACTTGTAATACTTGTCGCCGAAGATTTGTAAGCCATATTTGTCGGGGTCGTCAGGTCGTACTTTCGGGACAATCGAGAAGCCACGATACTCAGGACTGTTGTTCGTCCGTGTCAGCTGCACGTTCAGGCCGACCGCGTGCAGCATGGGCACCAGCGGACCCAGCAGGAAGTTGGCGTAAAGGGCGAAATCGCCCTTGCGGCAGAGGTAGGCCTTGTTGTTGGAATACAGCAGTATTTCCAGCCCACACTCCGGTTGGGACAGATGTGCAAAGGCCGCCGCGACGACCTGCATATAGTGGGGGCTCGCGAAGTCATCCAGCACCATTAGCCCGCGCGGCTGGATATACCGCTCCATCAGTTTCATTTCCTCGGCGACGTTCACATAGCTGTGGCTGGCGTCATGATGGGAAAACCGCACTCCCGGGCCGACGAAATCCAGCAGGCGGGCGTCATTGACCAGGGACTCCGACTTCCCGGCGATGAAGTCGAAGGCCGGGTTGATCGCGCGCAGCTTGTCGAACTCGGGGTATTTCTCGGCGACGTCGATCAGCATCATCCGCTCACCCGGTTGCAGGTGCCGCAGCGCCACGGCTGCCGAGCGCCCGCGGTAGACGCCGAACTCGATGCAGTTGCCCGTGATGCCGCTGGCCTCCTGAAACCCCAGAAGGGCCTCGAAGATGCCGATCGAAATTGGGTTCATCATCCCCTCGAAGCTTTCGGCCAGGGCCTTCGTCTCGGCAAAGGCTTTTGCAAAAGCGATTTCGGCAGGGTCATCGGCGGTCATGATCAGGATCTTTCTGGTAAGATGGGGTCATCCCTGGCCGGTTGACCGGGAAGTTTCAAACATCGCCGCCACATCCGGCACGAACCCCTCGGGCCCGTAGCGCCGCGCGAGGTCGGCCAGGGCCAGACGCTTTTGCCTGAGCAGCACGCGGTCGGCGGCGATGGCCTCGAGCTGCATCGGCAGGGCGGCGATGGCGGCGGCCGTTTCGGGCACCCGCAGCGTGGCGCGGGCCCACAGGGCTGCCACGGCCGGGTCGTCCGCCCCCGGGGGGGCCCAGGTGTCGGCCAGGATCACCGGGATCGAGCCGTTCAGCATCGCCTCCCACAGCCGGATCGAATTCGGCCCCGATCCCGACGGGCAGAGCGAAAACACCGAGCGGTCCATGACCTGGCGGAAATCCTCGGAATGGCCGTCGTTCACCAGATCGGGCAGGGCCGCGTCGGCGCGGGCCAGCACCTGCGCCTCGTAGACGGTCTTCTGGTAGTGCCAGGCGTCGCGGTCCGCCACATGCCCGCGCGGGTCGCGGCCCAGAAGGTCGATGATCATGTCGCGCGACCTGGTCAGATAGTTCTTCAGCGACCGCACCCCCACGAAGGAAAACAGCACCGGGCGGGCGCGGTCGACATCCTCGGCCCCGCGCGGCACCTGCTGGACGGGATAGAGCGGGAAGGGATGCAGCCTGACCCCCGGCGCGTCGGGGAAGGCCGTCTCGCCGGTCACGCGATGCGACCAGAACAGATCGGTCACCCCGGCCTGGGCGAACAGCCGGGCAAACTGCCGGACGCGGATGTGCTGGGCCACGGTGACCACGCGGGCGTAGGGGGCAAGCTGCGCCTTCAGCGCGTCCAGCCTTTCCTGCAGGGCGCGGGTGCGGGTATCCCTGGGGCCGACATGCGCCAGAAGATCGACCAGCGTGGCAAAGGGAAAGGCCAGATAGACGGTGTCATAAAGCCCCGGCTCGGCCGGCAGGATCGCCTGCATCCGCGCGAAGGCATGCTGTTCGGTGATCGCGGGATGCTGCCAGTCGGCATCATGCGCCAGGATCGCCGGGCGCGGCAGGGCGGCGATGCGGGCCTCTTCGGCCCAGCGTTGCAGCGTGTTGTTGACCTTGACGCTGCCGACCTGCCCGGTCTGCATCGCCCAGATCTCCAGATCCAGGCGGGCGGGGGCGGTCAGTGCAGGCCCGGGATGCACCATCGCCATCCCGCCGATCAGGCGGCGGTCCCCCTTCTTGTCATAGTAGCGCAGGTTGGTCTCGTGGACATGCACCGAGCGCACGAAGGGGAACGGGTTGTAGACCTTGTAGCCGCGGACCGCGAAGACATAGGCGATCTTGTTGTCGCAGCGCGGCACCCCCAGCGGCACGTCCAGCATCGCGTCGTGCATCCGGTCATCGCCCGCATCCGGGCGGAAGGCCCAGGTGTCCTGCGACCAGTGCGGATTGGGATGCGGCACCAGGGCATCGCCCTGCCTGTCGAACCGGCTGAGCGCCACGAAGGCCTGCGGATCGGCCGCGAAGATCTCGCGCAGCAGCGCCACCGATCCGTCGAAATGGATGTCGCTGTTGGCCAGCAGCGAAATGCGCCCGGGGCACAGCCTGCGGCTGGCCTCGACCCAGTCGCGATAGGTGGGCCGCTGCGCCAGCCGGATCACGCTCAGCCGACTGTCGCTGAACGGCAGGGGGCTGTCGTCATCCTGCAGCAGCACGATCCGGGCGAACAGGCCGGTCTCGAGGTTGCGCTGCAGGCAATGGCGCAGCTCGGCCGCCCGCTGGTCTTCCTTGGGGGTATAATACGGAAGGAACAGGAACAGCGCCTGCGTCGCCCCGGCCTGCGGGGCGGGCCGCCCCAACGCCCGGGACTTGGCAAGGATCCAGTCCGCCTGCGGGTTCAGCGCCAGCGCGCGCCCATAGGCCGCCGCGGCCCGGCTTTCGAGCCCGAGACGCGCCAGCAGATCGCCCGCGCGTTCGTGGTCAAGATAGAAGTCCGACTCCTCCACCTGCGTTCCGCAGTCCGCCAGAGACAATGGCCGGTCTGTCGGAAGAGGGGGCGAAGTCATCATCAAATCCCGAGCGTGAGCGAGAGCGCCATGGCGGCACAAGAACCGTTTGCAACATCGACAGAAAACGGACGGAAGGCATAATCATGAACCAATGACGACACTGATATGACGTGGTGACACTTCTGGATAGCCGGGCAGACCCGGCGGATCAAGCAGGCCGGCGGCGGGGATGCCCGCAAAAAAAGCGGCTCCGGCGGGGTGCCGCAGGGACAGTGCCCGGCAAACAGGCAGGCCCTGCCGGATGTTCAGCCCGTCTGATCCGGTTCTGCGACGGTTCGGGCCGGATCGGGGGCGGGATCGTAGGACAGCCGGTCGCACAGCACCGCATAGGCGGCACTGCTTGCCGCTGCCTGCTGCACCTCGGGCGACACGAACCGTCGCGGGCGGGCCGTGATGTCGTCGCCACGCCGTCCGCTGTTGCCCGACAGCGGGAACAGGGGCGCCCGCTCCAGCGCCCCCGCATCGAAAGGCAAGGCCAGCAGATTGGCCAGACGGGACAGTTGCACCGCAGGGGCGGCCACGAACTCCTCATAGCGGACCTGCGCGAACCCGGCATGGGCATCGAGGAACAGCAGGTAGCGGCGCGCATAGCCGTCCAGATCGAACGACGCGAAACCGGCACTGGTCAGGCCCAGAAAGGAATCAAGCGGATGGCGCAGGGTCACCACGGTGCGCACCGCCACCCCGGACCCCAGCAGGATGTCGTGCAGGCCGGGGCGCGAGGCCGGATCCACATCGGTGCAGAACCGCGAATGGGCATGGCCGCGCAGCACCAGATGCCGCCCCTGCGCCATCAGGCCCTGACGCAACCGGACGATGCCGGCCAGGAACACATCCGCCAGCAGATCCTGCCCGATCGCGCGCGGGCAGTGGCGCAGGCCGGCCAGGATATCGGTCGGCGCAAACCGGGGGCGCGCATCGGGGGATGTATCGAGGTGCATCGTGCTGAGCGGGTCGATCTCGCTCAGCAGGACGGCATTGGGCAAGGCCGCCAGGCATCGGGCGATCAGCGTGCCGCCCGTACATGCAAAGTGCTCGATCAGCCGCAGCGGGGATTCGGCCAGATGGTCGTAGGCCGCCTGCACCTCTCGAACGGCCTGCAGGGCCGGGCGGCCAAGCAGTGTGGCCGGGGGGATGGCGGGCAGATCCGCTGCGGGCAAACGGGCGGCGGCTGCAGCGGGAAGCTCCGCAGGCCCGCAGGCGGCTACGGGTTGTGCCGGACCGGGTGATTTCGTCGCACTCATGCCGTCATTCCCCGACGGCATCGAACAGCGAGCGCCGCGTGTCCGGTGTCTTGTCCCCCTGCGGAGGACTCGCATCGGCCGCCCGCAGCGCCGCCGTCAGATCGCGCACCACCACCGACTGCTGATGGCACAGTGCCAGCGCCGCCGTCAGCCGCTGCTGCAGGTCTGCGGCATCCGCCCGCGCCATGCCGACGCGGGCAACCGCAAGCCCGTGATCCTTGCGGCTTTGCTCCAGCGCCACGGCCAGCGCGGCGCGGGCCGCTTCGGTCTGGATCAGCTTCTGGCGCAGCGGGTCCGGGTCGGATTGGCCTGCGCTGTCCGGACCGATCATCCGGACGGCTGGCCCCGAGGGGCCCGTTGGCGCCTCCCCCGGGGTCCCGGTTCCCACGGTCTCGGCGTCGGTCACATCCGGCGCGATGCGGACCTGCGCCCGCTGGGTCAGACGCCGCTGCATCGAGTCGAGTTCCGCCTGCTGTCCCGCAACCTGGGCCGCCAGGGCCGCAGCCTCGGCCCGGCAGGCGGCCAGATGCTCGGCCTGGGCGTCATAGCGCGCCTCGTGGGCGGCCCGCGATTCCCCCAGAATCCGGCGAATCGCGTCGCGCTCGGCACAAGCCGCATCGCGCGCGGCCTCGAGGTCGGTCCGCAGGGCGGCGGTTTCGGCCTGTGCCGCGGTGCGGGCGTTGCGCAGGGTGGCAAGCTCGGCCTTCATCCCGGCCGCCTGGGCACGCGCGGCCTCGAGGTCGGTCCGCAGGGCGGCGGTTTCGGCCTGTGCCGCGGTGCGGGCGTTGCGCAGGGTGGCAAGCTCGGCCTTCATCTCGGCCGCCTGGGCACGCGCGGCCTCGAGGTCGGTGCGCAGGCCTGCGGTTTCGGCCTGTGCCGCGGTGCGGGCGTTGCGCAGGGTGGCAAGCTCGGCCTTCATCTCGGCCGCCTGGGCACGCGCGGCCTCGAGGCCGGTCCGCAGGCCTGCGAGTTCCGACGCCTGCGCACCCGCCGCATGGGCCGCCGCAAGGGCCGCCGCATCGGGCGCGAACCACAAGAGCGGCCGGTCGGGGTCGCTCAGGTCCTGCCCGCGCAGGCGGAAGGCCGCCGCCTCCATCTGCGCCACGATCCCGGCCATCTCGGCGGCCCCCTCGAACAGCGCCGCGACCCCGGCCTGCACCACGACCGCGCCAAAGCGGTGCCGGTCGGCGCGCGCGGCCAGGGCCCCGATCACCACCCCCTCCTCACCGCAGACATCGATGACCAACAGATCGGGAACCCCCGGCTGCGCCGCAGGCAGGGCCTTTGCCAGATCGGCAAAGGTCACGGCCGGAACCTTCAGCGTCTCGGTCTGGCGCAATCCGGGGTAGAGCTTGCGCAGCAGCGACGGCGCGCGCAGGCTGGACATCTCGGCCAGATTGAACCTCTGCATCACCGCAGTGCCGGCCTTGGCGGCCACCGCCGCCTGGCGCAGGGTGATCCGCGGCTCGGCGGCCGCCCGCGCCTGCAGATCGGCCGCGAGGCCGGGCTGCGGTTCGACCAGCACGATCGCCCGGGCCGGACTGGCCAGATAGGCCGCCGCCTCGGAGGCCTGCCCTGCCCCCAGATGAAGAATTGCACCCGGCCCACCCTTGGGCGCGATATCGGCCAGTGCCTTGGTCAGAAGTTCGGTCATGTCACCCTGTCGATCCTGCCTGCGTCCCTGCAGCCGACCCGGGCCCCGACCGGACCACAACCGGCCCGAGGCGGGGGCTTGGGGACACCGGGCATCGGGACACGGGCATCAACCGCTGCATCCGCAACACTTGCGATCGGGCCGCAGACAAGGCAAGCATCAACTGCACGGCGTCTTTCGCCGCGAGCCGCGGAGTTGAATTTTGCCCATCCCCCTGGTTGAACGCGCCCCGGCGACCGGTGACTTTGCCCGGTTCCGGGTCACGGACCCGAAGCGCCCGGCCGTGCTGCCTGCCTGAAAGTCGGTCGATGCGCGTTCTGGTCATGACGCCTGCCCTGAACGCGATCACCCGGATCGACGCCACGATCCTGAGCGTGATCGCGCAGGCCGGAGAGTTTCATCTGCATTATCACCTGCAGGACTGCGGATCGACCGACGGCACGCCGGCGCGGCTGGCCTGGTGGCAGCGCAGACTGGCGGCGCGCGCCGTGCCGCTGCAGGCGCTGACGCTGCGGTTCAGCTGGTCCGGCGCCGCGCAGATCAGCCATGGCACCGCGCTGTGCCGCGGGTTCGACGCGCTGCCGGGCAACGACGCCGATTTCCTGACCTGGCTGGACCCGGGCGAGACGCTGCTGCCCGGCACGCTGGCGCTGGCCGCCACGCTGCGACGGCGGTTCGCCCTCAGCGAGCTGGGCTGGTTCGGGGCCCCCGCCGCCCCGGCCGAGGCGGCCCTGGCCCCGCCGGACCGGGTGTTTCCCACGGCGGCGCTGGCGGCGGGCCTGTGTGACGGGGTGCACTGGGACCGGCTGGAGCAGCCCGGCATCTTCTTTCGCCGGGCGCTGTGGCAGGCGATCGACCCGCAGGCCACGATTGCGCCCCTGGGCGCGGGGGCGGCCTGGAACCTCTGGCGGCTTCTGGCGCAGAAGGCGGCCTTCGTGCAGGTTCCGGCCCCGCTCGGCCGATCCGCCCCTGTCGGAGGCGAGGCAACTGCAGCGGCGGGCGGCGCAGCGGACCCCTGTGCCGCCGACATTGCCCCGCTCCTGCCGGTCGCCGCGCGCCGCGCGGCGCTCGCGGCCCTGCTGCAGGCCCCGCCGCCGCGCCACCGCGTGCTGCGCCCCGCGCCTGCAACGGCCGGGGCCACCACCGAAGACCGGGGCGAGACATCGCTCGCGGTGCTGGAAGAGACCGCGGCGGCGGCCTTGGCCGGACATGCGGCGCGGGTCCTGGGTCCGCAGGGGCAGGTGCAGCCGTCCGGGGCCGCCACCGCCCCGCCCCGGCTGATCTGGCGCGCAAGACCGGGCAACCCCGCCCTGCCGCCGACCCCGGCTCCCATCGTCGAGACCGGGGGGGGCCAGACCGGGGGCGACCAGACCGGGGGCGACCAGACCGGGGGCGACCAGACCGGGGGGCACCAGACCGGGGGGATCATCGCGCTGGACGGCCACTGGCAATATCCCGCGATCACCGAGCAGCACGCCTTTCGCAGGATGCGCCGCCTGGGCGGGGTGCCGGCGGGGGCGACCTATGTCGGCTACCCCTGGGCCACGCTGATCGACAAGCTGCAGGGCGGGGCGGGGGATGCCGGCCTGCACCTGCGCCTCTTCCGCGACTTCTGCCGCAGGCTGCCCGAGGGCACCGTCGCGGTCACCGTCTGCCAGCACATCCTGCTGCGCCAATACCTGTGGCTGTTTCACGATGCCGGGATCCGCCACGTCTTCTGGTCGCATGCCACCCGGGCCGATGTCGCCGCAGGCGATGCCGGCGGGCTGCCTGCGGGCCAGGATGCGAACCAAAACATCGGCCAAAACATCGGCCAAAACATCGGCCAACCCGGCCCGATCACCCTGCATCCCTTTCCGCTCTATCCCGTGCAGGTGCCCGAGGCGCCGCCGGGCCTGTCCGCGGAACCACCCGCCGCCCCCCCCGCCAGGGACCGCCGACATCTGTTCTCGTTCGTCGGCGCACGCGCCAACGCCTATTACCTGACCCAGGTGCGCAGCATCCTTCTCGACAGCCTGGCCGGGCATCCGCGCGGTCTGATCGAGGGGCGCGAGGCCTGGCATTACAAATCCGTGGTCTATGACCGCCAGATCCACGGCCGGACCATGCCCGCCCAAGAGCCGGGCGAGGATGCCGCGGCGGCCCGGTTCCGCAGCGTTCTGGCCGACAGCCTGTTCTCGCTCTGCCCCTCCGGGACGGGGCCGAATTCCATCCGGCTGTGGGAATCGCTGGGGGCCGGGGCAATCCCGGTGATCCTGGCCGACACCTGGGCCCCGCCCGGACATCCCGCCCTGTGGCAGGCCGCGGCATTGTTCTGCCCCGAGACGCCCGAGGCCGTGGCCGCCCTGCCCGCGCGTCTGGCCGCCCTGGCCGAGGATCCCGCCCGGCTTGCCGGGATGCGCCAGGCCGGCCGGCAATTGTGGATGCTCTATGGCCCCGACAGCTTCGTAACCGATATCCGGCTGCTTCTGGCGACGTTGCCTGCAACCGCCCCGCCCGCACGGCAGGACCCGCCGACCATCCTCCCCCCGGCCCCCGCCGTCCCCGTCCCCGTCCCTGACCCCGTCCCCGCCGAGCCGCCCCTCGCCCCGCCGGCCGCCGAAGAGGTGCTGCGGGCGGCGGCCAGCGCCCTGTTGCTGGGGCGGGGCGTGCCCGAGGCCCGGATCGCCCCGGCACGGGCCGCCCTGCCGCAGGACCATCCCGCGCAAAGGCTGTTCGCCCGGGCGCAGGCCTTTGCCGCGGCCCGTCCCCCGACTCCGGACCCGACTCCCACCCCGGCCCCGATACCCCCGGCCCCGCCACAGGCCCGCCCTCTTGCCGCGCCGATGACGGCGGCGGGGGCCGTGCCCGTGGTCTGCCTGTGCGGCAGGCATGCGCATCGCACGCCGCTGGCCTATGCCCCGTTCCGCCGCACCCTGGGCGACCGGCTGGCCTTCACGGCCGATCCGGCGCGGGCCGATCTGGTGATGACCGGCTTCAACGCCGATCTGCCGCAGATCGCCCGTCTGCTGACCCCCCTGCCCCCGGCGCGGCGGCCGCGCATCGTGGTGCTGTCGGAAGAACCGCTGTGGGACACCGTATGGTCGCAGGGCTTTGCCGAGCGTGACCGGGTGCTGCGGATCGGGGCCGAGGACAAGGGCGAAGACTGGCGCTATGTGTTTCTGAACCATCACACCAGCCCGATCTTCGCCTTCGAGCGGATCCCCTATTTCCTGCTGACCCGCGATGATCTGCCGGTGCGCCAGGCGCTGTGGATCGACCGCCATGCCGATCTGTCGCCCGCCGATCTGTGCGCCGCCTGGCAGGCGGCCCCGATCCCGGCGGCCTTTCTGGCCGAGCGCCGCCTTGACGAAAGGTATGACAGCGCGTTTCCCGACCTGGGCGTCTTCGGCCTGTCCACCTATCGCAGCGCCCTGGCCGAGGCGGTGACGCTGCCCGGCACGCTGCGGTCAGGTCTGGGCTGGCCTGCGGCCGACGGGCAGGATCCGGGCCCGCGCCGCCAGGATCTGCCCGACTGGCACCTCGACAAGGCGGCCCGGCTCGACGGCCGGGTGTGGCTGCTGGGGAGCCACGAGAACACCCACCAGACGGCCTATGTCTCGGAAAAGCCGTTCGATGCCTTTGCGGTGCGCGCGCTGCCGATCTGCCATGCCGGTCCCGGCCACCGCCTGCATGATCTGATCGGTCCGGAGGCGATTCTGAACACCTACGGGCTGTCGGTCGGTCAGGCGGCGGCCCGGATCGCCGCCTTTCGCCCCGACCGGGGGGTGGCCGGGGCCTGGCTTGACACCGCCCGCGCCCTGGTGCGCCGCCTGGCCGACACTGCGGCGCCGGAGGTCGAGCGCACACGCGTGCTGCAGGCCATCCTGGCCGAGCTGCAGGTTCTGGTCTGAGCGGGTCCGGCCTGCGGGATGGGGCTGGCCTGCCTGCGCGGCCCGGTCTAGAAAGGCCGCGGATGGCGGGCCCCGCAGGGGTTGGCGCGGATCCGGGCATTTGCAGAGGGTCGTGAACGCATGGACGGAGTGAAGATTGCCATCGCCGGTCTTGGATATGTCGGGCTGTCCAATGCCGTGCTGCTGGCGCAGCACAACGAGGTCTGGGCCGTCGACGTCGACCCGGGCCGCGTGGCCCTGGTCAACGCCCGCAAGAGCCCGATCGTCGATGCCGACATCGAACGCTATCTGGCGGAGCGCCCCTTGCACCTGACGGCCACCACCGATCCGGCGCTGGCCTATGCGGGGGCCGAGTTCGTGATCGTGGCGACGCCCACCAACTATGACCCGCAGACCAACTATTTCGACACCAGAAGCGTCGAGTCCGTTGTCGCCCAGGTGATCGCGATCAACCCGCAGGCCACCATCGTGATCAAGTCCACCATACCGGTGGGCTATACCGCCGCCCTGTCTGCCCGGATCGGCACCGATCAGGTGATCTTCAGCCCCGAGTTCCTGCGCGAGGGCCGCGCGCTGCATGACAACCTGTATCCCTCGCGCATCGTGGTGGGCGAACGGTCCGACCGCGCCACCCGCTTTGCCGCGCTGCTGGCGCAGGGCGCGCTGAAGGCCGATGTGCCCACCCTGTTCACCGACCCCTCGGAAGCCGAGGCGATCAAGCTGTTTGCCAACACCTATCTTGCGATGCGCGTCGCGTTCTTCAACGAGCTGGACAGCTATGCCCTGGCGCATGGCATGCAGTCGCGCCAGATCATCGACGGGGTCGGCCTCGATCCCCGCATCGGCGCACATTACAACAACCCGTCCTTCGGCTATGGCGGCTATTGCCTGCCCAAGGACACCAAGCAGCTTCTGGCCAACTATTCCGCCGTGCCGCAGAACCTGATCCAGGCCATTGTCGAGGCCAACCGCACCCGCAAGGATTTCATCGCTGACCAGATTCTGGCGCGGCACCCGGCGCGGGTGGGCATCTATCGCCTGGTGATGAAGGCCGGGTCGGACAATTTCCGGCAAAGCTCGATCCAGGGGATCATGAAGCGGATCAAGGCCAAGGGGGTCGAGGTGATCGTCCATGAGCCCGTCCTGACCGAGCCCCTGTTCTTCGGCTCGCGCGTGGTGAACGATCTGGCCGCCTTCAAGGCCGAGGCCGACGTGATCGTGGCCAACCGCGCCACCCCCGACCTGGCCGACGTGGCCGACAAGATCTTTACCCGCGACCTCTTCGGGTCGGACTGACGGCGGACCCGCCTCGCGGGATGTTTCGCGTGCGAAACATCCCGCGAGGTGCCCTCAGCCCCCTTCCAGCCAGCGCAGCAGCCGCGCCTGAAACTCCGGATCCACCGCCGGGCCCGACAGGGTCAGCTCCGCCCGCCCCGCCTTGCCCGCGACCTTCAGAAACACGCCTGGCCGGACTTCGGTGCCGGATGCGCCGGGGGTCTTGACCTGCGTGCCCGGCGGCGGGGCGGCAACCGCCGCCGCCAGACGCGCCATCTCGTCGGCCGCCGCCGGGGCGGGGCGGGCGGCCAGATCGGCCCTCAGCGCCGCGGTGCCGACCGGATCGGTCTCGATCCGTTTCGCCAGCGCCAGCCCCAGCCGTTCGGGGATCGCCGCCGGAAACCGCAGCACCCCGTCGAGCGCGCGGCAGACCTCCAGAAACGAGCCGATCTTCGACCGCCGGGCGCGCGAGGCGGCGGCGAACAGCGCCTGCAGCGCCGCCTTTTCCGTGGCGAACACCCCCAGATCGACCGCCTTGGCCGCGATGCGGGCGCGTTCGTAATAGGACAGGCCGAGGCGCACCTCGTTTTCCTCGACCATCGCCACATAGGCCTCGGCGGCGCTGTCGGGGCGGCGCACCAGCGCCAGCACGGTGCCGAACCGGGGGTCCTGCGTGCGCGCCCGCAGCCGGGCCAGCGCGGTCAGCCGCCGCCAGCCCGAGATCAGGCCATAGCGCCCCCCCCCGAGATCGGTCACATCGACCGGCATGCGCTGGCCATGGGCCTCGATGCTGGCCATCAGCCCGGCCAGTTCCGCGTCATCGGTGTCGATCCGGTCGCGCACCAGATGGTCCGCGTCGATCGCCTCCAGCGCCAGACGCTGCACCAGACGCCCCTCGGCCCGCGCGGCGGCCAGCACGCCCGACACTTCGGCCAGGGCGCTGGCGGTGCTGGTCTGGGCGGCGATCTGGGCGATCGGGGGCAGGGCCGGATCGGGGCCCCGCATCGGGCGCGTCTCGGGGGCGCGCGGTGCCGGGTCATCGGCGGCTTGCGGTTCCAGCCAGTCGGGCCGCGCCGGGGTCAGTCGGATGCGTTTGGCCATCAGGCGGCCTCCTGTCCCTGCCGTCCCCGCAGCAGGTGCCCAAAGCTCCGCGGCCCGGTCATTGCGCCGCACCCCCGCCCGCCGCCAGCTCGTCGCGCCGCCAGATGCCATAGAGCAGCCGCTTGAATTCGGCCCAGGTGGCATCGAAGGTTTCGCGCCCGCGCATGTAGGTCTCGCGGTTGAAGTCGCGGTAATCGGCCTCGTAGATGCCGTTCACCCGCTCGCCGGCCTGGCCGATCAGCGCGGTGAAATCCTGCCGCTGCAGGTTCAGCGTGCGGCCGAGATAGGCCTGCATCAGGCTGGCGAGTTCCGCCTGCTGCGCCGCGTCATAGCGGGTGACAAGGCAGCGCACCGCATCCCATTCGAAGGCCAGTTCGGGGCGCCCCAGGGCGCGGGCCGCGATGTTCTCGCCGTCCTCGATCGACCGGAAGGTGGAATGCAGCATGTCGAAGAACCGCCCCGTGCTGTCGAATTCCAGAAACGAGGCCCCGGTCGGCACCAGCAGGATGTCGGCCGCCGCCAGCCCGTTGATCGTCAGATACCCGAGCGCGGGGGGCGTATCGAGGAAGATCAGGTCATAGCGGGCCAGCAGCCCCTCGGACCCCAGGACCTCCGACAAGGCATCCCACAGCTTCCAGCCGCGCGCGCCGATCCGCCAGACCGGGATCTGGAACTCGGCCCAGTAGAGGTTCAACTGGCTGCCGATCAGGTCGATGTTGGGCCAGTGGGTTTTCTGGATCACATCCGCCGCCCGGATCTTCAGCGCCTCGGTCAGCGTGCCGTCCAGCGGGGCCGGCGCCTCGCCCCGCCCCGCCCGGGCCCGGTTTTCGCCCTGCAGATGCGCCGCATAGTGCCGCGCGATCAGCGGGAACACGGTCTGCCATTCGTCGGCCACCCGGCCGCCGAAGATCGTGGTCATCGATCCCTGGCTGTCGAGGTCGACCACCAGCACCCGGTAGCCGTCCAGCGCCGCCGACATCGCCAGATGCGCGCAGGTCGAGGTCTTGCCGACGCCGCCCTTGAAATTCGCCACCGCCACCACCTTGGCCGGCAGGCCCGCGGGCCGGTAGGGCAGATAGTTCTTGGCCCGCGAGCCTTCGGCGGCAAAATGCGCCCGCAGCCGCAGCACCTCGTCGAAGGCAAACCACCGCGCCCCGCCTTCGGTTTCGGCCCGGCCCTGCGGCAGGTCGGGATTGGCCTTCAGCACCCGGCGGAAATGCGCCTGCGCCACCGGGATCAGATAGCGGGTGATCTCCCAGGTGGAAAACTGCCGCAACTGCTTGCGGCCGTCCTCGCCCAGGCCCCGCGAGGCCAGGTCGTCGCGGCCCCGGCTGCAGGCGGCGGCGATGGCCGCAAGCTCCGCCGTGCCGAGGGGCGCCCCCAGATCGGCCAGCGCCGCATCGGGCTGGATGCCCGCATAGGGCGGCGGGCCTTCGGTTGATTCGCGTGCCATCCCGGCTCCATATGCGGTCTTTTCTGCAGTGTATTCGAAAACGCCGCACATGGAAGAAAAAGCACTACATCACAGGCATATTCTTTGGTTTCCCCAGCAGATTCAATGGCCTGCCATCAAGCCGCGCGACTGCCGCAACGCGGTGCGCCCGAAGGGTATCTGTTATAATCATGTTATCAGAATAGTTATGCTGCGGGGATTGTTCCGCAACATCTTGGCATCGCCCGATCTTTTGCGGGTTCAAAGCCCCGCGTCGATTCCGAAACCCCGAAGCCGCGATTCCGGAACCCCGGTCTGCCGACTCCGAACCCCCGATCCGTCCGGGTCCGTCTCGACCTGTGCCGGGCTTTCGCCTAAGCTGCGGGTGTCAATGAAACCACGAAGTTTCGCAGGGGAAGGTCCGCACCGGGCCGTCGGCCCGTCAGCGGGACCGGGAATTCGGCACAGGCAGGGGCGGGCAGATGGCGACACGGGGGGCGGGGGGGGCCGCGGCACGGCTTCGGACGGGGTCCGGTGCCGCGACGGCGGGCAGGCTGCTGCCCGACCGGCATGGCGGCGATTTCTTTGTCTGCGACATCCTCGATGCCATTCCCAAGGACGACATGGCCTCGATGGAGCATCCGATCTTTTCGCTGTCGACCCAGCCCGACCGGCGCATCCTGACTTATGCCCACAACGGGGTCAGCGTGACCGTGGTGCCGTCGGTGCGCGGGTTGGCGACGCTGTTCGACAAGGACATCCTGATCTACTGCATCAGCCAGTTGATCGGCGCGCTGAACCGCGACCAGCCGGTGGCCCGCACGCTGGCGCTGACCGCGCATGACCTGCTGATCGCCACCAACCGCGAGACCAGCGGCGATGGCTATGCCCGGCTGCGCGAGGCGTTCGAGCGGCTGGCAGGCACCCGCATCACCACCAACATGGTCACCGGGGGCGTCGAGGTGACCACCGGGTTCGGGCTGATCGACGGCTGGCAGATCGTGCGGGCCACGCCCGACGGCAAGCGGGGCGGCGGGCGGATGGTGCAGGTGACGGTGACGCTGTCGGACTGGCTCTATCGCGCGGTGCTGGCCAAATCGGTGCTGACGCTGCACCGCGATTATTTCCGGCTGCGCAAGCCGCTGGAGCGGCGGATCTATGAACTCGCCCGCAAGCATTGCGGCCGGCAGGCGGAATGGCGCGTCTCGATCGAGGTGCTGGCCAAGAAATCGGGGTCGGCCAGCCCGCGCCGGGTGTTCCGCCGGATGATCCGCGACATGATCGTGACCGACCATCTGCCCGACTACCATCTGGCCGAGGAGCCCGGCGACATCCTGCGGGTGGCCCGCCGGGCGGCCCCCGAGGCCCCCGCATCCGACCGCGCAGGCCCGGTGCTGCGCCCGGCCACGCTGGACACCGCCCGGGCGCTGGTGCCCGGCTGGGACATCTATGCGCTGGAGGCCGAATGGCGCGCGATGTGGGAGCGTTCGGGCCGCCCGGCGCTGCGCTCGGCCGATGCGGCCTTCATCGGCTGGCTGAAAAAGCGGTCCTGAGCGGCGTGCGGGCGGCGGCGGGCTCAGCCGACCCCGCGCAGGCGGCGCAGGGCCAGCACGACGCGCCGCACCGGGGCCGTCATCCGCCACGAGGTCGAGGCCAGCAGCGCATCGCGCGCCGCCTCCGCCGCGATCCGGCGGTCGGCCTCGGCCTGCAGATCCGCGCGCTGGCGACGGATCAGGTCGGCGCGCTGGCGCGCCTCGGTGGCCTGCGCCGCAAGCTCGCCGGTCAGGCTGCGGATCTGCGCCTCGAACCCGGCCTGCCCGGTTTCCAGCGTGGTGATCGCAGCCTCCAGGGCGGCCCGTTCGGCCTCGAACTGGGTCAGCCGCTCCTGCAGGCGGCGCGCGGTGTCGTCCTGGGCCTGGCCTGCCGCAGTGGCGCGGGCGAGCGCCGCCTCGGCGGTGGCCAGATCCTCTGCCAGACGCCGGGCGGTGTCCTGCTGCCGGGTCAGGCGGGTGGCCAGATCGTCCCGCTCGGCGGTCAGCCGGTCGCGCGCGGCCCCCGCCTCGGCGGCCAGTGTGCGCTGCCGGGCCAGGCTGTCTTCCTGAGCGGCCAGCGCCTCGCGGATCAGATCGGCCTCGGCCGTCCGGCGCGCCAGATCGGCCCGCAGATCGGCCACGGCCCCCGCTTCGGGCCCCGGCCCGGCCAGCAGCGCCGTCAGCCCGGCCCCCCCCTGCCCCGCCGCCGGGTTCTCCTGGCCGGGAACCGGCAGACTGGCCGCTTCGAGCCGCCCCATGAGTCGGATCGCCGCCGGGGCCGTCTGCAGCACCGCCGCGGCCATCAGGGCGGCAGGGGCACTCTGGCCCGGGGGCAGAACCCCGATCGACGAGACCCCGATCGACGAGACCCCGGCCGACGAGACCCCGGCCGGTGGGATCGGAGCGGCGATCCGGGCAACCGGGGCCGCAAAGGGGCCCGCCGGCAGATCGAGCCGCTCGGCCAGAACCTCGGCCAGCGTCTCGGGAGGGGCCGTCAGGGCCGTGGCCGGCACGAGCGTCAGGCGGTGCCGGGCACCGGCGAAAGCGGTCAGCAGCCCCTCGGCGCGCTCCTGCCAGGCGGCCAGCGCCATGGCGACCGGCAGGACATCGCCGGCCCCCTCGCGGCTCTTCCCGTCCGGTCCGGTCCCGCTTGTCCGGGTCAGATGATCGGTCAGATGATCCGCGAGCCCCCGCCAGAACACCACGCAGGGCCGATCGGCCGCAAGGGCGGCGGACAGGCCGGCCGAAACCGCCTCTTCGGGATGAATCCCTGCCACGATCCGGTCGGCCAGCGGGGCGAGGGCGTCCTCCAGCGCCGCGCGATAGGGCTCGGGGCACCAGAAGGCGACGTGCAGGGGATGGGTCAAGATGGAACCTCGGCGGCAAGAGGGCACCGCCGGGGGCACCGGAACGGCCGGGCGGCGGCGGAACGAACCGCTCCCTTCTGGGACAAAGCGCGGGACACGGTCAAGGGTCGCCAGTCGGGGGTCGCCAGTCCGGGGATCGCCAGCCGGGGATCGCCGGTCGTTCCCGGTGCGGGGCCGGTGCAAGGGCCTGCGTGCCTCAGGCCCCCCCGACCCCCAGCCGCATCCCGACGCCCTGGCGCTGCTGCAGCGGGCGCCACCAGGCCTCGTTGTCGAGATACCAGGCCACGGTGCGCGCCAGCCCCTGTGCCAGGGTCACCGAAGGCTGCCAGCCCAGTTCGGCGCGGATGCGGCCGGGGTCGATCGCATAGCGCAGGTCATGGCCGGGCCGGTCGGCCACGAAGCTGATCAGGTCGGCATGGGGATGCGGGGCGGGGCGCATGTCGTCCAGGATCGCGCAGAGCATGCGCACGAGGTCGATGTTGCGCGCCTCGTTCTGCCCGCCGATGTTGTAGCTGCGCCCCACCGCCCCCTTCTGCACCACCAGCAGCAGGGCCTCGGCGTGATCCTCGACATAAAGCCAGTCGCGCACGTTCAGACCCTGCCCATAGACCGGGATCGGCCGCCCGGCCAGCGCGTTCAGGATGGTGACCGGGATCAGCTTTTCGGGAAAGTGATAGGGTCCGTAGTTGTTGGAACAGTTGGTCAGCACCACCGGCAGGCCATAGGTTTCATGCCAGGCCCGCACCAGATGGTCGGAGGCCGCCTTGGACGCCGAATAGGGGCTGCGCGGGTCATAGGGCGTGTCTTCGGTGAACAGCCCGGTGGGGCCGAGCGAGCCGAACACCTCGTCCGTGCTGATGTGGTGGAACCGGAACCCGGCGGGCCGCCCGCGCGCCGTCCAGTGGGCGCGCACCGCCTCCAGCAGGGTGTAGGTGCCCGTCACATTGGTGTCGATGAAGGTGCCGGGGGCGTCGATCGAGCGGTCGACATGCGACTCCGCCGCCAGATGCATCACCGCATCGGGGGCATGGGTGGCCAGGATGCGGTCCAGCGCCGCGCGGTCGCGGATGTCGGCCTTCTCGAACACATAGCCCGGGTCCTGCGCCACCGATGCCACGTTGTCCAGGCAGGCGGCATAGGTCAGGGCGTCGAGGTTGACCACCTGATGCCCGGCGCCGATCGCCTGGCGCACCACCGCCGATCCGATGAACCCGGCCCCGCCGGTGACAAGCAGTTTCATGGCTCAGGCCTCATATGTGAACGAAAGGTTGCATTCAGCCAGCCGGGGCGCGGCCTGGTCCTTGGCCGACAGGATCGCCTCGCCCGGGTCGATCCCCCAGTCGATGCCCAGATCGGGATCGGCGAAATGCACCGCCCCGTCGCAGGCGGGCGCATAGACGTCGGAGCATTTGTAGAGCAGTTCCGAATTCGGCGCGCGGGTGACGAAGCCGTGCAGGAACCCTTCGGGAATGAACAGTTGCCGCCCGTTTTCCGCCGACAACTCGACCCCGACCCAGGCCCCGTAGCTGGGCGAGCCGCGGCGCACATCCACCGCCACGTCGAACACGCAGCCCGCCCCGCAGCGCACCAGCTTGGCCTGGGCATGCGGCGGCGACTGATAATGCAGCCCGCGCAGCGTGCCCACCGCGCGGCTGAGCGAGTGGTTGTCCTGCACGAAGTCGATGTCGAGCCCGTGGCGGCGCAGCGTGGCGCGGTTCCAGACCTCGCTGAACCAGCCCCGGTCATCGCCAAAGCGCCGGGGCGTCAGGATCCGCACACCGGGAAGGGCGGTGTCTTCGATCTGCATGGCGGTCCTCCTGCATGTTCGGGCCCGAGGGTGCCGGTCGGGTCTGCCGGGTTCGGGATGGCCGGGTTCGGGATGGCCGGGTTCGGGGTGGCACCGCCGTTCGAGTCGGCGCCCTGCGGCGGTCAGTCTTCCAGCAGGGCCGCCAGATAGCGGCCGTAGTCGTTCTTGCCCATCCGGGCGGCATGGCGGGCCAGCGTGGCGGCGTCGATCCAGCCCTGGCGAAAGGCGATCTCCTCGGGGCAGCCGGTCTGCAGGCCCTGACGGTCCTGCAGGGTGCGCACGAAATTGCCGGCATCCAGCAGGCTGCCATGGGTGCCGGTGTCGAGCCAGGCAAAGCCGCGCCCCATCCGCTGCACGTCCAGGGTGCCTTCGTCGAGATACATCTTCAGCAGGCTGGTGATCTCGACCTCGCCGCGCGCCGACGGCTGCACCCGGTGGGCGCGTTCGGCGGCATGCCCGTCCAGGAAGTAAAGCCCGGTGACGGCATAGTTCGACGGCGGCACCGCCGGCTTTTCCACGATGTCGGTGGCGCGGCCCGTCGCATCCATCGCCACCACGCCATAGCGTTCGGGGTCGGCGACGTGATAGCCGAACACCGTGCCGCCTGCCGCCTTGGCATCGGCCCCGGCCAGCAGTTCGGGCAGGCCATGGCCGAAAAAGATGTTGTCGCCCAGAACCATGCAGGACGGCGCGCCCTGCAGGAAATCTTCGGTCAGCGTATAGGCCTGCGCCAGCCCGCCGGGATCGGGTTGCACCACATAGGTCAGGCTCAGGCCCCACTGGCTGCCATCGCCCAGGGTGCGGCGGAACTGGTCCTGATCCTGCGGCGTGGTGATCACCGCGATCTCGCGGATGCCCGCCAGCATCAGCACCGACAGCGGATAATAGATCATCGGCTTGTCATAGACCGGCATCAGTTGTTTCGACACGCCGATGGTGATCGGGTAAAGCCGGGTGCCCGACCCCCCCGCCAGAATGATGCCCTTGCGTTTTGTCATGTGCGTTTCGTCATGCTGCTGCCCCGAGTTCGCGCAAAATGTCACCCAAGCCTGCCCGCCAGTCGGGCCGTGCGATGCCAAAGTCACGCAGGAGCGTGGAACAGTCCAGCCGCGAATTCAGCGGCCGGCGCGCCGGTGTCGGATAGGCCGCACTCGGGATGTCGTGGATCACGCAGGCAAGGCCGGCCCCGGCCATGATCGCGCGCGCGAACCCGGCCCAGCTCACATCCGGCGCCCCGCTGAAATGATAGGTGCCCCCCGCCGCCCCCGCCGCCATCGCCCGCGCCGCGCGCGCCAGCGCCCCGGCAATCGCCGCCGCCGGGGTGGGCCCGCCGATCTGGTCGGCCACCACGTTCAGGCTTTCGCGCGCAGCCCCCAGCCGCAGCATGGTCGTCACGAAATTGGTTCCCTGCGCCGACACCACCCAGGATGTGCGCAGGATCAGATGCGGCCCGCCCGCCGCCCGCACCCCCGCCTCGCCCGCCAGCTTGCTGCGCCCGTAGGCCCCCAGCGGGGCCGTGGGGTGGTCGGGGGCAAAGGGCCGGTCCCCTGCCCCGTCGAACACGTAATCGGTCGAGATGTGCAGGAACGGCACCCCGCGCGCCGCCGCCGCCCGCGCCATCGCCGCCGGGGCCGCCCCGTTCACCACCGTCGCCGCCGCTTCCTCGGTTTCCGCCCGGTCCACCGCCGTCCAGGCCGCCGCGTTGATCACCACCGTGCAATCGGACGCGGCGATCGCCGCCGCACAGGCCGCGGGATCGGACAGGTCCGCCTCCGCGCGGCCGAGGAACACCGCATCGGGCAGGTCCCGCTGCAGGGCGACGGCGACCTGGCCGGTTCTGCCGAAGACGAGGCACCTCATGGCCGACTCCCTTCCTTGCTGCCCGGTTCCATCGGCCCCCATCCGCCGGGGTCCATACGTCGGGGCCGATCCGGGCCTGCATCCGCCGCCGCAATGCCTGTTTCTATCCAGAATGCCGATCCTTGTTCAACCTGCTATTCCGGGTTGCCTGTCTGCCGCTTGCGCCCGGCAGGGCCGGGGATGGCCTGACGTCTTGAAAGTGGCCCGCAGAGCCCGCATACCTCTCGGACAGGGCCGGACCCGGTCGGAGCGACCGCAAAGAAGACCCCCGGTACGGATGGACAGGAGAGACGCTGTGGCCGCTTCGACTTTTGCCATTCTGGGCACGCCGGGGTTCGTGCGCGACCCGCAGCGGTTCGACGACGAGGCTTTGCTGAAGGTGCTGGGGGCCAATTCCGGCAATCTGATGTTCCAGTATGCCGCCAGCCACCTGATCGACGCGCCGCTGATCCACATCGGCATGGCGGAAACCCCCTACAACGACACGGCCAGCTTGGGCGAGGCGCGCGCGCTGATCTTTCCGGCGGCCAACCATCTGCGGACCGGGGCGGACTGGACCGGCCTGTGCAACTATCTGGCCAATCAGCGGCTGCCGCTGGTGGTGCTGGGTCTGGGCGCGCAATCGCCGAGCCTGGGTGGCGAGGCGGGCACCATCGCCGCCCTGCGCGCCGATGCGCAGGTGATGCGGCTGGTGTCGGTGCTGCGCGACCGCGCGGTGTTCGTGTCGGTCCGCGGGGCCTATTCGCAGACGGTCTGCGAGGAACTGGGCCTGCCGGGAACCGAGGTCCTGGGCTGCCCTTCGGCGATGCTGAACCCCGATCCCGCCGCCGGCCAGGCGATGGCTTCGCGGCTGGCGGCGCTGCGGGCGCGGCTGGCGGCGGATCCGGCGGCGCCGGTGCGGCTGGCCGTCACCGCCGCCGCCCCGTTCGAGATCCGCACCGATCCGCCCAAGCGCGATCTGGAACGCCGGCTGGTCGCCTGGGCGATGGCCACGCGCGGGCTTTATGTGCAGCAGTCGGGCGGGGTGGCCGCGATGCAGGCGGCCAACGGGCAATGGCACGCGCTGCCGCACGACATCCGCCGGTCGATCGCCGCCATCCTGGCCCCCGAGGCCGATGGCGTCGCGTTCTGGGCCTTCATGGCGGCAAGCGGGCGGTTCTATCTGTCGGTGCCCGCCTGGCGCGACGAGATGCGCGGCATGGACCTGGCGCTTGGCACCCGCCTGCATGGCAACATGGCCGCCCTCGCGGCGGGCACGCCGGGCGTGCTGATCGCGCATGACAGCCGCACGGGCGAGCTGGGCCAGACCATGCACCTGCCGCATCTGCCGATGGCCGCCGCGATGGCCGCGCCCACGCTGGCCGCCGCCCTTGACGCGGTCAGCTTCGACCCTGCCGCCTTCGACGCCTGGCGCGCCGCCACCGCGCGCCGCCTCGGGACGGTGTTCGACCGGCTGGAGATTCCGCTCAGCCGCCATGTCCGCCGTCTGGCGGGCTGAAGCCGCCGGAATGCCGAGCCCCGAAATGCCAAGCCCGAAACTCTGGACGACCCGGCAGGGCATGATACACCGGGGCGGAACCGATATCGCCTTCCCTCAACCTTGATGCCCGAAGGGCTTTTCATGACCGACAACGACCGAACCCGGGCCAATCAGGAACGCTTCCGCACTGCCATCGGCAGTCTGGAAGTGCGCGAACTGGAAACGCTGCTGATGGGGGCCACCAATCTGGCCGGCACCTACTATCCCGAAGACCGCAGCCAGGCCGGCTATGCGCTGTTTGCGATGACGCCCGAAGACGCCGCGCGCCCCTTGGCCGCGCGGGTGCCGCCCACGGCGCTGCGGCACTATTACGGGGTCAAGGACGGCAAGTATCACGACGACCTCTATCTGTCGGGCGGGGTCAACGACATCCGCGGCATGCGCCGCATCCTGGCCGACGACGGGTTCGGGATCCTGGGCGAGCGGATCCTGGAATTCGGCTGTTCGGCCGGCCGGCTGCTGCGCCATCTGGAAGCGGAGGCCGCCGCGGCCGAGGTCTGGGGGGTCGACCTGCATTCCGCAGCGATCCACTGGGCGCAGGCGCATCTGTCGCCGCCGTTCCATTTCTTCACCAACACCACCGCGCCGCATCTGCCCTTCGAGGACAATTCCTTCGGCTTCATCTTCGCGGGGTCGGTCTGGACCCATATCGGCGAGCTGGATGACGCCTGGCTGCTGGAGATGCGGCGCCTCCTGCGGCCCGGCGGGCGGCTCTACATCACCATTTCGGATGAAAACACCCTGGCCGAAGTGCAGCGGATGTCGCCCGGCCATGCCTCGAACGGGCATGTGGCCGAACTGGATGACGCGACGGGCATGCTGTCGAAGGACTGGGTGGCCTTCGTCACCCGCACCACGCCCTGGCTGCAGCGCGCGGTCTATCGCCGCCAGGCCTGGCTCGACCGGATCGGGCGCTGGATGGAGGTGCGGCTGAGCCGTCCCAACGCCTATGGCTGGCAGACCGGTGTCCTGCTGGCCAAGCGCGGGTGACAGCGGTCGGGGCGGCGGCGGTGCAGGGCATGGGGGCTCGCGATCCGGACGCCGGTGACCTGCTGGCCGCGCCCTCCGGCCCGGGGGAGCCCGGCGTGTCGGTCGTCACCTGCTGCCGCAACCGCAGCGCCAACCTGATCCGGGCCCTGCCGTCCTGGCTGGCCTGCGCCGAGGTGGCCGAGGTGGTGGTGGTGGACTGGGGATCGGACCGCCCGGTGGCCGCCGATCTGGCGGCGGCCGGCCTGACCGACCCGCGCATCCGCCTGGTGCGCGCCGAGGACGAGCCGCGCTGGATCCTGTCGCTGGCCTTCAACCTCGGCTTTCGCCTCGCGCGCTGCGCCCGGGTGCTGAAGGCCGATGCCGACATCGTGCTGGAGCGCGATTTCTTTGCCCGCAATCCGCTGCCGCCCATGGCCTTCGTCGCGGGCAACTGGCGGCGCACCGACCCCGGGCAGGCCTATGTCAACGGGGTCTTCTACATCCGCGCCGGCGATCTGCGGGCGGTGAACGGGTTCAACGAATACATCACCACCTATGGCTGGGACGATGACGATCTTTATGACCGGCTGGTGGCGGCGGGGATCACCCGGGTCGATGTGGACCCGGGCAGCGTCACCCATCTGGACCATGACGATGCCGCGCGGCTGAACCATGCGACCCCCGAAACCCCGTCGGGCTGGGCCGATCTGGGCCAGATGGCGATGTTCCGCATCCGCACCAACCGGATGCTGGCCACCATGATGCCGCCGTGGAACCGCGACCGGGTGATGCAGCCGTTCCGCTGGCGCCGCGTCGGGGCGGGCAGGCTGTCGGTGGAACGCGCGGGCGTGTCGATCCACCGGGTGCCGCCCGAACAGCAGGCCATCGCCGAACAGCTGGCGGCCTGCGAGATGCTGGCCTGGCGGGTCGGCCTGCGCGCCTACGAGTTGACCGGGCGGCAGCTTGACCTGCTGCTGACCTGCTGCCGGTTCGACGACATCTCGGCGCTGCGGGTCGAACTGATGCTGGCGGGGGCGGGGCTGGCGGCGGCGGTGGCCCCGCGCCATCTGGTGCTCGACCTGGACGAGGGCGTGCTGGCGGCGGGCCCCGCCCGGCTGGCCCCCCTGGCCGAGCGGGTGGCGGCCATCGCGCGGCACGCAGGCCGGGTGCCGGTCTGGCGCGCGCCCCGCGCCCGCCCGCCCGAATCCCTGCCCCCCGCGCTGGCGGATCTGGCGTTCGTGCCGCTGTGGCAGCCGATCGGCCCCGCAACCGATCTGGACCTCGCGGCGGCGGCGCGCGACCCCGCGGCGGCGGTGCTGCGGCTGGTGCCGCGCCTGTCCGACCTGGAGGCGATCGGCCCCCCCGCCCTGCCCCGCCCCGCCCTGCCCGCTCCCGCCCTGCCCGCCCCCGCCGTCAGCGTGCCGCGCCGGCGGCTGTTCATCGACGTGCAGCACGGCCTTGGCAACCGGCTGCGCGCGCTCGGGTCGGCGCATGCGGTGGCCGAGGCCACCGGGCGCGACCTGGTGGTGGTCTGGCAGCCCGACGAGCATTGCCGGGCCCGTCTGGAGGATCTGTTCATGCCCGGAGCGGCGGGAACCGGGCCGGGAATTGCGGGCGTGATCCCCGAAAGCTTTGCCGCGCGCGCCGCCGCCGAAGGGGCCACCCTGCTGAGCTACATGGAGATCGAGCCCGGAGCGGCCAAGGGCGCGCCCCTGGTGCTGGACGAGGGCCGCGACGCCTATGTGCGGTCGGCCTATGTGATCAATCACCCCGCCAGCACCTGGGACAGCGAGAACCGCCTGCTGCGCCGCCTGACCCCGTCTGCGGCGGTGGCCGACCTGATGGCGGGCGTTCCCGACCACCGCGACATCGGCCTGCATGTGCGCACCGAACCCGCCACCGGCGACAGCGTCCCCAGCCATGACGCCCCGCACAACTGGACGCCCGAAGGCCATGCCCAGATCGTCCACTGGCGCGCGCAAAGCCGCCCGGACCGGTTTGTGGCGCGGCTGGATGCGCTGCTGGCGCAAACCCCCGGGGCGCGGATCTTTCTGGCCGCCGACACGGCCGGGACCTATCAGGCCTTCGGCGACATCTATGGCGCGCGGCTGGCCCATCTGGCGCGTCCGGTGTTCGACCGTTCGGTCCTGCAGGCGCAATATGCGCTGGCGGATCTGCTGCTGCTGGCGCGCTGCCGGCATCTTCTGGGCAGCAACTGGTCCTCGTTCACCGAGGCCGCGCTGCGCCTGTCCACCAGCATCGCCGTGCATGAACGGGCGGGAGTCGACTTCTGAGCGGCCCCGATGTTTCGCGCGCGAAACATTTCCGGCAGGCGGCCTCACTCGTCCTCGTTCGATCCCATGTTGGCGTGATGCAGCGCGATGGCGTCCTCGACATTGTCGAAATACCGCAGCCGGCCGTTTTCCAGCACCGCCCCCGCCTGGCACAGCTTGCGCAGCTGCGCGGTGGAATGGGTCACCACGATGGCCCCGGCATAGCGCATCCGCGCCTCGAACACCTCGCGGCTTTTCAGCTTGAACGCGGCATCGCCCACGCTGGTCACCTCGTCCACCAGATAGGTGTCGAACGGAATGCCGATCGAGATGCCGAAGGCCAGCCGTGACCGCATGCCGGACGAATAGGTGCGCACCGGCGCGTCGAAATAGGCGCCCAGTTCGGAAAAATCGGCCACGAACTCCGACAGCTCGTCACTGTCCACCCCGTAGACCCGGGCGATGAAGCGGGTGTTCTGCAGCCCCGTCATGTCGCCGTGGAAACTGCCCGCGAACCCCACCGGCCAGGATACCGTGCCCCGCGTCACGATGCGGCCCGCATCGGGGCGGATCGTGCCGCCGATCATTTCCAGCAGGGTGGATTTTCCCGCCCCGTTGCGCCCCAGAAGCCCCATCGCCACCCCCGAGGGGATGGTCAGCGACACGTTGTTCAGGATCACCTTGGGGCCGTCCGGCGTGCGGAACGATTTGCTGAGATGCTCGAAGCGGATCATCGGCCTGCCCGTTCCCCGAGGCCTAGCGGCGGTCGCGCAGCGAATAGTAGATCAGGCACAGGATCGACCAGGTCAGCCCGCTGAACAGCAGCACCAGCCCGGTCAGCAGCCCGCTGCGCGGAAACTCCGACCGCTCGGCCAGCGTGGGGCCGACATAGGCGGCCAGATAGCGGCTTTGGCGGCTGGCCTCGGCGCGGGCGGCGTCGAAGGCCGACAGCGCCGCGACATAGGCCCGCTCGGCAAACTCGCGGTCGACCGACAGGCGCTCGAACTCGCCCACGGTGGCGGCATAGCTCTTGCCGCCCGGGCCCGAACCTTCGGTGCTGAACTTGCGACGCTCTTCCTCGATCCGGGCCTCGATCACCGCGATGCGGGACCGCGCCTGGCTCATCCGGGGATCGCTGTCGATGTCGCTTGGGCCGCTGTTGCTGTCGCGCAGCAGGTCCATGTCGATCAGCGCATTGGCAAGCTGGGCCTGCAGGGTGGCGATCAGCCCCATCTGGCCCTGGATGTCGGCCGTCACGTCGACGATCTGGTTTTCCACCCGGAAGGCGGTCAGCGCCTCGCGCGCGGTCTTGAGCCGTTCCAGCGCCAGGTCCAGATCCTCGCGGGCATAGCGGGTGGCGTCGTTGCGCGCGATGGCCGACAGGTTGTTGATCATCGCCGTGCTTTGCCGGTTGATCGCGGCGGCGATCGCCCGGGCCTCCTGCGGGTCGAAGGCCAGCACGCGCAGCTCGATCAGCCCGGAGCTTGCGTCATAGGAAATCCGCACCATCCGCTGCCAGTAGGCGGTCAGATCCTCGATCGTGCCGCCGGGGTTGAAACCGAACACCGGGTCCCGCCGGTAGGGCCGGGCGTAAAGCCCGCGCAGGTCCAGTTCGGCATCGATGGCCGCGACCAGTTCCTGGCTGCGGATGAATTCGAACAGGATGTCGCTGTCGCGCGAGCCGCCCGAAGCCCCCAGTGTGGCCCCCAGCCCGCCCAGCAGGTCCGAGGCCGAGGTGGTATTCTCGCTGCGCACGGTAAAGCCCAGGGTCGAGGCATACTGATCCACCGCGAACCCGGCCATGTAGGTTCCGGTGACCATCACCGGCAGCACCACGATCAGCCCGAAGGAGGCGAGCAACCCCCAGTGCCGCCGCTTCACCTGCGCCGGACGGGCCATCGGGCGGCGTGCCGCCTTGGTGGGGCCTGTCGGAGGGGCAGCCGGGGGAACCTTGGGCGATACCGCGGGCGAACCCGCCGGCGCGGCGGTGGGCACCGCCACAGGGCGCAGGATGGCAGGGGCCTGCCCCGGGACCCTGACGGGCGGGATCCTCACGGCCGGGGCCATGGCGGCGGCGGCGGGGGGGGTGGCAACGAGCGCCGGTCTGGCGGGGGCCGGGGTTGGGGCGGGGGCAGATTTCGCGACCGGGGGTGCCGGGTCTGCAGGGGCGGGCGCCGCCGCCGCCGGTGACGCATCGGCCCCGGTCGGGGCAACAGGCGCGGGCCTGGGCGGAACAAGGGCGGCGGGGTCTGACATCGGGGCCTGCGCTGGTGGTCTGTCGCCTGACACTAGTCTTTTGTGTCGCCCTCTGCCAGACTCTCTGCCAGAGCGGCGATCCGGTGCGCGGCATCCCGGCGGCCCCGCCGCCCGGTGAACCCGTCGCGGATGCCCAGCCACATCAGCCGCCGGTAGACGCCGCGTTCGCGGTCGGTGTAATGCCGGGCCTTGCGCGACCAGGCCAGGACATACCACAGGATCGCCACCGGGCGCAGCAGCGCCCCGGCGGCCACCCGCGTCATCACGATGCCGTTGCGGCACAGATAATAGGCCTTCCACAGCGGGCGGACCGCCAGCCCGGTCCCCAGGCTGGCGCAGTCGTGCTCGAAGCGGATCGACGGCTCCAGCCGGATCCGCAGGCCCGCCCGGCGCAGGGTCAGGCTGTAGATCACGTCATCGCCATAGATGAACAGCCCGCCGTCGGGCAGGCCTGCGCGCGCCACCGCCCCGCGCGCCAGAAAGAACCCCACGAACGACGCCCCATCGACCTCGCGCGGCGGGGCATCGGGGCCCAGGGCCGCATCGGGCAGATGGAACGCCCCCCGGCCCCGCAGCGCCGTGCGCAGCGCCAGGGCGGGATGCCAGAACGGGTTCAGCAGCGGGCGGTTCATCTCGGCCGGCCGGCCGCCGGGCAGCGTCACGGCGGCGGCGATCACCCCCACCGGCCCGGCATCGGGGTCAAGCCCCGCCGCCGCACGGTGGAAGGCCGCGATGGCACCGGGCTGCGGGCGGGCGTCGTCGTCCAGCAGCAGCGTCCAGTCGGGCCCCCCCGGCGCCCGGCCGTCCCGGCCCAGAAGATGCGCAAGCCCCGCCTCGAACCCGCCCGCCCCGCCGCGGTTGTCGGGCAGGCGCAGCACCGTCAGCCGCGGATCGGGCCGGTCGTGCAGCCAGGCCCGGGTGCCGTCGGTCGAGGCGTTGTCGACCACGACCACCCGGACGATCCCCTCGGCCAGCAGACGCGCCAGGGTCTGCTGCAACGGGTCCAGCCGGTTCCAGGTGACCACCACCGCCGCCAGCCGCAGCGGGGCGGGGCCCGGGGATGGCGTCACAGCGGCGATCCGGAAAACCGGGGCGGGGCGGTGCCTGCGGCGCGGGCCGCCAGCAGGGCCGCCGCACAGTCCAGCGCCTCGCGGATCGTCACATCCATGTCGAGATAGCGATAGGTCGCGAGCCGCCCGGCGAAGGTGACATTGCCCGCCCCCGCCGCGGCGGCCACATACTCGGCCAGCAGCGATTTTTCCGCCACCAGGCGGATCGGGTAATAGGGGATGTCGCCCGGGTCGCAGGCCCGGGGCGTTTCGCGATACAGCACGCTGGCCTCGTGCCGCTCCCAGGGGGCGAAATGCTTGTGTTCGGTGATCCGGGTGAACGGCACATCGGCATCGCCGTGGTTCATCACCGCGCAGCCCTGCCAGTCGCCCCGGCTGCGGAACTCCTCGAAATCCAGCGTCCGGTAGCCCAGCCGTCCCAGCCTGCCGCCAAAGAAATCGTCCAGCGCCCCGGTCCAGATCACATGGTCGAACCGGCCCGCATGACCCGGATCGAAGGGCCGGTCCAGATGCAGGTCGATCCCCGGATGATCCAGGATCGCCGCCACCATCGGGGTGTAGCCGTCTTCGGGCATCGCCTGGAACCGGTGCGCGAAATAGTTGTCGTCATAGTCGAAGCGCAGGGGCAGGCGGCGCAGCAGGCTGGCCGGCAGCAGGGCCGGCGCGCAGCCCCACTGCTTTTGCGTATAGCCCCGGAAGAACGCCTCATAAAGCCGCGGCCCGATCATCGCCAGCGCCTGCTCCTCGAAATTCTGCGGATCGGCGATCGGCACCGCCTCGCGCGCGATCAGCGCCCGCGCCTCGTCGGGGCGCAGCGCCAGGCCGTAGATCTGGTTGATCGTGTGCAGGTTCACCGGCAGCGCATAGACCCGGCCGCCCACGGTGGATTTCACCCGGTTCACGAACGGGCGGAACCGGGCAAAGCGGTTGACGTAAGCCCAGACCCCGGCGTCGTCGGTGTGAAAGATATGCGGACCATAGCGGTGGATCAGGATGCCGGTCGCCGCATCGCGGAAGGTATGGCAGTTGCCTGCGACATGATGCCGCGCCTCGAAGACGGTCACGGCCCGCCCCGCCTCGGCCAGCGCCCGGGCGATCACCGCCCCCGACAGCCCCGCCCCTGCCACCGCAATCCGTTCCGCCATCCCGTGCCGCCATCCCGTCCCGTCTGTCCCGACCCCAGACTTAGCAGGTCGGGGGTCGGGCGGACAGGGGACGGGGCGGCCTGAGGCGGCCCGGGGTCTGTCGCGGGTCTGTGGCGGGTCCGTCGGGAGGCGGGACTGCGAAAAATGCTTGCCATTCGCCGGTGCAAGGCGTTTCAAAGACGGGAAACTGCCCTGTCTGTGCCCAACCCGCGCCCCATTCGACCGCAGAATGCCCCTATCGGATTTGCCTTCCTGCCGGGTCTTCCCCCCCTGCCGGATCTGCCCCCCTGCCGGTTCTGCCGGTGCGCCAGCCTGCAACGGTCCGCTGCCACGGAGCCCCTGATGCCACTGACTGCCGCCGAACAACTGCTTTTGGAACTCATCAACCGCGCCCGGCTCGATCCGGCGACCGAGGCGGCGCGCCTGGGGGTCGGGCTGAACGCCGGGCTGGCGGCGGGCACCATCGGCACGGCTGCGCAGCAGGTGCTGGCCCCCAACGCGGCCCTGGAAGCGGCCGCCGACGCCCATTCGCAGTGGATGCTGGACACCGACACCTTCAGCCATACCGGGGCGGGCGGGTCGACCGCGTATCAGCGCATGGTTGCAGCCGGATATTCCTTTACCGGCAACTGGCAGTCGGCCGAGAATCTGGCGCTCTCGGTCGGCAGCGGCGGGGTCGATCTGAACGCCGCCATCGTCGCGCATTACGAGGGGCTGTTTGCCAGCGCGGGCCATCGGGCGAACACGCTGGACGCCGGTCTGCGCGAAATCGGCATCGGCCAGCGCGAGGGCGATTACGTCATCGGCGGGCACAGCTATTCCGCGTCCGCGCTGACCGAAACCTTCGCCGTCTCGGGCACCCGGGTGTTTCTGACCGGGGTGGCCCATGCCGATGCCGACAGCGACGCCTTCTACGACATCGGCGAGGGGCTGGCGGGGATCGGCGTGTCGCTGGCCAGCGGGGCCGGGACGGTGACGGGGTCCGCGGGCGGCTATGCACTGGGGCTCGCGCCGGACGCGGCGGCGGATGTGATCGTGCAGGCGGCGGACGGCACCGAACTGGCGCGGCTGCAGATGGACCTGTCGCAGGGCAACGGCAAGCTCGATGTGATCCGCGCCCCGGACGGGGTGCTGGAACTGGCGCTGTCGGTGTCGGCGGTGCTGGAACAGGGGATCGGGCAGGCGCGGCTTCTGGGCCTCGCGAACCTGAACCTGACCGGCCATGACGCGGCCAACCGGCTGACCGGCAACGCGGGCAACAACCTGCTGGACGGGGGCAGCGGCGACGATACCCTGATCGGGGCGGCGGGCAGCGACGGGCTGACCGATGGGGCGGGCAGCGACATGCTGACCGGCGGGACCGGGGCAGACCGGTTCGTGCTGGTGGCGGACGGGGCCGAAGATGTGATCACCGATCTGGTCCAGGCCGAGGACCACATCGACCTGACCGGCTGGGCCGGGCTGACCGGGCTGGACCAGCTGGTGCAAAGCGCCGTCGCGGGCGGTGTCCGGCTGACCTTCGGAACCGAGACGCTGATCGTGCAGGGCAGCGGGGTGGCGGTGGGCACGCTGGCCGCCGCGCAGTTCAGCTTCGGCAGCGCCCCGCCGCCGGTTTTCGAGGAGGTGCCGGGGTCGGAGCAGAGCGACCTGCTCGAAGGCGGGGCCGGGGCGCAGCGGCTGTCCGGGCTTGCAGGCCATGACCGGCTGTTCGGCTTCGCGGACAACGACTCGCTGGTCGGCGGCGAGGGCAATGACCTGCTGGACGGCGGCGCAGGGGGCGATACGCTGGAGGGGGGGCTGGGCAACGACAGCTACATCGTCGATTCCACCGGCGATGTGGTGCAGGGCGAGCTGGCCTTCGGGGCGGGCGGCGGCATCGACACGGTGTTCACCTCCGTGAACTTCACCGCGCCCGCCAATGTGGAGCTGGTGCGCGCGCAGGCCGGGGCGGGGAACCTGAGCCTGACCGGCAATGACGCCCCGGGCACGCTTGTGGGCAACGAGGGCAACAACACGCTCAACGGGCGGGGCGGCAACGACCAGATCAACGGCAATGCCGGGAACGACACGATCATCGGCGGCGAGGGGCGCGATACGCTGGTGGGGGGCTTGGGGGCGGATACCTTCGTGTTCAGCGCGGTGTCCAACAGCCGGGCGGGGTCGGCCAACCGGGATGTCATCAACGGCTTCACCCGCAGCCCCGCCGACCAGGACCGGATCGACCTCAGCGCCATCGACGCCAACACCCTGACGCCGGGGGTGAACGACGCCTTCAGCTTCATCGGCACGGCGGCCTTTTCGACGACCGGCAGCGCGGGGCAGTTGCGGCTGGTGGGCTTGGGCGGGGCCAACGCGGTGGTGGTGGAGGCCGACATCAACGGCGACCGGGTGGCGGATTTCCAGATCTTCATCAACGGCCAGACCACGATGGTCATGGGGGATTTCATCCTGTAGCGACGGGCGGGGCCTGTCCTTTCGGCAGCCGCACCGATTTTGTCAGATGCTCTGGCCCTGATTCGGCGTTACATTCCGATCCATTCCGAAACTTCCGCCCGCCAACCGGTTTTTTCTTGAAGGATTGTTGCGATGCCGTTGATCCCCGCCACCTGGCTGAGCGAATTCACCGTCAACCCGACCACGGCCGGCACACAATCCCAGCCGCGCGTCACCCAACTGATCAGCGGCAACATTCTGGTGTCCTGGCACAGCGACAACAACACCGGCAGCGGCAGCGGTCCGGGGATCGATGTGATCGGGCAAGTGTTCAACCCGTTGGGTGTGGCGATCGGGGGCGAGTTCCAGTTGAACGGCTTCCTGTTGAATGACGAACGCGCCGCCGACGTGGCCGCCCTGCCGACGGGCGGTTTTCTGACGGTCTACGAGGATTTTGACGGGTCAACCCGGTCGATCCGGATGACCGGATACGACGCGAGCGAACAGAACCCGGTCAGTCTTTCCATCGTGACCGACACCACGGTGAACGCGGACGAGACCTATTTCGTTCCGCGGGTGGCTGTCAGCAGCGCCACCTCGGCCCTGATTGTCTATCAGGTGGCGGAAGCGGGCAACAACGACACCCGGATCGTCGGTCGGATTTTCGATTCGGTCGGCGCGACGGTTGGGCCCGAGATCAACCTGATCGACGATCCGGGCACCAACTCGGCCCCCCAGGTGGTGGTGCTGACCAATGGCAACTACGTGATCACGGCGGCGACGGTGGACCAGGTCGGCGAGTGGGTGATCACCCTGCGCATCGTCAACGCGGCGGGCGATAACGTGTTGGGCTTGGCGCGGCTGGCCGACGCCGACGGCGAGTTCGACAGCGAACCCGCCATCGCTGCGCTGACCGGGGGCGGGTTCGTCATCGCCTGGACCAACACCGATAGCAACGACACCGGCATCGTTGCGCAGGTGTTCAGTGACGCCGGGGTGGCGCAGGGCAACCTGATCAACGTGACTCTGGGCGACGCCGCGGACAATGCCAACGAGGCGTCGGTGGTGGCGCTGGCCGACGGCGGTTTCATCGTGTTCTTCGACGACGACCAGGCGGGCGAACTGCGCGGCAGGCGCTATGACGCCACCGGCACCGCGCTGACCGGGGAATTCACCATCGCCGCAGGCGGCATCGGCATCACCAACATCGACTCCGAACTGCTGGACGACGGCCGTGTGGTGGTGACCTACAGGCGGGCGGACTTCGAGATCGGGATGGAGATCATCGACACCCGCGACGCGGCGAACACGCCCGATTTCGATCCCTGGCAGATCGGCACCATCGGCGATGACGTGTTCACGGCTGGTGGCTTGGCGGAATTCGTGGCGGGGCATGACGGAAACGACGTGATCACCGAAGCCGGCGGGGTCCGCAGCTATCTGATGGGCGCGGGGGATGACGTGCTGAGGGTCAGATCGCAAATCAATGGCGACGTGCATGATGGCGGCAGCGGCGTCGACACCATCGACTGGACAGACTCGCCTGTGTATCAGGCAACCTTCTATTTGGCGACAGGCATCGCCACGCGTCCCGGCTTCGCCGAGATGATGACCGGGTTCGAAAACCTGATCGGCAGCGGGCAGCCGGACAGGATCATCGGCTCTGACGCCGAAAACCGGCTGGTGGGCGGCGACGGGGCCGACACGATCAGCGGGGGCGACGGGTTCGATACGTTGGAGGGCGGCGACGGGGATGACGAGTTGTCGGGCGGGGCGTTCGACGATGTCGTCAACGGCGAGGGCGGCAATGACATCATCGTCGTCGGGTCGGGCGATGGTGTGGACGATGCCGATGGCGGACCGGGCATCGACACGCTGGATTATTCCGGCACGACCGCCACGATCGAGTTCGACATGATAACCGGACTGTTCGATTTCTCTGGCATCCTGCGCAACGCGGTCAACTTCGAGACGTATATCGACAACGCCGGCAACGGAACGGTCCTTGGCACTGCTGCGGACAACAGGCTGGTCGGCAACGGCGGCCATGATCTGCTGAACGGCGGCGCGGGCTTCGACACGCTGGACGGCGGTTCGGGTGACGACACGCTGCGGGGGGGCAGCGGCATCGATACGTTCTACGGCGGCGACGGGGATGACGACATATCCGGCGACACCGAGACCACCGAGGCTGAAGGTGGCGATGGCAACGATACGATCAGGGGCGGTGGCGGGAACGATTACCTGTGGGGCGGGAACGATGACGACCTGATCTTCGGCGGCTCGGGCGGGTTGGATGTCCTTGAGGGCGGCGCAGGCGACGACAACATCACGGGGAGCAGCGGCCGCTCCGTCCTGCGGGGTGGCACCGGGCATGACAGCCTGACCGGCCGCGATGTGGCGGATGTCCTCGATGGCGGCACCGGCCGCGACACGCTGATTGGCGGCGACGGCGACGACAATCTGGATGGGGGTGAGGAGGCTGACCGACTGAACGGCGGCGGGGGCGATGATACGCTGTCCGGCGGCATCGGGGCCGACAGCCTGTTCGGCGATGCCGGGAACGACCTTCTGTTTGCGAACATCACGGATGAGGGCATCTCAAGCGGCGAAAGCCTCTTCGCCAACAGCCTTTTCGGGGGCACCGATCAAGACACACTGTTTGGCGCCTCTAGCCTCGACCTTCTGTTCGGCGGCGCCGACGCCGACACCCTCCTGGGTGACTCGGGGGCCGACCGGTTGGATGGGGGTACAGGGAACGACGCGCTGGACGGGGGCCTTGGCAACGACACCTATTTCGTCGACAGCGCGGGCGACACGGTGGTGAACGAGATCGGATTCAGCGTGGGCGGCGGGATCGACACGGTGTTCACCTCGGTGAACTTCACCGCGCCCACCAACGTGGAGCTGGTGCGCGCGCAGGCCGGGGCGGGGAACCTGACGCTGACCGGCAACGACGCGCCGGGCACCCTGGTCGGCAACGAGGGCGCCAACCGGCTCGAGGGGCGCGGCGGCAACGACCAGGTCAACGGCAATGTCGGCAACGACACGCTGATCGGCGGCGAGGGGCGCGACACGCTGGTGGGGGGCGCGGGGGCGGATACCTTCGTGTTCACCTCGATCTCGAACAGCCGGGCGGGGTCGGCCAACCGCGATGTCATCAACGGCTTCGACCGCGGGGCGACCCAGGACCGGATCGACCTCAGCGCCATCGACGCCAATACCCTGACGCCGGGGGTGAACGACGCCTTCAGCTTCATCGGCACGGCGGCTTTTGCGACCACCGGCAGCGCGGGGCAGTTGCGGCTGGTCAGCCTGGGCGGGGCGAATGCGGTGATCGTGGAGGCCGACATCAACGGCGACCGGGTGGCGGATTTCCAGATCTTCGTGAACCTGCAGACCACGATGGTCATGGGGGATTTCCTGCTGTAGAACGGAGCGGCACGGATTCTATCATTTCCCGATACCTGATTTGGAACTAGACTGGTTTCATTCCGATGGCTCCGCCTGCGGGGCTCGTTTCTTGTAAAGGATTGCCCCGATGCCCCTGACCCCCGTCACCTGGCTTGAAGAATTCACCGTCAACCTGACCACAACCAATCCTCAGGCGCGACCGCGCATCACCCAGCTTGCCAATGGCAACATCGTGGTGATCTGGGACTCCGCAAATGATACCGGTGCCGGAGCCGACCCCGGCCGCGACGTGATCGGCCAGATATTCGATCCGCTCGGCAACCGGGTCGGCCGCGAAATCCCGGTGAACTACCCCTCGTTCTTCGCCGATGACGAAGAGGATGCCGACATCGTCGCCCTGCCCAGCGGCGGTTTCATCGTGGTGTTCGAAGACAATGATGCGACAACCCAGAGCATTCGTCTGAACGAATTCGATGCCAACGGAACCTTCGTCAGTTCCGGTACGTCGGTCATCGGTGACGGCACGGGAAGTGCCGAACCGGACTTCCTCAGCCCGGCCGTGGCGGCCAGTTCGTCCACGTCGGTGCTGATCGTCTGGCAGGAGGACGAAGTTGGCGGTGATAGCCGGATAGCGGGAAAGATCTATGACCCGACCACCAACACCTATGGCTCCGAAATCAGCCTGATCAACTTCCCGGGCTACAACACGGCACCCGTCGTCACGGCCCTGACCAACGGCAACTACGTGATCGCCTGTGCCAGCGACAACGGTGCCGGCGATCTGATGATTTCCTATCGGATCTTCACCAGAACCGGCGCGAGCGTTCTGGGTGCTCAGTCGATCAGTACAACTATCGGCGGTACCGGTAACGACCGCCAACCCTCGATCGCCGCGCTGACCGGCCCCGGCGGGGGATTCGTGATCTCGTGGACCAATACCGACGGGACTGACACCGAGATTTTCTGTCAGCGCTTCACCGCGGCGGGTGTCGAGGTCGGCAGCACAATCTCAGTGTCCGACAGCGGCGCAGACGACGACGAAAACGAATCCTCGGTGGTGGCGCTGTCCGATGGCGGTTTCATCGTGCTGTTCGACGATGACGATGCAGGCTCCCTGGGGGGTCGCAGGTTTGACGCCAATGGTGTGTCTGTCGGCAACGAATTCACCGTGGCAACCGGCAGTATCGCGATCGACGAGATCGACGCGGTTCTGCTGGGCGACGGGCGGGTGGCGATTTCGTTCGAACGCGCCAATGGCGAGATCGGGATGGAGATCATCGACACCCGCGACAACGTCAACAATCCCGGCGTCTACACGCCCGGCCCGTTCCAGATCGGCACCATCGGCGATGATACCTTCACCGCCGACAGCGTTTCGGAAACCGTGGCTGGCCATGACGGCAACGACGTGATCACTGAAAGTGGCAAGATCCGCACCTATCTGATGGGCGCGGGCGACGACCGGCTGATCGTCGGCTCGCAGATCAACTCCGATGTGCATGATGGCGGGGTGGGCATCGACACCATCGACTGGTCGTCGGTCTTCTCCGAATCGGAATTTGTTTTCGACCTGCAATCGGGTACGGCCAGCGCCGACGGGGGCAGGACCGAAGCGATGACGGGGTTCGAAAACCTGATCGGCAGCCCGAATTCCGATGTGATCATCGGCACCGACGGCGCGAACATGCTGGAGGGCGGCTCGGGCGGCGATACCCTTAGGGGGGGCGGTGGCGACGACACGATCTTTGGCGGCGACGGGGACGACGACATCTCGGACGACGCCGATTCCGCCGATGCCGAAGGGGGCACCGGCAACGATACGATGACGGGCAGTGCGGGAACCGACTTTCTTCGGGGCGGGGCCGACAACGACCTGATCTTCGGTGGTGCGAACGGGTTCGACATCCTGGAAGGCGAGGATGGCAACGACACGATCGCGGGGGGCAACGGCGAGACGTTCCTGCTGGGCGGCACGGGTCAGGACAGCCTGACCGGCGGCCTTGCGGTGGATGTCTTGGAGGGCAACGAGGGCCGCGACACGCTGATCGGTGGCGGCGGAAACGACCGGCTTGCAGGCGGCACCGACGCCGACCGCCTGGACGGCGGGATGGGCAACGACGAGCTGGACGGCGGACTGGGCAACGACACCTACATCGTCGACAGCACGGCCGATACTGTGGTGAACGAGGTCGCCTTCGGGGCGGGCGGCGGGATCGACACGGTGTTCACCTCCGTGAACTTCACCGCGCCGACCAACGTCGAACTGGTGCGAGCGCAGGCCGGGGCGGGGAACCTGACGCTGATCGGCAACGATGCGCCCGGCACACTGGTCGGCAACGAGGGCGCCAACCGGCTCGAGGGGCGCGGCGGCAACGACCAGATCAACGGCAACAACGGCAACGACACGCTGGTGGGCGGCGAGGGGCGCGATACGCTGGTGGGGGGCGCGGGGGCGGATACCTTCGTGTTCACCTCGATCTCGAACAGCCGGGCGGGGTCGGCCAACCGCGACGTCATCAACGGCTTCGACCGCGGGGCGACCCAGGACCGGATCGACCTGAGTGCCATCGACGCCAACACCCTGACGCCGGGGGTGAACAATGCCTTCAGCTTCATCGGCACGGCGGCGTTTTCTACGACCGGCAGCGCGGGGCAGTTGCGGCTGGTCAGCCTGGGCGGGGCGAATGCGGTGATCGTGGAGGCGGACATCAACGGCGACCGGGTGGCGGATTTCCAGATCTTCGTGAACCTGCAGACCACGATGCTGGCGGGGGATTTCATCCTTTAGCGACTGGGTCTGAGATACGCGCTGTTCCGGGAAATCCTCCCGCCTTTCACGAGATGCATCGGCTCAGGCGGCTTCGCGTGCAGACCTTCGCCCTGATGCCGCGAGGGGTCCATGCAGTCATGCGATGCTGCGGTTGCCATCTTCAGGATGAACCGCGATCGCATTTGCTCGACGCCGCGATCCATCGCGTGCGCCATCCCGCCCAAGGTCTTGGCCCGACCGGACGCTTCCTCGAACCTCTTTCGGTGCTTGAGGGATCTTTCTGATGGGCGCGCGGAAGCCGCCCTATCGCCAGTGTGCGGCGCCGGTGGCGCAGGGCGCTAAGCCGTCGCGCGCATCAGGCGAAAGACGGTAACTGCCTGCTCGCGGCCCTTCACGTGCTGATCGCCGATCGGCTCGAACACAAAGGCGTCGCCGACGGCATCCACCACATCGCCGCTGACGAGGATCGTAGCCGGCCGGCCGTCGGTATGCGCCCCGGCCAGCGCCTCGATCCTGGCACAGACATTCACCGTGTCGCCGATCACCGTGTAATTCATCCGCGTCCGGGCCCCGATGTTGCCCACCGTCAGCGGGCCGGAGTGCAGGCCGATCTTGATCCGCAACGCGTGTCCGTCAGACTGTTCGGCAAGCTCCGTCACCGCCGCCGCGATGGCAAGCGCCGCCCGGCAGGCGCGGGCGGCGTGATCCGGCACCGGGTCCGGCGCGCCCCAGAACGCCATGGCCGCGTCCCCGATGAATTTGTCCAGCGTTCCCTCTTCGGCCTCGACGATTCCGTTGATGATCTCGAAATGCGCGTTCAGCAAAGCGACGATTTCGGCCGGTGGCAGCACCTCTGACAGGGCGGTAAAGCCCACCACATCGGTGAACATCACGGTCAGATCGGCGGCCTGCGCGTCGCGCGCCGGGCCGGCCGTCTCGTCCATCAGCCTTCGGACCAGGCGCCGCGGCACATAGGCCTGAAACCAGCGCAGCCCCTGCACCATGCGGTTGAACGAGCGCGCCTGTTCGTCCAGTTCCCGGATCAGCGACCCGTTCAGCGGCACGATCGCATCCAGTTCCAGCTTTTCGATCTTCTCCGCTGCGGCAGACAGGGCCCGGATCGGGCGGGCCATCCGGCGGGCCAGGAACAGGGAGGCCGCGAGCGAGGCGACCAGCATGCCAAGACCGATGGCGATCGACCCCATCAGGCGCCTGAACTGACCGTTGATCGACTCGATGGGGACATAGGCACCGATCCGCCAGGGCACCGGGCCGAAGGCGGTGCTGGTGCGCGACAGGATGGCGCTGGCCCCGTCGGCGGCCGCCGACGTCCGGACGTCGAGCCCGATTTCCGCGTCGGATCGCAAAACCTCCAGTCCGGGGAAGGCAGCCAGCACCGGGTCATCGATTTGGGTGATCGAAAGCAACGGGGTTTGCGGGGTGACCATTGCGGCATAGCGGGTATCGAGCAAGGCCGGATGCGCCAGAACCTTGTCGTCGCCGAACAGGATGAACGGCGTCAGATCGTCGATCGCCAGATCACCGACAAGGCTCGACAGGGACGACAGCGAGATCCCGGTGGCCACCGCGCCGACTATGACGCCGTTCCGCATCAAGGGCAGCCGCAAATCCACAAAGGTCTGCCCATCAAAAATGGTGGGCCGCCCCCAGCGTATCTGGTCAGGGCCCGACAGTTCGGCGGCGATCACATCGAATTGCTGCCGCGTCAGGGCCGGAACGTCCCGCTCGGTGATCTTGCCCCCGGCGGTGCGCCTGACCCATAACTCTTCAACTTCCGGTTGCCAGATGACAACCCCGCCCAGTTGCGGCGCAGAGGCGAGCGCGCCGCTCATCGTGGCCGCCAGACGGGTTCGATCCGCAAGGTCGAGCGTCCCGTCGGCGACCCGGCGGGCAATGTCGCGGATCAGGTTCTGCGCGGGTGCCAGATTGTCCACCACGCCACGCTCGATCGCGGTCACCGTCAGTTCAGCGCGTTTCTGGGTGAGTTCCAGCGTGTTCGTGAAGCTTGCGCTGGCCGAGATCAACAACACCGAGCCGACGGCGATGCCGGTCAGTCCACCCAGGACCGTCATCAGGACGATGGTTATCGGGTAGCGCATCACCCACCTCACCCATGCCTCGGCCCAGATCCGCCGGATGACACCTTCCCGGATCGGACGGTATCCGGAGTGTCGGGGGGATCAAGCGTCACCACGATAAGCACGTCAAGCCATGCACGGCTGCTATTGAACCGATACCACCGGTTGCCCGGCAGGAATGTCAGACAATTCCCATGAAACGTGGTCCGGACAAAGGCGGGTCAAGCGACGGCGCGCGGTGCACATCCTGCCGGACAACCCGGTTCGGTATGGTCCTGTCCAGACCGCGCGCACCGTACTGTGCCGAGCTTGCACGGCATCGCTCGCCCGAATTGCCCGGTCCACCCACCCTTTGAAAGGATACTCGATGACGCAACACCTTGACGGACATGTGGCCCTGATCACCGGATCGACCAGCGGCATCGGCCTCGGGATCGCGCAGGAACTGGTGGCAAACGGCGCGCGTGTCATTCTGAACGGGATCGAGACGGCCGAGCAGGGCGATGCGATTGCCGCATCCCTGGGCGACGCGGCGGTTTATCTGCATGCCGACCTGTCGCGCACCGCCGCTGTCGTCGATCTGATGGCCGGGGCCGAGGCGGCGTTCGGGCGGCTGGACATTCTGGTCAACAACGCCGGGATCCAGCATGTGGCCCCGCTGGCCGAATTTCCGCCCGAGAAGTATGACCTGATCATCGCCCTGAACCAGAGCTCGGTGTTTCACACCACCCGGCTGGCGCTGCCGATGATGCGCAAACTGGGCCGGGGGCGGATCATCAACATTGCCTCGGCGCACGGGCTGGTCGGATCGCCGTTCAAGTCGGCCTATGTCGCGGCGAAACATGCGGTGGTCGGGCTGAACCGCGCCGGGTTTGCCGGAGGCTCCAACTTCTGAGTAGGATGGAGCATCATGAACAAGACAACGAACAAGTTTTCCCCCGAAGTGCGTGAACGCGCGGTGCGAC
>Ga0247833_1000394_pt1 | contig 78527 bp, 46 predicted proteins | sample LaCruzMarch2015__7_FD_187117 | JGI IMG/M metagenome (GOLD analysis project Ga0247833, IMG submission 187117) | Freshwater microbial communities from meromictic Lake La Cruz, Castile-La Mancha, Spain - LaCruzMarch2015_8m | ecosystem: Environmental > Aquatic > Freshwater > Lake | place: Spain...
CGCTCCAATTTCCAGCCATCTCAAACACAAGGTGAAGAATAACCACCCGAACGAAACCCAATGCTGTCTTCGACGAAACTTGTAATCTCTCAACGCTATTTTTCGCTGCTGGTTTCGGGACTTTTGGCTTTCATAGTCTTTCTGCAAGCTGATCTCAGAGCAGATGTGCCGAAGATGTTGGTAACATCAGAATTGCACTCGCTCACTTTTGATAGGACCCGTCTGGGCTCCTTCCAAACTGAAATGGCAATGGAGTTTCGCTGGGATCCCAAGGAGTTACCAAACTTCAAATTCGATGACTTTGCCTTCCTCAACAATATAGGTGAAGTCTATCAACGGATCACATTACTACCAGCGAGGCCATCAGATGGCTATGTCGGTGCACTCCTTCTCCTGAGGGGTTGTTTTGAGTCCGTAAATGACTTTGCTGCATACCCGTTCAATCATGCCAAATTCTGCGTTGTAGCCCGAAAATTGCGTCAGGACTTCCAACTTGTGGAGAAAAAACATTTGGGAGTCGGCCTCGCCAATAATCAAAAACCGATGTCGTATAATTTCAACATTGTGAAGATGGGTTTCGTCAATGGGGAGTATATGACCATGTGGAATGGAAGCTCCGAATTAAATAATGCTCAGGCTATTCCAGCGATATCCTACTACATTGAGACCGAGCATAGGCCGCAGCGGTCTCTTCTGATGATCTTGTTGCCTTTGCTTCTCATCTGGGGTGTCACCTACTCTTCCCAATGGTGGAAAGAGGAAAGCGCCTCATCGCGAGCCATTATGGCATCCCTCTTTTCGGTCGTCACCCTCAACTACTCGGCGATCAATCTGCAACCCGATGTCTCGTATCTCACCACGATGAACTGGGCTTTTGCGGCATACTACTTGAATCTGCTAACTATCGGGACCCTAACCGTCCTCGCCTTCCGGGAGAACAAACGCGGTAACGCGGTCTCCTTCCGGTTTTATCGGCGAACCGGAAGAATCCTGAGCATCGTTATCCTTGTTGTCTCGACGCTGGCAATCGGTTTGTGGGTAATTCACAAACGAAATCTCCCACCCCAACCGTGGCTCTTTCACGCTTCTGCCGAGGGGATTCAGTGAGCGATGATGTTCCTGCCATTCGGTAGCGAACTCCCCGACCGAGCTACCCGGCGCTGCCTCTATTAGATCCTTAAAGCAAAGGAGTGCTTTGGAAAAAACTGATAGTCAGGCTGTCCCAATTCAAATCCCATACTGCTCATAACTTTTTTCGTAACCACTCAGGTAGCCTCATCGAAGGTTCCCGTAAGCGCGGTGGTGCAGATTATCATTCGGTCTCTATTCTCTCGATGCACTCGATCATGTAGGCGATGCTCTCCTCGGCAAAATCTCCTCGATTGCGCATGATGTCGGCGGCTTTTTGATAATGCTGCTGCCGCACGATTCCCTTTTACTTCATACACGGCCGCCAACTGGGACGGCTTTGCCACTACCTTGCGTCAATCCGTTCGGATTGCGCTGGGCATCGGCTTCCAGACAGCATTTTTTGTATTTCCTGCCGCTTCAGTGCGGATAGGGATCGTTGCGTCCTATGCTTTCCATGGCATCGGTATTAGATTGACTGCACAAGTTTGTTGAGCTGAGCCGAGGCGTGACATTTTAAGGTGGTGTTCTTTAAAAAATGACGGAGTGGGTGGCACATTTTTTTCGATAAAATGAAGAATCTTGGGCTTTGTAATCTGAGCGCAGAACTCAGGCCAATGGCGAGGGATACACGCCCTTCTCTGTCAAATCGGCCAACGCGGCCGCCACGAGCGGTCGGTCCTCGCGATAGGTCACGCCAAACCACTGACTCTCCACAGGCACCAAATGCACCGTTGCCGCGCCACCAGAGATCATTTCCCCCACAGCACTCGGGATGTAGAACTCCGACTTTTCTTCGCCTCCGCGAGCCTCAAGGAAATCTTTGAACCCTGCTTCCAGTCGTGGAAAGACCTCGGGAGTGAAGCCCCAGCAATTCATCGAAACCCGCTCCGCGCCGGTGAACTCGGCGCCTTCCGCCAGGTCTGTGATCCCCTGCGCCGTGCGCTGAATCTGCGTGTGCTCGCGCACCGTCTCGAGCAAACCCTCCGCATCCGCCTGGCAGACGCCTCGCGATACACTCCCGTGTTCTGAGAGCGTTGCATCAAGTCGATAGGCTCCCATGCAAAATCGAGTCCCTGTATCCTCATGCGCCTTCAAAAATCCAGCCACAGCAGCAAAGGCGTCACGCCCGTAAAAATCATCCGCATTGATCGCCACAAACGAGGAATCCACCTCATCGCGGGCGGCTAAAATCGCATGCCCCGTGCCCCAAGGCTTGGTGCGGCCTTCCGGAACGCTGAAGCCGTCCGGCAGATCATTGAGCTGCTGATACGCATAGCCTACATCCATGCGATCTTCGTAGCGGCGGCCCACGCGGTCCTTGAACTCCTCTTCAAAATCCCGGCGGATCACGAACACCACCCGGTCAAATCCAGAGAGGGCGGCATCATACACCGAGTAATCCAGCAGGCTCTCCCCGCGCGGCCCTACGCCATCCATCTGCTTCAATCCTCCATACCTGCTGCCCATACCGGCAGCCAAAACAAGCAATGTCCTATTCATAAAATTCAAGCTATAGGCCGACCAGTTGGCCCCATCCACCTCTCGTCTGCAAGGAAACGCTTTGGCAGGTCGAGCCAAACCGTCTCGCCAACCCCTCCTTCGCACGAACCCTATCCTCTCTCAAGAGAAAATCACGCAGGAGGGACGGGGGGAATGTTGTGGGGTTATCGGATCGCAAGGAACTCGGTCTTCTCAATAAGCAGGCCTCTCAGCCAAAATATCTTTTCTGAGCAGGAGCAAGTCATTCCACTCGCTATAAAAATGGGCTGTTTTGATGACATAGCGACGCTATTTTTTAACCACGAATAGAACGAATTTTCACGAATGGGGTGCGGCTTCGCCGGAGAATTTCGTTGGCCGGTTTCATAGCAAAAGACGCTTGCGTTCCGACTTCTGACAAGTGGCGCAGTAGCGCCCGGTCCCGGGGAGCGCGCCAGCCCTCGGGTGCCGTCGGGTGCGCCTCGCGCCCGACATGTCGAAGATTCCACCGGCCTGCGGCCGTATTTTTTTTCAATTCAGCCCGCAGGGGCGCGTGCTGGTGCACCCGAGGGCGGGCGTGCTCCCCGGGACCATGGTGCTGTCGTGCCTTTGGCGGGGTGGGGATGACCGGCGGCAGGCTTCCAGCTCGGGGAGTGGCGGAACCGCGTCGATTCTGTAGCGCAAAAGGCACCGTAATTGCTTGTCGAGGTGCGGAGCTAAACTGCTCGGCTCATTGCAAAGGGCGAGCGGTCTCACGCCTAAGCGAAGCGTGCAACGATCTTTAAAAATCACGGTGCTGATTTTTTGGGCAGGCCATCAGCTCAGCGCCATTCACTCTGAATATTTGAATGTTACCTGTCAGTGTGGACGGCGCGAAGATAAGCGGGGAGCGCTTGTAGAGGCGGTCTCCTCGAGCAGCTTGTTGGCCGTATTGGGCTTCACTATCCGGCTACCAACAGACTGATCGGACTGATCGGACTTGCAGCGCAGCACGGTTGTCTATCTGCGGATGTGTGTGTTTTCACAGCGCTCCTCCCAGCCATTTTTTGTTCTCAGGAACCCGCGTAATCCTTCCGGCGAATACGCCAGAGCAGAAAGGCCGAGCCGATTCCAATCAGAATCCAAGTTGAAGGTTCGGGGACGATAGAGAGGTTGTTGAAATACATCTGGCGCTGATCGACACTTGCAACAGTGGCATTAAAATAGAATTCAAAATTATCGGCGCTGCCGCTGAGTCCTGTAAAGGTATTGTCGTAAGATTCCACTCCATTCCGGCCAGTTCCATAAACTCGTAGGCTGGAACTGGAGATTTGTTGAAAATTCAGAGTGAACGCTTGGGATCCGTAAGTGCTGAACATTGGGCTTCCGTTGATTGTCAGAACGGATGAATTTGCCATGTTAACGTTGAGCAGTTCACTGCCCCCGGATTTTAGGTTGAAACCGCGGTTGGAACCTGCTGTGTCGCTATCCCAATTGAGACCCCATTGAAAACTGAAGGTTTGTCCATCCAATAACGCGGCGCTGAAACCACGGCTTGCTGCCGCATTTGCTCCAGAATTGGGAGGGTTGGCAAAAAATCCGAACGAAGTGGCGCTCATGCCGGTGATGCCCGCTGCACTTGGATCCCCGATAAAGTTGCCTGCGGATCCAGACCCTGGAGTATTGGTAATTCCCCAACCCCCAAAGCCAGTGCCTCCGTTGCTGGCGTTAGTCCAACCGCCGCTGTAGGCTGCGTTGCTGGCATTATCACTCGCAATCTGGGCTTGTGCTTGAAGTGGGATTGCGACGGACGCGCATGCCACAAAGAGGGTTCTGCGCAAGGAGGGTATGATGTTTGTTTTCATTTGTGTTCGGGAGTTGAGGGTTTGAGGAGACTTGGATGGCGTGCCATCTCGCGATGGAGGCGCTCGATGTGTTTCTTTTCCTGCAACGAGCTGGATTTGTCAACATAGGCCCTGTGATTCCCAGCAAAAAGGGAACCTTTTTTTGGTCGCATGACCCCTTGGAATGTGAGTTTGAACTGGTCAATAAAATCCAGGGCAAACAGGGTGTGAGGCTGCATTCGGAAGAGGCGTTATCTTGGCAAGCACGATGCTTTTCCCTCCGCAGGCAAGCCTGCGCGGGCGCAAGAGATCAGGGTGCCATATTCGGCTCAGGAGGGCAAAACATGAGGTGAACTTAAAGCAATTTCGGCGCAGGAGGCTGTCGCCCCGGCTTCCCTCGTGCAGAGCCCCTGTAGGCGTGGACTTTGCTCTGCGTTGCGTCCAGGCCACTTTATTTGCAGCAGGAGAAGCTACTGATAGCTCACGATGTCATCGACTTTGCCCGTGCTGTCACTGGACTTGGTGACGTCTTGCTGCTTCATATTTTTTCCGAAGCTTACGGCAAAGGCCGTGATCCGAAGGTTGTTGACGGAGCCTGTGCCATAATACTCCAAGCTATTATCGTAGCTGGTATCCAGTTTGATGGCGTAGGGAGTGCCCCAAGGGTCGTAGAACTTCCCGTCGGTGCCGACGCCGTCTTTGTTTCCCTTGGCGGGGCGGGTCTCTAAAAAAGTGATCCTGCGTGGGTTCATGGAGTTGTGGTTTTCCCCGGTGAGCACGCGAATGATTTCATCGTTGTTGCCTTGGAACCATCCTTGGGTTGCTTCACCGCTATCGTCACTCGAGACGGCAGCTGTGGGGAGCTTTCCATATTCGGCTTGATAGGCTTTTACAGCTGTAACAATCTGAACAGTATCACTTTTAGCCTTTGCGCGCTTGGCGGAGTCGATGGCGCCATTCACAGCGGGAAATGCCAGGGAGGCGAGGATGGCTATGATCGATATGACAACGAGCAACTCAATAAGGGTGAATGCTTTTGATCTATGGTTGCACATTTTTTTAATAGCAGGAAAAGAAGTCTGGGGTGGGTGAGTTGATCAGGAGATAAAGCCCGAAAAGAATTTCTCTCACACCCGTGTGGTGTTACCGGGGGCGGTATCGACGCGCAGGGTGAGTGCTGCGGCGAGGAGGAAGCAGAATCCACCTCCCATGACGACGAAGGCGGAGTCCACGCGCGGCAGGAACCGCAGGGCCTCGCCGAGGCCGAGGGAGATGGCGATTTGCGGGAGCACGATAAAAAAGTTGAAGACGCCCATGTAGAATCCGGTTTTTCCGGCAGGGATGCTATTGGCGAGCATGGCGTAGGGCATGGAGAGGATCGAGGCCCAGGCGATACCGACGCCGGCCATGGCCACCAGAAGAAATTCCTTGGTGGAAATGAAGGGCACCATGGAGAGGCCAAGTCCGCCGAGGCAGAGGCATGCGATGTGGAGCGTGCGGGCGGGCACCCGGCGGGCGAGGGCGATGAGGGCGAAGGAAAAAACGAAGCAGACGGCGTTGTAGACGGAAAAGCACACGCCTGTCCATTGGCCTGCCTGGGCGACGAGGCTTTCGTATTCGGGTTGGCCTTTCACAGCGCCAAAGATACGACTTGCGATGGCAGGTGAGTAATAAATCCACATGCAAAAAAGGCCGCTCCAGGTGAAGAACTGAACGGCGGCGAGTTGGCGCATGGTTTGGGGCATGGAGGTAATCCCATGGCCGAGTTCCTTAAAAAAACCAAGAACGCCTGCGGAGTCTTGGCGCATGCGTTCAAAGGCCTCTCTGTCGGCGGGCGGATGCTCGCGCGTGGTGAAGACGGTCCAAAGGACGGCGGTGAGGAAAACTCCCGCCCCGATGGTGAAGGCCCAGTGCACGGCCGGAGGAATCTGACCCGAAGGCGCCGTGCCGGCGACGCCGAATAGTTCGGTCATCACAAAGGGCAAGGAGGATGCCAGCACCGAGCCGAGGCCTATGAAAAGGCTCTGCACGGCGAAGCCTTGGGAACGCTGCTCCTCGGGCAGGAGGTCGGAGACGAAGGCACGAAAAGGCTCCATGCTGATATTCACCGAGCCATCAAGCACCCACAGCAGTCCGGCGGCCATCCAGAGGGCGGAGGAATGGGGCATGAACAAAAGCGCGATGGATGCGAGGATGGCACCAACCAAGAAATACGGTCTGCGGCGCCCGAGTCTGCACCATGTCCGGTCGCTCATGTGGCCGATGATCGGCTGCACAAGCAGGCCAGTGACTGGTGCGGCAAGCCAGAGCAACGGGAGCGAGGCCTCGTCGGCTCCGAGCATTTGGTAGATCGAGGACATGTTGGCCATCTGCAGGCCCCAGCCGAATTGAATTCCAAAGAATCCAATATTCATGTTGCAGAGGGAGAGCAGGTTCATTCGCGAGGTCGGGGTGGTCATGATTGTGGTGAAGTTTTAAAGTTTGGAGAAGAGCGCGCCTGTGAGAGGCGGCAGTGACAAGCGGAGTTGGTTGCCGACGACTTCGTATTTCAGGCCGGTCGGGTCGCCTGCGGAATTGAAGATTTCGCTGGCTCCCTTGAGGAGTTCGACCTCGTCGCTGGAGAGATCGCATTCCACATTTTGAGGTTTTTCGCTGCGGTTGAAGGCGGCGACGATGGCGGTTCCAGCGCCCTTGCGGATAAAGGCCAGCGTCTTCTTGTCGTCGAACGCTCCCAGCACGCGGTAGTCGCCCTGACTCAATACGGGATACGACTTGCGAAGGCCGATCGCCGTGCGGTAAAAGGCGAACACATCCTTGTCGAAGGCGATCTCGTCGGGTTGCCGGGAGCGGCCGCGAGGGTCGATGGCCTGGGGCTCGTGGACCAAATTGTCCCACACCATCGGCATGCGGTCATCCGGGTCGTTGCCGCCCCACATGCCCGCCTCGGTGCCGTAGTAGATCATGGGCGCACCGACATAGGTCATTTGAAAGAGGGCGATCATCCTCTGGATCGCCCGCTCGCGGTCATCGGGCTTGCGGATTTGGTAGTCCGCCGATGCGCGGGCGTTGCTGGAGTTGTTGAAATCGAGGTGCTCGGGGTTGCCGTGGTTGTGACCATTGACCACCATCGAGGCGAGGCGGTCGGTGTCGTGGGAGTCCATCAAATTTTGCATGACGGGGGCTGTGCCAGCGGGCAAGGCATTGCGGCGCTCGTCGAGCATGGCGGTGAAGCGTGAGGCCGTGAGGTTCTCATCAATGAAAAATCCGGTCACAGGCATTGCAAATCCATAGTAGTTCATCGTGGCGGAGAACCCGCCGTGGGCGATCATCTCAAGCGGGTTCCCCCAGACCTCTCCGGTGGTGTAGGCCTCGGGATTGATCGATTGCACGAGGGCGTTCCAATCCGCCCAGAACTTGGCCGGACGCTCGTCGGCCACATCGAGTCGCCATCCGTCGATACCATCCGAGGGGTCCCCGTCGCCGTTGGGATCCATCCACCGCTTGGTGATGTCAAAGATGTATTTTTTTGGCTCTGGAGCCATATCCAGGCCGTCGGGCGTGGCGGCGAAGATCGGAAGGGTCTTGTGTCCCCACCAGCCACGGTAGAAAAACTCGTTGCGGATGGTGCCCTCTTGGTCGAGCGACTCGATCTGATACCAGTCACGGTAGGGGGATTTTTCCTGGCTTTTCGTGAGGTCGGCGAATGCAAAAAAGTCGCGGCCGGTGTGGTTGAAAACCCCGTCGATGATCACGCGCATGCCCCGGGCTTTGGCCTGTTGTAAGAGGTCGAGGAACAATTTGTCCGCAACCGTCCATTTCCAAGTGGAGGGGTCGGCGGTTTCCTTGTCCATGATTTCGAAGTCGCCCTTGGGATCGGGGCCGAAGTAGGGGTCGATGTGGTGGAAGCTGTTGCCGTCGTATTTGTGCATCGAGCGCGCGTAGAAGACGGGATTGAAGTAGATCGCCGTGACCCCGAGGTTGCGCAGGTAGTCGAGTTGATCGACCACGCCCTGCAGGTCGCCTCCGTAGCGGCGGTCGAAGACGCCCGCTTTGTAAAAGGCCGGTGAGGGATCGAGGCCCGCCGCCTTGTCGAGTTCGGTCTCCCAGTCCGCACGAGCATACCAGTCGGCCGTCCACGAGGAAATCCTCCAACGCTCGGAGGGAGCGATCGGCCACTCGAGGGAGCCGCGGCCGGGGTTGTTGGATGGGTCGCCATCGCGGAAACGCTCGGGGAAAATCTGATACCACACGACATCTCTCGCCCACTCCGGGAGTCGCCGTTCGCTCCCGCCTCGAAGGGCCGGGACTCCCAAGAGAAGCGCCACGGCGCAGAGGAAAAATCTGGAAAAGGAAACGGGGGTGGAAAAATTCATAAGCAACCAACCACACTATTCAAAGAGGCTTCTGGGTCGTCAATCCGCAGAGTGCGCCAAGAGCCATCGGGTTTGTTGGACAGTTGAAACCTTGGCACCCCCCCCACGGAGGCGTCGGACATCGATGGGTGTTTTATTTTTTACTTTGCGGAGGGTTTGCGGTTTTGCGGGCCGGTGATTTCGATGCCCTGCTCTTCGGCGCGCCTTTCCGCACCGTGCCTCCGGAAATCCATTCGCTTTCCGTCATCATACAGATCGGCGCCTTGGGAATGCCGATTTCGTTGCGGTGGAGTTGTCCGATGACGATATCGACCGCAAGTGCGCCAACCAGATCGTTTTTTTGGTTCATTCCGCTCCAGCCCTCGAGATCGGGCGACAAGTCCAAGTGCACGAGCCCGATATCCTTCGGGCAGGAAAGTTTCATGCGTGCCAGCCAGTCGCGGATTTCCGGGTGCGTGCAGACAACAACATCGGGAGAATGTTTTTTCATCCACTCCCGGAAGGCGGTCTCCTCTTTGGGAGCGTAATTGAGGAGTGGAATGTTTGAGGCGTCGGGAATCCACCCCGTGCGGAAACCTGCCGTGAACCTGCGGTCGACATTGTCCTCGATCACGGGGGCGATCACGAGGCCGGGATTTTGGTATCCCAGTGCGCGGAGTTCCATCGCGGTGTGCATGGCCGTGGAAAACTGGTCGTTGCAGGCAAAGTGGAATGCTGGCCTGTCGGGCCGTATTCCGAGCACAACACAGGCCAGTTCGTCCCAGAGGGAATCAAACTCCGCTGGGAGTTCATGGTGGTCGAACACTGCGGCAATAATAACGCCGCGGATGTTTCGGGCTTGGAGGATTTGCCTCAAACGCTTGGGGGTGGTGTCTGGATCATGAAGCCAAAACTCGTCGATGCCATAGCCCAGTTCCAGGCACCGGGTTTTGAGTCCCTTGATCATGGAGCGGAAGGTGGGGTTTGTCTCCAGCATGCTGCAGGAGGTATTGGCATTCAAAATTGCGATTGTGGACTGGTAGCGTGGGTTCCGGCTCACGCGTAGCTGCGCCATGAGGTGGGACACGATCGCGTTGGACTGGTAGCCCATGGATGCCGCCACATCTTGAATCCGCTTGCGCGTCTCTGCACGAAGCCGGGGGTCGTTTCGCAATGCGAGTGAAACTGTGGCCTTGCCGACTCCAGCGGCCTTAGCGATCTCCGACATGTTGGGGGTTGACATAATTTTGCAAACGAACTTTTGAACTGTCTCACTGTTAAACTCGTTTTGCGAGTGGAAAATCCCCATATGTCCATGTAAGTTAGATAAGACCCCTGATTCTTTTGATTTCAAGACGCCCCCCATCTTTCGTTTGGATATGCCTCCGGCGCCTTGCTGTAGGGCTTTGCATGACAGGATTGGCGCATGGGGAGGGCATGCTTCAGTATTTCAACACCAGTTACGCAGAGATCGCGCGTAAAATGCCTGAACTCGCAGAGGCGGGATACACCTCAGTCTGGTTGCCTCCGCCGACGAAGGGTAGTGGTGGATTGTCGGTCGGATATGATCTGTGGGATCCCTTTGATTTTGGTTCCAAAGACCAGCGCAATACCGTGCGCACGCGCTATGGCACAGAGGCAGAGTTGATTCAGATGGTCGAAATCGCCCACCGTTTTGGTATTCGTGTGTATTTTGACAATATCATGAACCATAGAGCATTCGACATACCCGGGTTCAGCGAAGACACGCCAACAGGCGGGGAGGGTCAGACGGAACTTTACCCGGGTATGGTGCCGGAGGATTTTCATTTGAGAAAAACTGAGGATGGATTTTACCGCAAATGGGACAACACGCGCGATTGGGGGAGCGCTTGGCAAGTGCAGAACCTGGGACTTTCGGATCTCATCGATATCGCCCACGAGTCGCCGAACGCCAATTTCGGACCGAGTGAAGGCTCGACCCATTCCAAGTATTCTTTTGTGCGCGATCTGAACCGGCCGGAGCACTACGATAAGGACAAGGACGGCAAGACAATTTATTTTGGTTGGCTTATCGACAGGGCCCGCGCGGCGTTGGGCGCGAATGCCACCGCCGAACAACTTCGGGCGAACGCCACGCAATACCTCAAGGACAACCGTGCCGCCTATGTCGAGGATGTGGGAAGCTACCTGATCCGCGCTGCGCGTTTCCAGATAGACCGGCTCAAAGCCGATGGCCTGCGTCTGGACGCCGTCAAACATGTGCCTGATTATTTCTACGGGCAAATGTCCGGATCCAACAAGGATAGCTCGGATGCCGGTTATCTCGGGGGGGCACAAAGGCAGTTCAACCTGACACGCGGATTCAGCGACCCCAACCAACGGGACTCGGTCTTTAATGAAAAAAAGGGCCGGGACGACCTCATGATGTTTGGCGAGCATCTTGGGACACCCCCTGGCTACGGTGGTTACTGGGATGCGGGAATGCGCTTGGTCGACAATGATCTCCGCTCAAAATTGAACGGCGTCCTCGGCAACCCCTGGGGAACGCTGGCGGGGTTGGATTCTTCGGGAGCGGGAGGATTCTCCGCCAGTCTTGGAGTCACCCACGCAAACAGCCACGACAACGACTACGCCGCCCAGAAGGAATGGCAGCATGCCTACTACATGTTCCGCGAGGGGCTTGGTCTCATTTATTCGGATGGCTATTACAAAGCCGGCACGCTCGGTGAGTCAGGGGGCGCCTTCCCCCGCCATGCGAACACGAATTTCCTTGGGCAGTTCTCGGATCCCCGCATCCCGAACATTCTAAAAATTCACAACGATTTCGCCCGTGGTCTGCAGCAGGGGCGGTGGGGCGACGGCGACTACCTCGCCTTCGAGCGGCGCGACAATTGCGACAAATTCGGCAACGCCCGCAGCGGCATCGCATCCGAAGAAATCACCATGGTCGCGATGTTCAACGACAATACCGCGCAGGGCCAAGCCCGCCAGATTGCCACCAGTTTTGGCTCGGGGGCTTACCTCTATCAATATGCCGAGGGGCCCAATGGATCTTACATGGGAGGTTTTTACAAATATGCGGGGGAACTCGGCAGCGTGGTCGTGCCGCCCGGCGGTTACTATGTCTTCAGTTGGCGCACCCCAGAACTTTCCACGCTCTGGCCGAAAGACGCCGTTACGCTGCACCAAAACGGCCGTGAGGTGGATCGCATAGCCGTCACTCGCAAAGACGGGCCGGATGGAGACAAATCCTTCAATCCCTATGAACTCACCAACCGTGGCTTTCCGCAGGGCACCACACCGCCGAATTACACCTATCAAACGACCGTGCCCGTCGTAAAAAATGGCAACTTCACGATCATCGCCCGCGCCGACGGATCTGCGGAAAACATTCTTCTCAAACTTGACGGGGGTGTCGATTTGAATGGGACTCCGAACTCAGACCCAGCCAAGCGTGACTATCCGCCGGGAATCTACAGCGACATCTGGATGGGCTACGAGCAACCCCTTTTTGTCGAACGCCAGCACCCTGAAAAATTCGCTGCAAAGGATGCCGTGCGCTGCCAGATCGGATCACCTGGCGCGGAGACATTTGTGAAAACAATCGGCGGCGGCGTTCTGATCAACAATTCCACGGCGACAAACATCTTCAGCACGGAAGGCGGCAACCAAGCCGAATGGGTCTACCACGATCCAGAGGTCGATGTGGGAGGACTTTCCACACCGCCCAAGCAATTCGAAGAATCCGGAGCCGAGATCGCGATTTGGGCCAAGAGCAACTCGGTGGGCGGGGGATTCAAGGCATTCCTTTACTACACACTCGACGGATCATTTCCGGAGGGAGCCGGCGGCATCGGACGCGGTTCGACACAGGTTGCCGAACTGGCTTACCGCCACAATCAGGTTGGTAATGATTGGTGGGCTTCGGCCAACATCCCCAAACCGGGAGCGGGCACGGTCGTGAGTTACAAAATCGGCTTCTACAAAGCCGGCGCGAGTTCGCGATGGCCGAGCAGTCCCACCGATGTGGCCACCAAGAAGAAAATGCTCACCACATTTCGCGTGGGGGATTTCAACCCCGGAACTATTTCCTTTTTTCCGCACAACGATTACGCACGCATTCCCACGCTCGGCGCAAACTATACGGACTGGCCATGGGCGATGCAGAGCGGTCTCTCCGAGGGTTTCCATGTCATCCGCGCCCGGGCCCACTTGAACCGCAACGCAGAGACCTCGGCCCCTCTCTATAATACTTTCTCGCAGGTTTTCTACTACGATGCTCGCACGCCTGAAGGCACGCTCCTCTGGCCTCAAAACAACGGCGATACGGTCGGAGGCTCCTCCTACGAACTCGTGCTGCGCAGCGATAACACCGTCGAGGAGGTCTGGTTCCACATCGATGACTCGGAAAACGGCAACGACGACGCTGCCATGAAAATCCAGAACGGCAACGGTGCCGGCTTCGAGCCTTTTGAAGACGATAATCAAAACGGAATCCGCGACTCGGGCGAGGAATTCACCGACCTCGATGGCGACAGCCAATACGATGTGGCCATCGCGGAGGGGTGGAGTCAAGCGACCCAGATGAATGCGATCAATCTTCCCGGACAAAAAGAATGGCGCTTCCGCTACAACAATATTCCCGCTACCGGTGACGCCACGATGAAGCTCCGTCTGCTCGAGCCTTCCTCCTCACGCAACCTCTTCCTCTCCTCGGAAAATGCCCATGTGACCGAACTCGTCCGCACGGTTCAGACGCGCGGGCCCGATCAGCGCGTGAATATCGCTTGGCCTCAACGCGACGGCGACCGAGTCGACGACAACTATACGATGAAGGTTTTCTTCACCAAGGCGCTCGCAGACGACATCGACGAGCAAACCCTCAAAAACCGTTTCACCTTTGCCATTGCCAGCGCCGAGGATGGCACAAACCGCTCTGCTATTGTCCAAAGCCGCGACAACTTCCGCATTAACTACAACAGCAGCGACCAATTCCACGAGTTGGCCATCTCTCTTCCGAATCTCTACAACGATATTCCCGATTTCCTCCACACGCTCTCGGTCACCTACACCTTCCCCGACGCTCGCCAACTCGAGGCGGTCCGCAAAGTCCGTGCAAACCCGAGCACCAAACCCTTCGTGCGCATCACGCGTCCCTCGGAGGTTGGTTCCGACGGTCGCCTCACGGAAATCACCCTTCCCGACCGGCCTGTTGCAGACGAATTGATCTACACGATCCGCGTGGAAACAAATGCCACCGTCAACGACCTCTCCCTCTCGGGCACGCCTGCGATCAGGCTCTTCGAAGAACCCTTCACCGATACAAACGCCAATGGCCGTTGGGACGATCAAGAGCCCTCCACCGATAAAAACAACAACGGACTTCTCGATCCCGCAGAGGTCTTCACCGACAGCAATAGCAACGGATCTTGGGATGCGGCGGAGATTTTTGTGGATGCCAATGGCAACAACCAGTGGGACCTCGGCGAAAATTACAACGACTCAAATGGCAACAATGCCTGGGATCCCGCAGAAGCACTCCTGGACGGTAACAACAATGGCCTCTGGGACAGCGCCGAGACATTTACGGATATCAACAACAATGGCCTCTGCGATGGAGCCGCAGAGCTTTTCTCGGATACCAATGGCAACAACGCGCGAGATGCGGCCGAGTTGTTCACCGACACGAACGGCAATGGCCTCCGCGAGGGCGTCACCATCACCTCCGGTGACAGGGTGAAAACATGGGATTTTCCTTGGAAAATCACGGCACCCGGAAACTACCTTCTCACCGCCACCGCAACCCTCAATGGTCAGTCCACATCCAGCACCCGCAATGCCCGCGTCGTCCTGCGCCAGGTGGTCGAGCCCGATCTCTCCCAAGACAACGATGACGACCACGATGGGTTGGTTGACATCGATGAAACCAACAAAAAAGACCTCCCAGCCACGAATTCCGAGACTTGGAGCAATGGCGAGGTCCACATTTGGCACGCCTCAGGCCTCTCCATTCCCACCAGTCCCGATTCCGACGGCGATGGTCTCTCCGACGGCCTTGAAGTGGGTTGGAGGATTGCTTCCAGCTCCACCAATGCCACGCTCGACACAAACGGCGATGGCATCCCGAACTTCCGTCCAGACCTCGACCCGCCGTTCTATGCCGTCGTGGCAAACAGCGGCAAGGTGCCGGGGGTGGGGGACTTGTCCAAGGGCGACGACCGCACCCGCCAGGCTGCCGGCTCGGTGACCGATCCTTCCAATCCCGACACCGATGGGGACGGTCTTTCCGACGGGGTTGAGGATGCCAATAAAAATGGATGGACGGATGGCGATGGTGTTTCCATCGATCCGACATGGGAGCCATGGCTGACGCGCTCTTGGCCGAACAATAAAATCGACGCCGGCGAGACTTGGGCGGAGACCAGCCCCACGAAGGCCGACTCGGATGAAGACGGCCTGCAGGACGGCTACGGTGAGGACAAAAATGCCAATGGCTTCATCGACGGGGACGCCAACAAAAACCGCATCCATAATTCTGGAGAACTATGGTCCGAGACCGATCCGCTCAATCGCGACACCGATGGCGACGGCCTTCCCGACGGCTGGGAGGTTCAGTATGGCCTCGACCCGCTCGACGACGGAGCCTTCAGTAAACGCCTTGATGGAGCAGGCAATATCGCGAACGGGCCTCTTGGCGACCCCGACAACGATGGAATCAGCAACTTGGATGAACTTCTCAACGGAACGCATCCCACACAAGCCACCGTCGTCGGAGGCGGGCAGGGCGAAGGTTCGATCGCCATCGGAAAATTCACAGACTGGGGCCACCAAGACCTCCTTGCCCTCGATGAATACGGGGAGGGCGGCTCGCATTCGGCTTCGGATGTTTACCGCTCCTGGAATGACACCGACCACTCGCGCGATATCGTTGCATTTTCCTTCCGCGATGGGGGCGATGTCTCCGCCGGAGGTGACGGCCGCATCTACTTCCGCATTGACTTCCTCGACTTGGCCGACAAGGCGTGGGAAGGCGAAGTCGATGCCTACATCGTCATCGACACGGGGAATATCAACGCCGGCGAGCGCTCGATGCCCAATGGGATTGATATCGCCACCGACATGCGCTGGGAGGCCGTCGTGGCTGTTTACAGTCAAAATTTCGGCTCGATTTTTGTCGACCGCAACACCACTCAAAACACGAGCACACAGACTCAGAATCCATTGACGGCGGGTGGTGTGGAGGCGCGTGGTTTTGGTGGACGCAACGAAGCGGTTTGGTCCTCCACATACGACGCGCTCGAGATCGGCATCGAGCGCCAGCAACTCAAGGACGCCGGATGGCTGGGCGATCCAAATTCTCTGAATTTCCAAGTCTTCACCACAAAGCCGAACACGACTGGCACAGGCTCTGGCGACCTCCCCGGCCGCAACGACATCCGCGACTCGATGACCGATGACTGGGTGGCATCCGATTACTGGCGCGACTCCGACAATGTGGCTTTGAATGCCAAGTTGGTTACCTGGTTTGGCCGCGCCACCACCAACGACCGCAATAAATCCGCGAAGGTGATGCTTGTGGCACACGCGAACCAAGCCATTCAACCCGGCACGGTCATTCACAATCTCATCCGCAGCGGCACACCGGCCACCGGCTACCACCGCCTCCTCGAAACTCACGAGCAAAACAACGCTCCGCTCACGCTCCACTTCACTCCCACACTCGCCTCCGCGCTTCAATGGGCATCGAGCTCGAACAATTCCACCGACGGCCCTGCATTCAACGCCCGCATCGCCCAACTTGTCTCCCAAGGTCGTATCGACCTGCTCGGATCCTCGTTCTCCGACCATGTGCCAAAATATTTCCTGCAAGAGTTCAACAACTCCAACAAAGCACTTGCTGAAAAATTCCTGGACTCCACTTATGGCAATGCCAGCGCCTCGCGCCAAATCTACTGGCCCAGCGAGCGCGTCTTGGACGACGAGTCTCTCGGTATGATCGCTGGAATGGGTTACACGCATACCTTTGCCGACCAGATGAGGCATTTCGTAAAATGGTTCGGCCGCTCCGCCGCCCTTGGCACCTCTGGTTACCGCATCAACAGGGTCAACGGCGTGAATATCTTCCCGATTCACGACGCCACCTCCGAATACCTCGACCAGACGCGCGACGGAGGCTCGAGCCTCTCCGTGCGCCAACTCCTCTCCCGCCGCTCGCGCAGTAGTGTGCAAGATCAGGTCGCCGTCCTTTGGCGCGACATGGGCGACTTCTCCAGCGATGCCAAGGCCGCTAGCTACCGCGACAATGTGCGCTGGCTCTCCTCCCGCCCATGGATTCGCGTGGTCACTGCCCAGCAAATTGCCGACCACCAGGTCAGCTACAAGGGAGAGGATGGAAACAATTATTCCGAGTGGGGCATCGTGGATCAAGGCTCGGGAAATAATCTCGTTCAAACGGCCAAGGACTGGGTGGATTGGGCCACGAACGAAAATTACGACCACTGGTATTTCGGCAGGGCCGGGAACGAGGCCGGTCTTCGATATGAAAAATTCGGCATCCCGACGGCCTTCGGCTTCTCGGGAGAGGGCACCGCGCGCGACGCCTGGCTTGCTTCAAACAGCACCAGCGCCCCGCTCCGCGACCTCTCAGGCACCGTCGTCCACTCAGCCATGTTCCAGACGGCCTTCCACAACACCCCTGCTGGAAGTCTCTCAAAATTCAGCACCGGCGACTACATCAGTCCCGTCTCGAACGGCAGTCGTTCACTCGCCCCCTTCGCGCGCCACTCGCAATCGCAGGCCCGCTTTGCGAAAATCTACGAGCGTGTCCAGCAATGGGCCTCCACCGCAAACTCCACCACCCTCGGCACCCAGTCCCTCGATGTCGATCTGGACAGCATACCGGAATACCTTCTTTTCAACAGCCGCCTCTTTGCCGTTTTCGAGTCCAAGGGCGGTCGCATGACAGCGGCTTGGTTGCGCGACCCGGCGACGGCGAAAATCTGGCAGGTTGCTGGAAACTTCGCCTCCTACAGCAACACCGACACCGAGGACGAGGGCACCACAAATGAAACCGCATTCCGCTCCAGCGGATTCAAAGACTGGTGGGCGACAGGAGGTTCTTTCGGAGGCGGCAACAGCACCGCCGTCAACGCTCTCTTCACGCCATCTTCACTCAGCGGCAACGCCACAGGCTGGCAATTCTCCGCCATGGGCATTTCCAAAAGTATCAGCCTTGCCAACGCTTGGACTGGCAATCTCACGGCCACCTACACTCTAAGCGGACCCACAAAGCTCTACACCCGCTTCGGACTCTCCCCGAACCTCCTCGACCTCATGCTCCGCGGCCAGCAGGGCCTCGCGCTGGATGAAACCTCCAGCACGCGCACCGCTCTCACCAACACCAGCGGTAATGACACCGTCCGCGCGTGGGTTTCCGCCCCGCAAATCAATCACACCGCTGTCGACGCCTCTGGCAACGCCACCACAATCCGCCGCCGCAATCAGGCGCAAACCCATCAAGTCGAAGTGGAATTGACAGGCGCCGGTCCCCACACAGTCACCCTCGGCTTCGATCTGGGCACCGACATCACCGCGCCGGAAAATACCCTCACCGATGGCGTTCCCGACTCGTGGTGGATCGAAAAAAACATCCCAGTTAACGAGCGCACGGCATCCGCCGATCCTGACCTTGATGGCCTCTCCAACATGCAGGAATTTGTCTTTGGCTCGAATCCTCTCAACTCCGCCAACGGGTCTCCGGTCCTGAGCGTCGTATCCACCAATGGGGTGCGCACCTTCACCTTTACGACAGTGAGCGGTCGCACCTACCAACCCCAAGTCTCCGGTGATCTCTTGACTTGGACGGATATCGGCTCGCCTCTCGTTGGCAACGGGGAAGCCCAATCGGTCACGGATTCCTCGCCAGCCGCCAAGCGTTTCTACAGGCTTGTTGTTTCATTGCCATGAGTGCGCGCATCCTCCCCTTCTTCAGGATATGCAGGGACTTTCACGGTGGACAGCAATCCTGCGGGTCAACCCTAACGCGGTTTTGAACTGTATAAAGTATTCACCCCCCATTTCCTTTGCTGCCCTCTTCTCAGGGGCGTAACTTGAAAAAGCTTCCTCTCGACCCCACATCATCCCACCGTGCGAAAGAACCTCCTTCCCTCATTGGCCGCCGCCGCTGCTCTCTTTGCCACCACGCCGCGAGTCGAGTCTGAAGTTATCATCCAATACTTCGAGACGCGTTGGGATGAAATCTATCAGCGGTTGCCCGAGATCGCGGAAATAGGATACGAGTCCATCTGGACTCCTCCGCCGGGCAAGTCTCCTATCGGGGGGCCTCATCCTCACGCCTACGGTGGAAATGTGGGCTACAATTTATTCGACCGCTTCGACCTCGGCGATACCCCGCAACGCGGGCATTGGGAGACCCGCTACGGCTCGCGCTCCTCGCTGCGCAATCTCTCTGACAATGCCCACCAGATGGATCTGAAAATCTATCCCGACATCGTTTTCAACCACTCCGGCAATGGCCCCGACTACCGCACCTATCCCGGTATGGTGCCGCAGGATTTCCATGTGTGGGTCGATGGAGCCCAACCTGGCGGCTTCAAACGCGCCCCGCGCATGTTCGAGTGGTCACCGAACAATGGCACCGGCGGGACACTCCATCAGGAACTCGTCAGCCTCATGGATATTGTTCTGGAATTCGACGGCCGCTTCCAAGGGAATAATGCCCCCAACTACGCCGCCGACCCCACGCCGTTCGTTCGGCATCCCGGCGATCCTGAAAAATACCCCTACTTCAACCAGACCGGCTATGTGAGTGAAAATTCGCGGGACTTCGTGACCCGCTGGATCAATTGGCTGGGATACGCCATGGACTATGACGGCGTGCGGCTCGATGCCCCCAAGCATGTTGCAAAGGAGTATTTCGGCCTGCCTGGACAAGACGAGGTAACTCGAAACAAGACTCTCATTTACAACATCCAAAAGAACTTCAACGAGCGTCGCGGATACACGGACACTGATCCTTTTGACGATCTGTATTTCAATTACCTGCACCGCGACGATGCCATGGTTTATTCAGAATTTTTCATCGGATCTGTCGGCGAGGTGGATTACTGGCGCAGCCCGTCCAACACGACTTGGGGGATTAAAACCCGCTACCTCGACTTCCCCCGCAAGTCTCAGATGATCATGGATGCCTTTAATAACGGCAACCTCGGCTCGCTCACGAGCTTTTCGGGATTCAGCCCTGAGGAAGGTATCATGTTTGCGCACAGCCACGATGAGGATCCGCCGTGGAAACTCGAACTCGCTTACGCCTACATCCTGACCCGCGTTGGCACACCGGTGGTCTTCTTCACGGGAAACAACCTCGCCGATAATGAAGACAAAGAGGAAAATGGAATGACTTGGATGCGAAAAGGCTACGATGGCGCTCTTGGCGACAAGAATGTGGGCACCATCCCCACCCTCATCCACATTCATAATCAATTCTGCCGAGGCAAGGAATACACCCGCTGGTCCGAAAATGACTTTTTTGCCTTCGAGCGATACCAAGACACAAACAACAACGCTTCTCCTGAATCCGGCGAGGGATTGATCCTCATCGCCCTCAACGACTCGGGATCCGACCAGACCCGCTACGGCATACAAACCTCCTTCGCGCCAGGCACGCTTCTCAAGGACTATACCGGTCGCAACCCGGACATCGTCACCGTCAGCGGAGACGGCAAGGTTAACATCCGCGTTCCCAGCTGGTGGGGGCAGGGGTTCGTCTGTTACGCCCCCTTCAACGCTCAAGGTCCGAGCACGGGAAATCCGATTGTGTTCGAGGGGGCAGGCGTTTCCACCATGCCGTGGGTTGTTCCGGGTGGACGCGATGCCGCGACTAAACCCCGCACGATCACGCGCCTCACTGGTAATAATGCCACGATCAATGTCTTCTACCGCCAACCCGCGCAGGGCGGCGAATCAATCGACAATGTCGTCCTCAGGTGGGGGCAGGGCCGCAATCTCAATGCCGCAGCCACGGATTTCGGCGGAAAAGACATCGTGATCGGCGGGTTTGAACAAATGACAAAGGTTGCGGACGGCCACTACAGGCTGGAAGTCGATCTGACCAGCGTTCCCGAGGGTCTCCACTCGGTGAAAGCGCGCCTTTTCAATGGACGCACTAACAACAAGCCAGCCCTTTTTCAAACCTTCACCACCACGGTCTATGTGGATCGCCGAGGCCCAGACCTCGCATTCCAAAACTTGAACGAAGGCGATGCTCTGGAAGGTGCCCGCGTCGTGACCGTGGAAAATGCCGACCGCACTCTTTATAATCTTACTTACTCCCTCAACGGCGGATCCTCGCAGCAAGCCGACCAAGTCATCGCCGGGCGCTGGCGCATCGCGCTCGACGGCTTGGCCAGTGGAGCCAACTCAATCACCCTCACCGCCACCGAAGCAGACCGCGGCTCCACACGCGGCATCATTAACAACTCCACGCTGACCCGCAACTTCACCGTCGATACCACTGGTCAATCGATCTCCATCAATCATGCCAGCGGCGCAACAATCGCCGAACCTTTCTTCAAAACCATTGTGACCGTCCCCACTGGCCAAGGTATCACTGCCAGCGATATCAAGCTCTTTTGGAATGGTTACGAGCAGCCTGCGCTCGCTGAAAACCCCTCCGGCAGCGGAAAATTCGAATCCACATTCAACGGTCGCTACCGCCAAGGTGGCGTCGACAAAATCTTCTACGGTGCCTTTATCAACGGCCCTCATTTCTTCGAAGCTGTGGTCACGAAAAATGCCACTGAAAACCGTGCCGCCCGCCGCGTCGTCTTCAACCTCTACGGAAAAAACCTGCACGATTCTGATGGCGACGGACTCCCCGACGATATCGAGTTGACCAACTTCCTGAGCGGACGCAACCCAGGTCCAAACCGTGCCCTGCCTGGCGATGGGGGAGGCCTGGACAACATTCCGAACTACGGCGAAAATTGGACACGCCTCAACCCCATGAATGCCGGGACTTTCTACAACGGCACATGGGATGGTGAACTCGATTCCGATGGCGATGGCGTTACCAACATCGAGGAACTCAAAAAGGGCTACCAAATCGCTGGCGACCCTTTCCGATACAACATCTACGATGGCAACAGCGTCCCACCCGCCACGATCGGTTCTCTGGCTACCTCCTCGCTCAGCATGTCCGGCGCCAACAAGGTCGTCACAGTCACCTACCGGCCGAATGATGGCCCGCTCGCGAACGCTTCTGCGGTGACCCTCAATCTTTCTCCGCAGGGCGCCGGTTCGGTCCAGAGTGTCACGATGGCTGGCGGCCCGACCGAGTTCACTTACTCCTACGCTGTTCCGGCAGGGGCGACCTCCGTCAACTACTCGTTCTCAAATGGTGCTACTTCCGACACCACCGGAGGGGCCTCTTGGTCGGCTTCCACCACCGCCTCGTTCGTGATGGATGGCCTCTTCGACAGCACGAACTTTGTGGTTTCCGACAATGGCATGCGCATCTACGCCGCCGTCCGTGGGAACAAACTTTATACCGCCACCTGGTCCCCCAAGGGTGGATCGAACGACCATGTTATTTTCATCACCGATCAATTCGGAAATCCCGTTGGCGTGGCCCCGGCGACTGGCTCGGACTCGGCCGCGAATTACACGACATGGGCGAATGGATCAAACCAAGGCAGTGGGTTCGGTGCTTGGTCCACCACTCCACCGACGAACAATGACAACGCGGGCGTTTTCCTCGGCGACCCCTTAGCTGCCGGAATTCAAGGCATGAATACAAAATCGTTTGGACTTTACGCAAAAAACGGTAGCACTGCCAAAGCGATCCGTCCTTTCTCTTCATCACTCGCTGTCGGTGACTCGATTGCCTTCCAGTGGGGCATCAATTTCGACGGCGGCAACGGATCTGCCGGCAAAAAAGGTTTTAACATTTGGGCTGGGAGCACATTCCTCATGAATGTGGAAAATGCGGGTAACTCGGACATCGTCGTAGGCGGCACCAGTTCCGGTATGGCATATGGAACGCAGGCAATGAACTGGTCGATCACCCGCACAGCCAGCGACAAGCTCACGGTGAGAGCCACCCGACGAGATGGCGGCGTGTTCACGCGCGAATTGACGGTCGCCGCTGCCGCGCCGACCCAAATCGAATTCTTTGCCGAAAACCTCGCAGACGGTGCTCAACGCCAACCCTATTTTAACAACCTGCGCATCTATCGCAGTGGCACCTCGGCGAAGGCTGCTCAAATCTACGGCGCGCTCGATGGCACGGCGAATTCCAAGCCTTGGGTTTTCGGCACGCCTGCCATGGCCTCCCAATATGGCTTCAAAACCTCCGGGAAAAACTACATGGGCGATGGTGGCCAGGCCCTTGAATCCGAACTCGACCTCGTCGAAGCCTTCGGTGCCGTTCCGAAAACCCTCTTTATCGCAGTCGGTGCCTACTCAGGTGGATTCGGCGGCACCCTCCTCTCCCAAGCGCCTGCCTCGTTCGGCAACTCCGGCAACGACATCGAAATTCCTGAATACCAACCGATCAATACGGATTCCATCCGGGATGAAAATCTCGACGGCCGCTTCGATGTTGGCATTCCCGAGATGATCGTTTCTGTGAACAGCAACGAGACCGATGGCAACTACGGACTCCGCCGTTTCTACCTCGACGAAGTGGCGGGCGACACGGCCTCACTCGCGGTCAAGTTCAAGCCGAATGCGGGCAACGCCAGCGTATCCGAGGTCCAACTCTACACGAACCTCAACCGTCGCGATTACGCCGTCCTTGAGGAAGACCCCGCCACAGTCACCACCTCGTCGAACACCTACTTCCGCGCTTACGCCATGACCGGTCCGGATGCCGATGGTTACTACTCCGCCACTCTCCCGGTGGAACTCTGCGGCGCCTACCGCTTGCAGGTGCGCTACAAGATTGATGGCGTGAACGGCGGCAATTTCACTTACTTCACCGATCACGCCCAGCGCCGCGATTGCGCCGTCGTTGTTTCGCCCAAAAAGGCCCTTCAGATGAACATGTATGAGGTCAATCCCCTCATCGTGGAGGCCAAAGACACTACTTTCGAGGGCCGCAGCACCTTCCTGGATCTGGTCGAATCGGGCAACCGCGATGGACGGCCAGATGCCCTAAACCAAGGCCACTACGAGGCGATGGGTATCAATATGCTCTGGCTCCAACCAGCCCATCCGATCGGCATCGAGGGTCGCGACACGAACCCCGAAACCAGTCAACCTTTTGATCCCGGCAGCCCCTATGCCGTGCGCGACTACTGGTCGATCGCGCCCATGCTCAGCCGCAACAATACCGAGTCGGAGGCACTTGTGGAATTCCAGACCTTCGTGACTCGTCTCGACGAGTGGGGAGTGGGCGTGATGATGGATGGCACCTTCAACCACAGCGCCCCGGATGTCGTGTTGGGCCAAGGAGCGGTGGATTTGGGCATCGCCGCTTCTGGAAACCGGACCCAAAAAATCGCCGACTTCAATCCCGGTTGGTATGCCAAGGAGGGTTTCCCCGCTCTGCCTGCAGGCAACGCTACGGAGATCGCCACCGCTCCGGATCGAAACGACTTCGGGAACTGGACCGATGTGCGTGAATTCTACTTCGGCGACTACGACGCCCTCGTGAAAGAAAAGGGCACGCAAAACCTCGACAAATCCTATCCCGACAACGCCTACAAGCTCGCCTTCCTGCTTGAACGCGATGAGTTTGCTGGCCATACGGATACGACCCGCCAAGTCTGGAACTACTTCGCGCACTACCCGATCTTTTGGCTCGAAAAATCCGGCCACACTTCCAGCACGCCGAAAAGCCAATCGCACATCGGTATCGATGGACTCCGCTGCGACTTCGCCCAAGGCCTGCCCTCGCAATTCTGGGAATACACGATCAACAAAACCCGTAGCCGGAAGTGGGATTTCATCTACATGGCCGAATCGCTCGATGGGGCCCGCGAAGTCGCCGGCAGTCGTCGCCACGGTGTCGGCTACCGCTCCGCCCGCCACTTTGATGTTCTCAACGAAAACATCGTCTTCTACTGGCGCGACACATTTTTTGGATATCCGGCAAATGGCGGAAACGGCACGGTCAAAAATCCGAAAACCTACGACACTTTCAAGGCCTATGACGATCGCCGCGACGCCTTCGACAATGTCACCCTGTTGAACAACCTTACCAGCCACGACGAGGTCTTTCCTCACAACGATGTGTGGAGCATCGCCTACGGCTACGCCCAAGTCGGCGCCCTCGATGGCATTCCGATGCTCATGTATGGCCAAGAGGCCGGAGCGCAAAACAGCAAGACGGCCTATGCCCAGAGTGAGACGAATTTTGGAGCCATCTCGGCGAACAATACCTTTCCCAAATACGAGGCCAACTTCGGCAAAAACATCCCGAATTTCAAAGTCTACAACAACATGGCGTCGATCTGGAACAACCGCACCGCCGACGAGTGGAAGCTCCAGACCTTCTACGGTCGCGTCAACAAGGCACGCCTCGCAGCCACAGCGCTTCAGAGTCAGAATGTCTACTACCTCAGCAAAAAACAGGCAGGTGGTGGGATGGATGACAACCTTTTTGCCGTGGGCAAGGTCAAAAATCTGGGAGCCACCGCAAGCGCCGCCGGTCAAAGCGTCGTCTTTGCTTTTGTGAATAACAACAAGCGCACCAATGCCACGGTGTCGGCCACTTTTGACCTCAACGCCAAGGTCCCCGGCACGGACCTGAACTACTTCGGCATCGAACGAAGCAGGAACTATAATGTCAAAGACCTCTTGGCCGATAACTCCAGCTCCTATGTCTGGGCCACCAACCGCACCGGCGTCGACCTCCTCGACAATGGTCTCTATGTGGGCCTGCCAAATGCCGCTGCGGCCACCGGAAGCTATCAGGCTCAATACCTCCAGTTGGTGGATGTCTCCGCTCCTTCGCTCAGCTTCATTCCTCCTCAATTCGCGACCTACGACACAACCATCACACTGCAGGCGACGAACAGCGCCAACGCCACCGTGACCTACTCCCTCGTCAGCGGAGACACGGGCAAGGTCACCCTCAACGGCAATCTTCTCACGATCAACTCCGGCACCGGGGCCGTCGTCGTCAGCGCCACCGTGGCAGAAACCCCCGATCGCGGAGGTGCCCAAGCCGAGGCAACGATCAGCTTCCAGAAGCTCAGTCAAAGCATCACATTTAACTTGGAGGCATCCACACTTGCCGCCGGCAACACACTGACGCTCTCGGCAAACTCCACCTCCGGACTGCCCGTCGCCTTTGCCTCGTCGAACTCCTCCTTGGCCACAATCGACGGCACGACCCTCACTGGCCTGGCAGCAGGTAATGTCACCCTCACTGCCAGCCAAGCCGGGAACGACCACTTCTCCACGGCGGAAAATATCCTGCGCTCCCTCGAAATAAAGCCCGGATCCTCATTTGCGAGCCTCTTCCCAAACCAGTCCGCCAGCAGCGATACCGACAACGACGGCATCCCCGCCTTTATCGAGTATGTCCTCGGCGGCACCTCATCCTCCAACGACGCAGCCCTGCTGCCGCAAGCCGTTCGCGACGGCAACACTCTTCGCCTCACGGCAGTCGTGCGTTCGAATGATCCGACCCTCCTCATCACGGCCCAATCCTCGACCAGCCTCTCCGGTTCCTGGTCCGGCGGCCTTCAAGGCACCGATGCATCCGACCAGACGGGAGTCGCCACGGGATTCACCCGTAGGATTTTCACTTTCGACGCCACATCATCCACTCGCGCCTTCATGCGCCTTCATGTCCAGTCACCGCCCCCTTGATGCGCCAAGTGTTGATCTGTTTAAAGACTCTGCCTTTGAATGGTGTTTCCGCCCTGAATATCCTCTCCACTTTATGAAAATCCTTTGCTCTCTCCTCTTGCTGGCCGTCTCCAACCTCCCGGCTGCCGACCGTGTCAAAATCGCCGAAGACGATGCCGCCCACAGCGCCTATGGGGGAGGGTGGAACACCGGACAAAATGTTGGCACCGGCTTTGCGGCGTGGTTCCTGCGGTCCAGTGGCGTGCTGGACGAGGACAGTCATGGCGGTTTCTTTATCGCCACTGACGACAATCAACAGACCAGCGCTGTGGCCCTTTCCGGGAAGACCTTTTCAATTTTCGCAAATGGAAGGGGGCATGAAATCTGTGTGGCCTTCCGTGCCTTCAACGCCCCGCTCCAAACCGGCGATGCGTTTTCCCTGCTCATGCAAGGCGGAACATTCCGCCGTAAATTCGAATCCGACGATCCAATGCCCGGCGCCACCGGATTTTCCCTCCGGAGCGGCGTGGCCAACACCAATACCTCGGAACTCACCGCCGGCGAGCGCCTCCGCGTGGCGAACGAACAGGGCGAAGAGAATTACCAGATTTCCGATGGGCTCCCCGACCGCGACAGCGGAATTCTCGTCAATCCATCGGGCGTCTCCGTCGCCGTGCTGCTCACCGGGCCGGACTCCTACGACCTTGAAATCACCGACCTCGACTCGAAGAAAACCCATCGCTTCCCGGGTCGGAAACTCGGAGGAACTCCTGGAGCGCCGATCGAGAGCTTTACCGTCTTCAATGTCGACGGAGAGGATGGCGACGCGGGCTTCAATGGATTCCAAGTGACTCGCGGCCTCACCTCCATGCCCCGGTAAGCATTCTCATGTATCACTCCCCCGTCAGGCTGGCCCTGCCAGCATTTCTTGCGCTTCTGATTCCTGCCCTGACGGGGGCCAATGACAATGTCCACATCTCCCGCTTTTGGCACAACCACCAGCCAATCTATTGGCCGGAATGGAATGCGAACGGCGATCAAAATATCCGCGTTCAATACGCCTGGGACTCGATTGTGCTCAAGGCGGGTCAGAATTACGGCGGCCTCAGCCCAAAACAGCACCCGGAAAACAACCTCAACGAGATTTTCGGCATTAACGACCGTGTCACCGCCTACCAGTCCGGGCCGCGCAACTCACTCGCCAACATCCCTAACAGCGGTGGATTTGCCATCAGCTACTCGGGTTCTCTCATTGACAATGTCCGCCAGCTCGGCTCCGTGAACCAACTCGGCTATGGTGGAGGGTGGAACAACGGATTCAAGGAATCCCGGGCATGGAAAACCCCGTCCGGCTCCACACGCATGGACCTTGTGGGCTTCACCTACCACCATTCGCTCGCCCCGCTCTTGCCGAAATCCGTATTTCGCAAGGAACTTCAGATTTTCAAGCAAGTCTGGTGGAAGGCATGGGGAGGGAAGAGCGACCTGAGCGATCATTCCAAAGGCTTTTTTCCAACCGAAATGGCCTACTCCCGCCACCTCATCGATATCCTCGTGGACGAGGGCTACCAATGGGTCATCGTCCCCAGTCACCACATCAGCCGCACCTGCCCGACCTACAACACGCAGGCCAATCCCGAAGGCTCCTACAACATTTACTCCAGCCCACCGAACAAAGCTGATCAACTCGGGCCCTCTCCCACGACCGGTTGGTGGTATGGCGAGCCGAATCCCGGCAACGCCGCATGGAATGTGGCTCCCTACGCCTACCAACTCCACAAGGTCAAATATGTGAACCCCGAAACCGGTGCGGAAAAAACCATGGTCGCCGTGCCTTCGGATGATGTTCTTTCCTACCGCTACGGCTACGCCAGCGAGGGCACCAGCAAGATCAGTTCCTTCATCTCCCCGTTCGCCACGGATCCCTCGCGCCCGGTCATGGTCATGCCATCCACCGACGGCGACAACGCTTGGGGCGGCGGTTCCAGTTCCTGGTTTGAAGCCACCCCACAGCTTTTCAATGGGGGATTCAAGGCATCAACCCCGCAGGATTTTGTAAACCAGTTCGGCACCAATGCGCCGATCGCCCACATCGAGGACGGAGCGTGGATTTTCCCCGAGATGTGCTACGGCTCGCCAAATTTCCTGAAATGGGTCGAGCCGCCTGTGGCCACGGTGGTGAATCGGGGAGTGACGACTGTTCCAGGCACCCAGATCGATATGGAGACGCCCGGCTTTGCCCTGAAATTTTACAGCTATGCGCCGCTCATGGCCGGGGCAAACTGGTGCGAAACCGCCGAGCAAATCCTCTCCGAGGAGGGTGGCAGTGTGCAGGCGTGGAAAGTCGCATCCCCCTACGATTGGGATGGCACTTGGACCAGCCCCAACGAGGTCGAGCAAGCGTGGCACATCTATCTCGCCGGGCTCGACTCGGGTTTCAACTACTATGGCGGCCTCGGCAACGACGATGAAATCAAACCCGGCCTCGCCACCCGCCGCGCCGTGGAAAAACTGTCTCCCTGGATGACCCAGGCCCGCCGCGACAAGGATAAAACCGGTCCGACCGTGCTCAAGCCCCAGCGGTTTCCCTACAACCCCGGATGGTATACCTTCGGCTGGTTCAACAATGTCCCCGGCGTGAATACCGCCTTTCTCAAAAGGATGAACTCCGAGTTCTATGTGTGGACTCACGCCTACGACCTCAACGGTATTCCCGCAGGCAATGTGAAGCTCAAAATCCGCATGGACAACGATGGTTCCAATCCACTTGCCAGCAATCAGAACGAAACCTACTCGGGCGGTGGCGAGGTCGGCCAGTGGGTCACGATGAACATGACCAAGCGGGAACTCCCCAAGACCCGCGAGGCCCTCAATGCCGCCGCCGCGAATAGCCAGATCGACTATTTCCTGCCAACCAACGAGGTGGCGGACTACTACTTCGCCCGCCTCGACGACATGAGCCTCCCGGCCTTCCGCGACAAGCTCCTCGACTACTACATCGAAGCCACGGACTCGAAAGGCAATGTCTCAAAATCCGAAATTCAACATGTCTGGGTCGCCAACTACAGCGGCCAAACCAACGGAGGCAGCGGGGGTGGGGGAGCCACTCCATCCACCGTGACCTCTGCCAATCCGAATCCTCCGCTCGCCGGACAACCCGTCACAATCACCTACAACCCCGCCGGGCGCGCTCTGGCTTCCGCCGCAAGCGTGAATATCCACCACGGTTTCAACGGGGCCAATTGGACACCTCTCCCGGGAGCTTCGATGACCAAGGCGGGCGGCAACTGGACTTACACTTACATCGTTCCTGCGACGGCCACCACAATTGGGATCGTCTTCAACAACGGCGCGAACACTTGGGATAACAACGGCGGCGGAAATTGGAATTTTTCGGTCAACGCCAGCGTGCCCACCACTCCCCCAGCGGCACCCGCAGGGCTCACGGCCACCGCCATGTCGAGCACCAGCGTGTCTCTATCCTGGAATGCCACCGCTACCGCCACCTCCTACATTGTTTACCGGAACGGCAACCAAACCGGAACACCGCAGGATCGCAATTTCATCCACACCGGGCTCTTGCCCGAGACCACCTACTCCTACACGGTGCGGGCCGTGAACGCGGCAGGCCAGTCGGATTCCTCCCCAGCGGTGAGTGTGAAAACCTTGTTCGATCCGCTCCAGCCCACGCAGGTGAGCCTTCTCGATCCGGCTCCAGGCACCACGATTCCGGGCTCGACCCTTCTCTTCAAAGGCCGCGCGGGCTCGGCCTTCGTCGGCGGGCTCGTTTGGACCAACCTCTCCAACAATGCCACTGGAGTGATTGCTTTTCCCGGCGGGTCCGTGGTGAACGGTTGGGATTGGTCGTCGTCGATTCCGCTGGCTCCCGGCAACAATACGATTTCCTTCGCAGGGAACCACACGGTCGTCCGCACCGATGAGCCCTCGAATTACACCTCGTGGACCACCAACAGCACAGGCGGCACTGGCTTTGGCCCTTGGACGCTCGCAGCCATTGGATCCGCTGGATTTTTTCCCTCCAATACGGCCGCCCACCCGAATATGAATGTCGGATCCAATGCAGGCTTCGGCATCTGGGCAAATGGTGGCGGCACCGGAGTGGCAAGCCGGTCCTTTGATTCCCCGCTGCGATCGGGCGATTCCTTCTCGATTTTCTTCGACAACAATTCGGTCGCCAATGGCAGCGAGGTCGGGATTACCCTGAGCGATGCTGCCGGCGCTGTCCGCGTGAGATTTTTCTTCACCGGTGGCCAGGCGAACTACCGCGTGACCGATGCCACAGGCACACGCGAGACGACTCAATCCTACACGGCCGGCGGTCTTCAACCCATCTTCACTCTCACCGGAAATTCCTCGTATTCGCTCACACTCGGCTCGAATACCCTCACCGGTAATCTTGCGACGGGCGGAGACATCTCCCGCATTCTGATCGAAAATAAAAACGCCGGCCAAGACCTGCCATACAATTTGTATTTCGGAGCCATGACGCTCTCGCAATCCAGTTCCTCCACACAGAATTTCGCGGTCACCCGCCTGACCGAGAACACCACGGACGGACTTCCCGACAGCTGGTGGGTCCAGTATTTCGGATCGACGGCCGGTGCCTCCGCTTCAGCGGATGCGGATTCTGACGGCCTTACCCACTCCCAAGAATATGCGCTCGGGAGCAACCCGACAAATGCCGCCGACCCGGCTTCTGAAATTTCGGTGGAGGATTCCAGCGGAACACCGCTTTCAAGCGGCAGCACAGGGGTTGCGTTCGGCAATGTGCCCGCCGGAGCGACTCCCGTTTCCACAACGATCTCGATTCGCAATCTCGGCAAGGGATTCTTGCGAAGTCTCTCCGTTTCAAAAAATGGGACTCATTCCGCCGAGTTCACTCCCACTGGCCTCGGCTCAGCCACTCTGGCACCAGGTGCGAATGCCACGCTGACCATTTCCTTCGCCCCGACCGCTGGCGGCAATCGCACTGCGCATTTGCTCATCGCCAGCAACGACCCGGATGATTCCCCCTTCGTCGTCCACCTCACCGGTTTCGGAATCGGCACAAATCTCGACTCCGATGGCGACGGACTCAACGATGCCGCCGAGTATTCCCTGTCGGGACTTGGCTTTGATTGGCGCTCCGCGCAACCGGGTCTCGTCGGCTCGCTTTCGCAAAATGTCGGTAAGGCGGGATACTACGGCGAGGATCAAGTCCGGGACCTGAATGTCGGTCGTCCGCTGATCTCCAAAAACAACACCACCGGAAAATTCAAGCTGACCCTCTCGCTGGAAAAGTCCAGCAACCTCGGACAAGGCTTCCAGTCGCTGCCCTTCGAGGAGTCCGGCACTTTTCTCACCAATGACGGCAAGCTGGAATTCGAGTTCAGCACACCCGAAAACGCCGCATTCTTCCGACTCAAAGCAAATTGAAAATCCACGCGTGAAATCCTGCCTCCTCCTTGCCCCGATCCTCCTTCTCTTGACCTTCGCCGGCGTTCCCCTCCACGCCCAAGGCCCAGCGTCCCCGGGATTGTCCATTTCTGCCACCCGCTCGGCGGATGAGCTTACGGTGCGCCTCGCCGGGGAACGGGCAGAGGATTTTTCGCTTTTCGTCGCCCTCTCAAGTGCCGATTTTACCGGCTCTCTCGTTGTTCCCTATGCCCAAGAGAGAGAGGGTTCCACCGTTATTCTTCCTTTCAAAGCGGCCACCCTCTTTGTTTCGAGTCCTCGCGGCGATTTTCTTCGCCAGTGGGCGGGAACCCGCTGGGGACCGGACAAGCCGGCTGGCGGTGCTTTCACAGTGAAACGTTCGCCCCATGCGGTGAGCGTCACCATTCCGTCCGCGCTTGCTCCAGTCGCCGAAGGCCTGAAATGCGCCGCCTATGCCAAAGATGTCCGCTCCAATGATGGGTGGGGAAATCTCGTTGCGACATCTTATCAAGGCGATCAACTCGGCGAGGGCGATCGCGTGCTGCGTGGATTTTTCACTTGGAACAGCAAGACCGCGGCCTTCGAAGCCACCACGCGCTTCGACCGTCCCAAGCCACGCATCTACCAATTTCTGCCCCGCATTTTCGGGAACCAAAATGAAGCGCGACGCGAGAATGGCACGCTCGAGCAAAACGGATGCGGGAAATTTGCCGACCTCGATGCCAATGTCCTGTCCTCGCTGCGCGCCATGGGCTTCACCCATGTCTGGCCTACCGGCGTCCTCCAACAGGCCACGGCCACCGATTACTCCGCCATCGGCGAACCAGCCGACGACCCCGACCTTCTCAAGGGTCTCGCCGGCAGCCCCTACGCGATCCGCGATTATTTCGATGTCTCCCCCGACTACGCGCGCGATCCCGCCCGCCGCCTCGAGGAGTTTCAAGCCATGGTCACCCGCGCACACGAGGCCGGTCTGAAAGTCATCATCGACTTCGTGCCAAACCATGTCGCACGGAGTCACAAGTCGTCCGTGAGGCCGGATGTCGATTTTGGCAAGGACGACGACCGCTCGAAATTTTTTGATCCGAAGAACAACTTTTACTGGCTGGGCAAGGGCCCTCCATCCAGCGGCAAGGGGCCTCCGCTCCGTCTGCCCACCGTCGATGCCAAGGGGCAGCCCGTGAGCCCCACCTGCCGCGTCGCGACAACACCCGCCGACGGTCTCTTCGAGCCGGAGAAGACACAAGGCCGTGTGACCGGAAACAATCTCGCGAGCTGGGAACCCGATGCCGGCAGCTGGTATGAAACCGTTAAACTGAACTATGGTTTCGACTTCACCGACCGCATGACCCGGTCCTACCCGCATGGAGAAAGGCCGAACGAGCCGATTCCCGACACATGGATCAAAATGGATGCGGTCCTGGCCTACTGGCAGGCACTGGGAGTCGATGGCTTCCGCGTGGACATGGCCCATATGGTTCCGCCGGAATTTTGGCACTGGGCGATCGCACGCGCCCGCACCCGCCAGCAAGAGGTCTTCTTTGCCGCCGAGGCCTACGACACCGATCCCGCCAAGGTGCCATCTGGCGACCCCCTCGTTGCCGACGCCGGGGGCGGCAATGTGATGTTTGAGTTGCTGAACGCTGGGTTCGACGCGGTTTATGATGATGCGACCTATGACAAGTTGAAGGACATTTACGAAAAGGGCGCTTGGGCCAATGACCTCGACCAACTCGGCGCACATCCCCTCGTTTTTGACAATTCTCTTCGCTACGCCGAAAACCACGATGAAGTCCGCCTCGCTTCCAAAGGCCACTGGGGCGATGCGGGGATGGAGGTCGGTCGTCCCGTCACCGCCTTGCTTCTCGCCCTCTCGCGAGGCTCATCCATGCTCTACAGCGGCCAAGAAGTCGGTGAGCCCGCTGCCGGCGTGGAGGGGTTCGGCGGCGATGATGGCCGCACCTCGATCTTTGATTACTGGTCGATGCCGGAGATTTGCAAGTGGGTGAATGGCGGAGCATTCGATGGGGGGCGATTGTCGCCCGCGCAATCGGCGCTGCGCGCCTTCTACGGCTCGCTCCTCCGCTGCTTGGGCGAACCGGCCTTCCAGCATGGCGACTTTTTCCCTCTGAATCCCTCGAACATCTCGAACCCTCGCTTTGCGCGCCTGCCCGGGGAAACCGCCAGCGGCCACTGGGTCTACGCCTTCCTGCGTCGCGACAGCACCTCGGGTCAGGCGTTTCTCGTCCTCGTGAACCTGCATCCCACCCAATCGTTTGAGAATGTCTCTGTGGAGCTTTCCAAGCAGGCTCTGGACTTTCTCGGTAAGTCAAAATCCCTCAATCTTGATCTCAAGGAAAGGCTGGACGGGCCTGCCCAGGCACTCTTCAACCCCTCTGGCAGCTTCACCGTCGATCGTCTTCCACCACTCACTCCCTGCTTTTTTGAAATCCGCGAAAAATGAAAAAACAAATCCACCACATCCTTGCCTTCCTCTCGATTTGCGCAGCCCCTGTCATTGGCTCTGAGCCCTTCCTCGGCTGGATTCCTGTCCAGTATGTGCCCCCCGGCGGGTCCTTGGTCCTCGACATGCGCCGGTTCTGGGAACCCGCACCGGGCGAGGATTTGCAGCTCTCCAACCCTAAGGAATCGGGGCTGCAAACCTCCTTCGACCGCGCGGCGATGGAACTTCGTGTGGATGCGCCTTCCACGGCCAGTGGGATTTCCGACATTCCCATTCAGGTTGTGCAGGACGGCAAGCCCACCGGTCGCTCGGGTGTTTTGACCCTTGCCCTCGAGGAGCCCGGAATCCCGGCGACCCCGGCAAAACCCGCTATTTTCGCCCAGCGGCGCGAGGGTGGGTCTTTGTTTTTTCAAATTTTGTCGAAGTCCCCCGTCCAATGCATTTCCGTAATCCTCCAATTGGCTGATGGAACGAGCCGCCCTCTGGCCTTTGAGGAGTCCAAGGGCACAGTGGCGGTTTCAACGAAGGACTTGCCGCAGGACGCTTGGATACGCGTTGTGATCGCCGACAAGGACGGGCAGTCCAGCCGCGTCGCCCGCGCCCGTGTGAGCGAGACGAAGGATTTCCAATGGCAGGATGGCGTCATCTACTACGCCTTCACCGACCGCTTCGCCAACGGCGAAAAGGCCAACGACCGCCCTGTGCCCGGTGACAAGGTGCTGCCGCAGGCGAATTACCAAGGTGGTGATTTCGAAGGCGTGCGCCAGCATATCGAGGACGACTATTTCCAGAAACTCGGCGTCAATGTTCTCTGGTTGGCCCCTCTAAATCGCAACCCCGATGGCGCTTGGCAGGAATACCTGCCGCCCTACCGCAACTACTCGGGCTACCATGGCTACTGGCCGGTCTCCCACACTGAGGTCGAACCCCGCTTTGGCGGAAATGCTGGCCTGCGCTCGCTCGTCGAATCCGCCCACAAGGACGGCATAAAAGTCATCGCCGACCTCGTTCTCAAACATGTCCATGTCGAACATCCGCTCTGGACTTCCAAACGCGAATGGTTTGGCACCTTGGAGCTTCCCGATGGACGGAAAAACCTCCGCCTTTGGGATGATCAGCAGTTCACTACCTGGTTCGAGGAATGGCTTCCGGGCTTTGATTTCGACAACCCCGAAGCCGTGGCTTTTCTCTTGGACAACGCCAAATTCTGGATCAATGAATTCGGCCTTGATGGCTACCGCTTGGATGCCGTGAAGCATATCCGCTATTCCTTCTGGCCAAGTTTCCGCTCCACCATGCGGGCGATGGACTCCGATGGCGCCCCGCGCTACTTCGTCGGCGAAACATTCATGGATCGCCGGGGAATCATGGGCTTTGTCGGCCCCAACATGCTCGACGGTCAATTCGACTTCCCCCTCTATGACACTATCATGGATGTTTTTGCAAAGGATGTGCAAGGTTTTGCCGAATTGGAGAAGTCCCTCTCGGAATCCGAGACGATCTATGGCAAGGAAACGCTCATGTCGCCTCTGGTTGGAAACCACGACAAATCCCGCTTCATGGCCTTCGCCGATGGCGACCTGCCCAAGCCCGGTGAAACGGACGAGGAGGAAATCGGTTGGACGCAAAGTATCGAGGTCGACCACGCCAGTTCTTACGAAAAACTCAAAATGGCACTCGCGTTCATCCTCTCGCTCGACGGCGTGCCTATGATTTACTACGGCGATGAGGTCGGTCTCACCGGCGCGGGCGATCCTGACAACCGTCGCATGATGCCCCTCGATGAAAAACTCACTCCCGAGCAGAAGTCTGTGAAGGCCCATTTTTCCAAACTCACGGCTCTCCGCTCCCGCCACCCCGCACTCCGCTATGGCACTCGCCGCCCGCTTCTGGCGGATGGCAATCGCTACGCCTTCGCGCGCCGCCATTTCGATGACGCTGTGCTGTGCGTCTGGAACAAAGGCTCGGAGGCGGCATCCTATGACCTGAAAGTGGCCAATGAAATCCCCGATGGCAACTACCGCAATGCCCTCAATGGCGAGTTGCTCCGCATCCGCTCGGGAAATGCCAGCTTCTCCCTCCCCCCTCGCCAAGTCGCCTTCTTTGTCAAAGCAGAGACCGCGCCTTGATAAAAGCCGCCCCCCTCCAGAACCTGCTTGCCTTCGAATTCCTGAAATCGAGCTCATTGTTTGCTAAAAGCATTGAATAGTTCAGGGCAAGCATTAATGCCAGTTTCAGAGCGCAAAAAAGTGAGGAAAATCTTCTTCTTACGTAATAAAAACTTTGAACTGTCTCACTCTCGCTTACTTTTAAGAAACCCCAACAAGCATCCCCATGTTTATCACCCCAACTATCTCCCTGTCTCAGTGTCGGATATTAATGCGCTGTAGTGCGTTGATTTCAACGCGCCGTCATCCCCTCTGCCCCTGACCGACTCGCACCTCCACTCCCACATTTAAGTTCGAATCCACCCCACTCTCCATGAGCCTGACAACACCCATCCCTTCTGCGACGCCTATCCCTCAACGCCCCCACCGCGACGCCCGTGCCTCTTGGTGTCTCAGCCTTTCAGCTTTTGCCTTCCTCCTCAGTTTCACTCTTCCATGCTCCGCGACCAGCATCACCTTGCAAGGCGGCTTCGGATATCCGACCGCTCAGGATTCCAGTGGACTTCCCCTTCCGGCGGGGCACAAGGTCTCGGTGGGCACATTTGCCGATGGGTTCGTGCCGGAAGACCATTCTGGCGACTTGCCGGCCCTGCTTCTTCACTGGCGCGAATTCGCTTTCACCACCACGGCCACGATCGACGGCGACCCCAGCTCGTTCTGGCTCAAACACTCCTCATCCGACGGCACCAATGCGGAGGGATTCTCCTTCCCCGGAAAGAAAATCCACATTCTCCTCACCCGCACCGGTGCCGCCTACGCCGAGCCCGCTGCGGATGGGTCCAATGTCGTGGATTACGCTCTTTTTTCCAGCACCGCCGCCGCTTGGACATTCCGGTCTCCCCCCTCCGAATCCAATCTCCCTCCGAACGACCTCTCGTCTTTGAACACCTCCCAAATCACCAGCGCCGTGGCCGGCACGGTTGATGTCGCCAGCGGTCTGTTTCAATTGGTCTCCTACGCCTCGAGCCCCTCCTTGTCGGCCTTCGATCAATGGCTCGCTGCCACCTTCGGCGAAAACTCCGGCCACAACGCCGACTCCGTCGTAGGCCCCTCCGGCCTTACCGCCCTCGCCACCTACGCCCTCGCCTCCACACCCCAGGCCACCGGGCTCCCTTACACCACCATCACCGACTCAGCCGGCCGCATCGGCATTGAATACACCCGCACCATCGACCCCGCCCTCAGCACCCACGCCCAAGCGTGCACCACCCTCTCCTCCTGGACCCTCCCCGTCACCGAAAACATCGTCTCCTCCACCGCCACCACCGAAACCGTCCAAGCCTTCCCAAACTTCCCCGAGGGCACCGACCAATCCAAAGCGTTCTTCCGCATCCGCGTCGAACCGGCCACTCAGAATTAACCTCGGAGAACACAGAGAACACGGAGGAAAAATGTTAAACCGAATCAACCAAACTGGAGGGCGATGCTGCGTCGGCGCCCAAATCTCAGACGCCCCCAGCGCCGTCCTTTCCGCTTTTTCTTCTTCCCCCGCCTCCACCCGCCACCAGTTACCCTCCACCCGCCACGAAAGCATCTAAACCAAAGAGGACAGAGATCACAGAGGCGCAAAACTTAAAACTTAATTCTTAAAACTTAAAACTCCCTGATCCCCATGCCCCACAACCTCCAGCCCCGCCTCAAGATGAAAAAGCCGTTTCAATTCTTCAACTTACGAGCCGTTTCAAAAGGATACCGCATTCTTGCCGTCTTCGCTCTTTTTTTGGCTCTTCTTTCGAGCGCTCATGCGGAATACTCGCGTGGTGGTAATAATTTGGGCGATGGAGCAATGGCCTCTGGTGACTTTAGCCACTTCAGCGTTACAAGGCAGGCAAACGCAGGTTCTTCGGCTTGGTTGCAATTTACTGTCGACACAGGTTGGGACAGTTGGAGAACATGGAAGAACGGTGGTGGTGGTAGCAATGCAGTTGTGAATAGCTCCAAGGGTGTTGCCCGCAGAGCTGACCAAGGCGGAAATAGTGATTTGTCTGTTACAACAACAAACGCAAAATATTATACTTTACGCCTCAAAGGGAATGACACCTACTGGGATCGTGATTTCGTCGTTATGGAGACGACCAACTCTCCGGTTACCATCTCGAATGTAACCCTGAACAATTCCACCCGCTATAACACGCAAAATGTCACCGTCACCATTACAACCAGCGGCACTCCATCCTCCGAGGAGAAAATTTTCGTGCGTCACACCACAAACGCCTTCACAAATTCAAGCCTCGTGTTGGCTACCGGCAGCGGCACTTCTTGGACCGCCGTCATTCCTGGGACTGCTTCTAATTCCACGCCGGTTACTTTCTATGTGCTCACATCCACTGTGGGGGACACCACCGTAGACGATGATTTCGACCTTTGGACTCTCAAAGGTAACAACAACAGCGGCAGCAACTACAGCTACACTCTGGTCGTAGCATCCGCACCTACCATTACGACAAATTCAACGGTCAGCAGCATAGCCACGACGAGCGCCACCCTCGGCGGAAACATGACAGCTACCGGAAATGCCAGCGCCACCACCAGAGGCTTCGAATACAGCACAACAAACAGCTTTGCCGACGGTGCAGGAACAACGACAACAGATTCCGGAACATATGGATCTACAGGTGATTTCACGAAGAGCCTCACCGGCCTCACCGCAAACACGCTCTACTACTTCAAGGCGCAATCCACGAACCCCATCGGCACCGGTCGCGGCACGCAACAAAGTTTCACCACCCTCTCGAACGCACCCACCGTCGGCTCAGGATCTTCGGCCAGTGCTGCCGGTTTCACTGCAAGTTGGACGGCTCCAGCCAGCCAAGGATCGGCGTCATTCACCTATTCTATAGATGTTTCCACAAATAACTCCACCTTCGCCTCACCGGCCTTCACGCAATCAAGTATCGCTTCGGGCACCACCACGACATCTGTCACTGGATTGGCTGCAAGCACGGCATACTACTTCCGCGTCCGTGCGGTCAATGCGGCTGGAAACTCAGCTTGGTCCAGTGGGAGTGCGGCAGTCACAACCACTTCTTCCGCTACCGCTCCGGCGGCGCCCACTGCTGTAACGATTACGCCAGGCAGTCAAAACCTCTCCGTGGCCTTCACTGCTGCGGATAATGGAGGCTCTGCCATCACAAACTACAAATACTCCATCGATGGCGCGGCCTTTGTTGCCTTAAGTCCCACTGACACAACCACCCCCATCACCGTGCCAAATAGTGGCACCACTCTCACGAATGGGCAAGCCTACAACATCCGTATCCTCGCAGTGAACTCCGTCGGCGATGGCACCGCCACCTCAAATGTCACCGCTACGCCCCGCACCACGCCCGGTGCGCCCACGATCAGTGGCATCACAGCAGGAAACCAGCAGCTCTCCGTCGCTTTCAGCGCGCCTGCCAGCAACGGTGGCGATGCCATCACAAACTACGAATTCTCCACAAACGGCGGTTCCAGTTTTGCCGCCCGGAGCCCTTCGGCGACCGCCAGTCCGCTCGTGGTCACAGGTCTTACAAACGGAACCAGCTACAATGTCCAAATCCGCGCGGTGAATGGTGCCGGCTCGGGAACCGCCACAGCAAACTCCACCGGCACTCCCGTGGCTGCCGCATCGGTCACCACCAGCGCGGCCACGAATGTCGCTGGCAACACGGTCACCCTCGGCGGCAACATCACGGCCACCGGTGGGGTGAATCCCACGATTCGCGGTGTGGAATACAGCACCACGGGCAACTTCTCCAACGGAACAGGGACTCCAGTCACCTCCTCGGGCAATTTTTCCATCGGCGCATACACGCACGACATCACCGATCTCAACGCTGGCACCACATACTACTTCAAAGCATTTGCCACAAATGCGATAGGAACCACATACGGGTCTCAGGCAACCTTCGCAACAACGGCCGCAAATTACGGTCTCCGCGACGATGGAGGAACAAATCTCCCAACGGTCACCTATGTCTTGAATGGCTCCAGCACGACAGGGAATGGCATCACTTTCAACGGGACCACTATGGGCGCGGCTGATACGCTTACATTTAATGGATCCAACATAAAAATCTACAAAGTAAGCGGAGGTGATGTGTCAAATGCCTACTTCGACTATAAAGTTTGGAAAAACACCGATTCTGAGCCGGGTTCCTTCACCACTCGCAATGTAGGCTATGTCAGTGAAAGCGTTTCAGGCGGCACTACCCTCCAAGAGTGGTCTTCTTTCGGTTCCGCAATCAATATTCTCAGCGGTCTTACCAGCGGCACTTACAATCTTAAAATCCAGTTCCGGATCGCGGGCACAGGATCGGGTGGAACCAGATCCAGCGGACCTTTCGCGGCCACATTTGCCATTGCGAGCGCCCCCGGCACTCCAAGCACGCCCACTTCCGGCTCGGTCACTGGCAACAGTATCGGTGTCAACTGGACCTCCGTGGCCAATGCCACCAACTACGAGCTCGATGTCTCCACGGCCAGTAACTTTTCTTCCTTCGTGAGTGGCTATGGCAACCTGACGACTGGCAATGTCACAACAACAACACTTTCAGGTCTCTCCTCACAGGCGACTTATTACATCCGGCTCCGCGCTAAAAACATATCTGGAACCAGTAGCAGTTCATCGACACTCACCCAAGCAACCGGTGATTTCAGCTTTAACATCGCGTCGGGAACCACCATTGAGTCGAGCGTTCTCAGCGGTGGAGGCAACCTCACCAAATCCGGTGCCGGAGACCTTGTTCTCACAAATACAAATACCTTTACGGGAAATACCACGATCACCTCCGGCACGCTTCGCATCAATGCCGATAGCGGTCTTGGCGCCGCCCCCGGTTCCGCTCGTGCGAACAGCATCACCATTGGTTCCGGCACGCTCGCCCTCGATGGGGCCATCACACTCGGCTCGACCCGCGGCATCACCCTCACCAGCACGAATGCCACGATCGACGACTACGGCAACAACGACACATACAACGGCACCATCACAAACTCCGGCTCCGCAGCACTCACGAAGGCCGGCGGCGGCACACTGACTCTCGGTGGTGCCAGCACTTACCAAGGAGCCACAACGGTTTCGACTGGTGGCATTGAAATCACAAACGCCAGCGCCCTCGGCGCCAGCGGCGCCGGTAATGCCACAACTGTCTCAAGCGGAGCCGTTCTGCGACTCAGCGGCGGAATCACCGTATCCAATGAACCTCTCACCCTCAGCGGCCTGGGGATAAGCGATGGCGGCGCACTCAAAAATGTATCGGGCAACAATACTTGGTCTGCGAATCTCACACTGGGCGCAGATACCCGCATCAATTCAGATGCCGCTACTCTCACTCTTGGAGGCGCCATCGGCGTCGGTAACTACAGTCTCTACCTCGGTGGAGCAGGCGATGCCACTATCAGTGGAGCGATTACGGCCACCAAGACGACCGGCGATGGGGCGCTTTTTGTCGACCCAAGTGGGGTGCTCACCCTTTCTGGCACCAATAACGCCACTCTGACCGGTCTCGTCCTCCTGCGCGGCGGCACTCTTCGCGTTGCCACCAACGCGAATCTGCCCGCCGGCACCCTCCAAATCGGTAATGCCGCAACAACCACAACTCTATCCATAACAGGCAGTTCATCCACGCACACTAACAACATCTCTGTCGAGAACGCCTCCACCGCTGGTGTCATCAATGTCGCCTCGGGCCAAACCTTCACCCTCTCCGGAACGGTCCAGCAAACCGCAGGTGGCAACGCCAGCACCAAGTTCGGTAAATCCGGTGCCGGCACGCTCCGTCTCAACACCGCCAGCACCTACGCAGGCCAAATCCAAATCGGCGAAGGCACGCTCCTCCTCGCCAACACCACTGCACACGGCACAAACACCAGCACTCTCAATCGCGCGATCGACCTCGGCCTCAATGTCGGCGATGTCTCGCAGGGCAACAATGTCGCCATCTACCTGCTCACTGGCGTCTCCAACAACGCCTCGATCTATGTATCCCCCAATACCAGCGGTGCCACCCGCACGATCGGTCTCAGCGGTTCCGGGTCGGCCTCGTTCCTTAATGACCACTACTTGGACGGCAACGCCACTCTCACAGGTGACGGCGGCACCATCACCTTCTCCGGTGGTTTCTCTAATACCGGTGGCTTGATCATTTCCGGCGGCACGGTCGTTCTCGGCAAGGCTAACACACAATCTGGCGCCACCAGCATTACCGCTGGCACATTGCAGCTCAACATCGCAAACGCTCTCCAATCCACTACGGGCATCACCGTGAGCGGAGGCAATCTCACCATCGCTGCATCGAATGCCGTGAATGACAGCGCCGGTGTGACACTCACCTCTGGCACGCTGCGCGCCAGCGGCACCGTTACCGAAACCCTGGGGGCCCTCAATGTCACCTCCACAGGCACCATCGACATGGGCTCCGGCGATGCCGATCTCACCTTCGCCTCCCTCACAGGTGTCACCACGAGCCTCGCCGTTCATAACTACACAAATGCCACCGACTCGCTCACCTTCACATCAAACACAAGTTGGACCGCTCCGGCTCTTGCCAAGGTGACCTTCTACAGTGATGCGGGATCCACGGTTCTCTCCACTGGTGCGATTCTCAATGGATCACAGGTCGCCCCAGCCCCCTCCCTTTCGATCGCGGGATCCGCAGCCAGCGCCACCTCCGCCGACTTCACCGCCACCTACGGCACCGCCTCCACAGCCCAAACCTTCGCCATCGCAGGCTCCAGCCTCGTCGCCAATCTCACCGCCACCGCCGGCACCGGGTTTGAAGTTTCGAGCGATGGCACCACCTACGGGGCCACCGCCACTTTCACAAACTCCAGTGGATCGACCAGCGGCACCCTCTCCGTCCGCCTCGCCTCCACAGCCGCCGCTGCCACAAGCTACCTTTCCGCCACTGCCGCTACCCTGAGCAGCACCAGCGCGACTTCGCGCACCATTTCGACGGATGGCACCGGCAGTGATGTGGTTCCCAAGGCGCTCACCATCACCTCCTCCGCCGCTACCAGCCGCTCCTACAACGGCCTCGCAGCCGTCACCGTCTCCGGTGGCTCGCTCTCCGGAGTGGTGAACTCGGATGTTGTCACGCTGGGAGGCACCCCCGCCGGCACGGTCGCCAGCGCCGCGATAGGCACCGCCAAGCCCGTGACCGTCACCGGCTACAGCATCAGCGGAGCGGGTGCGTCAAACTACAGCCTCACCCAGCCGACCGGCGTCACTGTCAATATCACCACAGCCGCTCTCACCATCACGGCCAATAGCACCTCCAAGGTTTACAACAATGCCCTCACCAACCCGACCACCGGCGCCACCGCCTTCACTTCCAGCGGACTCCAAAATAGCGAGACCATCGGCTCGGTGACCCTCACCTACTCGGGCGGCTACAACGCCACTGACTCGGCGGGGACCTTCGACATCACCCCGTCCGTTGCCACCGCCGGCACCTTTACCGCCAGCAACTATGCGATCACCTACACAGTCGGCACCCTTACCGTTACAGCCATCACTCCGACCGTCACCACCGGCTCCGCAGGCACACCGACCACCAACTCGGTTGCCATCACCGGTTCCAATGTGACCAGCGGCGGCGGCGCCAGCGTCACTGCCCGAGGCATCGCCTACGGCACCTCGGCCACCCCGACGATCGCCAATTCCACCACCTCCAACGGCACTGAAACTGGTTCCTTTGATGCCACCCTCGGCGGCCTCACCAGTGGCACCACCTACTACGCCCGCGCCTACGCCACCAACTCCGCCGGCACCAGTTACGGCAGCCAGATCAGCTTCTCCACTGAGGCCGAAGTTCCCGCCAAAGTCGCCCTCACTCGCGCGGACACTCCGGTCGCCGACGGCTTTACCGTGAGATGGACCGATGTCGCCGATGAAACGGGTTATCACTTGAACTACTCCACGAATTCGACCTTCGCCTCCAGCGTCAACGAGGTCACCAATATCTCCGCAAACGCCACTTCCTACGCGATCTCGGGCCTCACGCCCGGCACCACCTGTTATGTCCGCGTCCGTGGCGTCTCCGCCGGTGGCAATGGCACATGGTCCGATACCCAATCCAACCAGATTCAATCCGTCGAATCCGGTGTTTCGCGATACATGAGCCTGCCCGGCTCCACGGCATCCGGAAATTACACGATTGCCGACATTTTCGGATCCTCCAACGAGGCGGGCTTGACCTCTGGCACTACCGCAGGCAATTCCACGGTCGTCCTGCTTCTCAATGGCAGTGGCGGCACCGCTAATACGATTTTTTACAATTCCATAGCCGCAGCCTGGCGTGAGGGGGGGGCGGACGCAGCCGCGACGAATGTCGGGGCCGGAAAGGCTTTCATCCTGCAAAACCATTCCGGGTCGACCGATTACTTCCTGCTGGTCGGAGCCCCTCGCGATGTCTTGGTGCAGCCCACGGTTAGCATCAACAACTCGGGTAGCAAACTCACCCTGGTCACGACGGGACGCACAAGCACCACCCCCTTGGCTGATCTCAATCTGAATCCCGGAACAGGAGCGGGCCAATTCAAAGCCGCGACGCAACCGAAATCCGCCGACCGCTTGATCGTGCCTCCCGCTGACCCCACCCAACCGGTGACCTCCTACTGGTATCACTCCGGAAACAGCAAATGGTATGACGGCCTCCGCGAAGTGCCGAGTGCCGCGATTCCCTCCGGACAAGGATTCTTCATCAAAAAATCCACCGACTCCACCTTCTCGACTTGGACGATGCCCCAAGAGTAAGCCGCACAGCCCGACCCACCGATCAGCTCATGAAAAACATCCCACACCTGCAGCAGGCGCTCCGTTTCGCCCAACTCTGCGCGCTTGTCATCTTGTTTACTTGCCCGAGGCTGGTGCAAGCCGCTAATGAAACTGTCACGGTTGACATCACTGGCGGCGGCGGTTTTACGCCGTTTTTCGCAAATCCTGCAGGCACGGCCCAGAATGGCTGGACGGTGCGTTTGGGGGCTTTTACCGGAGCCAACCAGACCACGGTCGAGGCCTTGGGATACAATCTTCTCTGGGTCAATAATCAGTTCACTCTCTTTGGAAGTAATGTCACGGAGACCGTCAATTCCCAAGCGGGATCCTTCGACCCGTCGCCCAACCTCACCAACACCAGCGACGCTCTCAAAGGTCAAAAAGCCTGGTTGGTTTACTCGGACACTGCGACACTCAGCAGTGCGGCATCCTTCGGTGTTGTCTCCAGTAACTCCTCGGATTGGACCATTCCCAACGTCAGTCCGTGGGTGACTCAAATCGATACCAGCGAGATCAATATTACCACTTTTGGAAGTCTCTCAGGAGCGGGTGGCAGCGATTCCATTCGCACGGCCACGAAGCCTGCCGATTTCCTCTACTGGGATAGCAACGCCAGCGCCGGCACCGGTGGCAGCGGCACATGGAGTTCCAGCATCGCCGACACCGAGTGGACAACCAGCTCTGGCGGCCTTGCAGGAGACGGCACCTACGCCTGGGGCACCACCAGCGGCACCGACTATTACGCCGGCGCCGGTCTCACGGCCAACTTTGGCGGGGATGCCGGCACGGTCACAGTGAGCGGGACCGTGGAGACCCGCCATGGCATCCGCGTGGAGGCCGCCTACACAATCACAAGTGGCACAGTGAACCTCGCTGGCGGCAACTCCACAGCAAATGGCTTGGAAGTCACCTCGGGCAACTCGGCCACGATCGCTTCAACGCTCACGGGATCGAACGGCTTCACAAAATCAGGTGCCGGCAACCTCACACTCAGCGGCAGCAACTCCCTCAGTGGTGCCGTGCAAGTCACAGGCGGCCAACTCGCAGTCTCCCATGCCAATGCTCTCGGAACGACATCCTCTGTCGTGGTCACCGGCGGCTCCCTTTTGGTTACAGCCGATGACGCCATCGATGGGAAAAATATCACCCTCAACAGCACAGCCACCGGCGACGCCTCGGCCGCCAGTCTGGCTTTCAGCGGCACCTACAACGGCACGGTCGGAGCGCTCACGCTCAGCCGGGACTCCATCATCGACCTCGGCACGGGAAGTGTGATCGTGCATTTCAGCAGCCTCCTCATGGGAGCCTACAACCTTGGCATCTATAACTGGACGGGAACCACACTCTGGAACGGGGGAACGGGCAACAACACCGACCAATTCTATGTCGACACGGAACTCGGATCGGGCGAACTCAGCCGTATCAGCTTCTACAGTGGCATTGGCTCCAACAGTTTCGTGGGGACGGGCTTCCAGCTGAGTGGCGGATCTTTCAACCGGCAAATCACCCCCGTCCCCGAGTCCTCGGCTTATTTGGCCGCTTTGTTCCTCCTCGGCGTGTGTGCTTTGCAGTGGTTCAAAAAAAAGGCTCCCCGCCGGGATGATCCGACTGTGCTGCTGGATGCCACGGTTATCTCTTAAACGAATCCATCGGGCGAACGGTCGCCGCCGCTTGACCAAGGCGCTGATTCCCGCAAAAGAACTCCCCAAGCCCCCGACCTGATGAAATGTGTTGCGCTTTTTTTGGCCTTGCTTGTCTCCCCATCCTATGGAGCCAGTGCCGTCCGGAAGGTTGTTGAGTTTTCAATCACGCGGGATGTGGGACTTGGCAATGAGGTGTGTGTTTCCGGTTCGCATCCCCTCTTGGGTGGGGGAGATGCTGCGAGGGCGGTGAAACTTGCTTGGACGCCGGGAAATGTGTGGAGGGGCTCGATAGCTCTGGAGGCGGGGGAGTCGTTGACCTACCGCATTCTCTCGCGGCCGTTTGGAGTTTCCACATGGGGCAATGCGGCGTTGAAAACCGACTTGTCCGGAGATTTGTCCCTTCAAGTGCCCTCACATGAGAATCCTCCTTGGAGGCAAAAATCGGTCTTCCTACAGAGTGCGTGGAGCGAGGCGTATATCCTTTACCGAGACACAACGCATAATGGCCTCTGGAGCGAGGAGCCGATGAAGCGGGTTGGCGTCGGGCGGTCGGCTTCGGAGAATCTCTTTCGCGCGGACGGTTTGGCACCAAGCGGCGCGGAAATGGAGTTTGTCTTTCGCAACGCGTCCAATGCCTATCTCAACGCGCCCGCCCCGCCTTCGTCAGCAGCCAGCGGGGCAGCTCCCGCGGTGCCCGCCCCTTATCAAAGCCTGTCGCCCCCGTTCAATTTCCGCACGGGCTTGGATGTCGTCTTTGTGCAGGATCAGCAGATTTATAATTATCGCCCGCCGGCGAGTGTGAGCTCGCCGCGCATCGAGACACGATTCATCAATTCCACGGTCGCCGACATCCCGGGACGACCGGTGCAAATTTATTTACCCCGTGGATACGGAGAAAACACGACCAAGCGATATCCGGTGGTGTATTTCCACGATGGACAGAATGTTTTTTTCCCGGGTGGAACATTTGGCGTGTGGGACGCCGATCGCATTGCGACCTACGAAACCGCGCAAGGCCGCATGCGGGAGGCCATCATAGTGGCGATTCCCAATGGGAACTCCTATGGATCCAACAGGCTCAACGAGTATCTTCCAGATGGAGATACCCTCACAAATTATGGAGCCGGCACCACGGCGTATGATGGGCGGGCGGCGGCTTATCTCAAATTCCTCTTGGACAATGTCGCTCCCACACTGGACGGGAATTTCCGCACCCTGGGCGGTGCGGCAGACACGATGGTTGCGGGGTCTTCGATGGGTGGGTTGGTATCCGACTACATAGGGGAAGTGCGGAGCGACCGGTTTGGAGTCGTTGGCATTTTTTCACCCGCCTACTGGGCCGCCCCGAACCATGTGGGTGCGAGGGAGGCGCGAGTGTGGAGTCCAGCACGGCGCTACATTTCCATGGGCACGGCGGAGTCGAGCACAGGCGAGGCGAGTTCAGAAATTTACTGGCGTGGTGCCCTCCGGGCCTACGACTCCTACCTCCTGCGTGGCCACTCCTATGGCGGGGAACTCAAATTCGATGGTGCGTCCGGAGGCACCCACAGCGAGGCGGCCTGGTCGCGAAATCTGCCGTCTTTTTTCGCATTCGCCCTTGATCCCTGGCGCGAGGCGCAGCCGCTCGCGGCTGAGGTCTTCCCTCCCACAGTCGAGTTATTCGATTTCCATCCCGCGAGCCAACGCGCCTCGCTCCGGGTGTCGCGCAGGTTCGGCTTGGAAAGCCATATCGAGAAAACATCGAATCCTGCAGCGCCCTCGGCATGGACATCCCTCGAGTTGGCGCCGGCGTTGGATTATTGGAACACCGAGATTTTCGAGGATGTAGCGGATGGGCGTGCATTCTGGAGGCTGAAGACGCGCGGTTGGCAGTGAGAGGCGCATCCAACCCGGGAGCGGTTTTTGGAGAGTGCACGCATGGCGAAAACTTTTGAACTATTCCAGACATATGTCGGGAAACAAGGCTTGGCGCGTTTGACTCCTGGCGGGGGAACTCGGAACCTTCGTATCGTGGCAACCATTCCTCGTAGGCGGCGCTCCCGGAGCGGGCTTTCAAACCTTCTCGGCATGACGGGATGGGGGTGCCTTTTCTTGGTGATCATCCTCGGGAATTCCGTCGGCGCTCAAGAACTGGGCGCCACGGTGAACAAGTCGGGTAATGCCACGACGGGCGTCGAGTTTCGAGTCTGGGTGCCCAATGGCCTGCAGGTCTCGGTGGCCGGGGACTTCAACGGATGGAATTCCTTTGCCAATGTGTTGAGTAAAAATGCGACGACGAGTATCTGGAGCGGAACGGTCGCAGACGCACGGCCTGGGCACGCTTATAAATATGTGATCACCACAGCCGCCGGGACGCAGCTCTGGCGAAAAGATCCACGGGCGAGACAGGTGCGCACGCTTGCCGATGGAACGCAGGCGGCGGTGATCTATGATTCTGCGGCATTTGTTTGGGATGACGACGGCTACGAGCCGCCCTTTCCCAATGAGATCGTGATGTATGAGCTGCATGTGGGGTCGTTCTACGATCCGACACCATCCGACGGTGATCCAGCGACCCTTTACCACGCGGCGCTGAAGCTCGATTACCTGCGCGATCTGGGAGTGAACATGATCGCGCTCATGCCGGTGGGCGAGTTCAACGGGCGGCACAGCTGGGGCTACAATCCAACCGCCCTTTTCGCCATCGAGGAGGCGTATGGAGGTCCGGATGCGCTGAAGTATTTTGTCAACGAGGCCCATAAACGGGGCATGGCGGTGCAGGTGGATGTGGTGCACAACCACTACGGAGACCTTGCCGCAGCTGGCGCTTCCGATTTGGAGAATTTCGACGGCGGCGAGCCTTACTTCTACAATGCGGCCGACGAACAGACGCGGCCAGGCATCAGTCGCACAAAATGGGGCCCCCGCCCGCGCTACAGCGACCCGAACGTGAGACAGTTCATCGCCGACAACATCCGGATGTATCTCGACGAATATAAGGTCTGGGCGCTGCGCTGGGATTCGCCCAGAAATATCACAGGATACGATCATGAGCCGGGACCGCAGATCGGGGATGCCGATACGACGATTCCGGAGGCGGTGACCATGATGGAGCAGATCAACTCCAGCATCCACTCAAGGAACATCCGCTACTACAGCATCGCCGAGGATGCCAACTCCACGGGAGGATATTCCGGGCATTGGGAAATTTCTTTCCACAATGTGATTTTTCCCCGTTTGCTGGCGCTCACTCAAAACGGAACATTGCCTGCGCCCTTTACCGGCAGGTTGGATTATCCCTTTCTGAATACACGAAGCGGGCCGAATATCGGATATCGGCTCGAAACAAAGGAGAACCCGGGATTCCGGGTGGTTTTTTCTGAAAACCATGACAAGTGCGGCAACCACAATGCGGCGACAGACGGAGCGCGCTTGGCGAGTGATTTCGATCCTGCCCATCCGGACAGTCTCGCCGCCCGCCGGAAGACGATGCTTGCGGCGGTCCTTACGCTCACTGCGGCCGGCACACCCATGCTTTGGATGGGACAGGAGCAACTGGCGCAAGGACAGTTCGATGACGCTGTAGCCATGGATTGGCTGCGCGCGGGGCACTTTGAGGGGATGGTGAGATTCCACAGAGATCTGATCCGCTTGCGCCGGAATGCGGATGGAAAATCCCTGGCTCTCACCTACACCTCCCTGCCGGATGTGAATGACTTGAGAGGTGTGGTCTCGATGTTGAATGGCAGCGAGGATGCGGGATGGATGGTCTACGAGCGCAAGACGGGCAACCCGGAGGAGAGCATCCTGGTAGCGATCAATTTTTCCACGGTGAATCGCACGGCATTCGTGGCCGCCCCGGCCGCCGGGAATTGGAGGGTTTTTCTGAACAGCGATTCCAAGACCTACGGCAATGAACTGGGTGGATCTCGGCCCACGCAGGGCGAGAGCTTGGCCACAAGCGGCGAGAACAACATCCTCCTTTTTCCAATCGCCCCGCTCAGTGCCGTGGTTCTCGGCAAGGCGGTGGCACCAGTTCTTTCCGCAGACTCGAATGCAAACGGAATCGCAGACGGTTGGGAAATGTTGTTCGCGGCCGGCAATGCCACAGCCGATATCGACTCGGATGGATTCAATAATCTCGCCGAATTCGAGAACGGGACGGATCCGGGCGTTCCCGACCGTGCCGCTCTGGCGGGTGCTTTCAACAACTGGAATATCGTTTCAAAAACCATGCGGTGGGATTCAACCAGGTCGGTTTGGCGTTATGTGGCAAGGTTCTCCGAGCGGGGGTGGTTCAATGGCAAGGCTTACATGGCGGGCGGTTGGTCGATTGGAAACGACGGGTGGGCGCCGGGCGAGGATACTTGGTTCGATGTCGCGCAGGAGGGGACATTGGAAATCACCTACAACCCCGCAGGTGGGAATTATACCGTTGTGACGGTCAACTCGGATGCGAACGGCAACGGCTTGTCCGACGCGTGGGAGGCTTTTTATTTTTATCCCTCAAGCGTGGCATCGCCCTCTGCGGACCCGGATGGCGACGGCTTCACAAACCTGCAGGAATTCGGGCGTGGAAGCGACCCCACCGCCTTCGACCAGCCTGCAATGGGCGTCGTAGGGGCATACAGCGGGTGGAACTGGAACGCGCGGAACATGCGCTACACAGGACACGGGATGTGGACGGGGGCACTCTTTTTTCCTAAAGAGCCGGCAGACAAGGCCTACAAATTTGGCGTCGGACCAGCGAGCACCGACAGCAACTGGGGGCAGCCGACCGCAAGCGCCTTGGATGGTTACAAGTCGAATCTCGATTTCCAGTGGCCCCTGGGTGTCTCGGGCTGGCGGATTGTGCGATTCAACGAAAAGACCTCCGCGACATCCGTTCTTTCCCCGGGAGTGGTTGACAGCGATGGCGACTCGATGCCGGACGATTGGGAACGGGCGTTTGGATTGGATGCCTATGAAGCGGGAGTTTTTGCGGATGCGGATGCCGACGGTGTTTGGGATCGCTTTGAATGGACCCGGGGCAGTAACCCGCTCATCGCGGACCGCAGCCCGGCCATGTCGTTTGTTTTCGGACCGGAGTGGAATCCGGGGTTGGCAAAATTCCAAATGTTTTGGAACGCGAATGCGGCCCGCTGGGAAGCCGCATTCTACGCCCCGCGTGCGGGGACATTGGAATTTCGATTCGCATCAGGCTTCTGGAGCAACGGATCTTGGGGGTGGGAGGCAACGGGAGTCGAGGGCGTTGCAGTCAAAGAAGGCAGCAAAAATATGCTCGTAGCTTGGCCTGCTCGCGGATGGTATTTGATCAGCTTTGAGGAGTTTGGCGGAACCTACGCCATCGAAACAATGCCTGACGCAGACTTGAATCTCGACGGGATGCCGGATTCCTGGGCGAGGGTTTTCGAGTTGAATTCAGCGCTGTCGGACGAGGACTTGGATGGGGTTGCGAATCTGACAGAGTTCCGGCGGGGTGGGTCTCCAAAACTGCCTGATCACTTTCAGCAGATGAACTTGGTCGGCGACCTGAATGGGTGGAATTTCTCAACTCATCCGATGCGATGGAATGCCGTTGATGGCTTTTGGGAGCTGTTGATCCGAACGACCTCGCCGGCATCCAACCAAGAGGCCAAGTTTGTGGCGGGTCCGGCATGGTCGAATCCCAACTGGGGAGACGCGAATGCGGATGGGATTGCCGACGCGAACGCGCCGACCGGCGGCGGTATCCGATACACGATCCCTTCATTGCCGGGGTATTTTCATTTTCAGTTCGACGAAATCACGGGCGAATATTCCGCAGGTGTCATGTCGCCGTCCGATACGAACGGGGACGGGTTGGCCGATGTCTGGGCGGATTACCATGGTGTATCCGGCGCGGCAGCCAATCCCGACGGGGATCCTTTTGTGAACGCCCAGGAATTGGCCAGGGGATCTGACCCTCTGGTGGTCGATTCCTATTTCAGAAACTTTGCGCGAATGAGGGTTGTCGGCGATTTTAAACTTTTAAATGGCGGTTGGAGCACGACGGACAATTCCACGCTCATGCAGCTTGTCGGTGATCACTTGTGGCGGTTGGACTACGCGGGATTCCAAGGCACGGGAACGCGTCGTTTTAAGTTTCTCGCTGGGGACTCCTGGTCGGCATCAAATTGGGGAGACAAAAATGGTGATGGAATCTGCGACCAGCAAAACGACAACGATATTTCCTACGCGCAAAACTCTGCGGGCCCATATCGCTTCGAATTCAATGATCTCACACTTGAGTATGCAGTGAGGCTCATGGGCCAAGGCTTTTCTGAGGCTTATCCGGGCATTGCACCCGACCAAACCGTTCGTGGAAGATTCGCCCTCTTGGATTACCTCTTTGGCGGCACGGCGCTCGAAGCGCCGGACAACTCCAACCTCCCGATTGGCAAATCCGAAGACGGGAAGCTTCAAATGAGCTTTGTAACGCGCGGTGAAGATTCCTCGGTCAACTATGTGGTGGAAGTCAGCGCCGACCTTTTGAATTGGAGCTCGATCGGCATCGAGAAAATGCCGGACACCCCGGTCGGGAACGGTCTTTTCCGGCACATTCATGAGGTTCCGATTGACGGTTTCCGCAAATTCCTGCGCCTGCGCGCGACCTTGCAGGAGTGAGGGCCTTGGGTGGGATTCGCTGGATTTGGGATCAGCCCGCCTTGACCTCGATGGCTTCACAGACTTCGCGCCAACCGGGGAAGTTCCATGTGTTGGGGAAGCCGCCGCACTGGATGGGTTTCACGGGTTGAATGCGGCAGTCGCGGCCCTCGAGGAAGATGCAGGCACCATCGGGTTGGTCGGTGAGCGCGAGTCCGTCGCGGCGCGGGCGGAGCCTGGTGAATTGCTCGATGAATTCGAAATCCGTGAGACCGAGGAAACTGGATATTGCGGTGATATCCGCGTCGGTGAGTTTCACAAAGCCGGGCCAGCGGCAGCAGTTTGTGCAGCGCTGGCAGGAGTAGTGCGGTTTATTCGCCGAGTCGTTTTCCTGGCAGGAGGTAGTGGGCGGCATAGTCGCGCACGGCGTCTTCGAGGGATGTGGTGGGCTTTGTGTAGCCTGTCGAGCGGAGTTTCGAGATGTCCGCGCAGGTGTGGTATTGATACTGGTCCCGGATGTTTTCCGGCATGTCGAAAAACTCGATGTTCGGAGTTTTTCCCATGGCGGCGAAGAGGGCGTTTGCGAGGTCGATCCAGGTGCGTGCGACACCGGAACCGATGTTGTAGATCCCGCCGGCCTCCTCGTTTTCCGCAAGGTGGAGGGTCATCTCCACGGCGTCCTTCACATACACAAAGTCGCGCATCTGACCGCCATCGGGGTATTCCGCTTTGTGGCTCTTGAAAAGGCGGATGCCGCCGGTTTTCTGGATTTCCTCAAAGGCCTTGCAGACGAGGCTGCGCATGTCGCCTTTGTGATATTCATTGGGTCCAAAAACATTGAAATATTTGATGCCGACGATGTCCGGCAGGATTTCCTCGCGGTGGGCATGCAGGTCGAAGAGGTGCTTGGAGTAGCCGTAGAGGTTCAATGGGCGAAAGCGCGTGAGGTCTTCGGTTTTGTCATCCATCCCAGCGGAGCCATCTCCGTAGGTGGCCGCGGAGGATGCGTAGACGAAACGGGCGCCCGAGAAGAGTGCCCAGCGGCAGAGGGCCTTTGTGTAGGCGTAGTTGTTTCTCAGCACGAAATCGGAATCCGTGACCGTTGTGGCGGAGCATGCGCCGAGGTGGAAGACGGCTGAGAACCGGCCAAAGTGGTCGGCATCCTCCTCGATACCTTCCAGGAATTCATCCGCAGGCACATAGTCTTCGAAAGCGAGGGGAAGCAGATTCCTCCACTTCTCGTCCTCGCCGAGGCGGTCGGTGAGGAGAATTTGAGTGATGCCGCGCTCGTTGAGGGCGTGCACGAGTGCGCTGCCGATGAATCCACCCGCGCCGGTCACCAGCACGCGGCTTTTCCCGTGCAGGAGGACATCCGGCGGGTTGATTCTTTTTTCGCCGCTCAACCGCGATCGAATGGGGTGGCGTTGGTCTCTCATGGTTTCGGTGTGTTCGGGGAATTGTTTCCGGTGCTCGTGGATTGATGGGAATCCTGCAGCGTGGCCAGGGATTCGTCGAAGAGGGCTGTCTTCTCGCCAAAGATGTATTTTGCGCCGGCGATGTATTCGCGGGCCTTTTTCGTGTTGCCGACTTTGTTCTCGTAGGCCGCCTGGGCGTAATACCAAGCTGGAGAGTCGCCGGGATATTTGATGGCCTTCATCAACTTCTTCGCGCGGTCGGTTTCATTCAGCTCCAAATCGCAGAGCACAACTTTGAATTGAAGAAGCTCGTTGCGGGTGTCCGAGGCCCGCATGGCTTGAAAATGCTCACGCGCCTCGGCATATTGTTTTTGAAGAAAGAGGAGTTCGCCCAGATTGTAGAGAGCGGGAAAGAATCCGTTTTTTTCTTTGAGCGATTTGCGGAAGTAGGTCTCGGCGGCCAGGTAGTCCTTTTTCTTGGTGTAGGCGGATCCGATGAGGTTCAACACAAGGGGATCGCCTGGCGTCTGTTTTTCCAAGGCTTCAAGTTTGGCAAGAGCTTCGTCGTTTTTCTTTTCGTCGAAATCCTTCAGCACAGACTCGACGGCTTTCTGGGTGGACTCCTCCGCAACGGGTGTGGAGACTTGGGCTTGGGATGTTCCCAAAGCCAAAAAAAGGAGAAAAAGGATGATCATGGGCATTGTGTCTTTGATGCTTCAATCCTGAATGGATGGCCCATGCCGAGCAATCCCAAAACAAAAAGCCCCGGGCAGGATTGGCAATGCGCGCTGAACTTGTCGCCAAACTCCGGAAAAATGACTATCCAATGCCTATGAAAAGCCCGCATGACGAACCCTTGGAGATCGAACGGAAATTTCTCATCGTCGGCGATGGCTGGCAGTCCCTGGTGGAGGGAGCGCCAAAGCGCCTCTCGCAAGGATACCTCTGCTCGGACACCTGCAAGAGTGTGCGGGTGCGGATCGCCGGCGAGAGGGCCACGATCACAGTGAAGGGCGCCCGCGAGGGCATAAGCCGTCTCGAGCTTCAATACGACATTCCTGTGCCACACGCCGAAATGATGCTCGCCCTCTGTGAAAAACCCCTCATCGACAAAACCCGCTCTATCGTCCGCCATGACGGCATGAAATGGGAGGTCGATATTTTTCACGGTGAAAACGAAGGCCTCCAAGTCGCCGAGATCGAGCTGGAGCATGAAGATCAACCGGTCGCAATCCCCGGGTGGGTCGGCCGCGAGGTCTCCCATGAGGCTCGCTACTATAATTCCTGCCTCAGCAAGTTTCCCTACGCGGCGTGGGATCCAAAGCTTCGCGAGGCCTGATCTTCAACGCTCTCGCAAATACATCCCTCCTCAGCGCAGCTTCCAAAACATCACCGCAGTGATGATCAACCCGATGGTGGAGATAAGATGTTTAACGGCTTTTTGGGGGAGGCGCTGCGAGTAGGTGGAGGCGGCGTAGTATCCCACGACGGCTCCTGCAGTCATCAGGCCCATGCGCGGCCAGTCGATCAAACCGCTGGCCGTGAACCACGCGGCGGCCACCAGGTTGATGAGCGACCCCAGCACACTCTTGAGCGTGTTCATTTGGTGAATGTCTTGGAAGCCCATAAAACCAAGCGTCGCCAGCATGAGGATCCCGATCCCAGCACCGAAATACCCGCCATAAACTGACACCAGAAATTGAAAAAATAAGGCGGTGAGGAGTTGCACCTTGCTTATTTTTGCGAACTCTCCGGCGGGCATATTTTTGACCAATCGCATCTGCACAACGCCCTGCAGCATGAAAAGAACGGTTGCGAAAAGAATCAGATACGGAACAAGGTCCACGAACATTTGCTCGCTCCCGCGAGTGAGCAAAACGCTCCCCACCCACCCGCCGGCAATGCTGACGGGGATGAATGTCGTGAACCACGGCTTCACATCCGCCAGATGCCGACGGTAGCCATACAGGCTGCCCACCATTCCCGTCACAAGCGCGAGCGTGCTCGTCGCATTCGCCACCACCGGAGATACACCAAAAAGGATGAGAACTGGAAAAGTAATGAGCGTCCCCCCGCCAGCTACGGCGTTGACACCCCCCGCCGCACAAGCGGCGGCAAAGAGGGACAGAATTTCGAGCCAAGACATCAGCCCCCTTCTACCCATCCGCCCCGCCGTATGCGATTCGAATGTCCGGCTTGTTTCATTTCCGTGCTCACCATAGGCATAAGTTTCCTGATTTTTTTAGTTGCTTTTAATAATTATACGCTATTTATTAACTTAAATAACGCCAATAATCAGCGGTTTTTTTTGAATGAATCGTATCGAACTCGAAACACTTCACTATGCCCTGCTTGCCCTTGCAGCTTTTCTCGAAGCCGATCAAGCGGATCCTGAAAGGTTGGTCGTGATTGGAGGCAGCGCCCTGATAGCGCTGGGCATCGTCTCCCGCACGACCAGAGACATGGACATCTTGGCCGGGGTGGATCCGGGACGGGGGCTTGTGGACCCGAGGCCGTTGTCCCCAGCATTATTGCGGGCGGCTGGCAAAGTCGCCCGCGAGCACCAACTCGATCCGCATTGGCTCAATACAGGACCGGCCAATCAGATTCAGGCTGGCTTGCCCGTGGGTTTTCTTTCACGCCTCACCCGTTGCGACTACGGTCCTTATCTCACTATCTTTTATCCCGATCGGTTCGATCTCATCCATCTCAAGTTGTTTGCGGCGATTGATCAGGGACCGGGTCGCCATGTCAGCGATTTAAAGGCACTCCACCCCTCGGAAGACGAACTTCTCCTCGCCTCTCGCTGGGTGCTGACCCAAGACGCAGGCGAAGTTTTTCCGCAAATTGTCCGGAACATGCTCACATCTCTCGGCTATGAACATCTCTCTGACCGACTTTAGAAACGGCTGTCAGGAAGCCGTGCTCGACTTGCTTTGGCGGCAGTGGTGCAGCCTCGGGGTTTCCGGTCACGCTCGCCCCGCAAATCAAGGCCGTCTCATCGATCTGGAGGCTCTTGTGCTCGCGACCACCTCGCTGGGGCGGCACGATCCCCGCTTATTTGATGAGGCCTTCGACTGGCTGGTATGCCACGGCTCATTCATCAATCTGCAGCGCCTTGCAAACCTCCAGCGCTGCCACGCTCTCGGTGATGAGCGCGTTCTCACAGCCATCGCCGAGTGGTTGGTGAAAAAAGGCCCCCAGCCGCGCTGGAAGGCCATCGCCAAGCGTGGAGCTGATATGGCGGCCAAGTCGGCGTTGGAGCCGCTGTTCCCGGACAACGAAAGTCCGCAAGTTTCCACTCCAGATAAAATTTTCCGGGCAAGAGGTCTCCAGCGAAGCGTTTTTGATCCCCGCGGCATGAGCCGGGCCCCTCATCCCCTGCTTGCCCCAAATCTCATGGCTGCTTTGCGGGCACTCATTGGTGTCAGTGCCCGTGTGGAAATCCTGCTTTATCTTGTCGGTAGCCAGACTGCTACCAAGGCCGCGGAAATCGCCCGTGCCACTGGATACGCCCCGCGCACTCTACAAGCGGTTCTCCAGGAAATGCTCCTTTCCGGTCACTTGCTCAGTCAGGAGCCGTCTACTCAGCACACAGCAACACCCGCCAGAAGAATTCAGGCCCGCTATCAAGTCCAGTCAGGCGACTGGGCCTTCCTGACATCCGGAAAACCTCTGCCGCGTTGGACTTCGTGGGTTTCGATCTTCACCCTTGTCCGTAGCGTGCTCACCAGTATACCGGCACAGGATGCCAAGCCCTCTCATCCCGCTGTCATCTCTTCCAGCATTCGGGAAACACTTTTTGCTGAAGGTTCCGCGCTCGCCGCATCAGGTTTGCTGCCAGACCTCGACCTCCGCCCGGATGCTCCCGGCTCCGAACTTCTCCAGACTCTCGCCGAGCGACTGCCTGCGCTCTTGAAGAGTCTCTAATCCTCCCCGCCGTATGCGATTCGAATGTCCGGCTTGTTCAAATGGACGAGCCCATCAATGATCGCGCACGCATCTCCCATGAAAAAATCGAAAATCATTGAAGTTGTTTTGGAGCACTTGAGGGCGGATTTCGAGCGCCGGCAATCTGCGGCCAAGCGCACGCGCGAGCAGGGCAATGATGCCGAGAGCAAGTCCGAGGGGAAATATGATACACGCTCGACAGAAGAGAATTACCTGGCGGATGGCTTGGCGCGGCAGGCGCTGGAGGCGGCGGCCGCAGCCGAGGCGATTGAGCAAATGCCCGTCCGTGAGTTCGCCCGTGGTGAGGCGATCGATCTCAGCGCTCTTGTGGAACTCGAATTTGTCAAGGAGACGGAATTTTTCCTTATTGCCACAGCGGGGGGTGGAACGGAGGTCGTCTGGGACAAAAAGACAATCGTCGTTTTAACGGCCGAGTCGCCCTTGGGTTCCTGCTTGATCGGCCGCCATGTGGGCGAACGGGTGGGGGATGCCACCATCAAGCAGGTCTTTTAGTTATTCCCGGCGAGTAGGTTCTGGCAGAGATTCATGAGCCTCCGGCGCAGCGGGCGTGCTCTTTCGGCGAAGGCTCTTTGCGATTTTTCATACTCTGCACGGCCTTCCGGCGTTTCGATGGGAACGGCTGTATAGCCGAAAGTGGACAGGTCGTAGGGACTCGCTCGCATGTCGAGTTCGCGGATGTCGCGGGCGAGTTCAAAGGTATCGGCAATAAGGTCGGATGGACACCAAGGTGCGAGTTTGAAGGCCCATTTGTAGAGATCCATGTTCGCATGCAGACAGCCTGGTTGCTCGAGCTGCGGCGAGGTTTCGCGCCTCGGTTGCAGGCGGTTCAGCGGACGCGCCTCTGGGGTAAAAAATCGAAAGGCATCGTAGTGCGAGCACCTCACAGAAAGCGAATCCACAACCGCAGTGATCTCGACCAGCGAGAGGCGAAGCGGTTGCGATGCGTATCGTATTTCCTCGGACTTGTAGACCATCGCCCACTCGTGAAGTCCGTGACATCCAAAAAACGGCGCGCGGTCGATGGTGCTTCCCAGAAACGCGCACAGCCACTCCAAAAACGATTTGCGCTTGTCTGGCAGGGGCACGGCGGTGACGCCATTTCTCTCCGCCCGGTAGGCCGGCACACCAAGATAACACTCCGCCTCGTCGCCGAGCAGAACGACACCAAGCCCCGGATGCCAGCGTTTTAAGAGCGAGGGACGGTGAGGATAATACTCGAAAAGAAAATCATCCACCGGATGCTTCAGCCCCTGCGATGCGCGCAGCAATCGCGGGGCGATCCAAGGCTCCACGCGCCGCTCGTGTGCGGTGCGCTGGGCGATCCACTCGGATGGTTGGAGCGTTCTCACAAACCTTGCGAGAGGGCGGTTTGGGATTTCAATGTCCTCCCGATTGGGTCAAACAGGAGGCAAACCGAGCGCGGTGAAAACAAAAAAAGCTGCCCTCTCCCATGTGGGGTGGGCAGCCTTCCTTTGGTGGGAAATTTACCCGACGGCCAACTGGGCTGTCGCGATTTCGAGAATCTCATTCGTGATACTGGCTTGGCGGGCCTTGTTGTATTCGAGAGTGAGGTCCTTAACGAGGCTCTTGGCGTTATCGGTGGCGCTCTTCATGGCGACCATGCGGGCGCTTTGCTCCGAGGCTCGCGTGCTCAGTTGTGTTTGGTAAACGATGTAATACAAATAGGTCGGCAAGATCGCATTGAGCACGGTTGCCGGATCTGGTTCGAAGGCGAACCCACCTTCCGGTGGCGGAGTGACTTCGTAGTTGCTTTGGATTCCTGCCTCCTCGAGGCCGATGATCGGTAGGATTTGCAGGTTTGTAGGGATTTGGGACAATGTATTTGCAAAACGGGGATAGAGAATGGAAACTTGGTCCACAGTGCCGTCAAGAAATTTTTCGATGCAAAATTTGGACACTTGTTTGCATTGAGTAAAGTCTGGTCGCTCATGCAAGGGAAAGTCGGCTAACACTTTGCGTCTGGTGCGTGCCAGAAATTGAGTCCCTTTGCGGCCGATGCTTACAAATTGCGTTTTTGATTCATCAAGGGCAAGTGCCTCGCGGAGGATATTGGTATTGAGTGCCCCGCAGAGGCCCTTATCCGTAGACATTAAAATAACCAAACGATTCTTGACATCTCGAGCCTGAAGAAGGGGATGTAAGGACTCTTCCACAGTATCCTTCAGGGAAACAATCACACGATTGAGAAGGTGCGCGTAGTCACGACCAGATAGCGCGGCCTGCTGTGCCTTGCGCATCTTGGAGGCCGCGACCATTTGCATGGCCTTGGTGATCTGCGCAGTGTTTTTAACCGACTTGATGCGTCGGCGTATGTCGCGGAGGTTTGCCATGGATCAGAGTGTGTTCAAGGATTTGAAATCCTCCAAGGCTGCCGCGAGTTCCTTTTCAATTTCTTCGTCGAACATGCGTTTTTTTCCGAGCTTTTCGAACAGTGACGCTTTGCGTGTTTCGATGAACTCAACAAACTTGTTCTGGGTGGCTTTCACCTTATCGACGGCGACGGAGTCAAAGAGACCTTTTTGCATCACCCAAAGGACAATGGCCTGCATCTCTACGGAGATTGGATTGTATTGGGACTGTTTGAATAACTCCACGATGCGTGCCCCGCGTTCCAGTGTGGTCTTGGTCTTCGCATCGAGATCGGAACCAAACTGCGCAAAGGCCGCGAGTTCGCGATATTGAGCAAGGTCGCCTTTGATTTTTCCAGCGACTTGTTTCATCGCCTTGATCTGCGCGGCCGAACCCACGCGGGAGACGGAAAGACCAACTGAAATAGCTGGGCGGATACCTTGGTAGAAAAGATCTGTCTCCAGATAAATCTGACCGTCTGTGATCGAGATCACATTTGTTGGGATATAGGCAGATACGTCACCGGCTTGGGTCTCGATGATCGGAAGTGCGGTAAGTGATCCATTTCCAGCTTCTTCCGAGAGGCGTGCGGAGCGCTCGAGAAGGCGGCTGTGGAGGTAGAACACATCACCAGGATAGGCTTCGCGACCAGAAGGGCGCTTGAGGAGGAGAGAGATCTGGCGGTAGGCGTTCGCGTGCTTCGTGAGATCGTCAAATACAATGAGCGCATCCATGCCGTTGTCCATGAACCATTCGCCCATCGCGGCACCGGAAAACGGGGCGATGTAAAGGTCGGCGGCTGGGTCGGAGGCCGTAGCAGCAACGATAATTGTGTATTTCAGCGCATCATTCTTTTCCAAGATGTTGACAACCCGGGCGATATTCGCATTTTTCTGTCCGATTCCAACATAAATGGAATAGAGAGGACGGAAATTTGGGTCGCCACTTTCCTCGGCGGCGCGGTTGATTTTGGCTTGGTTGATGATCGTATCAATCGCAATAGTCGTCTTGCCAGTGGCGCGGTCGCCGATGATGAGTTCGCGCTGGCCGCGGCCAACGGGAATCATCGCGTCAACGCTCATGATGCCTGTTTGAACGGGTTGGCTCACCGAACGGCGCTTGATGATGCCGGGAGCAATTTTTTCAACCGGGTAGGAAGTGTCGTGCGGGATCGGGCCTTTGCCATCGATGGGACGGCCAAGTGCGTCCACCACACGACCAAGCAGACCCTTTCCGACGGGGACGGAGAGGAGTTTGCCGGTGGTCTTGACCTCGTCGCCTTCGCTGACCTTCGTGTAATCACCGAGCACGATGACGCCGACTTCGGTTTCCTCGAGGTTCAGCGCGATGCCGGTGATTCCATTTTGAAACTCAAGCATTTCATTGAGTTTGACCGCGCTGAGACCTTCGACGCGGGCGATGCCATCACCGATTTCGCGGACTGTGCCGACATTGGTCTGGCTGGCGGTGTTATTCTTGACTGCGCGGATTTTTTCTTCGAGTTCGAGGACGATGTTGCTCATGTGAGTGTTGGATCAGGATTGTTTAAGTGTTTCGAGGCGGGACTGGATGCTTCCGTCCCAGACATTGCTGCCGAGTTTGATGCGAAGACCGCCGATAAGCGCCGGGGAGTGGCGGAACTCGGTGGTGATAGAGCCAAATTTTTTGATCAGGTTGGAGGAAATTTCCTTGCGTTGAGTCTCGGATAGCTCATCCGCGCTATCGACAATAGCATGGTGACGAGCGACCTCCAATTTTGTCAAGCGGGTGATAAATTTGAGCATCTGAACGTAGTGGCGCGGTTTTTTTTGCTCAATTTCATCCGCGACGGTGCGTAAGCGATCATTGTCTAATCGACCATCGACCATCGAAAGGTCGAAAAGTTGCTTGGATTGGCGGCGTGCTATCCGGCTGAGTTTCATGTCATTGTATCAGGCCGCGAGTTGGTTCGATGTCTCGCTGGCAAGGCGTTCCTGATCGGCGGGAGTGAGAACTTTTCCGACGACTTTTGATGTTGTATCTATAACAAGGTGAAGCATTTCTGTCTTTACTTCTGCGATCATGCGGGCTCGGTCGAGTGCGGCACTCTCGCTGGCCTTGATGATAATATTCTCCGCATCTTTAATGGCCTGCTGGAGTTGCTTTTGAGTGATGGATTCGCTGGAGTTGCGAGCCTCCTCGATGATGCGCTGGGCATCAGCGTTGGCTTTTCTCAGGATTTCTTGGCAGCGGAGTTCGGATTCCGCCAATTGTCTTTTGATCTTCTCCGCATTGGTCTGGCCCTCTTCAATCGTGCGACGACGGGCTTCAAATGTGGCAATGATTGGAGCAAAAGCGAATTTCTTTAGAATCAGATAAACAAGAAGAAAGAGAATGACTTGGGCTCCGAATTTAGACCAAGTGACACCAAATTGGGCAAAGAGCTGAGTGACGGTATCCATGTAAAAGAATGGTTTTTAGTTTAAATCAAATTGGGAGAGACTGGGACCGGCGGCGTGATGCGCCGATCCCAGCGGATTCCTTAGCGTCCTCCGAAAGCGAGGATCAGAGCGTAAATCGCAATAGCTTCAGAGAGAGCCATTCCGATGATGCTCAGGGTAAGCACGTTGCCGAATGATCCGGGATTGCGTCCGATGGCTTCCACGGCTTTGGCACCGATCATACCGATTCCGATTGCTGCTCCTGCGCCGGCGACGGCGAGTGTGAAGCTTCCTGAAATCCCGCCTGCTGTTGCAGCGGCTTCTGCGATGAGTGTAGGTATCATTTTAGTATTTTTTCTGTTTGGTTTTCTTTCTGCCGCCCGCGGTCTTGCCACGGTCTCGACAAAAAAAGTGTTAATGCTCCGCTCCCTCCTCGTGGGATGTGGAGAGCTGGATGTAAACTGCGCAAAGAAGCATGAAAACGGTGGCCTGAAGCAGACCCACCAGAATTTCCAAAAAATAGAACGGGAGTGGGATTGTGACCGACAGGATGTAGCTCACCCAAGAAGGAAGGTTGAGCTTTTCTCCCAGCGTGATCATGGTGCTCAAGAGATTTTCTCCCGCAAAGACATTACCGAAGAGTCGCAGCGAAAGAGACACTGGGCGGAAGGCCATCGACACCACTTCGATCAAACCCACAAAAAGAAAGACGGGTATCAAGGCAACCGCGATGAAACCTTTCAGACCGCCTTTGACTCCGAAAATATGGTTCAGAAAATTCCCGACCCCGACTTCGGTTAGCGACCAATACAACCAAAAGCCCATAAAAATCGTGGCCATGGCCAGTGTCATGTTCAAGTCAGCCGTAGTCGGGCGGAGGAGAGGGGCAGTCATATCCGGGACATTTCGAAGTGCTCCGCCAAGCTCACCCCAACCGATCGAGCCCACACCAGGCAGGAGGCCGAACCAGTTCGACACGATGATAAAAATGAATAGCGTGGCGAGAAGAGAAAATACGCGGGCCACCATGTGTTTTCCGACGATCCCCTCAATCATGTCGTATAGGCCCTGCACCAAGGCCTCGAAGAAGTTCTGCGTTGGGCCAGGAACGATGGTCATGTTTTTGGTGGCCTTGCGGGCAAACCAAATAATGAAGATGGCAACAAACGCGCTCACAAAAACAGAATTGGAAAGCCAATCGATGAAAGGTGCCCCTTCGGTGGTCGGAAAAATCGCTGGGGCGTTGAGAGTGAGTGAGGATGCTAAAATGGTGGAAAATGGCATGGTTTTTCGAACAAGTCGGATAGCGAATCTTGAAGGCTTGCCAGCATGACCATGTCATTGGCCAGTCGTCGCCCTCTTTCAAGAGCCAGTTTTCTTAACAGGCTCGTTTCATGAGGCAATCCAAAAGAGGCAGGCGGCGCAGATTTTTTTAGAACTCAGTTGCCTCAGGAGGATTGTTCAAGAGTCTGGAAGGCCGCCGCAGCAGCTTGGAATCGTAAAGGGAGTCTTGGCGCGAGAAAGTCTGCAAGATTTGAGCGCGAGATTAAGGTCCACCCAGGATTGTTTCCCCAAGCCTCGAGGTCGGAGAAATTCACATCGGCTGTGATGTCGCAGCGGCCCGGCGCTTGATAGATTTCCGCGCCGCTCAGGAGTTGGTGCGCCGCATATCCACGCAGGCTTCCCTGGGGGCGCCTGTGATAAAGTGCCGGCATGGTGTCGCCGTAGTCGATCGTAAGCATCGAGCCTGATTTCCAGAGCGGTGCCCAGGCTTGAAGCCATAGGTTGTAGGATTCATGAACCTCTACGCGCTGCCCAACACGGAATGGATGTTGAAAAACCGTGGAATCCGGAAGCGTGCAGGGTTGCAGAATTTGGCGGAATTCCCGGTCTTCGATGCGCAGGTGGAGTTCCTGCCAGTCGGCTTCTACGCGTTCCAAAACTCGGCAGGGGAAGGCATCCACAAGCTCATTGGAAAAAAGAGTGGCACTCCCGCGAGAGGCCTCCAGAGCCGCGGGGAGCGACTCGTGCCATCTCACTCGGAAACTGCGCAGAAGTTTTTTCTGGGCCTCGCGAAGGGGACCCGAGACCTCCACGAGGTGGTAGCGGATGCTGCGGCGTTTCCACCAGCCAAGTGAAGTAAGGATGTCCCTGGCAAGTTGACCGTTCCCCCCGCCGATCTCTATCACATCGCGTGGGCATTGTTTTTGAATCCATCCGGCGATCCCTGCAGCCAGCGACTGGTCGAGCGTGGCCATGGTGGAGAAGTCCCCGCGACGGCCCACGGTGTTGATGCGGGCCGTGTAGTAGCCGAAGGAGGGGTTGTAGAGCGCCTCCTGCATGAAGCGGTCGAATCGTATCGTGCCGCCCAGTTCGCTTTGGAGGGCTTGCAGGAAGGCTCCCGCCGCGTTCACGGTGTGGTGAGTAGTTCTTCTTCGGCAGTGAGCTTCTGCCACTTGGTCTTGAAATCCGGATCGTAGCGCTGGTCTTGCAAGTCGAGCATCATCTCACGCTGACGAATGATTTTTTGGATGCGCGGCTGGATTTCCTGCCAGACCTCGCGCAGCAGGCGGAGGGCACCCGGTTCCCGATCCCAAAGGACGGCGTAGCTCTGGATAAAGTCGACGGCGTAGGTCGGCTCTGCACGGTCGTTGGGAAACCACAGGTTTTTTGGCGGTTCGGGAGTTTCAAGGAGCATCGGAGCGATGTGGATGTTGCGCAGCATGGCCTCGATGTATTTTTCTCGGGCTTCGGTCTCATGGCCCTCGAGTGAGCAACTCAGCGCCCAACCGAAAATAAACGACGGTTCCTTGAAGTCGGATGGATACTCGCTCTCATAGCGAGCGAAGAACTTGGTCGCCTTGTCCGGAGCTTCGGCAAGGAGGTGTAGCATGGGAATGAAAAAACGAGCGCCTTGGTTGTCCGATGGGTTGCATACGAGGAGATCCTCGAGGTCGGCGCTGGCTTCGGCAAAGTGGCCGAGATGCCAGTTTGTCATGGAGCGCCCGTAGATCGCGCGCAAGTAGGGGCGCGTTGCACGGTCCTTCCACCAGATCGTTCCTGGCTTCTCGCGGAGATCCGCCTCGCGGCGGATCACCTCATCGTAGGCTTCCCCACAGGCTTTCCAGTTCCCCGTGCTGAACTCAATGTCAGCGATCTCGATCCGAGCGGGCGAGCAATCTGGATTCTTCTCGAGAGCTAGGCTCAGCAGAGCTTGTTTTTTTGAGAGCGAGCGCAACCTGAGCGCCGTGCGAACGAGCCCTGCAGCCACTTCCACCGGCGAGGGAGTTGCCTGCTCAGGGCGGCCGTTGCGTAGCACAAGCAGACTGGTGACGGCTTGGAGTTCCTCCGAGATGGCTTTCCCCGCCGTTGTGAAGCGGATGTTTATTTTCGACTCCGCCGAAAAGGCGCGCCAGTCCTCCTCGTCCCAATCCTCGTTCTGCGGGATGAGGAGCTGGTCCGGGGGAGGGGTCTTATCAAGGATGCGATAAAGAAGATTTTCGATGCGGGCTTGATCGAGTTCCTCCATGAGCTCGGGGGGAGCTATCGGTGCGCCTGTGCGGTCGCAGATGACAACCAGAGTGGGTAGATACCAATCCGCCCCGCTTGGGACTGGCTCCTCCAAGTCGAGCCAATGCAGATGCCAAGTGTTGCGCGGTGTTTTGAGGGCTTGGATCATAGAGTCCAATCCACAGCGAAGCTCTGCTTGCGGCCGAAGCGATCATTAAAAAAAATCTTCTTGTTGGTGGCTCCATACTCATGGACCAGACGGGTCACCTTGACGTCGAAGCAGCAGTATTTCGCAATCTCGAGAATCTTGCCTTCGCGCCACCAGCGGATCGCATCGAGTCCATCGGCCGTCTTGCCAACACCCAGTGTGGCCTGCGCGATATCCTCGAGCTTGAGCCTGTGGCCGACGATGCGCTCGACTTCCTGCAAGAGATCGAGAGAGACCAGATTTTCTCGCAGATCGAGAATCGTGTAGGCCATGAGGACATCGTAATCGAAGCGCACATGGTTGAAGCCCACTACAAGGTCTGCGCGCTGGAGTCTGCGCACGAGTTGCTCGGCGCGGTCCTCACTGAATATCTCGTAGCAGTGGTCCTTTATGCTGTAGGTCACACCCAGAGACATTCCCATTTCATGCTTTTTTCCCCAACCGCCGACATCATTTGCCGAGCGCTGGGTTTCGAGATCAAAATAAACAATGTCCATGGTCTGCTGCGGGACGAGGGCTACAGGAGGTCAGGTTCCACCATGGCCAATTAGCGCTGCAGTTTGCTATCCAAGAGACTCACAATTTGGCGAGTTTTCTCATCATCGACCATGCGTTGTTTGATGAGTTTGCAGGCATGGATGACGGTGCCGTGATCCCTGCCGCCAAAGGCATCGCCGATGTCCGTGAGAGGCATGCTCGTGTGCTGGCGGCTGAGATACATGGCAAACTGGCGGGCCAACGCGATGTTTGCGGGGCGCCGCTTGCTGCTCATATCCGCAATGCGCACATCAAAATGCTCTGCCACGCAGCGCTGGATTTGGTCGATGGTGACAGCTTTCTTGGCCTGTTCTTGAAAAATATCTCGCAGGAGATTTTCGATCGCATCGCGTGTGATTTCCCGATCGCTCAGGGATTTGTATGACGCCACACGCATCAGGGCTCCCTCGAGGCGGCGGACATTATTGCGAATCTTGTCAGCCAGAAATTCCATGATCCATGGTTCGAGGACAAGCTTCAGGCTCGCAGCCTTGCTGCGGAGAATGGCGATTCGTGTCTCGGTATCGGGCGGCTGGGTTTCTGCCGTCATGCCCCACTCGAATCGCGAAACAAGGCGTTGCTCAAGCTTTTCGATCTCGCTGGCCGGGCGGTCGCTTGAAAGAACGATTTGTTTGTGGGCGTCGTGCAGCGCGTTGAAGGTGTGAAAAAACTCTTCCTGAGAGCGTTCCTTGCCCGCAAAAAATTGGATGTCATCGATGAGAAGCACATCGGCCTGACGGTATTTCCTGCGGAATTTCACGAGCGTCCCGTGCTGGATGGCATCGATGAACTCATTGGTGAACTGCTCGCTCGACAGGTAGACGATCTTGGATGTTTTGCCCTTTTCAAGCACCTGATGGCCAATGGCGTGCAGGAGGTGGGTTTTTCCCAGCCCGCTCACACCATAAATAAACAGAGGGTTGTAAGTGATGGCGGGAGAATTGGCCACAGCAAGCGCCGCTGAGTGGGCAAACTCGTTATTCGTTCCAACAACAAATGAATCGAAGCGGTTGCGAGGATTCAGACCTTGGAGCTGCACGGCAGCGGCTTTTTCCTTGACTGGCTTGGAGGCAGTGGGTGCCGTGCGAGTTGGGATTTCGGCCTCCCCGGCGCTCTGGAGTTGGACGGAAGTCATACCCGGAGTTTCTTCCATCAAGGCCTCTTTGACAATCGGGAGGTAGTTGCTCTCAATAAAAAACTGGTGGATCGGATTGGGCACGGAGAGCGTCACGATATGGTTGTCCATGGAGACGATCTGAATGCCGGAAAACCAGCGCTCAAATCCATCCGCGCTGACTCTTTCCCGTATGCGTTTCGAAACTCGTGTCCAGAGGGTGGAGTCTAAGGTCATCATCGGTATTTATTCGCCCCAGGCGGGCTTGGTGAAAGTTGGACTGAAAAGTGTGGACAGGCAGGTCAAAAGCCCTGCCTGCTGTTTCCTGCGGGATCTGAAATGCGGTTTCCGAGTGATTTGGGGGCGATTTTTAATGTTGATAAATCCTCGCAGAAAGCTATTTACAAAAGGAGTGCTGGTAAAGGTATTTCTCGCCCTCATGCAAGCCGCCAAAGCTTGTGTTTGAGCGCAAGAGAGGATGCGATCAAGGCTTTGGGCTGGCAGAGTTGAGTTATTCACAAGTTATACACACGCTGGCAGTTGTTATCTCCGCCCGTGAATTTATGCTAAAAATCCCTTCTGTTTTACTCAAGAAAAAAGTCACCGATCAGCGAAGAAAAAAGTTTCATTTGTTTCAAATAATTTCTTGACCTGCCCGAGTAGGCTGAGTCCATCGAACTCGCCAAAGGAAGAGGGCGGGTAGTGCTCGGGGTGGGACTCGAACCCACATTCCTTGCGGAACCAGATCCTAAGTCTGGCGCGTCTGCCAATTTCGCCACCCGAGCTTGCAAGATGGTCCGCTGGACGAAGCGCCAAACGGAGGACCTCTCATTACCATGCTCGGTGTTCAGATCCTGATCAAGAGGAAAATCCCCTCGACACGGGGTGCTCCTCGCAATAGGAGTCTTTCGCAATGGACACACAAGGCGAAATCACACTCAGCCGCGACTGCGACGCGGTGCAAATTCCAAGCGGTCATCCCATCGTTCTGCCTGCTGGCATGTCGGTGGTCATCACCCAGTCTCTTGGCGGCACATTCACCGTGGCGACCCCCGGCGGTCTGGCACGCATCGACCTCAAGGATGCCGACGCCCTCGGGCTCGATCCCGCACAGGGCATTGAAAAAGTCAAAGTGGAAGGCAGCAAACAAGAGGCAGTCTGGAACCAACTCAAATTGGTGTTCGATCCTGAGATTCCGGTGAATGTCGTGGATCTCGGTCTCATCTACGATTGCGAGGTCAAGACCCAAGAAAATGGAACCACTTCCGTTCTTGTGAAAATGACTCTCACGGCTCCTGGTTGCGGCATGGGGCCGACGATCGCAGCCGATGCCCGCAGCAAAATCCTTGCCCTCGAGGGGATTGATGAAGCCGACGTCGAACTCGTCTGGGATCCCGCATGGAATCAATCCATGATCAGTGAGGCGGGAAAAATGAAGCTGGGCATCCTCTAACCGGGCCGAGCGGAAACGGCTCTTACTGCACGTTGGCCTCGCCGAAATAACCGGCGAGGATCGCGTGGGTTTGCTGGGACTCCTGCATCATCACCAGTTGACGGTTCAGCGGCATTCTCAGCGGGCTGCCGATAGGCATGGCAAAGCCGTAATTTTCCACTTGGAAAATACGGCCCACCACGCGCAAGGGGAGCCTTGGGTTATTATAATCAAAGGCTTGCAGCACGGGAGCGTCGCCCACGACCGCATCAGCTTTTTTCGAAAGCAGCGTGTTCACGGCCTCCTGGATATCTTTCGCTGGAATCTCGTCGATGCCTTGATTCTTGACATATTCCTCTGCGGGGGAATCTGATATTACTGAAACTGTTTTGTTCTGAAGGTCGCGCAGGCTCTCAATGGAGTTCGAGAGTTTTTCCACCGTCATGGCACTGGTGATGCTGGATGTCACATAAGCAACCGTGATGACTCCCATCAAAATCCACAGCAGGAGCACCATTCTCCCCAAAACACCCGGGAAGCTTTTATAGACCGATTTTCCGCTGAGGGCCATCGCCATGACATAGTAAAGAGCCTCTGCGACGCCTTCCTTCCGACCTTTTGGAAAGTCTGGATTATGCTTTCTTTCAAAGAAATATACAGCGCTGGATAGTATCAATACGCCAGCCAGGAGGATCCAGAAGACCTCCAGCCTGACGAGGTCTTTGATATCACTGAGCAAGCGGGATCCCAGTGTTTTTTGGGTGTCGGAGATCAGAATCTGAAGTCCGGAGTGGAAGAAAGGCTGGGAAAACTCCACGCGCGCGAGATTTTCCTGAGTGATAGGAGCATCTCCCACAAGGATATCCACCGATCCGTCTGCAACTGCGGCGAGGCCTTTTTCCACGGTGTCGAAACGGATTTAATCGAAGAGCCATCCATTTTCCGCCGCGATTTTCTCCCAGATATCTATCGCCGCTCCACTGGGAGCGCTTTCCATGTTCACGAAAGGAGATTGACCGGCGACCCCGGCGCGCAATTTTTGCTGCGCCTCCAGCAGTGTGGTGGTGAAGAGGATTAATGCCAGCGCGGCGCAGAGGGCTTTCGATATCACCACTTGCGAATCTTTGAAACCCAGAAAATGGCAACGCCGGATGCAATCGCCAAGAGATTGATTGCAAAAAACGGCCACAAGGATTCTTCCATGGGCATGGGCAGCCTCACATTCATCGAAAAAATACCAATCACCAGATTTGCCAGCATGATGGCGATCGTCCAAATCGTAAACTGTTTGATGAGAATGTTTAAATTGTGGCTCACGATGGATGCGCGGGCGTCCATGAGACCGGCGATAACCTCCGAGTAAATTTCCGAGCGGCGAAGGCACTGCTGGTTCTCAATGATGATGTCCTCGAGGATGCGTGTCTGATCGTGATCCAGCCCAAGACGGTTGGAAGCTTTCATCTTATCGAAAAGGGCGGCGTTTGAGTGAATCGCGTTCAGGATGTAAACGAGGCTTTTTTCCAGAGCGAACATGTTCAGAAGATAGCGCGTTTCCATCGAGCTGATGATCCGCCGCTCAAGAGAGTCCGAGAGCATATTGATGGCCTTCAGGTGGCCCTCAAAATGGCTGATGCTTTGATAAAGCAGTCGCAAAATCACATCCTGCACCGAGAAAATCCGGAGCGGGGCGCGGCCCTCGAAAAGGGGGGCGTCGTCGGGCATGACCACCACGATACGGTCCTCGTAAACGAATACGCCGGTGGAAGTGAGCTTCAGCAAAAAATTGTCGTCAGCCGAGAAGCTCATTGGGCGTTTGAAGATGATCGCCGCGTGGTCCGTTTCAAATTCCAAACGCGAGAGTTCATCAGGATCTAGCGACGAGTGCAGCGTATGATAATCGATGTTGTAGAATTCCAGCAGGTCGGTCTCGTCCTCGATCGTCGGACTGTTGAAGACAATGATCTGGGCGTCCTGTGGCTCGCAGCGCACGACAGTGCCGGCATCCTCTGCAACGCGGTAGTAAGTTCTCATGCCACCCGCCTTGGCGATTGGAGCGTCCTCCGCCTCGTCCCCACTTTCCTTTTCGATGGATGCTACGCTCGACATTGCCCCACTCATGGCGGAATGCCCGCTCCGCGTCGATGCGTTTTTTGTCCGCCGCCTCGGCTCCGCGCATTCTTGGAGGCTCAGAAAACAAGGAGTTGCAGGTTGTGCCAGACTCCATCAAAAAAAGATGCCAGACATCGCTTCCCAGAGGCTCTCCCCAAGCATCTTGATTGTTACTGCACCCGCATAAAATGGCTTCGAGCGGCGCCGATGATGCCTGCACTATTCTGCATTTTTGCAGACACGATGGGCATATCCGTTCGAGATGTCAGGTAGGGCAAGAATTTATCGGCTTTTTTACTTACGCCGCCACCAATGATGAGGAGCTCGGGCGAGAGGAGCTTTTCCAGAATCGCGAGGTATTCGCTCACGATTTTCGCCCACTTTTTATAGCTCATTTCTTTTTGTTCGCGAATGCGCTCGGAGCAGCGTTTTTCAGCATCCTTGCCTCGGAGTTGGATATGGCCCAATTCCGCATTTGGCAGGAGCACGCCATCGTGAAAAATGGCCGACCCGATGCCCGTGCCAAATGTGAGCATGATGACGACACCTTTTTTGTCATGCCCAGCGCCGAAATGCATCTCGGCCATTCCTGCGGCGTCCGCGTCGTTGACGACGGTAACAGGGCCGCCGAGATGCTTCTGAAAAAATTTGGCTGCATCGACTTGGATCCATGATGCGTCAACATTGCTGGCGGTGTGGATGATGCCGTTTTTAACGACAGCCGGAAATGTCACGCCGGCCGGGCCTTGGTAATCGAAGTGCGCCGCAATTTTCCCTGCCACCTCGGCCACCGCCTTCGGCAGGGAGGGTTGCGGGGTGGGAATACGAATGCGCTCCGCGACGAGTTCGCCCGTTTCAACATTTACCGGCGCTCCCTTGATGCCGGTTCCGCCGATATCAATGCCGAGAATGGTCATTGAATCTGTCAGATTTCGCATCCGACGATCTTGCGAAGTCGAACCATGCCGCGGTGAATGCGGGCTTTCACTGTCGAGAGAGGCTTGCGCAGGCGGTCGGAGATTTCCTGCTGGGAGAGTCCGCTGAAGTAGAGCATCTCGATGACTTCGCGCTGCTCGGGGTTGAGCTTCATCACAGCACTCCGCACGAGTTGGTTTTTTTCGTTCGAGCGAAGGCTTTGGGCTGGGGTGCGCGTATCCATGGACTCTGGATTTTCGAGGCGGACTTGATCTTGCAAGCGATTCCGCCTCTGAAGTGAGCGGAGTTTGTCGATCGCCTTATTGCGGGTCATAGTCACCGCCCATGTCACCGGTTTCCCGCGCGAGACATCATACATCGGAGATTTTTCCCAGAGCATGAACATGACCTCTTGGGTCACATCCTGTGCGTCTGTCTCATTGTTTAAAACTCGATACGCCGTGGAATAAACAATTCCGATGTGCCTTCGATGGAAAATAGCAAATGCTTCGGTATCGCCTGTGCCTATGCGCTGGATGAGTTCAGCGTCGCCGATATCGAGTGTGTCGTGCATTACATCTTAACACTTAAACAACTCTCTCCAGCATGGCAACTATTTGTCCGCTTAACTTTTTCAATCCTGCGCCAGCATCGCCCGGAGGCTGGCGAATGACGCGGCCAGATCCTCCTCGGCCACCGGGCGGGACATGATCTCCTCGTGGGATTCCGAGAGCACGGTGTCGCCTTCGATTTCTTTCAGAAACGGGCTGGGCCGGCAGCTCATGGCGGAGCCGAATTTCGTGCGGTTCCGGCAATGGGTGATGGTGAGGGATTTCATCGCGCGAGTGATTCCAACATAAAAAAGCCGCCTTTCCTCGTCCACAGTGCCCTCGGATTTCGAGCGCTCGTGGGGGAGGAGTCCATCCTCAGCTCCAATCAGGAAAACATGGGGAAACTCGAGGCCCTTGGAGGCATGGAGCGTGATGAGTGTAAGACCGGTGGCGTCGTCCTTCTTGTCCTCCTCGCGCTCGCGGTTGAGGGAAAGTTCGTCGAGGAAATCCTGCACGCTGCCGCGCTTTTTGGTTTGGTGGTTGGCCAGGGCGTTGAGGACCTCCTTGGCGCCCGATTCGCGGTTGAGCGCCTCCTCGGGAGTCTTGCAGGAGTTTTTGAGATCTTCGAAATAGCCGGTCTCCGAGAGGTAGCCGTTCACGATGGCAAATGCATCCGCTCCGGGCGTCAGGAGGTGGATGCGTGCGGCGGCGAGGTCTTCGGCGAATGTGCGGATCGCTGCGGCGGTTTTGCGCGTGATCTCCGGCTCGAAGGCGGGGTCGGTGAGGGTTTCAAAAAGACTGCGATGGGCCTTGGCGCTGTGATCGAGGGCGATCTCCACCGATGTCGCACCGATGCCGCGCGGCGGCGTGTTGATGATGCGAAGGAGGGAAATGTCATCCTGCGGGTTGATGAGGCAGGTAATGGTGGCGAGGATATCCTTGATTTCGCGGCGGTCGAAAAAGCTTTTTCCACCGACGAGGCGGTAGGGAATCTTCATGCGGCGGAGGTTCTCCTCCAGAAGGCGCGACTGGGCGTTCATGCGGTAGATCACCGCGAAGTGTTCCCAGGGAATGCCGCTTGCGTTGCGGATCGCCCCCGCCTCGCCCACCACAAATTCGGCCTCTGTTTTGTCATCAGACACCGCCACCACATGCACCGGGTCTCCGCCGGGGACGGAACTCCAGAGGTTCTTCACGCGGCGGCGCGGGTTGTTTTTGATGAGGCGGTTTGCCGTGGTGAGAATGGGATTCGTGCTGCGGTAGTTTTGCTCCAGGCGGATGATCTTCGGATTGGGAAAGTGCTTTTCAAATTCAAGGATGTTCGAGACCTCCGCCCCGCGCCACCCGTAGATGCTCTGGTCGTCGTCGCCCACCACGCACACATTGGGAGGGTCGCCGGCCGCGAGCAGGCTCACCAGATCGAGCTGCAGGCGGTTCGTATCCTGGAACTCATCGACCATCATCTGGGTGTAGCGGGCGCGCCACTTGTCGCGGACCTCGGGGTTTTCATTCAGAAGGCGCACGGCCTGGACGAGCAGGTCGTCGAAGTCCATCGCGTTTAGGGCATGCAGTTCGCGGTTGTAGCGCGCATACACCGCGCCGATCACGGTTTCGTCATCCTGCGGAGCCGCCCACCCGTTGTTTTTCGCTTTGCTGATGAGGTTCTTGGCGAGGCCGGGGTCGAGTTTTTCGTCTTTCGCGGTCACGCGGTTGATGACTTTTTTGATGAGGCCGAGCTGGTCGCCCTCGTCAAAGATGGTGAAATTGTTTTTGTAGCCGATTTTGTCGGCATCCGCGCGGAGGATTCGCACGCAGAGGGCATGGAATGTGGATGCGGTGATTTCATCCGCCTGCTCCTCGCTGAGCATTCCGCGGATGCGCTCCTTCATTTCGCGGGCCGCCTTGTTGGTGAAGGTGACGGCCAGGATTTTGGAGGCGGGAGTGCCGGTCGAGACGAGCCAGGTGATGCGGGCCACGATGGTGCGGGTTTTTCCAGTCCCTGCGCCCGCGAGGATCAGCAGTGGCCCGTTCTCGTGGGTGGCTGCGCTCTGCTGTTCGGGATTGAGGTCGTAGAGGCGGAAACGGCTCATGGAAAAACCCGACGGGCAAAGCGGGCGAGGACTTCAGGGTAAAGTTCGTGTTCCGCCTCTTGGATTCGCGCATGGAGGGTTTCCGGCGTGTCTCCGGGGAGGATCGATACTTCGGATTGGGCAATGATCTCGCCCGTGTCCATGCCCGAGTCGACGAAATGGACCGTGCAGCCGGTGATCTTGACGCCAGCCGTGAGCGCCTGCCTCCAGGCTTCCAAGCCGGGAAAGGAGGGCAGAAGCGAAGGATGGATATTGATAATGCGGCGAGGGAAAGCTTCGAGAAGTGGAGCTTTGACGAGGCGCATGTAGCCTGCGAGGACGATCAGCTCGGCGCCCGATGCTTGGAGATCCTCGACCAGCTTGGACTCGACATTCTCGGAAAGGCGGGTTTGGAATTTTGGCTCGTTGATCACGGTCGTCGGGATTCCGAGATTGTCAGCCAGCGTCAGAATGCCGGCGTCGGCCACATCGGATGCTGCGAGCACGGGTGTGACCCTGAGATGTCCCGCCATGATCGCTGAGAGGATCGCGCGGAAGTTGGAACCTTTTCCAGAACCGAGAACGGCAATTTTAAGCTGCGGCATGAGAAGCGGCATACTGCATATCAAAGGCGGGCGAGGGGAGTCTTAAGTTTTAGGAATTTTGAGTTGGATATTGTCGCAGCGGGCAGGCGTGACTATGAGTCGCTGCACATTTGATTTGAACTATCGACCAATGAACGTGAAATCCCGCCTCGCATCCCTTCACAAAAAAGTGGACAAGGCATTGGACCGTTGGTTGCCGGATGAAAAGACGAAGCCGAAAACGCTGCACGCCGCGATGCGTTACAGCGTCTTCGCGGGTGGCAAGCGGCTGCGTCCCGTGCTGTGCCTTGCTGCGGCGGAAGCCTGTGGTGGCACGATTGCCGCAGCCATGCCTTCCGCCTGTGCGATTGAGTGCATCCACACCTACTCCCTGGTCCACGATGACCTGCCGTGCATGGATGACGACGACCTGCGCCGTGGGCGCCCCACCACCCACAAGGTCTTCGGAGAAGGTCTGGCTGTGCTCACGGGGGATGCCTTGCTGACGGTGGCGTTTGAGATTTTGGCCCGCACGAAAGCGACCGCGCGCCACAACATGTCGGATTTTCTACGGGCGCTTTCCAGTGCCGCCGGGAGTTTCCATCTCATCGGGGGCCAAGTGGCGGATGTCGAGGCGGAGAAGCAAAAGGTCAGCCCGGCGGGTTTGGAATTCATCCATCTCGGCAAGACGGCGGCCATGATTTCCGTGAGCCTCCGTCTTGGAGCCATGACGGCCAATGCCACCGACGCCGAGTGCCGCTCCTTGGGAAAATTCGGCAAGCACCTGGGGTTGGCCTTCCAGATTGTGGATGACATTTTGGACATTACGCAAACGAGCGAACAGCTCGGTAAAAGTGCCGGCAAGGATGTCGCGGCCGGCAAGGCCACCTACCCGGCGGTATTCGGCCTGGAAAAATCCCGCAAGGAAGCCGCCCGCCATACGAAACTGGCCCTGCAAGCCCTGAAACCTCTCGGTGAACGAGCCACCTTCCTGCGTGGGCTCGCCGACTATCTCCTAAGCCGCGAATTCTAATGGGATCCCGACTCTTCTGGCTCGCCTTCGGCGGAGCCCTCCTCATCACCACGCTTTCCGCATGGTTCTCGTGGGAGTTTTTCATCAAGCCGATGGATGCCGCCGTGCGCACGGCGAACCGCTTGCATGAGACATTCCAGGAATCCCTCGGTGTTTCCCCCCGGATTCTGGCCAATGCGGGCGTGCTCTTTTCCCAAAAGAGTGAACTGGAAAGTCTGGTTCTCTCAAATGGGGAGGTCTGCGTGAGCGACACATTCGAAGGTCAGAAGCCCGGCGGTGGGGACTTTTCAGCCAGTGCTGGTTTTAGCGCCGAAGGCGGATTTTTCTTTCGTGAGCCCATACAAATCAATGTCCGGCCAGGTGGTGCGGTGGCCGATGTGATCCTACCACAAATAAAAATCCTGCGCCTCGTGATCGCCTCGCCCATCTCGATCCAGCCTGCGGATCTGGCATGGGATGCCATACCCGACCGGTTGCAAACGAGGGTCTCCCGCTCCCTCGAGCGACTGGCCAAACGGGAGTTGTTGGAGAGCGGACTCGTCAAGCGCGCCGAGGACCTGCTCCGTGAAAAAGTTCAGGAGCTCGCCTCGAAGTCCGGGTGCGAAGTGGTCTTTGTCGGGGCGGAAGGG
>Ga0247833_1000411_pt1 | contig 77204 bp, 74 predicted proteins | sample LaCruzMarch2015__7_FD_187117 | JGI IMG/M metagenome (GOLD analysis project Ga0247833, IMG submission 187117) | Freshwater microbial communities from meromictic Lake La Cruz, Castile-La Mancha, Spain - LaCruzMarch2015_8m | ecosystem: Environmental > Aquatic > Freshwater > Lake | place: Spain...
AGTGGGCAAGCCACGGCAGCGCAGCTGCCCCCCAGCCCGGGCGAGGTGGTGGCGGTGGTGCCTTGGCAGGTGTTGTCTTGGCACCGCATCCGGTTACCGCCTGGGGTTGGCTCTCGTTTGTCCGCGCTGATGCCCAACCTGCTGGAAGAACAATTGCTGCAAGACCCGAAAGACCTGCATTGCGTGCTGGCTCCCGATGCCGGAGTTGCCCTGCGGCAAGGCGGAACGGTCACCATCGCGGTCTGCGCCAAAGCGTGGTTGCGCCAAACCTTGGCCCCTTTAGAGGCCGCTGGGCTGCGGGTGCAACGCCTGGTGCCCGAGCTGTCACCCCGCTTCCCACCCGAACTGCACTTGCTCCATGACAACGGTGGCTTGCAAGTGCTGCTGTGCCAAGCCGAGACGGTGTGGCGCTTGCCGGCCCAGCCCACGCTGGCCGCCAGTGTGGCCGGTAACTTGCCAGACAACGTGTGGGCCGAGCCTGCAACGGCAGAACAGGCACTGCGTTGGAGTACCGCAGACCCCCAGATACAAAGCGCCCCGCAACGCTGGCTGCGTGCCACCCAAACCGGCTGGGACCTGGCCCAAGGCGAATGGGCACACAACCACCGGGTGCGAGGCCAGCGGTGGCTACAACACACCTGGCGTGAACTTTGGCATGGCCCGGTTTGGCAGTCCACCAGACGGGGCCTGTTGGCCTTGTTGCTGGTGCAACTCGTGGGCCTCAACGCCTGGGCCTGGCGAGAGCAAAGCCTGCTGGCGATGCAACAAGCCGAGCTCACGCGCATGCTCAAAGACAGCTTTCCCAAGGTCAGCGTGGTGGTTGATGCCCCTGTGCAAATGCGCCGCGAGGTACAGGCCTTGCAAGCAGGCGCTGGCCAACCCCAAACCCAAGACCTGGGGGCGATGCTGCAAGCCTTGTCCGCCCATTGGCCAGGCAACACGGTTCCTGAAAAGCTCGACTACCGCGCCGGCGAACTGCGGCTGACCGGGCTGACTGCGGCCGACCAGCAAAGCCTGGCCCAAGTGCCTTGGGGCACGCTGGGCTACCAATGGCGCGGCGAGGGCCAACAAGGGATCTTGAGCCTGGGGGTCAAGCCATGATGAAAGCCTGGCAACAGTGGCTGTCGCAGCGCAGCCCGCGCGAGCAAACCGGGATCCAATGGGCGGCTGGCTTGGCCTTGGTCTGGCTGGTCTGGACCTGGGCGGTCGCGCCGGCCTGGCAGGTGTTGTCATCGAGTCCCGCGCTGCGCGAGCGTTTTGCGCAACAGCGCAGCGAGATGCAGGGTCTGCAACAACAAGCGCTGATATTGCAAAACGCGCCACGTGTCTCCACCGAACAAGCAGCGCAGGTGTTGCAGCAACTGACCCAGGCTGCCGGCCCTGGGGTGACATTCAAGCGCCAAGGCCCACAGGTTCAAGTCGGCTTCCAAGGCTTGTCGCCCAGCGCCTTGGCCGATTTGTTGCGCCAGTCCAGCAGCCAAGCCCAGGCCCGGGTGCAATCGGCCCAGTTGCAGCAAAAAGACAAAGCTTGGGAAGGCCAGCTGGTGTTTGGCCTGCCAACCCAGCCCTGAAACATGCAGCGGCCTGACCTGCTCCAGCCTGGCCAACGCGGCATGCGCTGGGGCATGGTCTTGGGTGTGCTGCTGGGCCTGCTGCTGTTTGCGCCCGCGCGCTGGTTGGCAGACGCTGTGGATGCAGCCAGTCGCGGTCGGGTGCAACTGCGTGACGCGCAAGGCACGCTCTGGCGTGGCAACGCCCAATGGGTATTGACCAGCGGTGCCGGTGGGCGTGATGCCTTGGCCTTGCCCCAGCGTTTGCACTGGCGCTTGTCGCCACAGTGGGATGCCAGCATGGTCTTGCAACTGCAGGTCGCAGGCAGCACGCCAGAGCCCATCAGCCTGGCATTGGCGCCCAGTTGGTCAGGCTTCTCCTTGCGTCTGACATCTGCCCACAGTGTTTGGCCGTCACAATGGCTGGCTGGCTTGGGTGCGCCTTGGAACACCATGGGCTTGTCCGGGCAGATGCATTTGCGCTTGCATCAGTTGCAATGGTCTTGGCAAGGTCAACAAGGCGTGCTCAGCGGGCAGGCCGAACTCGAGTGCAAAGACATGGCCTCGGCCCTCTCGACCGTGCAACCCTTGGGCAGCTACACCTTGCAATTGCAAGGCGGCCAAGCGCCCATGCTGCAACTGCGCACTGCCCAGGGCAAACTGCGGTTGCACGGCACGGGCAGTTGGGGGCCGCAAGGATTTCGATTTGAGGGTTTGGCGCGATCGGAAAGCGAGAACGACAGCGCATTGCGCAATTTGCTGGGTGTGCTGGGGCAGCGCCGTGGCAACACAACCGTATTGAGATGGGGATGAACACATGTTGAACCGACACACCGCACTGACCTGGCTGCTGGCTGGTTTGCTCAGCCTGAGCGCGCCTTGGGCGACGGCGCAAAAAGCCCGCGCTGGCGCAGCACCGATCACCTTGAACTTTGTCAATGCCGAGATCGAAGCCGTGGCCCGCACCTTGGCGGGTTTGACCCACCGCAGCCTGGTGGTCGACCCGCGTGTCAAAGGCACGGTCACGCTCAGCACCGAAAAACCGGTGCCCCCGGCGGTGGCATGGAACCAGTTTTTGGCGGTGCTGCGTTTGCAGGGCTTCGCGGTGATTGAAACCCAGGGCCTGTTCAAGGTGGTGCCCGAGGCAGAGGCCAAGCTCCAGGGGGGTCAAAACGCGGTGGTGGCTGCCACAAATGCGCCCAACAACGCGCAGGTGATGACGCAAATTTTCAAACTCAACCATGAAAACGCCAACAACCTGGTGGCCGTGCTGCGCCCCCTGATCAGCCCGAACAACACGATCAATATCAACCCTGGCAGCAACGCCCTGGTCATCACCGACTATGCCGACAACCTGCAACGCCTGGGCAAGATCATCGCCTCGCTCGACGTGGCTGCGGCCACCGACCTCGAGGTGATCCCGCTGCAACACGCGATCGCCAGCGACATGGCCCAGTTGCTCAACCGCTTGACCGAGAGCAACAACTCGCCCGGTGCGGCACCTGCGGCAGGCGGCAGTGCCGAGAGCGCTTACAAAACCACCATCCTGGCCGAACCGCGCAGCAACGCGATCATCGTGCGCTCGGCCAACCCTGCTCGCCAAGCCCAGGTGCGCAGCCTGGTCGACAAACTCGACCGCGCTGGCAGTGAGCTCGCCAGCGGCAACATCCATGTGGTGTATTTGAAAAATGCCGACGCCATCAAACTCGCCAACACCTTGCGGGCAGCCTTGTCATCCAACGCAGGCGGTTTGGCCACAGCGGGTGCGCCCGGTGCCACAGCCCCTGGCGGCATGGCCGCTGGCAGCGCTGTGGCCACCAACATGCCCACCACCGGTGGGCAAATCCAGGCCGACATCGCCACCAACTCGTTGATCATCACCGCACCTGAGCCGCAGTACCGCCAATTGCGCGCCGTGATCGATTCGCTGGACCAACGCCGCGCCCAGGTGTTGGTGGAGAGCCTGATCGTGGAAGTTGACTCGGCCAAGGAATCGCAATTTGGCATCCAGTGGCAAAACCTGATGGGCAGCAGCAACAAGACCATCGGTTTGCTGGGCACCAACTTCGCCACCAACAACCTGTTGAATCTGAGCAGCAACCCCAGCGCCGGTGCAGTCGGCCAAGGTTTGAACATTGGCACCGCACGGCAAGTCGATGGCAAATACCTGATGACCTCTTTGGCGAATTTTTTGCAGACCACCGGCGGCAGCAACATCTTGTCGCGCCCGTCTTTGCTCACCCTGGACAACGAAGAGGCCAAGATCGTGGTGGGCCAAAACGTGCCTTTCGTGACTGGCCAATACACCAACAACAACAGCAACAACGGCTCGGTCAACCCGTTTCAAACGGTGGAGCGCAAAGACGTGGGCCTGACCTTGAAAGTCAAACCGCAAATCAGCGACACCGGCACCATCAAGCTCACCATCTACCAAGAGGTCTCCAGCGTGGACACCTCGAAAAAACTCACCGACGGCCTGATCACCAACAAGCGTTCGATCGAGTCCAACATCTTGGTGGCCGATGGCAGTGTCGTGGTCTTGGGCGGTTTGCTCTCGGACAACTACACCGACAACCGCCAGCAGGTGCCAGGCTTGGGTGACTTGCCGTTTTTTGGCAATTTGTTTCGCAACGAAAGCCGCAGCCGCAGCAAAACCAACCTGATGATCTTCTTGCGCCCGGTGGTGGTGCGCGATGACGCCAGCACCGAGGTGCTCACCAGCGGGCGTTACCAAGACATGCAAGGACTGCAGCAAAACGCCGAAAAACCCGAAACCCCGATGCTGCCGATTCCCAACGACCAGGTGTTGCCGCCCCTGCCACCGCCTGCAGCCATGCCCAATGCCCCGGTGGCTACCCCGGTCAACTGAACCATGCGCCACCCTCTGCCCTACGCCTTTGCCCGGAGCCACCAGTTGCTGCTGGAGGACGACGGACAAAACCTCACGCTCTGGCATGCCGATGCGCCTGCAGCCGGTCCTTGGAGCGAGGTGTTGCGCATGCATCCGGTCAACCGCTTTTCCCATGTCGACACGCAGACCTTGATGCAGCGCATCAGCGCCAGCTATGCCGGGGCCGAGTCGAGTGCGGCCTTGGTGATGAGCGAGGTCGAAGGCGAAGCGGATTTGGCCCGCATGATGCAAGACCTGCCGGCGGTGGAAGACCTGCTTGAAGCCTCGGCGGACGCACCGATCATCCGCATGCTCAACGCCTTGTTGATGCAAGCCGCGCGGGACGGCGCCAGCGACATCCATATCGAGCCCTATGAGCGGCACTCGAGCGTGCGTTTTCGCATCGACGGCACGCTGCGCGAGGTGGTCAGCCCCAACCGCGCTTTGCACGCCGCCTTGATTTCCCGCCTGAAGATCATGGCCGACCTGGACATCGCTGAGAAGCGTTTGCCGCAAGATGGGCGCATTTCATTGCGTTTGGGTCAACGCGCGATCGATGTGCGGGTCTCGACCCTGCCCAGCGCCCACGGCGAACGCGCGGTGCTGCGTTTGCTCGACAAGAGCGAGAGCCGCCTCACCCTGCAAGCAGTGGGCATGCAAGGCCAGACCTTGGCAGGCTTTAACCATTTGTTGGCCCAACCCCATGGCATTGTGCTGGTCACTGGCCCCACGGGCTCGGGCAAAACCACCACGCTGTACGCTGCTTTGCAGCAGCTCGACTCGGCCCGCTTCAACATCATGACCGTGGAAGACCCGATCGAGTACGAGCTGGCTGGCATCGGCCAGACCCAGGTCAACCCGAAAATCGATCTCGACTTTGCCAAGGCCTTGCGCGCGATCTTGCGACAAGACCCGGACATCATCATGATTGGTGAGATCCGCGACTTTGAGACCGCGCAAATCGCGATCCAAGCCTCCCTGACCGGCCACTTGGTGCTGGCCACCTTGCATACCAACGATGCGGTCAGTGCGGTCACCCGGTTGACCGACATGGGTGTCGAGCCGTTTTTGCTGAGCTCGTCTTTGCTCGGTGTCTTGGCCCAACGCTTGGTGCGTAAACGCTGCACCGCTTGCCAAGGCGCGGGCTGTGCCGCTTGTGGCCAAACCGGTTACCAAGGCCGTACCGGCATCTTTGAGCTGCTCACCACCAACGACCAGACCAAGGCCTTGGTGCACGACAAAGCCAGCGAGGCGCAACTGCGCGAAGCAGCTGTTCGTCAAGGCATGCGCTCGTTACGCGAGGACGGTCAACGCTTGGTCGACAACGGGGTGACCAGCTTGGAAGAGTTGGTGCGGGTGACCCGCGACTGAGCGCCCCATGCCCGCCTACACCTATGAAGCGCTGAACCCCCAAGGCCGCACCGAGCAAGGTGTGATCGAGGCCGACAGCGAACGCGCCGCGCGCAACCAACTGCGGGCCCAAGGCTTGCTGCCGGTGAGCTTGCAGGCGGTGACCGCACCAAAACAACGCGCGGGCGACATCGTGCTGTGGCAGGCACGCGTGTTCAACCGCACCGACCTGGTGGTCTGGACCCGCCAACTCGCCAGCCTGGTGGCTGCCGGCTTGCCACTCGAGCGTTGCCTGACCGCGCTCAGCGAAGAAGCCGCCACGCCCGCCCAACGAGATCTGGTGGCGCAACTGCGGGCTGAGGTGAACGCCGGCGCACCCCTGGCGCAAGCCTTGGCGATGCACCCACGTGAGTTCGATGGCTTGTATGTGGCGGTGATTGGCTCGGGCGAACAAAGCGGTCGCTTGGGCGCGGTGTTGCTGCAACTGGCCAATGACATGGAAACCGCTCACACCATGCGCAGCAAACTCTTGGCAGCGTCCTTGTACCCCGCGATCGTGGGCGGTGTGGCACTGTTGATCGTGTTGTTTTTGTTGGCCTATGTCGTGCCGCAAGTCGCCCAGGTGTTCACCAGCACCCAGCGCAGCCTGCCTTGGTTGACCGTGGCCATGTTGGCCATCAGCCAAGCGGTGCAAGCGCTGTGGTTGTGGGCCTTGCTGGTGGCGGCTGTGGCCGCCGTACTGCTGCGACTGGCCTTGCGCCAAGCCTTGTTTCGCCAACAGTTTGACGCGGCTTGGTTGCGTTTGCCGCTGTTGGGCCGCTTGAGCCTGGGCTATAACGCCGCCCGTTTTGCCAGCACCCTGGCCTTGTTGGTTGGCGCGGGTGTGCCGATGCTCAAGGCCTTGCAAACCGCAGCGCAAACTCTGACCAACATGGCGCTGCGCGAACACGCTTTGCAGGCGCTGGAGTTGGTCCGCGAAGGCGCGCCCTTGGCGAGTGCCTTGGCCCAAAACAAACGTCTGCCTGGCTTGCTGGCGATGTTTGCCCGCTTGGGCGAGCAAACCGGGCAGCTGCCGCAAATGCTGCAACACGCGGCCGACCACCTGGGCAACGAAGTCCAGCGCCGCGCGATGCAACTCACCACCATCCTCGAGCCGCTGTTGATCGTGGTCATGGGCATGGTGGTCATGCTGATCGTGCTGGCGGTGATGCTGCCGATCATCCAACTCAACCAGTTCGTAAGCTGAAAGCACCCGATGGCAAGCACCTTGGACGGCAAATTGGTGGTGGCGATCTCCTCGCGGGCCTTGTTTGATTTCGAGCAAGAAAACCAGGTGTTCGAGCAAGCCGACGACCGCGCCTACATGGACCTGCAGTTGCAGCGCCTGGAAGAACCGGCCAAACCGGGCGTGGCGTTTTCTTTGGTGAAAAAACTGCTCGCCTTCAACCAGCCCAACGATGCCAGGGTCGAGGTGGTGATCTTGTCGCGCAACGACCCGGTCAGTGGCATGCGGGTGTTTCGCTCGGCCCAGCACTACGGCTTGGATATCCAGCGCGGCTCGTTCACCCGTGGCCAGCCGCCTTGGCGCTACCTCAAGCCCTTGAATGCGAATTTGTTTTTGTCGGCCCACCTGAGCGATGTGCGGGCAGCACTCGACGCGGGTGTGCCCGCCGCACAGGTCTACCCACACTCAGCCCATGCATCTCAAGCGAATCCGCACGAGGTACGCATCGCCTTTGACGGTGATGCGGTTTTATTCAGCGACGAAGCCGAGCGGGTGTTCCAGTCGCAAGGCCTCAACGCGTTCCAGCAACATGAAAAAGACAAGGCCAGCCAACCGCTGTCAGCCGGGCCTTTCAAACCCTTGCTCGAGGCCTTGCACCGCTTGCAGGTCGAGGGCACCCCGGCGATTCGCATCCGCACCGCCTTGGTCACCGCCCGCAGCGCACCCGCCCATGAGCGTGCCATTCGCACGCTCATGCAGTGGAAGATCCAGGTGGACGAGGCGATGTTCTTGGGCGGCTTGGCCAAGGGTGAGTTTTTGAAAGAGTTTGAACCTGATTTTTTCTTTGATGACCAAACCGGCCACATCGAATCAGCCGCCCGCCATGTCCCAGCCGGGCATGTGGCCAGTGGGGTGCAAAATACCCCCCTGCCCTCCACCGACTGAGTCTTCATGCGTTTGACCAATTCCTTTCGTGCCATGTGGCAAAAAACCCGCTTGCATTTGCGCAATGTCTGGTGGCTGTCTCTGCCCTATTTCCGCTCCGAGCAACGCTGGTCGGCCTGCGCCCTGTTGTTCGCCTGCATCGCCTTGAACCTGGGCATGGTCTATGTGTTGGTGATGCTCAATGACTGGAACCGGGTGTTTTACGACGCTTTGCAAAACCGGGATGAACCGGTTTTTTGGGCCCAGTTGCTGGTGTTCGCCCAGCTGGCTGGCGTGTTCATCGTGGTGGCGGTTTACCGCTTCTACCTCACGCAACTGCTGCAGGTGCGTTGGCGGGCTTGGATGACCCAAGATTTTTTACAGCGCTGGACCACGAACCAAATCTTCCACCAAATCGAATTGCGCCAATCGATGCAACATCAAGAGAGCATGAACGGCTCTGACAACCCAGACCAGCGTATCCAAGAAGACATCCAACTCTTCACCGCTGACACCCTGGGTTTGAGCCTGGGCCTGCTCGACGCCTTGGTGACCTTGGCCAGTTTTGTGGGCATTTTGTGGGTCTTGTCAGGCAGCTTTGGCTTTACCTGGCAGGGCGATGAATACGAGTTGCCAGGCTTCATGGTTTGGATAGCCCTGCTCTATGCGTTTTTTGGCAGCATCCTGGGGCATTTCATTGGCCGCCGGATGGCCCCCTTGAATTTCACGCAGCAACGCCTGGAGGCCAATTTTCGGCACCACCTGATGCGGGTGCGTGAGTACAGCGAAGCCATTGCCATGGACCGTGGGGCAGCATTTGAAAACCAGTCCTTGCAAAAAAACTTCAAAGCGGTGGTGGGCAACTTTATGCAATTGCTCAAGGTGCAAAAGCGATACACCTGGTTCAGCTCTGGTTACGGCCAAGCCGCGGTGGTGTTTCCGATCATCGTTGCCGCACCCCGTTTTTTTTCAGGCGCCATCCAACTGGGCCAGTTGATGCAAATTTCCTCAGCCTTTGGCCAGGTCCAAGAATCGCTGAGTTGGATCGTGAACAACTACAGCCGCCTGGCCAGTTGGTCGGCCACCACCCAACGCTTGAACGTGTTCTTTACCCAAATGGAGACCCTGCGGGCGATCTCGTTTGCCGTGGTTCAACCCCCCAGCCATGACAGCCCGGCGGCCACCGAACTCTTGACCTCGGCCCTGACCATCACCTTGCCTGACCGCACGGTTTTGCTCGACGATGTGGTGTTGCAAGTCAGCGCGGGTGACTCGGTGCTGATTCGCGGCCCCTCGGGCAGTGGCAAATCGACTTTGCTTCGGGTGCTGGCAGGCATTTGGCCTTATGTGCGTGGCTGGGACACGATGCACCAGCCCTTGGCCATCTCGGATGCCATCCGTTTGCCGCCTGACGCGGTGTTCATTCCGCAGCGCCCCTACTTCCCTGAGGGCAATTTGCGCAACGCCCTGAGCTATCCCAACCCGGTCGACACATTCACCGATGAGCAAATGCAACAAGCGCTGGTGCAAGCCCTGCTGCCCAACCTGTGCTCGCAACTCGACCAAGTGGGGCAATGGAGTCAGCAGCTCTCCGGGGGCGAGGCCCAGCGTTTGGCCATGGCGCGGGTGTTTTTGAAGCAGCCCAGCTGGGTGTTTGCGGACGAAGCAACCAGTGCATTGGACGAGGCGTCCGAAAAACTGATTTATGAGCGTTTGCTGCAAATGGTGATGCGTCAACGCGGTGCCTTGGTATCGGTCGCACACCGCCCAAGCGTGGCGGCTTACCATCAGCGATTGTGGCAATTGGTGAATGTGTCTGAAGGCAGCATCAAGAGCCATGTGCTGCAGGTCAGTCACTGACAGGCTCAAGAAACCCCACTTGCAACCGATTCAAGCTGGGCGGGAGAAACAAGTTGTGGTTTCAGACCGTCCCCGCTCATAGCTCCGGTTTAAGGGGCGCGCCCTGTTGCGCCGGGGACGGTCGCCTTTTACTTCAAGCGCATTTCCGCGGCACGGGCATGGGCTTGCAAGCCCTCGCCATGCGCCAGCACAGAGGCGATGCGCCCCAAGGCTTGGGCGCCCTGCTCGCTGACCTCGATCAGGCTGCTGCGCTTTTGAAAGTCATAGACACCCAACGGCGAGCTAAACCGCGCGGTGCCTGAAGTCGGCAGCACGTGGTTGGGGCCGGCGCAATAGTCGCCCAGACTCTCGCTGGTGAACGCGCCCAAAAAAATCGCGCCCGCATGCTTGAGCAGCGGCTCCCAACGGTGCGGGTCGTGGCTCGACACCTCCAGGTGCTCAGGCGCGATGCGGTTGCTGATCTCGCACGCCTCTTCCATGCTGCGGGTGTGGATCAACACACCACGGCCATTCAGGGACGCGGCGATGATGTCTTTGCGCGGCATCTCGGGCAGCAGTTTGTCAATCGACGCCTGCACCGCATCGATATAAGCGACATCGGGGCACAGCAAAATACTTTGCGCCAATTCGTCGTGCTCGGCCTGGCTGAACAAGTCCATGGCCACCCAGTCAGCGGGGGTGGAGCCATCGGCCAAGACCAAAATCTCTGAAGGACCGGCGATCATGTCGATGCCCACAGTGCCAAACACACGGCGCTTGGCAGCGGCCACGTAGGCGTTGCCGGGGCCGGTGATTTTGTCGACTGCAGGCACGGTGGCGGTGCCGTAGGCAAGCGCGGCCACGGCCTGTGCGCCACCGATGGTGAAGGCACGGGTGACACCCGCGACATACGCAGCGGCCAACACCAGAGGGTTCTTCTCACCTTGCGCTGCGCCTGCTGCGTTGCGGTCTTTGGCGGGGGTGGGTACGACCATGATGATCTCGCCGACACCGGCTACGTGCGCGGGGATGGCGTTCATCAAGACGCTGGAAGGGTAAGCGGCTTTGCCACCGGGCACATAAATGCCCACACGGTCAAGTGGTGTGACTTTTTGACCGAGCAAACTGCCGTCGGCATCGCGGTAAGTCCAACTTTCGCCCGAGGCTTTTTTCTGCGCCTCGTGGTAGCTGCGGACGCGGGCGGCAGCGGCTTGCAAAGCCTCGCGTTGGTCGGTGGGCAGGCCCTCGAAAGCCGCTTTGAGCTCCGCCTGGGTCAGCTCCAAATCGGTCATGTTGGCGGCCTTCAAGCCGTCAAAACGCTCGGTGTACGCCAGCACCGCGGCGTCGCCGCGCTGCTTGACATCGGTCAGGATATCAGCAACCCGCTGCTCGATGGCGGCGTCGGTGTCGGCCGACCAATGCAAGCGCTGTTGAAACTGTGTTTCAAAGTCGGCTTGGGCAGTGGACAGGTGAAGCGGACGGGCGGGCATGGGGTGGTGGCTGGTTAAAAAACAGAAGGTGTCAGCGTTGGCGAGTCGCCTGGTCAAAGGTGTCGATCAGGCGACGGATGTCAGCGGTCTTGAGTTTCATCGATGCTTGGTTGACCACCAGCCTTGAGCTGATGTCCATGATGCGCTCGACCTCGATCAGGTGGTTGGCCTTCAAGGTGCTGCCGGTCGACACCAAGTCCACGATCGCGTCGGCCATGCCGGTCAGCGGCGCGAGTTCCATGCTGCCATAGAGCTTCACCAAATCCACGTGAACGCCCTTGGTAGCAAAAAAGTCTCGTGCAATGGCCACGTACTTGGTGGCCACACGCAAACGCGCACCTTGTTTGACCGCAGCGGCGTAATCAAAACCTTGCGGCACCGCCACGCTCATGCGACAGCGGGCGATCTGCAGATCGAGGGGTTGGTACAGACCTGCACTGCCGTGCTCGATCAAGGTGTCCAATCCTGCCACGCCCATGTCCGCGCCGCCGTATTCCACATAGGTGGGCACATCTGACGCACGCACGAGCACGACACGCAAGCTGGCTTGGTTGGTCGGCAAAATCAGCTTGCGCGACTTCTCTGGGTCTTCCAGCACCTCGATGCCCGCGGCTCTCAACAGCGGCAAGGTTTCATCAAAGATGCGTCCTTTGGACAGCGCCAGGGTAATGCTCATCGGATTCTTTCGATGTCCGCGCCCAAGGCGCGCAGTTTGTCTTCCATGCGGTCGTAGCCGCGGTCGAGATGGTAAATCCTGTCGACCGTGGTCTCGCCCGTGGCGACCAAACCAGCGATCACCAGGCTGGCCGAGGCGCGCAAATCGGTGGCCATGACCGTCGCGCCCGAGAGCTTGGCAACACCCTCGACCATCGCCACCTTGCCGTCGATTTGGATGCGCGCGCCCAAGCGCAGCAGTTCGTTGACATGCATGAAGCGGTTTTCAAAAATCGTCTCGGTGACTTTGGCGCTGCCTTGCGACACCGCATTGAGCACCATGAACTGGGCCTGCATGTCGGTGGGAAAGCCTGGGTATTCGGTGGTGCGAAAACTCTGGGCCTTGAGCTGCGCAAAGGCTGGGCCCTCGGCCTTGACCCGCAGGCCACCCATCACGTGTTCGATCTGCACGCCTGCGTCACGCAGTTTGTCGATCACCGCTTCGAGGTGGTCGCTGCGTGCGTGCTGCAGCACCACGTCGCCGCCGGTGGCTGCCACCGCGCATAAAAACGTACCCGCCTCGATCCGATCGGCCACCACGCTGTGGCTCGCGCCATGCAGTTGCTCTACGCCTTGGATCTGGATGCGGCTGGTGCCATGGCCTTCGATCTTCGCGCCCATGGCGATCAGCAGCTCGGCCAAGTCGGGGATCTCTGGCTCTTGGGCGGCATTCTCGAGCACGGTCTCGCCCTCTGCCAAGGCCGCAGCCATGAGGAAATTTTCGGTACCTGTCACGGTCACCATGTCGGTGGCGATGCGCGCGCCTTTCAAACGGCTGCGACCGTCTTTCAAACGCGCCACCATATAGCCTTGTTCGAGGTCAATGACCGCGCCCATGGCTTGCAGGCCTTTGATGTGCTGGTCCACCGGCCGGGTACCAATGGCGCAACCGCCGGGCAAGGACACCTTGGCGTGGCCAAAGCGGGCCAACAAGGGGCCCAGCGCCAAGACCGAGGCGCGCATGGTTTTCACCAACTCATAAGGCGCTTCAGGGCTGTGCAAGCTGCCTGCGTTCAACACCATGTCACCGGCATCGTTGCGCTCGGCGCTCACGCCCATGTGGCGAATCAGTTTGACCATGGTGGACACGTCTTGCAGACGCGGCACATTGCCCAGTGTGAGGGTGTCGGCGGTTAGCAAGGCCGCGCAGAGTTCTGGCAGCGCCGCGTTTTTAGCGCCGGCGATGGCGACCTGCCCGTTCAAGGGGCGGCCACCGCGTATCAGCAATTTGTCCATGGGCTCACTGCAGGCCGGGGATCAGGCCTGCGCCTTCCATTCAGCGGGGGTGAAGGTTTTCATCGACAAGGCATGGACCTCGTCATTGGCCATGGCGTGGCCAAGGGTTGCGTAGACTTTTTGGTGGCGCTGGATCGGGCGCAGGCCGTCAAACGCGGTGCTGACAATCGTGGCGAACCAATGGCGGCCATCGCCCTCGACATGCAAGTGCTCGCAGGGCAGTCCTGCGGCAATCATGGTTTCAATTTGGTCTGCGGTCATGTCTCAACCTTGAATCTTGTAGCCAATGCGCAGCAAATGCAGCGCCAAGCCAGCCACCAACACAAATGCGCTACCCACCAGCGCCAAACTCAACCAAGGCGAGACATCACTCACGCCAAAAAAGCCGTAGCGGAAACCGTCAATCATGTAGAAGAACGGGTTGAAATGGCTCACCTGTTGCCAAAACGGTGGCAAGGAATGAATGGAATAAAACACGCCGCTCAAAAACGTCATGGGTGTGATGAGGAAATTTTGAAACGAGGACATCTGGTCAAACTTGTCTGCCCACAAACCGGCAATCAGCCCGAGGGTGCCGAGCATCGCCGCACCTAAAAAAGCAAACACCAGTATCCAAACCGGTGCCACCACGCTGAGCGGCGCAAGCCACATGGTGACCAGCAACACACCTAAACCGACCACCACACCACGCACCGTGGCCGCCAACACATAAGCGGCAAACCAGCTCCAGGGACCCAAGGGGGTGAGCATGATGAACACCAGGTTACCCATCATCTTGCTTTGCACCATGGAAGACGAGCTGTTGGCAAACGCGTTTTGCAACAAGCTCATCATCACCAAGCCAGGCACCAAGAAAGCGGTGTAGCTCACGTTGTCATACACCGTGACACGGCCCTCGAGCAAATGTCCAAAAATCAGCATGTACAACAAAGCGGTCAACACGGGCGCGGCGATGGTTTGCGCACTGACCTTCCAAAAGCGCAGCACTTCTTTGTAGAACAGGGCTTGCCAACCGATCATGTTGCGGCCCCCATGACATCCAAAAACACGTCTTCCAAATCGGCTTTGCGGATTTCCACGTCTTGCGCCACCAAACCGGCGCTGCGCACCGCGGCCAGGTAATGCTCGATCTGCGCCGCGTCGTTGGCGGGGAACTGCACGATGCGCCCGGTGATGCGCGCTTGCGCGGCCAACTCGGGAGGCAGTTGTTCGTCAAGCTTGAAGCGCAGCACGTTGCTGGATGCGTTTTTCAGCAAGGTGCTGGTGTCGTCAAGTGCCACCACCCGGCCTTGCTTCAACATGGCGATGCGCGAGCACAGGGCCTCGGCTTCTTCCAAATAATGGGTGGTCAAGAGCACAGTATGGCCCTCGCGGTTCAAGCGCGCAATGAACTGCCACAGGGTTTGGCGCAACTCCACATCCACGCCAGCGGTCGGCTCATCGAGCACGATGACAGGCGGTTTGTGCGCCAGGGCTTGCGCCACCAACACGCGACGCTTCATGCCGCCAGAGAGTTGGCGCATGTTGTGGTTGGCCTTGTCCGCGAGTCCCAGGCATTCGAGCAACTCGTCGAGCCACGCACCGTTGTTGTGGATGCCGAAATACCCGGCTTGGAAGCGCAGGGCCTCGCGCACCGTGAAAAAGGGATCGAACACCAATTCTTGAGGGACCACGCCCAGCAGCCGCCTGACTTGCAAAGCCTGGGACTGCACATCCAGGCCATGCACCTGGATGCGTCCGCTGCTGGCTTGCAACAAGCCAGCCAGGATGCTGATCAGGGTGGTTTTGCCGGCGCCGTTGGGACCGAGCAAGCCGAAAAACTCACCTTCCTGGATGTCAAAGCTGACACCGTCGAGCGCCTGAAGCGTGCCTTGGGCATTGGCAAAGCTTTTGGTGACGGACTGGAAGGAGATGGCGACCATGAGAAGCTGCCTATTCTAGAGGCTAGTGATTGCGCCCCCAGCCCGGGGTTTTAGGCGGCCAGGGGCTGCAACGGCAAGACCTCGCTGAGGCCGTAGACCTGGGCCAGGTTGAGTGCGCGCGCTGGCAAGCCCCGGACTTGAAAACCACCCCCTTGGGTTTGCGCTGCGCGCATGCCAACGAGCAACACCGCCAAGGCGGAGGAATCGAATTGTTGCAAAGCGCTGGCATCGACCACCAGTTCGCGGCCGCTGAGCGCGGCTTGCCCGAGTTGCATGGCAAAGGCTTGGGCTTGCGCATGGGTGAGCAAGCTGGGCAGGGCAAACCGGGCTTGGCTCATCTGCGGTTGTTGGCTTTGTTGCGTTCGGTCAAGGTGGTGATCAGACCGTCGATGCCCTTGCTGTTGATCTCTTGGGAGAACTGGCTGCGGTAGTTGTCGACCAACCAAACCCCCAGCAAATTAAAGTTGTAAATGCGCCAGCCGGAGGCGGTGTCAGGGGTTTTTTCGAGACGGTAATCGATATTGATTGGCTCATTGCCACCGCGCAACTCGGAGCGGATCACCACCTCGTTGTCGGCGGCCTGCACTCGATGGGGTTTGACCACGATGGTGAAGTTGTCCTTGATCTGCGACAACGCACCCGAGTAAGAGCGCATAAGCAAAATTTTGAATTCTTCAATCAAGCGTTTTTGCTGCTCGGGGGTGGCTTGCCGCCAGGCCGGGCCAACCGCAGAGGCGGTCATGCGTTTGAAATTGATGTGCTCGAGCAAACGGCTGTCGACCAGGGCGGCGATTTTTTGCAGGTCACCCGCCCTCAAAGCCGGGTCTTTTTGGACGGTGACCAACAAGTCGCTGGAGAGGCGCTGCATGAACGCGTCCGGGGCTTCTTGGGCCTGTGCAGACAAGCTCAAGAAAACGATGCCGAACACACCCATCCACCGTAACCAGCCGAACCAGGCAAGGGGCGAGGAAGTGATGGTGTAGTGCTTCATGCCGTCAGTTTAGTAGAAATAGCAAAGCTTTACTGGTCGTATCGCTGACCACCACCGTCCGGGTCGTCGGCACCATCGTTCTTCGGGTTGCCCCGCTGGGTGGCAGCTCGGCGGCGTTGTAAATAGGCATCGCGGATGAAGCTGTATTTGTCGAGCGCCAGTTGGTCCAGTTGACTGTCAAACCCCAAGTAACCGGCCCGCTTGTCCAGCAGGTTCAAGGCTGTCCCGCTGTAACGCACCGAGGCTGGCGTGACATCGCCCCACAAACCACCCTGGTTATCAACCACCCAACCGGCGGTATCACGCAGATTGGACGGGCCTAAAACCGGCAACACGATATAAGGACCGGCTGGTACACCCCAATACCCCAGGGTTTGGCCAAAGTCTGCTTTGTGGCGCTGCAGGCCGATGCGGGTTCCCCAGTCGATCAGTCCATACACCCCAAAGACGGTGTTGACGGTTGCCCGCAAGCCTGTTTCAGCGGTGTCCATGGGTTTGAGCTGCAAAGCCAGGTTGAAGGTCGACCAAATATCGTTCAAGTTGCCAAAAAAGTTGCGCACGCCGATTTGCGCCAATTCCGGCACAGCTTGTTTGTAGTTGATGGCCACTGGTTTGAGAAGCTTGCTGTCGAGTTCGTCATTGAACGCGCTGATGCTGCGGTTGGTGGCTTCAAACGGGTCTTGCGGATGGCCGACCATGCCCGTCGGGGTGGCCGCGCAGCCCAGGCTCAGGCTGGCCAACAGGATCACCACCCAGGCCAGACAAGACAAACGCAAGCCCTGCATGTTCAGTTGCCCTCCGGCTGCGCACCCGGCGAAGCGGCTTTGTCGTAGAGAAAGCGGCTGATCAGGTTTTCCAGCACCACAGCAGATTGGGTGGACTGCAGGGTGTCACCGGGCTTCAAATTCGCCTCGTCAGCGCCAGCTTCGATGCCGATGTATTGCTCGCCCAGCAAACCGCTGGTGAGGATTTTCAAGGAGCTGTCTTTGGGAAAAGAATAGCGGGTGTCCATGGCCAACACCACTTGCGCCTGGAAACGTTTGGCATCAAAGCCGATGTCTTGCACCCGCCCGACCACCACGCCAGCGCTTTTGACTGGGGCTTGTTTTTTCAAACCACCGATATTGTCGAAAAAGGCGTTCACCGGGTATGTTTTTTGCCAACTCAAGCTGAGCAAATTGGCCGATTGCAAGGCCAAAAACAACAAAGCCGCGGCCCCCAACATCACCAGCAGTCCCACCCAGACATCCGTATTTGAGCGTTGCATATTCATTCTTCCTATTTCACAGCTTGAACATCAAAGCAGTCAACACAAAATCCAAAGCCAACACGGTCAGCGAGGCCATGACCACGGTGCGGGTGGTCGCGCGGGCCACGCCGTCGGGGGTTGCTTGCGCCTCAAAACCTTGGCGCAGCGCGATGAAACTGACGGTGAAACCGAACACCACGGTTTTGATCACGCCATTGCCCACATCCGACCAAACATCCACGCCATCGCGCATTTGACCCCAAAACGAGCCTGCGTCTACCCCGATCATGACCACGCCGACCAACCAGCCGCCAAGGATGCCGACCGCGCTGAAGATCGCGCCCAGGATCGGCATGACCAAGACCGCGGCCCAAAAGCGTGGGGCCAAGATGCGCTTGACCGGGTCTATCGCCATCATCTCCATGGCTGAGAGTTGCTCGCCGGCTTTCATCAGACCGATCTCGGCGGTGAGCGAGGTGCCGGCTCGACCGGTGAACAGCAAGGCGGAGACGACCGGCCCCAATTCGCGCACCAAACTCAGTGTCACCAACAAACCCAAGGCAGAAGCCGAGCCAAAGCGTTGCAAGGTGTTGTAACCCTGCAAAGCCAACACAAAACCCACGAACAAACCCGAGACCGAAATGATGGCCAGGGAATAGTTGCCCAAAAAATGCATGTGGTCGCGCACCAAACCAAAACGGCGCAAACAATACGGGGCCAACAGCAGCAAACGCAGGAACAAAGCGGTGGCGTGGCCCAAATCGGCCAGGAAAACACGGGTGGCCCAACCCACGCGGGCGAAGAATTCGCTCATGGGGGCCCCAGGCGGCTCATGCCGAAGTCCTGTGCAGCAGGCTGGGCGGGGTAATGAAAACGCACTGGCCCTTCCGGCGCGGCACTGACAAACTGGTGCACCAAGGGGTCGGTGCTTTGGCGCACTTCCTCGGGCGTGCCTTGCGCAGCGATGCGGCCGTTCGCCAAGATCACCACCTTGTCGGCGATGCGAAAGGTCTCTTCCAGGTCGTGCGAGACCAGGATGCTGGTCAGGCCCAGGGCGTCATTGAGCAAGCGGATCAAACGCGCTGCGGTGCCCAAGGAAATCGGGTCCAAGCCAGCAAAAGGCTCGTCATACATCATCAACTCAGGGTCCAGCGCCATGGCCCGCGCCAGGGCAATGCGGCGTGCCATGCCGCCCGAGACTTCGCTGGGCATCAAGTCGCGCGCGCCACGCAAACCCACCGCCTCGAGCTTCATCAGCACGATGTCGCGCACCATCGGCTCGGACAGGTCGGTGTGCTCTCGCAGGGGAAAGGCGACATTGTCAAACACACTCATGTCGGTGAACAAAGCGCCGAACTGAAACAACATGCCCATGCGTCGACGCGCTTGGTACAGCCCGGGTTTGTCCAAGCCGCCGATGTCTTGGCCATCGAACAAGACAGCGCCTGACTGGGCGCGATGCTGACCACCGATCAGCCGCAGGACCGTGGTTTTGCCGCCACCTGAAGCACCCATCAAGGCGGTGACTTTGCCGCGCGGGATTTGCAACGTCACCCCTTCGAGAACAGGGCGCTCGCCATAGCCAAAATGGGTTTCGCGCAGTTCGATCAAAGGGGCTGCTGGGCTGCTCATCTGGGCAGTGTACTGTCACCCATCAAAAATTGATCGATCGTGCGTGCTGCCTGGCGACCTTCGCGGATCGCCCAGACCACCAGCGACTGGCCGCGGCGAATATCGCCTGCTGCAAACACCTTGGGAGCGCTGGTGGTGTAGCCACTGCCTTCTTCGGTGTGCGCCTTGGCGTTGCCGCGTGCGTCCTTGTCAACCCCAAAAGCTTCCAGCACGGTGGGCACAGGATTGACAAAACCCATGGCCAGCAACACCAGGTCGGCTTTGTATTCTTTTTCGGTGCCAGGCACCTCGACGAGCTTGCCGTCTTTCATCTCGACATGCACCGTGGTCAAGCCGGTGAGCTTGCCGTTTTGGCCAGTGAATGCTTTGGTGGAAATCGCGAACTCGCGCTTGAGCAGGCCTTTTTCGGTGCCCTCGTCATGGCTGGAGCTGGTGCGCATTTTCATGGGCCAGTAAGGCCAGACCATAGGCTTGTCCTCTTGCGCGGGCGGCATCGGCATCACCTCAAACTGGGTGACGCTGGCCGCGCCATGGCGGGTGCTGGTGCCCACGCAATCCGAGCCGGTGTCGCCGCCGCCGATCACAATCACATGCTTGCCGTCGGCGCGCAACTGGTCTTTGAGTTTGTCGCCCGCATTGATCTTGTTTTGCAGGGGCAAAAATTCCATGGCGAAATGCACGCCCTCGAGCTCACGCCCGGGCACCGCCAGGTCACGCGACTGCTCTGATCCGCCGGTCAACAGCACCGCGTCGAACTCTTTTTTCAGCTGATCTGCGCTGATGGTTTGCTTGGACCAATTGGTGACCTTGCTGTCCTTGGGCCAGTTGCCGACCATCACGCCGGTTTTGAACACCACGCCCTCGGCTTGCATTTGCTCAACGCGTCGGTCAATGTGGCTTTTCTCCATCTTGAAGTCAGGGATGCCATAACGCAACAAACCACCGACCCGGTCGTTCTTCTCAAACACCGTGACCGCATGGCCAACACGCGCCAACTGCTGCGCAGCCGCCATGCCGGCAGGTCCTGCACCGATCACCGCGACTTTTTTGCCGGTCTTGTGCGCAGCAGGTTGGGGCTTGACCCAGCCTTCGGCCCAACCGCGGTCGATGATCGCGTGTTCGATCGACTTGATGCCCACCGCGTCATCGTTCACGTTCAAGGTGCATGCCGCTTCGCAAGGCGCAGGGCAGATGCGCCCAGTGAACTCGGGGAAGTTGTTGGTGCTGTGCAAAACCGTCAAAGCGTTTTGCCACTGGTTGCCAAACACCAGATCGTTGAAGTCGGGAATGATGTTGTTGACCGGGCAGCCGCTGTTGCAAAACGGCGTGCCGCAGTCCATGCAGCGCGCGCTTTGGGTTTTGGCCTGCTCGGGCGTCAAGGTGACGACGAACTCTTTGTGGTGTTTTAAGCGCTCGGGCACGGGCTTGTAGCCCTCTTCGACCCGTTCGAATTCCATGAAGCCTGTGATTTTTCCCATGATCTGGTCCTTGTGTTCGCTTAAGACTTGGCGGTGGCTTTTTTCGCCTTGGCCGGTTTGTCGGTGGCTGCAGCTGCCAATTCACCCAAGGCGCGTTTGTATTCGTTGGGGAACACTTTGACGAACTTGGCGCGGGCTTGTTCCCAGTGGTCCAACAGGGCGCGGGCGCGTTTCGAGCCAGTCCAACGGTGGTGGTCTTCGAGTAACTTTTTGAGTTGCGCTTCGTCGGCCAGGCCACGGTGCCATAGGGCTTGTGGCAATTCAGCAATTTGACGCTTCTCGTCCAACACTTTGTCCATGCTGACCATGGCGGTGTTGCAACGCTTGTCAAACTGGCCGTCCTCGTCATACACATAAGCGATACCACCGCTCATGCCAGCCGCAAAATTGCGTCCGGTGTTGCCCAGCACCACCACGGTGCCGCCGGTCATGTACTCGCAACCGTGGTCGCCTGTGCCCTCCACCACAGCGGTCGCACCGGACAAACGCACCGCGAAGCGCTCACCGGCCACGCCGCTGAAAAACGCCTCGCCACTGGTCGCGCCATAGAGCACGGTGTTACCCACGATGGTGTTGGACACCGCCTCGCCTCGGAAGTCGATGCTCGGGCGCACGACCACGCGCCCCCCGGACAAACCTTTGCCGGTGTAGTCGTTGGCGTCGCCGATCAAATACAAGGTGATGCCCTTGGCCAAGAACGCGCCAAAGGACTGACCACCGGTGCCCTCGAGCTGGATGCGCAAGGTGTCGTCAGGCAAACCCTCGGGGCGCACCTGGGTGAGCGCGCCAGACAGCATCGCACCGACTGAGCGGTTGACGTTGCGAGCGACTTCCATGAACTGCACTTTTTCGCCTTTGTCGATGGCGGCACGGCTCTTCTCGATCAACACCTTGTCCAGGGCTTTTTCCAGGCCATGGTCTTGGGTGTCGGTGTGGAACAGTGGCGTGCCAGCAGGCACCTGCGGGCGAGCCAACAAACGGCCAAAGTCCAGCCCTTTGGCCTTCCAGTGTTCGACACCTTGTTTCATGTCGAGCAAATCAGAACGGCCAATCAGGTCATCGAATTTGGCGATGCCCAGTTGCGCCATGATGTGACGCACTTCCTCGGCGATAAAGAAGAAATAGTTGACCACATGCTCTGGCTTGCCAGAGAACTTTTGACGCAGCACCGGGTCTTGCGTGGCCACGCCCACCGGGCAGGTGTTGAGGTGGCATTTGCGCATCATGATGCAGCCCTCGACCACCAGCGGTGCGGTGGCAAAACCAAATTCATCGGCTCCCAACAAAGCGCCAATCGCGACATCGCGGCCGGTTTTCATTTGACCGTCGGTTTGCACCCGAATGCGGCCACGCAAACCGTTCATCACCAAGGTTTGCTGGGTTTCGGCCAAGCCAATTTCCCAAGGGCTGCCCGCGTGTTTGATCGAGGACCAGGGCGAGGCACCGGTGCCACCGTCGTGGCCGGCGATCACCACATGGTCGGCCTTGCACTTGGCCACGCCTGCAGCAATCGTGCCCACACCCACCTCGGACACCAGCTTGACGCTGATGTCGGCATGCGGCGCCACGTTTTTCAAATCGTGGATCAGTTGCGCCAAGTCTTCGATGGAATAAATATCGTGGTGCGGTGGCGGAGAAATCAGGCCAACACCAGGCACCGAGTAACGCAAAAAGCCGATGTACTCGGACACCTTGCTACCAGGCAGTTGACCGCCCTCACCGGGCTTGGCACCCTGGGCCATCTTGATCTGGATTTGGTCGGCGCTGGCCAGGTACTCGGCGGTTACCCCAAAGCGGCCGGAAGCGACTTGCTTGATTTTTGAGCGCAGCGAATCGCCGGCTTGCAAAGGCATGTCCACTTCGACTTGCTTGTCGCCAATCACGCTTTTCAAGGACTCGCCTTGTTTGATCGGGATGCCTTTGAGTTCGTTGCGGTAGCGTGCCGGGTCTTCGCCTCCCTCACCGGTGTTGCTCTTGCCGCCGATGCGGTTCATGGCAACCGCCAAGGTGGCATGGGCTTCGGTGCTGATCGAGCCCAAGGACATGGCGCCGGTGGCAAAGCGTTTGACGATTTCGCTGGCCGGCTCCACTTGGTCCAGGGGAATGGCTTTGCTCGGCTCGATCTTGAACTCGAACAGTCCGCGCAAGGTCATGTGGCGACGGCTTTGGTCGTTGATGATTTGGGCGTACTCTTTGTAAGTGCTGAAGTTGTTGGCACGGGTGCTGTGCTGCAACTTGGCGATCGCGTCCGGCGTCCACATGTGGTCTTCACCACGGACGCGCCAGGCGTATTCGCCGCCCGCGTCGAGCATGTTCGCCAGTAAGGGGTCATCGCTGAACGCGCTGGTGTGCATGCGGATGGCTTCCTCGGCCACTTCAAATATGCCAATGCCTTCGACACGGCTGGGCGTGCCGGTGAAGTACTTGGCAATCGTTTCGCTGTTCAAGCCAATCGCCTCGAACAACTGCGCGCCGCAGTAAGACATGTAGGTGGACACGCCCATCTTGGACATGATTTTCGAGAGGCCTTTGCCAATCGCTTTGACATAGTTGTAGATGGCTTTGTCGGCCGACAAATCGCCTGGCAACTCGGCATGCATGGTGGCCAAGGACTCCATTGCCAAGTAAGGGTGAACCGCTTCTGCGCCGTAACCGGCTAACACCGCAAAGTGATGCACCTCGCGGGCGCTGCCGGTTTCAACCACCAAGCCAGCGCTGGTGCGCAGACCTTCTTTGACCAGGTGTTGATGCACTGCCGACAAAGCCAGCAAAGCGGGAATGGCAACTTGGGTAGCGGTGATCGCACGGTCGCTGATGATCAGGATGTTGTGGCCGCTTTTGATATGGTCCACGGCTTGGGCACACAGCGACGCCAGCTTGGCCTCGACGCCTTCATGGCCCCAAGCCAAGGGATAGGTGATGTCCAAGGTCGCGCTCTTGAACTTGCCCTGGGTCATGCTTTCGATGTGGCGCAGTTTGGCCATGTCTTGGAAATCGAGCACCGGCTGGCTGACCTCGAGGCGCATCGGTGGGTTGACCTGGTTGATGTCGAGCAAATTGGGTTTGGGGCCGACAAACGACACCAAGGACATCACGATCGCTTCACGGATCGGGTCGATCGGCGGGTTGGTCACCTGCGCGAACAACTGCTTGAAGTAGTTGTACAGCGGCTTGTTTTTGTCGGAGAGTACGGCCAAGGGGCTGTCGTTGCCCATCGAGCCCAAGGCTTCTTCGCCATTGGCCGCCATCGGAGCCATCAAAAATTTGAAGTCTTCCTGGGTGTATCCAAAAGCTTGCTGGCGGTCGAGCAAAGACAGGCTGCTTTGCTCGGGCCTGCCCACAGGGTGCTCGGCCACATCGTCCAAGCGCACCCGCAGGTTTTCAATCCACTGTTTGTAGGGCTTGCTGTTGGCCAGACCGGATTTCAATTCTTCGTCATCGATCATGCGGCCTTGCTCAAGGTCGATCAAGAACATCTTGCCCGGCTGCAAACGCCATTTGCGCACGATCTTGCTCTCAGGCACCGGCAGCACACCCGACTCGGAACCCATGATCACCAGGTCGTCATCGGTGATGCAGTAGCGCGAGGGGCGCAAGCCGTTGCGGTCCAAGGTCGCGCCGATCTGGCGGCCATCGGTGAACACGATGGACGCGGGGCCGTCCCAGGGCTCGAGCATCGCCGCGTGGTATTCGTAGAACGCACGGCGGCGTGCGTCCATGGTGTTGTGGTTTTCCCACGGCTCGGGGATCATCATCATCACCGCTTGGCTCAAGGGGTAGCCTGCCATGGTCAGCAGCTCCAAGCAGTTGTCAAAGGTGGCGGTGTCGGACTGGTCGGCAAAGCTGATCGGGTAGAGCTTGTGCAAGTCTTCGCCCAACACAGCAGAAGTCATGACGCCTTCACGCGCCTTCATCCAGTTGTAATTGCCCTTGACCGTGTTGATCTCGCCGTTGTGGGCGACATACCGGTAAGGGTGGGCCAATGGCCACTCGGGGAAGGTGTTGGTGGAGAAACGCTGGTGCACCAAGCCCAGCGCAGACACACAGCGTGGATCTTGCAAGTCTTTGAAATAGGTACCGACCTGATCGGCCAACAACAGGCCCTTGTAAATCACGGTGCGGCTCGACATGCTGGGCACGTAATACTCTTTGCCGTGCTTGAGGTTAAGGTGCGAGATCGCAGCGCTGGCGGTTTTGCGAATGACATACAGCTTGCGCTCTAAAGCGTCTTGCACGATCACATCGTTGCCACGGCCAATGAACACCTGGCGGATGAGCGGCTCTTTGGCACGCACCGTGGGTGACATGGGCATGTCTTTGTTGACAGGCACATCGCGCCAGCCCAACAGTACCTGCCCCTCGGCCTTGATGGCACGCTCGAGCTCTTGCTCGCAGGCCAAACGAGAGGCATGCTCTTTGGGCAAAAACACCATCCCCACACCATACTCACCCGGTGGAGGCAACACCACGCCTTGTTGGGTCATGTCTTCGCGGTAAAGCAGGTCGGGCAACTGGATCAAGATACCGGCACCGTCGCCCATCAATTTGTCTGCACCGACCGCACCACGGTGGTTGAGGTTTTCCAAAATCTTCAGCGCCTGGCTGACGATTTCATGGGTTTTTTGTCCCTTGATATGCGCCACGAAACCGACGCCACAAGCATCGTGCTCTTGGTTGGACTGGTACAAACCCTCGGTAAATGCCTTTTGCATGACGCGCTTCCTGTGAAATCGGGGACAGACTCGCTAAGCATAGTCCACTCCAAGCGGTTTTTCAAAGAAATTAATTGGGGTCAGATTCCAATTATTTCTTGAGTTAATTTGTCGGCTATTTAATAAGGGACAGATGTATCAAGCTTTGACAAGTTTTGCCACTGGTCTGCCTGCCGCGGTTTTGCGCACCCGCCTGGGTGTGAGTTGCTGCAAGCCTGCGACAAAGGACTCTTCACCCAAGGCCCAACCGCTCATAGTCGCGTCGGTCAGCGCCTGCTGTTGCTTGGGTTGGATACCTGCTTGGACCAAAGCCGCGTAAGCCGCCTCGCGGGCAAACGGGGTGTTGCCCAAAGCCCAGTACAAGGCGTGGGGTGTGAGCCAAGGGTCTTGACGGATACCGGTGTAATGCCCATGGCTAGACCAAGCAAAGTCAGCCGCTTGTTCCACCAAGCCCGCACGCACCGGGTTCAAGTCGATGTAGGCCATGCAGGCCAGAAAATAGCGTTCGGTTTGGATCAGGGTGGAGCGGTATCGCCCTTCCCACAGGGTGCCTGTGCGGCCATGGCGTTTGTTGAAAGACAGCACATACGAGCGGCCCACCGCCTGCATCATGAGTGGCAAGGCTTTGTCGGCTTGGGGGGTGACCAAAAGGTGCAGGTGGTTGCCCATGAGCACATAGGCGTGCACCTCCACCGACTGCGCTTGCGAATGGGTTTGCAACAGATCGAGCATGCGCTGCTGGTCGCTGGCATCCTCAAAAATGCTTTGCCGGTTGTTGCCACGCAAGATGATGTGGTGCGGGTATCCGGGAAGTGTGAGGCGAGGCAATCGGGCCATGGGCGCATGTTATCGCTCAAGCGCTCTGAGCGCGTGCCTTAACATTCGTGCAACATGTCCGCGCCCGCTTCACTGCCAACCTCACCCCAGCTCTGGGTGATGTGCTTGTGCGCCGAATGGTGTGGCACCTGCCGTGAGTACCAACCCCTGTTTGACCAACTCGCCAAAGACATGCCGCAAGCGCGGTTTGTGTGGGTCGACGTGGAAGAACAAGACGGATTGCTGCAAGACCTGGACATTGAAAACTTCCCCACGCTGTTGCTGGTCAACGCACAAAGACAAGCGTGTTTTGCAGGCACCGTGTTGCCCCACCTGGAAACTTTGCAACGCATGTGCCAAGTGGCCTTGGCGGGTGACTTGCCGCTGTTGACCGACCCCGAATGGCTGGCGGTGGTGCCAGGCTTGTTGACCCTAGGGCAAGACTGAACGGGCCCATAAAGCCGCCCTCACCAAAGGCCGCAGGCGCCGCACCCAGGGCAGCCAGGGGCCAAACTGCCCACGCAGTTCATGGATGTAATCGTCGTAGGTGCGCTGCTGGTACTGCAACAGAGCTTGGCTGGCTGAGGTGTCTAACCAATCGACGCTGTAGTCGGTTGGGTTGAACCAACGGGCGGGTAACGGCGCTTGCCCCAACATCGACATGACTTGGTCCAGCATTTGCCCGTAGGTGAGTTGGCAACGCGCCCCGCCACCAATCAACCAGACCTTGCCCCAGATGGCGGGTTGGTCCACCGCGTTGGCCAAGGCGACGCCCACATCCAAGGTATGGACAAATTCGAGCCGGTTCGAGGGCGGGATCAAAAACATGGCTTTGTCAAAAATCACTTTGACCGGAATGGCCGCACCCAAGCGAAACACCGACCATGTCAAGCCGCTGGAACGAAGCAGTTGCTCAGCGATGACTTTTTGGCTGGCATAGCCCTCCACTGGCTGCAGCGGGCAGGTGAGCGTGCGAGGCGGCGGCAGGTGTTGGGTCTGCCCGTACACATGCAGGGTGGAGGTGAAGAGGATGCGCGCGGGCTTGGGCATGGTGGTGACCGCCAAAATCAGTTGGCGCATGCCGCCGACATTGACCTCGTAGGCGAGCGCAGGATCGACCTCGCTGTGCGCCCCGGTATGCGACAGCTCAGGGATCAAGGCGGCCAAATGAATGACCAGGTCTTGGTCTTTGACGGCTTTTTGTAGATCAACAAAACGCCGCACATCGCCCCACACGAGTTCACAGGCCGGGGCATGCAGACGCGCTAAGCGGCGATGGATGCGCAAGGGCAGATCGAAACAACGCACACGGTGTCCACGCCCTGCCAAAGCCTGCAAGGTGCTGATGCCAATGTTGCCAAAGGCCCCGGTGACCAAAATGTTCATGCGCAGCCCAAACCGTGTGAGCAGCGCAGGTTAACTCAACAATGAATTATTTTGCAAACAAAAATATTCATTTATGGGCGCTGAAACGCTCATTCAGGCTGGTTAAGCCAAACGCCTCGAGCAAGGCCTGCAGCCGTTGGGCAGCACTTTGCTTGCGCTGCCCGGTGTATTGCGCCAGGATCAGTTCGTTTTTCAGGCTGTGCTCCCAGCCCACCAGCTCGGTGACCGTCACCTGGTAGCCCTGGGCTTCGAGCAACAAGCAACGCAAGACATTGGTGAGTTGGCTGCCGATTTCGCGGGTGTGCAGGGGGTGACGCCACAACTCGGCCAAGGGTGTGCGCGACAAATTCAGCGCCTTGTGGCTGCGCAGATGGCTGGCCACCTCGGCTTGGCAACACGGGACCAGCGCCATGGCCTTGGCTTGTTTGGCCAAACCAAAAGCGATCGCATCATCGGTGGCGGTGTCGCAAGCATGCAAGGCGGTGACCATGTCCACCTGCGTGGGCAGGGCTTGGTTTTGGCTGGCTTGGCTGACACTGGCATTGACAAAATGCATGCCTTGGGCGAAACCCAGCTGATTCGCCAGTTGTTGTGAAGCAGTCACCAACTCGGCGCGGGTTTCGATGCCAATCACCTGTCCGACAGCGCGCCCGTGCTGCAGCGCTTGGGGCTTGAAAAACAGGTCTTGGATGATGAAACCCAAATATGACTTGCCCGCGCCATGGTCGGCCAACACCAGCGGTCGGGTGTCGCCCTGCGCTTGCCTGTCAGCCAACATCGCCAAGAGTGGCTTTTCAATGAACTGGAACAGGTGGTAGACCTGCTTGAGTTTGCGCCTTGAATCCTGGTTGAGCTTGCCATCGCGCGTCAAGATGTGCAGGGCTTTCAACAGCTCAAGGGACTGCCCGGGGCGCACCTCGGGCGGCCAGGTGTCTTGGTCAGGTGCTGTTTGACCTCGGTTTTTCATGGCTTGGGTTGGGGCAACTGCAACGCTGCCCAGCCGGTGTGCCCCAGGTCCTGCAAGGTGGCGATGTTGGTGTCGTAAATCGCCGCTGCACTCGGGAATGCCGCCACCGCTTTGTCAATGCTGTCCTCACGCAAAAGGTGCAAGGTGGGATGTGGCGCGCGGTTGGTGAAGTTGCTGATGTCTTGCGGGTCCACACCGGCAAAGTGGTAGCGCGGGTGAAAGTCGGCGATTTGCAAAACGCCCTCCAAACCGAGCGACTGCAACACCGCGTCGCAGTCAAACAAGAATGCATTGAAATCCAAAAAATCCGGCAGCAATTGCGGGGCAATCAGCAAAGTGGTGTCCAACTCAGCAGGGTCGGCATCTGCCAGGTGTTGCAATTCGGTTTGCAACACTTGCAACACCGCCTCGGGGTCAGCTGCTTGGCAGACGACATAACGCACCTGCCCTTTGGCCACGACACCTTTGGCAAAGGGGCACAGGTTCAGTCCAATCACCGCTTGGTGAAGCCATTGCTGGGTATCGGCCACGGCGGCTTGGTCGGTCTGCGGGCTTGGGGACATGGCGTGGGTTGTCAGTGGGAAGGGGCGGGCAAGGGAGATGCCAAGCGTGCATGCTCGCGGCTGGCAAAACGGTCGGTCATGCCTGCAATGTAATCGGCGACTGCGCGTGGCACATCGGCACGGTGGGCATGGCCTTCGGGCAGTGCTTGCGGCTTGTCCAAGTAGGCCTGGAACAACTCGCGCACCACCTGCTTGGCCCACTCGGTGGTTTGCAAGACCTGCGGATGTCGGTACAACTGGTGCAACAAAAAGCTTTTGAGTTGGGTTGACTGGGCTTTCATCTCGGCGCTGAACTGCACCAAGGGCGGCAGTTGCCGCACTGCCTGCACCGACCCCGGGGCGTGCTGTTGCAATGCAGATTGGGTGGCGTGCAACACGTCATACACCTGGTCACTCAGCATGCGGCGGATGCTCTCGTACAACAAGCGCCGCCCCGACAAGTCTGGAAATGCTGCCTGCACTTGAAGGCGGTAGTTGTCAAACAATGGCACTTCGCTGAGCTGGCCGATGCTGATCAGGCCTGAGCGCACACCGTCATCGATGTCATGTGCGTTGTAGGCCATTTCATCGGCGATGTTGCACAACTGCGCCTCCAAGCTGGGTTGGCTTTTGTGCAAAAACCGAGCAGCCACGCCGCCTGGTTCGAGCGCCTCGAGCATCTGCGCATTGCTTTGAGAGCAGTGCTTCAAAATGCCTTCACGGGTTTCAAAACACAGGTTCAAGCCGTCGAACTGGGGGTAGCGTTCCTCCAAACCATCGACCACCCGCAGGCTTTGCAAGTTATGCTCAAAGCCGCCGTAAGGCGCCATGCATTCGTTCAAGGCATCTTGTCCAGCATGGCCAAACGGAGTGTGGCCCAGGTCATGCGCCAAGGCGATCGCCTCGACCAAGTCCTCGTGCAAGCCGAGTACCCGCGCCAAGGACCGGCCGAGTTGGGCAACTTCCAAAGAGTGGGTCAAACGGGTGCGAAACAAATCGCCTTCATGGTTCAAAAACACCTGTGTTTTGTATACCAAGCGGCGAAACGCGGTGGAGTGGACGATGCGGTCACGGTCGCGCTGGAAAGCGTTGCGGGTAGGGGCAGCGGGTTCGGGGTGGCGGCGGCCTCGGGAATGCACGGGGTTGCAAGCAAAAACCGCCAAACCCGTTGCTGAAACCGGTACCGGCAAGCCCAACAAGTTGCCGGTCATGCCTGGCAACAGGCCTGCAAAACCTCGCTCACCAAGGCATCAGGCGCACCGCGCAGTGTGGCGGTGCCGGGCCTGTCAATCAGCACAAAACGGATATCGCCGCCCTCGGCTTTTTTGTCCACCCGCATATGGTGCAAGTAAGCCTCGACGCCCAGGGCAGGACCCACCGTGGGCAGCCCCGCATGGGCGATCACAGCCGTGAGCCTTTCGGCAAAAGCGGCATCGACCAAACCCAAACGCGCCGACAAGCCTGCGGCCATGACCATGCCGCACCCAACCGCCTCCCCATGCAGCCAGACTCCAAAGCCCAAGCCGGCTTCGATCGCATGACCAAAGGTATGGCCGAAATTCAATATCGCCCGTAAGCCAGCTTCGCGCTCGTCTTGGCTGACCACATGCGCTTTGATTTCACAGCTGCGTTGCACCGCATAAGCCAGTGCTTGCGGGTCGCGCGCCAGCAAGTCGCCCATGTGCTGCTCGATCCAGTCAAGGAAAACCATGTCAGCGATCGGCCCGTACTTGATCACCTCGGCCAAGCCCGCGCTCAATTCGCGCGCTGGCAAGCTCTGCAGGGTGTTGAGGTCACACACCACCCGCTCGGGTTGGTAGAACGCGCCCACCATGTTTTTGCCCAGCGGGTGGTTGATCGCGGTTTTGCCTCCCACCGACGAGTCGACTTGCGCGAGCAAGGTGGTGGGCACCTGTACAAAGGGCACACCGCGCATATAGCAAGCCGCTGCAAAGCCGGTGATGTCGCCGATCACGCCGCCCCCCAAAGCAAACAACACCGTCTTACGGTCGCAGGCATGGCTGAGCAAGGCATCGAAAATCCGCTGCAGGCTTTCCCAGGTTTTGTAGGCCTCGCCATCGGGCAAAGTGCACACATACACCTGGGCGTAATGCGGTTGCAAGGACGCTTGCAAACCCGCCAGGTAAAGCGGGGCGACCGTCTCGTTGGTGACGATCAACGCGGCCGCAGCCCGGGGCAGGCCTTGCCAAGCTGTCGGGGCTTCCAACAAACCGGGTGCGATTTGGATGGCATAGCTGCGCTCACCCAAGTCGATGCTGACCTGGCCTGCGCTGGGACCGGGGCGGGGACTGCTCATGTGACCGGTGTTTCCATGGGCAGCAAGCCCGCGAGTTCGAGTTGGCTCATGATCATGTTGACCATGGTTGGGATACGGGGGCGGTTGGTTTCGATCACGAAATGGGCAGCGGCTTGGTAACTGGGGTCGCGCTGCTCGAACAGCTCGAGCAGTTTGGCTTTTGGGTCACCCACCTGCAGCAAGGGGCGTTGGGTGTCGTGCCGCAGTCGGCGGTAAAGCTCATCGGGGGTGACCCGCAGGTAAATCACATGGGTGCGCTCGCGCAACAGGCTGCGGTTGGCTTCGCGCAAGACCGCTCCGCCGCCGGTTGCCAGCACGCCGCAAGCGGTGCGGGTCATGTCGTCGAGCACCTGGGACTCCATGTCGCGAAAAGCGGGTTCGCCCTCACGCTCAAAAAATTCGCGGATCCTGCCAGCGATGCGCAACTCGATCACCTGGTCGGCATCGACAAAGCCCACGCCCAATTTGCGCGCAAGTTGCCGTCCAACCGTTGATTTGCCGCTGCCCGGCATGCCCACCAATGCCAACACGATAGATGCTTTCTCAAGGTGCAGGGGCACCTTGCTCGAGCATTTTAGGGCTTAGGAATATCAGCAGCTCTTGCTTTTGCTGACGATGGCTGCGGTTGCCAAACAACCAAGACCAACCCGGCAGGTCACGCAAGCCGGGAACGCCTGCCCGGCTGTCGTTGTGGCTGGTCTCGTAAATGCCGCCAATCATCACCGTGCCTCCGTCTTCAACCCGAACCTGGGTACTGACATGCTTGGTGTCAATCGCAAACCCCGCGGGCGTGCTTTGACCGACACTGTCTTTGTGCACCTCTAGCCTCATGGTGATGCTGCCCTCGGGTGTGATCTGTGGCGTGACCTCCAAACGCAAATTGGCTTTGCGAAATGCGATCGATGTGACCCCGTTGGCGCCAGCCAAGGTGTAGGGCAATTCCGTGCCTTGCTCGATCACCGCTTTGGCTTGGTCGGCGGTGACCAAGCGCGGACTGGCCACCACCCGCCCCAAACCCTGCGCCTCCAGGGCAGACAACTCCACACCCAAGCGTCGGCTGTGACTGGCATTGAACAAACTCAGCGCCACCTGCGGCGCTTGAGCAGCCTGCAAAGGGCTGGCAGGCAGGTTGATGTTGGGCGTGCCGCTGTTGACCGCCAAGCGCACACCCAAGGACGAGGCAAAGTTGTCGGATGCCTCAACGATCCGCGCCTCGATCAACACCTGTCTCTGCGCCACATCAACGCGTTCGATCAGTTGCGCGACTTGTTGCAGGCGCTCGGCAATGTCAGTGACAAACAACTGGTTGGTGCGTGCATCTGTCATGGCGCTGCCGCGCGCACTCAGCAAGCGGGGCGCGGCAGCGCCTGTTGGCGATGAACCGCCAGCCATCAACGCCCCCAACACGTCAACCGCCCGGGCATGGTTGAGTGCAAAGGCCTGGGTCTGTAGGGGTTCTAACACCTGCATGGCGCTGCGGCTCTCCAACAACTGCTTTTCTCTGGCAGCCAGCTCTGCCAACGGTGCCACCCACAGCACCGTCCCTTGGCGCTGTTGCCCCAAACCCTTGGTTTGCAAAATGGTGTGCAAAGCCTGGTCCCAAGGCACGTCTTTCAGCCGCAAGCTCAGGTTGCCGTTGACGCTATCGGAGACCACCAGGTTCAAGCCACTGAAATCAGCAATCAGTTGCAGCGCCGTGCGCAGTTCGATCTGTTGAAACTGCATGCTGATCGGTGCGCCGCTGAACCCGGTTGCCGGGGTTTGGGCCACGGCCATGCTGACCATGCAGCCCAGCAGCTTGCCCATCAGCCAGACCCATGTCTGCCGCTTCATGGCTTGCCCTGCCCGGGAAACCTAACCCGCCGTGATTGCCATTGCCCCGGTGCTTGGGGGTGCCATTCCTGCAGCACCAAGTGGTCTGGCGCAATCTCCACCACCCGACCCCAGTTTTGACCCCACGCCTGGCCCACCACCAGCGCCTGAATCTGTCCCTGGATCCGCACCAATGCGCGTTGCTTGCCTTGCTGCGACAGCATGCCCACCCAGGTATGTTCTTCCAACGCACGGGCCTGCCCAGGCGCTTGCCCAGCCAGCCATGCGGCGGCCTGGGGCGGCAAGGCCAGGCGCAAACCATGGACCGCGAACGGGTTGTGCCAAACCTGAGAGCCAGACTGGAGAGACAGATGCGAAGGCGGCGCTGCAACAACAGGGTTGGGCTGGGTGACCGGTCGAAGACCTTCCCCGCTTGCCAAAGCAGCCGCTGGGGCCCAGGTGATATCGAGTTGCAGCCAGGGGTGCGCTGGCTTTGCTGGACCGGGCGCCGGGTCTGGCAACCGTGCCAATTCGAAAGCTTGCACCCGGTGGCGCGGCAGCCGCTCGGGCAGTTGATGCCACGCCGCCAACAGCTCAGGCAAGTTGCCACGCCATTGCGATTGATGGTCGTTGACCAGCTGGGCCTGTAGGCCATGCTGTTGGGCCAGTTGCACGGCCGCGCTGACATCGCTGACCGCGGATGCAGGCCAGGTTTGCCAGGCCGGCCAAGCCAAGCCAGAGGGGTGCGGTAAAGCCTCCAATGCCTTTGCTTGCGCCCGCTGCTGTTGCAACTGCGCGCGCAGTGCTGCCAGGTGCGCGTTCATGGCTTGCTCGGATGGCGGGTGCTGCCACCAGGCACGCCACAAGTCGGCCGACAGGTAGAAACTGCCCAAGACGGTCAGCCAGATGCAGGCCGCGCTCAACAACAACACCTGTGCCAAGCAAGGCCAGGCATGCAACACATGCCAGTGGCTGCGCCACTGCGGCCAAGGCGACCGACCCGGCCAGCCGCTCATGATGACCTCCCAAGGCTGCGCCACTGCAAGGCAAACCGCTGCTGGCGACATGCCAAGCCGTCTTGGTCTCGCCAGGTCAAGGTCTGCATCTCCTCGCGCTGGGCTTGCAAGGCATCTTGCCAAGCTTGCACATGCTCAGGACTGATGGCCCAGCCAGACAACTGCACCTGCTGATCGCGCCAGCCCAAGCGCTCGAGTTGGATACCGTGGGGCGACAAGGAGAACACCTGCTGCATCACCTGCCAGGCTTGCGCCTGCTGGGATTGCCACTGGGCCCAGTGACGCTGCACCTGCACGACCTGCTGCTGACGTGCCTGCCAGACAGACTGCTTGGCCAAGGCCGCTTCCAACTCGGCTTGGGCTTGCAGCCCCGCCTGCACTTGCAAGCGCACAGGTTGATGCCACGCGCTCAGGAGTTGGTGCATGACAAGCACTGTGCCGGTCGACAGCAGACAGACCAACCACACACCCCAACGCCAGCGACGCATGGTCTTGGCTCGCATTTGCTCGCGCCATGGCAACAAGTTGAATTGGCTCATGGGGTGACCACCCCCAGGGCCAGGCCACCCAACACCGCTTGCTGCTCAGGGGTCAAGGGTAGGCTGCTGAGCGGCTGGGCCAGACCTTGGCTGGCCGCGGCTTGGCTGTGCCAGTCCTGCCAACGCTTGGCCGCTTGCCAAGGTGGCTCAATGCGAACCAAGGCCAAACCCGCTGCGCGGCAACTGTGCTCTGCCGAGGTCACCCAAGCACGAGGCGCGGCCAACACCTCCCAGGTCTGCAAAGCCTGCGCCTGCAATGCGGCCAACAACCAGGCAGGTCCAGCAACGGCTGAGGTAGGCGGGCTGCCAAGCTCCATGCTGAGGTGGTAATCCCACACCGCTTGGGCCAGTGGCCAAGGCAGCAGGGTTTGCAGCTGGCTTTGAATCTGTGCATGGGTTTGCTTGGCAGTCATGCCCGGCTCGAGTTGCAGGCTGAAGCGGTGCAGCAGTGCATCAGGCACAACCATGGCCGTGGCTTGCGCTTGAAAACCACTGCGCTGACGCGCCAGACGCAATGCAGCCGGGTCGGGGCACGCCTGCGGCACACCGGCGCCGGTGGTTAAGTTCGGTTGCCAATGCCACTGCGGCGTGGGGCTGGCACCCGGCCCCTGGGTTTGCGCCAAGGCCAAGCCTTCAGCGGTGTGCAACAAGCCCAAACCTCGTCGCGGTGATTTGGTGCGGTGAAACCAATGCATGCGTTGACCCTTTCTTGATTTGCCCTGGGCAAGGTTGTAATTGGGCTGACCGCACAAGGGCGTAAGCTGCACTGACAAATTTTTTACAATCCAGATCACCTTGCCCACCAGGCCATTGCGTCCATCCCCCCTTCATGCCACCCAGCCCCAAACCTGCCGAGCCGCCAAAAGCAGCCCCGTACCCAACACCTGCCAACAATTTGTGGCGCGTCTTAGCCAGCTTCTTGATGTGGTCCTGCGGTCTGGTTGCGGCTGGCATGGCCACGTTGGTGCTGCTGATCGGGGTCGCCCTGGCGATGGCCTATCCGCAATTGCCTGACATTTCTGAATTGGCGGATTACCGCCCAAAAATACCGATGCGGGTGTTGTCCTTGGAAGGGCAAGTCATTGGCGAGTTTGGCGAAGAACGGCGCAAGCTCATTCCCTTCAAAGACATCCCAGAGGTGGTGAAGAACGCCGTGCTGTCCATCGAAGACGCCCGCTTCTACCAACACGGTGGCGTCGACTACATCGGTTTGGCGCGCGCCAGCCTGGCCAATGTGGGCCGCGCCAAGAGCCAGGGGGCCTCCACCATCACCATGCAAGTGGCCCGCAATGTGTATTTGACTTCTGAGAAAACCTTCACCCGCAAAATCTACGAGCTGCTGCTGACCTTCAAGCTCGAGCATTTACTCACCAAGGACCAGATTTTTGAAATTTACTTGAACCAAATTTTCCTCGGGCATCGGGCCTATGGATTCGCCGCAGCCGCCGAAACCTATTTCGGCAAACCCATTCAGTCACTCAGCATCGCTGAAGCCGCAATGCTGGCTGGCTTGCCAAAAGCACCCTCGGCTTTCAACCCGATCAACAATCCAAAACGGGCCCGCTCCCGCCAGCTCTACATCATCGAGCGCATGCAAGACAACGGTTTCATCACGGCCGAGCAGGCCGTCGCCGCCAAAGCCGAAGAGCTCAAGATCCGCAGCATCAACACCACCCCATCTACCCATGCCGAGTTTGTCGCCGAGATGGCCCGCCAACTCATGTTTGCCCAATACGGTCCAGACATCTACACCCGTGGTCTGAATGTCCACACAACCATCAAAGCCGCTGACCAAGAAGTCGCTTACCAGGCACTGCGCCGTGGCATCTTGGATTACGAATTGCGCCAGGTCTACCGAGGCCCTGAAAAGTTCATCACCCTGCCCCCGGATATGCGTGAGTTGGAGGACGCGATTGACGAGGCTTTGATTGAAGCAGGTGACAAAGGCGATTTGTTGGCTGCAGTGGTGCTGGAAGCCAACTCGAAAAAAGTGCGTGTGCTCAGACACAACAGTGAAGTCATCGAGATCACGGGTGAAGGCTTGAAACCGGTGCAGTCTGGTTTGGCTGACAAAGCGCCTCCCCACATCAAACTGCGCGCAGGCGCGGTGGTGCGGGTGACGAAAACCCCCAAGGGCGATTGGAGCCTGACGCAACTGCCCGAGGTCGAAGGCGCGTTTGTATCGATGGACCCAAGCGACGGTGCCATTCGGTCTCTGGTCGGCGGCTTTGATTTCGACAAAAACAAATTCAACCATGTGACCCAGGCCTGGCGTCAACCCGGCTCCAGCTTCAAACCATTCATTTATTCGGCGGCGCTGGAACAGGGCTTCACCCCAGCCACCCTGGTCAATGATGCGCCGCTGTTTTTTGATGCCAGCGCCACCGGCAGCCAAGCCTGGGAGCCAAAGAATTACGATGGCAAATTCGAGGGCATCATGGGCTTGCGCACCGCCTTGGCCAAGTCCAAAAACATGGTTTCAATCCGTGTCTTGCAAGCCGTTGGTCCCCAAAATGCGCAGGACTGGATCAGCCGCTTTGGTTTTGATCCTGGCAAACATCCTCCCTACCTGACCATGGCTTTAGGCGCAGGAACGGTCACACCGATGCAAGTCGCGCTCGGCTATTCGGTGTTCGCCAATGGCGGCTACCTGGTCAAGCCCTACCTGATCACCAAGGTCACGGATCCCCTGGGCAAAGTGCTGTCGAACTACACCCCGATCGAATTAGACGAACGCTCACGCGCGATCGAGCCGCGCAACGCTTTCCTGATGAGCTATTTGCTGCAAGAGGTGACCCGTTCGGGCACGGCGGCCCGTGCCCAGCAAGTGCTCAAGCGCAGCGATATTTATGGCAAGACCGGGACCACCAATGACTCGATGGATGCCTGGTTCGCTGGCTACCACCCTGGCCTGACCGCGGTCACCTGGATTGGTTACGACACCCCGCGCAAACTCGGCGACAGAGAAACCGGCGGCGGCCTGAGCCTGCCCGTGTGGATTGCCTATATGCAGCACGCCCTGAAAAACATGCCGCTCACACCCATCCCGGTGCCAGGGGGGGTGGTCTACGAAGGCAATGACTGGTTCTACCAAGAGTTCACTCAAACCACTGGCGTGACCAGTTTGGGGCTTGAGGACAAGCCGCTGGAAGGCGAAGCAGATGGCGAGAAGAAAAAAATCCTCGACATGTTCAAGGAATAAACGCCTGGCTTGAACAGCCAAGCACGACCAGACAAACGCCAGCAGGTTCAGCCGGTGGTGAAGGTCAGGGGCAAGCCGGCTTGGCGGCTGGCGTCTTGGTTGAGCTGGGACCAAAACTCACCTTGGCCTTTGGTGTCTTGCCAATGCTGGCCATCAAACCGGTAGTGGTATCCGCCACTTTGGGCCGCCAGCCAGACCTCTTGCAAAGGCTTTTGCAAATTCACAATGATTTGGCTGCGGTTGGCAAAGGTCAGGGTGACCATGCCTCCCGACCTTTGGTTATCGATGTCGTTGTCAGCATTCTGGTTCAAGCGGTCGCAGGCGGTCTCGAGTTGCACAAGCAATGCCTCAGCGTGATTCAAATAGTCAAGGTCGGTCATGGGGAGGGGTCGTTACAATTTCACGATGAAAAAACCGATTCTAAGCAGGCTGCTTGTTCTTGCATGGGGCATGTCCTTGTTGCTCTCAGCCTGTGGTCAAAGAGGGGAGCTTTTTATCCCCACCGACCCCGAAGCCAAAGACCGCGCCCAGTTCCCCAAAGTCTTGCTGCCCCCCGCACCATGAGCAAGCCCCTACCCGGCGCCCCTTTTCTGGCCTACCGTGATGCCCAATTGCACCTGGAACAGGTGCGCTTGCAAGACCTGGCAAGGCAACACGGCACACCCTTGTTTGTGTATTCCAAAGCCGCCATGCTGGCCGCGTTGGCCGCTTACCAGCGCGCGTTCGAGGGTCGCCAAACGCGGATCCACTATGCGATGAAAGCCAATTCAGCGCTGGGCGTGTTGCAGGTGTTTGCCCAAGCCGGTTGCGGCTTTGACATCGTCTCCCTGGGTGAACTGCAACGGGTGTTGGCCGCCGGCGGGCAAGCGTCCAAGGTGATTTTTTCGGGTGTGGGCAAAAGCCGCACCGAAATGCAACAGGCCTTGCAAGCAGGCATCGCTTGTTTCAATGTCGAGAGCGAACCCGAGTTGGATGTGCTCAGCAGCGTGGCGGTGTCTTGCGGTTTGGTCGCTCCGGTCAGCATCCGGGTCAATCCCAATGTCGACCCGAAAACCCATCCTTATATTTCCACTGGCCTTAAGGGCAACAAATTTGGCATCGCCCATGACCAAACCTTGCAGGCTTACCAACATGCCACCTCGCTGCCTGGCTTGAAGGTCGTGGGCATCGATTGCCACATCGGCTCCCAAATCACCACCAGCGAGCCCTACATGGATGCCTTGGACCGGGTACTCGATTTGGTCGAACAAATCGAAGCAGCGGGCATCCCGATCCATCACATCGACTTTGGTGGCGGCTTAGGCATTGACTACAACGGTGACACGCCGCCTGCGGCCGATGCGCTGTGGGCACAATTGTTGGCCCGCTTGGACGCCCGGGGCTTTGGCGATCGGCAAATCATGATCGAGCCGGGTCGCTCGTTGGTGGGCAACGCAGGTGTCTGCCTGACCGAGGTGCAGTTCATCAAACCAGGCGAGCAAAAAAACTTTTGTATCGTGGACGCCGCCATGAACGACCTGCCTCGCCCCGCGATGTACGAGGCCTACCACCATATCGTCCCATTGCAAACCAGTGCTGGACAACAGATGGTCTATGACGTGGTCGGTCCAGTTTGCGAAAGCGGGGACTGGTTGGGCCGTGACCGTGGTTTGGACGTGCAAGCAGGCGACATGCTGGCGGTGCTCTCAGCCGGCGCTTACTGCATGAGCATGGCCAGCAACTACAACACCCGTGGCCGCGCCGCTGAGGTGTTGGTCGATGGCGCAACCAGCCATGTCATTCGCCAGCGTGAAACCGTGCAAGACCAGATGCGCGGCGAACACTTGGTCAAGTGATCAAGGCCTGCGCCACCACCACCATCGCCAAGCCATCAAACCGCCGAGCAAGGCGGCATACACCCAGACCTCGGTGAAATTGTTTTTCCCCATGCGCATCCAAAAGAAATGCAGCACCGCCAACAGCGCAGACACATACACCAAGCGGTGCAACATCTGCCAAAGCCGCCCACCCAAGGCTTTGACCGCGTGGTTGTTCGAGGTGAGTGCCAAGGGCAGCATCAGCAGCCAAGCCGACATGCCCAACCAAATGAAGGGTCGCTTGAGGATGTCGCGCCAAATGTCTGTGAGGTCAAAACCTTGGTCGAACCAGGCATAGCACAGCAGGTGAACACAGGCATACACGAACGTGGCCACACCCAGGGTGCGGCGCAAGCGCAGCAGGCCAGGTGCTTGCAAGATCACGCGCAGCGGCGTGATGGCCAACACCAGGCACAGACCACGCAAGGTCCAGTCGCCGGTTTGTCGGCTCAAGGCTTCAGCCGGATTGGGACCCAACAGGTTGTTGAAGGTCGCGTAAACCAACCAAACCATGGGCAGCGCCAGCAGCAGCGCCAACAGCGGTTTGGCCCGGGCTGACAACAAGGCGTTGCGCCAATTCATGCTCAGAAGTTTTTGGCCAGATCCATGCCAGCGTACAACTGACCCACTTGCGCTTCGTAGCCATTGAACATCAAGGTTTTGCGTTTCTTGGTGAGCAAGCCGTCCTCGCCAATGCGGCGTTCGGTGGCCTGGCTCCAGCGTGGATGGTCCACATTCGGGTTGACGTTGGAATAAAAACCGTATTCATGCGCTGCCGCTTTGTTCCAGGCAGTGGCAGGTTGCTTCTCGGTAAAGCGGATTTTCACCAGGCTTTTGGCACTCTTGAAACCGTATTTCCAAGGCACCACCAAACGCACCGGGGCGCCGTTTTGCTTGGGCAACACCTCTCCGTACATGCCAAAGCACAGCAGGGTGAGCGGATGCATGGCCTCGTCCATGCGCAGGCCCTCGGTGTAGGGCCAGGTCAGGATACGCGAGCCGACATAAGGCATGGTTTTCGGGTCTGCCAAGGTGACGAACTCCAGATACTTGGCGCTGCCCAAAGGCTCAACCCGCTTGACCAGGGCCGCCAGCGAGTAGCCCACCCAAGGCATCACCATAGACCAACCTTCGACACAACGCATCCGGTAAATCCGCTCCTCCATCGGGCTGAGTTTGAGCAGGTCTTCCAAAGCCATGCGCCCAGGTTTTTTGACCAGCCCTTCGATATCCACGCTCCAAGGCGAGGTTTTCAAGGTGTGGGCATTTTCAGCCGGGTCGCTTTTGTCGGTGCCGAATTCATAAAAGTTGTTGTAGGTGGTCGCGTCTTTGTAGGGGGTCAAGGTGTCGATCGCGCGGGCGGCAGCCACAGACGAGGGGAGAGGGTTCAAGGGTGCCAGCACGCCTGCGCGGGGCGTGGTTTGCGCCCACAAGGGATCGACGGCCAAGCCCGACACACTGGCCAAGCCCAGCATGCCCGTTTGCTGCAGCCAGCGTCTGCGCTGTGCAAACACCCCTGGCGGGGTGATCTCGCTGGCCAGAGGGTGCTCGAAACCGTTATTGAAAGTCTTGGCCACAGATCAATTCAAACCAGCCATGTAATCGGCCAAGGCTTTGATTTCAAGGTCATTGAGCTTGGCAGCGACCTGGTTCATTTGAAGGCTGTTCTTGCGAATACCGTCACGGAACTGGGACAGCTGGGACACGGTGTAGTCGGCGTGTTGGCCACTCAGACGAGGGTATTGCGAAGGAATGCCTGCACCATTGGGACTGTGGCAACCTGCACACGCAGGTACTTGGCGATCTGCGATACCGCCACGGTAGATTTTTTCACCCAAGGCAACAAGCTCTTTGTCTTTGGCGAAACCCGGCTTGGCTTTGGTGCTGCTCAGGTAGGCAGCGACATTGCGCATGTCCTCGTCACTCATGCCCGCGGCAAAACCAGCCATGATCGCATTGGCACGTTTGCCGGACTTGTATTCAGCCAACTGCTTGGCCAGGTATTCGGGGTGCTGTTGAGACAGCTTGGGATAGGCTGGAGTGGCTGAATTACCTTCTGCGCCATGGCATGAGGCGCAAACACCGTTGAAAACAGCTGCTCCCTTGGTGACATCGGCTTTGGCGGCGGCAGGCGCGCCACCTTCGGCATGGGCAGAAAAGAATGCGGCCGAGAGGGCAAAGAACAAGAACAAACGGGCTGGCAAAGTCATGGTGTCGGGTGGTTGTAGAAGTTCGAGGTGATTCTACAATGCACCCTTTAGCCCAACCTGGGTGCGAACCTGAAATCACCCTTATGGTCACTCCCTCTCCCGTTGTTGATGCGGCGAACGCAGACCGCGTCAAGCAAGCCCTGGGCTGGCTGCACACCGCCCGATTTCTCACCACGGCGGCGCAACTCCACCACTTACCTGCCTACCAACAGCCCGAAATCGCCTTTGTGGGCCGCTCCAACGCAGGCAAATCCACCTGCATCAATGTGCTCACGCAGCAGCGCCAGCTGGCCTTCGCCTCGAAAACCCCCGGTCGCACCCAACACATCAACCTGTTTGCGCTGGGCCGACAAAACCAAACCGACGCGGTGCTGGCCGATTTACCAGGCTACGGCTACGCAGCGGTGCCCAAGGCAGACAAGCTGCGCTGGCAGCGGGTGATGGCCAATTACCTGATGACCCGCGACAACCTCAAAGGCGTGGTGCTGCTGTGCGACCCGCGCTTGGGCGTGACCGAGCTTGATGAAATCTTGCTGGAAGTCATCCGCCCCAAGGTGGAACAAGGCCTGAAGTTCATGATGCTCTTGACCAAGTCGGACAAGCTCAACCGCACCGAGGCTGACAAAGCCTTGTCGATCGCCAAGTTACAGTCGGGCGGCGGTCAGGCGCATTTGTTTTCTGCCCTGAAGAAAAAAGGCGTGGAAGAGGTGAGCCTCAAGCTCTGGGCATGGACCCATCCCGACACCCCAAGCGCATGATCACCGAACAACGCGTTCACCTTCCCCACGGCATCGACTTGCAATGCCGAGTCGCTGGCACGCCCGGGCGTCCGCTGATGGTGTTTTTGCATGGCTTTCCCGAAGCCGCGTTTGTGTGGGATGCGCTGCTGAACCATTTTTCCCAAGCCGAGCATGGCGGGTTTTTTTGCGTGGCACCGAACATGCGTGGCTATGGCGATTCCAGTGCGCCCCTTGATGTCAGCGCCTACCGCGCCAAGCATTTGGTGCAAGACATCGCCGCTTTGGCGCAGTCCTTTTCCGCCGAGCCTTTTGTGTTGTTGGCGCACGACTGGGGCGGCGCCGTGGCATGGAACCTAGCCAACCAACTTCCCTCGCTTCTCAAGGGCTTGGTTATTGTCAATTCACCGCACCCCGGCACGTTTTTACGCGAACTGCAAAGCAGCCCCGAGCAACAGTCGTCCAGCGCCTACATGAATTTCTTGATCCGCCCGGACGCCGAAAGCCTGCTCGCCGAGGACGACTACCGCCGCTTGTGGGCGTTTTTCACCAACATGGGCGCGGCTGACGGCCCGCATGCCTGGCTGACCGAAGCAGTGAAACAGCAGTACCGCCAAGTGTGGGGCAAAGGCTTGACCGGTGCGCTCAATTACTACCGCGCCTCACCCCTGCGGCCACCACGCGACGGCGATGCAGCGGCCAACGCGATCACGCTCCCCCTGGAGATGCTGCAAGTTCATGTGCCCACTTTGGTGATTTGGGGCATGCAAGACATCGCCTTGCCGCCTGGGCTGATTGATGGCTTGGAAGCCTATGTGCCTGATTTGAGCTTGCACCGCGTGGACGAGGGCACGCATTGGTTGCTGCATGAGCAGCCCGCGCGGGTCGCCCAACTCATTGAGGACTGGTTGGCTCGTACACCGACGCCTCGCCCGCCGGCCGGCTCTTGAAGCGTTTGTGCACCCAGTAGTACTGCTCGGGTGCCACCCGCACCGCATGCTCGATCTCGTCGTTCATGCGCTGGGTGTCTGCTGACAAATCATCACTGGGGAAATTTGCCCACTGCGGCCCCATCTCCAAGGTGTAGCCGCTGGGTGTCAAGCGGGTGACCACGGTGCAGACCCGGGCTTGGCCGATTTTGGCAAAGCGCGGCAGCGAGGTGAGCGTGGCTGCTTTCACGCCAAAAAAACGCGCCCACACCGCGCCCTCGATGCCGAAATCCATGTCGGGGGAGAAATGCAACCGCTGGCCTTGACGCAGCGCTTTGAGCAAAGGTTGCGGCCCTGCTTGGCGCGCCACTGACCACAAGCGACCAGAGCGGTTTCGCCCCTGCATCATCCAATCCTGCGCATACCGATCACTCAAGGGCACGTAAACACAGGCCATGTATACCTGTTCAAGCATGGTCAAGGCGATGCCACCGGCATCCAAACCGACCATGTGCGGCGCCAGCATGATCAACGCTGAAGGGTCTTTCAGCAGGTGCAACTCTCCCGTGCATTGCAAACGTTGTTTCAACACAGACAATGGCGCATGCCACAGCCAAGCGCGGTCGATCAGCGACTGGGCCACCAACACGAAATGCTTTCGCGCCAGCACCTGTCGTTGGGCTGAATTGAGTTCGGGCCAACACAAAGCCAGGTTGGTCGCGACCACGCGGCCGCGTCGCTCAGACACCTGAAACAACACCTGTCCGAGCAACCAGCCCAAGGCCCGCAACCAAGACAGCGGCAGCCAGGACAAAGCCTGCATCAAGATCGCCAGGGGATTCATGCCTGGCTCGCCTGGCGAGGTTGCTTGAATCGGCCATAACCCCAGAGGTATTGACCAGGGCTTTGGCGTATCAAGCGTTCCATGGCTTGGTTGAGTTGAAGCACAGCTTTGTCCAAGTCGGGATCAAGGGCCTGGCCCAAAGGCTCGACATGGATGCAATAGCCTTTGGCCTGAGGCAAACGCTCACCCCATGCCAGCAGCACCTCGGCTTGGGTTTGCAATGCCAGCCGCGCACCCAAGGTCATGGTGTAGGCCTCACGCCCCCACATCTGCGACCACATGCCCATGCCTTCAGGGGGCACTTGGTCTGGCAACAAACCAATGGCTTCGCCGCGACGCAAGGCTTTGATCAACTGCCGCACACCGTCCATGTTGGTAGGCACGGCCCGCATATGTGCGCCTGCACGGGCATGGCGCAAAAGTTTGCGCAGCCAAGCTTGGCGAGCCGGGCGGTAGAGCACCGTGATCGGTCCAAAGCGTGGGCCAAAGTGCGCAGCGCAAGTCGGCGCGGTGATTTCATAGCAGCCCAAGTGCGGTGTCAAAAACAACACGCCTTGCCCCTTGGCGTAAGCGGCTTCGATGTGCTGCAAGCCGCTCCAAACAACGGGCATGGGGGCGCCGAACCAGACCCGAAAGGACTCCAAGGTTTGACAGCCTGCAGCACCCACGGCGGCGCGCACTTGGGCAAAGGGGTAGCCCGCTTGCGATGACTGTGCTTTGAAGTGGCGCCGGTAGGTGGGTGACAGGACAAACACCAACCAACCCAGCATGAAACCCAAACGCTGCACCCAGGGCAACGGCAGGAAAGCCAAAAAACGGAACAGTCGGGTCATGACATTGGCAAATGCGGTTGGCGATGGTGGCTGGCTGGTTGTTGTGATGTCTTTGATTAGAATCGGGATTGTCGCTGAGTTAATGAAGCAACTTGCAGGGCGACACACTCGAGAGAGTCGGCTGGTTTTCCAGTCATCTGCTAAAGCGTTCGCCAAACTCCTTGTTGGGCAACGCGTTCAACCATTCACAGGAGCAATCACATGGCGAACGACTACCTATTCACTTCCGAATCCGTCTCTGAAGGTCATCCAGACAAAGTAGCGGACCAAATTTCTGACGCGATCTTGGATGCGATTTTCAAACAAGACCCGCGCAGCCGCGTCGCTGCCGAGACCCTGACCAACACCGGTTTGGTGGTGCTCGCCGGTGAGATCACCACCAACGCACACGTGGACTACATCCAAGTCGCACGCGACACGATCAAGCGTATCGGTTATGACAACACCGAGTACGGTATTGATTACAAAGGCTGTGCGGTCATGGTTTGTTATGACAAGCAGTCCAACGACATCGCCCAGGGTGTGGACCATGCATCCGATGACCACTTGAACACCGGTGCTGGCGACCAAGGTTTGATGTTTGGCTATGCCTGCAATGAAACCACCGACCTGATGCCCGCGCCTATTTACTATGCGCACCGCTTGGTCGAGCGCCAAGCGCAACTGCGCCGCGACGGCCGTCTGCCCTTCTTACGCCCTGATGCCAAAAGCCAGGTGACCATGCGCTATGTCGATGGCAAACCCCACAGCATCGACACCGTGGTGTTGTCCACCCAACACAGTCCCGACCAATCCGAGTCACAAACCAAAATGAAGGCGTCTTTCGACGAAGCCATCATTGAAGAAATCATCAAGCCGGTGTTGCCCAAAGAATGGCTCAAGGACACCCGTTACCTGATCAACCCGACCGGCCGCTTTGTCATTGGTGGCCCACAAGGTGATTGCGGTTTGACCGGTCGCAAGATCATCGTCGACACCTATGGCGGCGCTTGCCCCCATGGCGGCGGTGCTTTCTCCGGCAAAGACCCTTCCAAAGTCGACCGCTCTGCCGCGTATGCCACTCGTTATGTCGCCAAAAACCTGGTGGCTGCAGGCCTGGCCACGCAATGCCAGGTGCAAGTAGCCTATGCGATCGGTGTGGCCAAACCGATGAACATCACGGTCAACACCCATGGCACAGGCGTCATCTCTGATGAAAAAATCGCCGCCTTGGTCAACGCGCATTTCGACCTGCGCCCCAAAGGCATCATTCAGATGCTCGACCTGCTGCGCCCGATTTACGAAAAAACCGCTGCCTATGGTCACTTTGGCCGCGATGAGCCCGAGTTCACCTGGGAGCGCACCGACCGCGCAGCCGCCTTGAAAGCCGCAGCAGGGAAGTAAGCCCTAGCCCAGCAGCAGCGGGTCAATTCAGCGCTAAAGGCCGTAGGCCCGACAAAGCGCTGCCCGCTGACCCGGCGCGAAGTTGATACGCGCTGGGTCGCGCTCCACGGCTTGCAGCAAGCGTGGGTTCATCACCGCAAACCACAGGGGTGGCAGGTAGGCGAGCAAAAACATGCCCGCATAGCCACTGGGCAACTGCGGCGCACCATCAAAATGCCGCAAGGCTTGGTAGCGCCTGGCGGCATGCGCATGGTGATCCGCGTGGCGCTGCAAGTGAAACAAAATCCAATTGGAAAACACGTGGTTGCTGTTCCAGGAATGGCGGGGTTGGCAACGCTCGTAATGGCCATCGGCTTGCTTCAAACGCAGCAAGCCGTAGTGCTCAACATAGTTGGCCGAGGTGAGTTGGAAATTGGTCCACAGCGCGGTCAGCAACACAAATGGCAAGACACCCAGACCCAGCCACCAAAGCAAACCGGCCCAAAGCACAGCGGTGATCAACAGGCCTTGCAGGATTTGGTTGTGCAGGCTGAAAACGCCCAAGCCTTCAGAGGTCAGACGCTGCGTCTCGAGACGCCAAGCGCGTTTCGCGCTGCCAGGCATTTCACGCAGCAAAAACCGCCATATTGACTCCCCCATGCGCGAAGAGGCGCAGTCTTCGGGAGTGGCCACTTGGGCATGGTGACCACGGTTGTGCTCAATCGTGAAATGGCCGTAAGCCGATGGTGCCAAGGCCAGCATGGCCAACCAGCGCTCGAGGCGGTTGTGCTTGTGGCCCATCTCGTGTCCTAGGTTGATGGCAAAACCGCCCACCGCGCCCGCATTGAGCACCATGGCCAGTTGCGCCCACCAGGGCAGCTCATGGCTTGCCACAAACCAGGCTGCAAACACAAAAGCCAACCACAGCACAGGTACCAGCGCGTAAGTCAGATATCTGTAGAAGCGGTCGGCTTCGAGCTGCGGCACAGCCCATTCTGGTGGGTTGTTGCGGGCCTCTCCAACCACGGCATCGGCGAGCGGCACGGCCAGGTATAGAAAAAACAAGGGCCACCAGAGCATTCGGGGGTCGCCATGCCACAGCATCAGCAGGGGACCCAATCCAATCAGGGCCGGCACGCCCAAAGAAAACCACCATACCCAGCGCTGGGGGTCGTTGTATGCCTCGGGCTGCGGTGTAGTGATTGAAGTAGTCATTTTGTATCAGTTGAGTCCTCATATGTAGTGTGCCAGATTTTCTATGTCTGTGTCACTCAAGGTGCTCGCCACACATTTCATGTTGCCGGCATCTTTGGTGCGGGTTTTGGTCCTGCCTGACTTGGCCTTGTCTGGAAATCCCTGAAGGACGAAAGGGGCTTGACCGCTTTGGACACGGCCACACAAGCCGCTCACCCCGCGCTGTTGCGCCCTGGCAAAAGAGGACACACAGACTGAATGAAATGAAGCCATGTTTGAAAAACATAGTGGGTTTCCCGTGCATTTCATTCATTCATAAGCATGCACTGGCCTGAGCCTGACAGCTGGACCCGCAGGAGGTTGGAAAGCCCGACACCACAATTTGAGTTGTTTGGTATTCATTTTCTCTTAGCCTGCGGCAAAAAATTGTCCAATGCGGCGGTTCATGGTCTTGAAAAACAAAGGTTTGCCCGTAACATTAGCAGTCGAAGGCAGCGAGTGCTAACAGCAAAGCTGCTTGACGACTGACATGCACAACCGTGCATGCATTGACCCTTGATTCCTTAGGAGAACCCATGAAACTTCGTCCTTTGCACGATCGCGTGATCGTCAAACGCATCGAAAGCGAAACCAAAACCGCATCCGGCATCGTCATCCCTGACAACGCTGCTGAAAAACCCGATCAGGGTGAAATCCTGGCCGTCGGCCCGGGCAAAGCCAACGACAAAGGTGAAATCAAGCCCTTGGGCGTGAAAGTCGGCGACCGTGTGTTGTTCGGCAAATACAGCGGCCAAACCGTCAAAGTCGATGGCGACGAACTGTTGGTCATGAAAGAAGAAGACCTGTTCGCTGTTGTCGAGAAATAAAGTGACGGCGCCTATCAGCGCCTGTCCTGCAAACCATTGTGGTTTGACTTTACCAACAACACGTTTTATTTCATTGAATTTTCTGGAGTCATAACATGGCAGCAAAAGACGTAATCTTCGGCGGCGAAGCCCGCGCACGCATGATTGAAGGCGTGAATATTTTGGCCAACGCGGTCAAAGTAACCCTCGGCCCCAAAGGCCGCAACGTGGTGCTCGAGCGCTCCTTCGGCGCCCCCACCGTGACCAAGGACGGTGTGTCCGTGGCCAAAGAAATCGAACTCAAAGACAAACTGCAAAACATGGGTGCGCAGATGGTCAAGGAAGTTGCTTCCAAAACCTCTGACAACGCTGGCGACGGCACCACCACCGCCACCGTGTTGGCCCAAGCCATCGTTCGCGAAGGCATGAAATACGTGGCCGCGGGCATGAACCCGATGGATTTGAAGCGCGGTATCGACAAGGCAGTCACTGCCCTGATCGCCGAACTGCAAAAAGCTTCCAAAGCCACCACCACCAGCAAAGAAATCGCGCAAGTCGGTTCCATCTCTGCCAACTCTGACACCAGCATCGGCGAGATCATCGCCAACGCGATGGACAAAGTCGGCAAAGAAGGCGTGATCACGGTGGAAGACGGCAAGTCTTTGCAAAACGAACTCGACGTGGTCGAAGGCATGCAGTTTGACCGTGGCTACCTGTCACCTTACTTCATCAACAACCCCGACAAACAAGTCGCGCTGCTCGACAACCCGTTTGTTCTGCTGTTTGACAAGAAGATCAGCAACATCCGCGAACTGCTGCCCACCTTGGAAGCGGTTGCCAAAGCCGGTCGTCCCCTGTTGATCATTGCCGAAGAAGTTGACGGCGAAGCGCTGGCCACTTTGGTGGTCAACACCATCCGTGGCATTTTGAAAGTGGTTGCCGTTAAAGCCCCCGGCTTTGGTGACCGACGCAAAGCCATGTTGGAAGACATCGCCATCCTGACCGGCGGCAAAGTGATCGCTGAAGAAGTCGGCTTGACACTAGAGAAAGTCACATTGGCTGACCTGGGCTCTGCCAAACGCATCGAAGTGGGCAAAGAAAACACCACCATCATTGATGGTGCTGGTGCCGCCGCAGATATCGAAGCCCGCGTCAAGCAGGTGCGCATCCAGATCGAGGAGGCCACATCCGACTACGACCGCGAGAAGCTGCAAGAGCGTGTGGCCAAGTTGGCCGGCGGTGTGGCTGTGATCAAGGTTGGCGCTGCCACCGAAGTGGAGATGAAAGAAAAGAAAGCCCGCGTGGAAGACGCCCTGCACGCCACCCGCGCTGCGGTGGAAGAAGGCATCGTGGCTGGCGGTGGCGTGGCCTTGTTGCGCGCCCGCCAAGCCGCTGGCACCATCAAAGGCGACAACGCCGACCAAGACGCGGGTATCAAGCTGGTGTTGAAAGCGGTCGAGTCTCCCCTGCGCGAAATCGTCTACAACGCCGGTGGCGAACCCTCTGTGGTGGTCAACGCTGTGTTGGCCGGCAAAGGCAACTATGGCTTTAACGCCGCCAACGACACCTATGGCGACATGATCGAAATGGGTATCTTGGACCCCACCAAAGTGACCCGTACCGCGCTGCAAAATGCAGCCTCAGTGGCCTCTTTGATGTTGACTACCGAAGCCATGATCGCTGAAGCACCCAAAGACGATGCAGGCCCCATGGGCGGCATGGGTGGTGGTGACATGGGTGGCATGGGCGGCATGGGTGGCATGGGCATGTAATTACCTCTTGTTGCCAGGCGCCCACAAGGCGCCGCTGCAATTGCCTCAACCCCGCAAGGTTCGCGCCTTGTGGGGTTTTTTTCAGAGTAACTCAAGACAAAACCGATACGAGTGATGTGATGCGCCAGCCAGACAAACTCTCCAGAGGCATCTGAGAGATTTGCTGCAGCTGCTGGTCAATTTCTCTTTCGCCTTGGTCGATCAAATGCGCCATGAACACAGATGCCACCCGAGAAAGCGCCTTGCTTTGTGCGTGCACCACAAACCAGCGGCGATTCAAGGGGTTGTTCGGCATGGGTAGCACCGCCAGCAAGCCCGCACGTATTTCAAGCGCACATGAGTGCAAAGACAAGTAGGCTGGCGCCAAGCCAGCAATGCACATTTGTTTGATGGACTCGTTGCTGGAGAGTTCAGACCCAATTTGCAGCTTCAAGCCTTCAGCTTTGAAAATCTGCTCCAAGGATGCTCGAGCGCCTGAGCCCTTTTCCCGCACCAACATCCGCGCATTGGCCAGCATCTCCATGCTGACATGCGGGTACTTCATCAAAGGGTGATGAGGCGAGGCCAAAAAAGCCGTTGGGTTATTGGCAAAACTTTGGGCCATCACCTTGATGTCCTCGGGAGGATTTCCCATGACTGCCAAATCGATTTCATCAGCGGCAATGCTGCGCACAATCTCCTCTTTGTTGGCCACTTGTAATTTCAGTTTGACGCTGGGGTGCGAATTCACAAAATTGACCAATACATGAGGCAACCAATATTCCGCCGTGGTCACCGAGCCGATGCGCAAGGTGCCTGAAAAGTCGCCCAAATATGACTCCATTTCATCGCTGATTTCTTGCCACAAGTTCAACATGCGCTCGCTCAAAACCAATAGCTTTTGACCCGCGTCTGTCAGTCGAACGCCGCGACCGGCGCGGCTGATCAACTTTGTGCCAACAGCAGCTTCGAGGTTAGCAAGTTGAATGGAGGTTGCTGATTGACTCAAAAAAAGCTCGGAAGCTGCCATGCTGACATTGCCAGAACGAGCGACTTTTTGGAAAGTGAGTAAGTGCTTGATATTTGAAGATTTTTGAAGTGACATGGTGCTACTTATAGCGGTATTTCAGGAAAATGATATTTATTTTTTTAATATTTATTAAAAAATATTTAATTTTATTTATTTATTTTTTTTACTTACCATGCACATCCCTGACACTTCTTTTGCCTAAACACCTGATGACAAAAGGAATTTTTCAACTATGGAGACAATATGGACACAAAGAACGAGCACAGCAGGAGAGATTTTTTAGGTCTGACGGGTAAAGCCGGTTTATCAACCTTGGTGGCCAGCGCAGCTGGCATCAACCTAGGTGTTATCGATTTGGTCCACGCCGGATCCAAAAAGGTGACACCCTTCAGAATGGCCATGATCAGTGACTCTCACTTGTACAGCCAAGACGGCCACAAATTCGACTTGCAACTTGAAGATGCCGTCGCTCAAGTCAACGCATTAGAAATCCAACCTGACTTTGTGCTCTACGGCGGCGACATTGCCCAAAACGGCACAGAGGACCAATTGGCCAAAGGTAAAAAAATCTTGGCCAATCTGAAACCCAAAATGATGGTCATTCCAGGCGAACATGACTGGTACTTGGACATGGGTGCAGCCTGGAAAGGTATGTTTGGTCGGGACTACTGGTCTTTTGATCACAAAGGCGTCCATTTCATTGGTTTTAACTCCATTTTGGTCAAGGACTTCTGGACCGACAAGGGTCTGACCAACAAGCAACGCATGGAAGCCATGGAAATGCTCGAAGGCCCCATTGGCGGTCTGTGGGGAATTCAAGCCGAACAATTGGAATGGTTGAAAAAGGATGTGGCCAAATTGTCACCAGACACACCGGTTGTCACCTTCAGCCATTCACCGCTGTGGGACTACTATCCCCGTTGGAATTTCCAAACTTCTGACGCACCTGAAATTCGCAAAATTCTGTCTAAGTTCGTCAATGTGACATCCTTCCACGGTCATGTCCATCAGACCATCTACAACAAAATCGGCAATATGACCTCCATTGGTGCCATGAGCACTTCATGGCCATGGCCTTATCCACCTGTCAATGTCAAGTACCCTGAAAGCCAGCAATACCGTGCTGACCCAGGCAACGAACAAGACGGAATGGGAACTTTGCAAGCTTCTTTCAGTGCAAACGGTGGCAAAGCACAGCACTTGCCTTTTGCTGACTCACTCACACCATTCCTCAAGAACGGCATAAAAATCTAGTCACATTCTCGTTGTGTGGCCCGCAGTGTGTCGGGCCGCTTTTTCATAAATCCATAAAAGGAGGCGTTCATGAAAAAAAATAATATCCTCAAATCTTTGACTGGTTCCATCCTGTTAACGATTGCAACATCAGCGGTGTATTTTCAAGCTGGCGCAAGAGAACCTTTCACCAAAGATGAACTCAAAGCGCAAGAAAAAAAGCTGCTTGCAGCAGTAGAAGAGGGTTACAACATATGGCACGGCAGTAACCCAACAACGCAAAACAACGGTTTGGCTTGTGGCAACTGTCATCCAGATGCTGCAGCGTCAAATCCACAAACCTTCCCCAAATACCACACGGCCTTCGATAGGGTGGTCACTTGGCGTGAAATGGCCAATTGGTGTATTCAAAACCCCCAAGGTGGCAAGGCTTTGGATGTGAGCGGGCCTGAAATGCTTGCCATTGAAGCCTACGCCTTTTATCTTCATCGTGGATTACCCATTGAACCAGGTCTTGCAAGTCGTCAAACCAGACCGGTCAAAGTTGATTACGGTAAAGGTTTTCCAAGCAAGCCCACTGGCATTGGTTTTGACACCAAGTAAATCCCAAAGCTCCTAATCTTGCAAGCTTCCAAGCACCTCATCAGAGTATTTTGTGCATATTCGCTCAATACTTTTTGCGCATCTTTTCTTTTTTGGGGTAACTTGGTTTTTGCTCAGCAGATCTGTGATCAGGCAGTTACTGAGATTCCTTTGCATATTCAGGCAGATGAACGAGGCTGGGTCTTTGATTACCGAGCACGCTTGCAGTGGCAAAGGTGTGCAATTGGACAAACTTGGGTAGACCAGCAATGCATCGGCAAAGCTGAAGCCATGACTTATTTTCAGGCTGTCAGCACAGTTAACGAACTGAATCGTCAAAGTATTGACGGATTCAATGACTGGAAGCTACCTCATCTCAAAGATTTGGCTTTCATTGCAGAGCAGCACTGCCGCAATCCACGCGTCAGGTTGGAATGGTTCCCAAACTTTCCCCCTGGTGTTTTTTGGAGCCGTTACACACGCATCGTCAATGACTTTGACCCGCATGTGTTCACCATGGATTTTGGCTTTTCTGGTGTTGCTTTAAAACATCCCGAAGAATCGTATTTTGTGCGACTGGTTCGGAAACTTCACTAACCATCCCTTTTGATCCACATGAAAAATCTCAATCGACGCATCTTTTTGATCCATTCAGCCGCACTCACAGGCGCTACTTTAGCCACTCAGGTATCCGCATCCGAAAAGAAGATGAAAGCTGCAGCGCCTGGTGAAAAACTCTCTGAAGCGGATTCATATCCCAAGTCCATGGGCTTCAAATTGGACTCCAAAAACGTTGATAAAACCCGTTATCCACGTCACACCACTGAGCAATATTGCAGCAGATGCCAACTCTACGAAGGCAATGCCACCGAGGGTGAATGCTCCTTTTACGGCGGTCGGATCGTGCCCGCAGCCGGTTGGTGCAAAAACTTCAAGTTGAACAAAGCTGCTGCCTGAGCACAGACCCCGATTGGCCGCCCCAGTGGCTGGGGGCGGCCAAGATATTGAAAATTTAACCAACCCCCATATAAATAATTAATTTATATTCATAAATTACATATTGACTATAAATAGTGTCAACTTATCATGACACATAGATTCTTTATGAATTTTCTAATTTTCATTCATACGCCAATCAGCAGGGGGTGTCCATGTTCAATCTTTTCGTCAAAGCTTTTTCGCTAAGTCGCATTCCCCTGCGGTCTTGTTTTTGGATCAGCGTGCTGTTTCTGTTGTCTGCGTGTGAAGGTCCCACCTCGGTGCAGCGCGGTTACCGCGGCACCAGCATGCTGCAAATTTACCAACCCAGTGTGCTGGCTGCCAACGCTGCTATTCATGAAATCCCCGAACCCGAGCCAGTTGACCCGCCAGAGCCTGATGCCCAGCCAGTCAATGAACTGTACGAAAACGTTCAAGTGCTCAATGACTTGTCAGCCCTGGAGTTTTCTCGTTTGATGGCCGCCATGACCACTTGGGTCGCACCGGAAGAGGGCTGCAAGTATTGTCACAACACGAAAAACCTAGCCTCTGATGAAAAGTACACCAAGGTGGTGGCCAGGCGCATGCTACAAATGACGCGCAATTTAAATGGCCAATGGAAAAGCCATGTCCAAAACACTGGCGTGACCTGCTGGACCTGCCACCGAGGACAAGCGGTACCCAGCGGAGACTGGTTCAACAACCCAGGTCTGCCGCATTCACCGGGCAACATGCTGGGTGACAAAGCAGGTCAAAACACCCCCACCATGGCTGAGGTGGCTAATTCTTCCTTGCCTTACAACCCCCTGAGTACTTATTTAGTCCATGGTGAACACAACATCCGCATTCAAGGCACACAGGCGTTGGCGGGCGACAACCGACGGTCCATCAAACAGGCTGAACATACCTATGGCTTGATGATCTATATGTCTACCTCCTTGGGGGTGAATTGCACTTATTGCCACAACACCCGCGCCATGGGCGACTGGAGTGCCAGTACCCCCCAACGTGTGACTGCCTGGCATGGCATCCGAATGGTGCGGGACATCAACAGCAATTACCTGGCCGAATTGGCGCCATTGTTCCCCCCCTACCGCTTGAGTGAACAAGGCGACTTTCCGAAGGTCGGTTGCGCCACCTGCCACAAGGGCGCCTTCAAACCGTTGTATGGTGTGAGCATGTTGCCCGACTATCCCGAACTTGCCAACAGCATCACCTATGACTCATCCTCTTTGCTTAACCCAGCCTACATTACCAACCCATCCAAGTAAATGCGCCTGGTTCGCCTGCCTTTTCTGCCTGGCCATGGGCTGGCAAGCCAAAGCCCTGAGTGCTTCACCCTCCGCTGACTGGCAAGTCGGCATGGGTCCTGCGGCATCGCTGTCTGCAGCGCCAGTCCAAGCTTCGGTGCTACAAAGTGACGGGCAGTGGTACCAAATCCCAAGCCTGCGCGAGGTGACAAGTGTTGTCTTGATCGAAGCCTTGAACCAGGCGGATGTGGTGTTGTTGGGCGAACTGCATGACAACCCTCGTCACCACAGCCTGCGTGGGGAGTTGCTGGAACGCCTGGCACACCGGCCACTCACTGTAGTGGCAGAGCACTTGCCCCATGGCCAAAGCTTCAAGTCACGGGTCGGTGTGCTGGCAGATTTGCAAGCAGCGGGTTTTGATGACAAGGCTTGGCAATGGCCGCTGCACCAACCGCTGTTTGAAACGGTATCGCGTCTGAAACTGCCCATGGTCGGGAGCAACCTGAGTAATCAAGCGGTCAAGTCGGTGTACGCGAGCAAGGGCGACTCCACACCAGCGGTGTTCAAATCGCTTTTGACTCAATCCCCTTTGAGCACAGGGCAACAACAAGCCTTGCGTGACGAGATCGACCAAGGCCACTGTGGTGCTTTGCCCGCCTCGCAGTTGGACAACATGATCGCGGTGCAGCGCGCTCGGGACGCCGCTATGGCACAAGTCGCCTTGCAACACCTGCCTGCTGTGGTGCTGGCAGGCAATGGCCATGTATGGAAACACTTGGGTGTACCGCAAATATTGCGTGCCAACCGCCCTGACTTGAAGATGGTGAGCGTGCTGTTCATGGAGCAGGCCCCCGATGAGACGCCTGCGCAAAGGCAGGCCTGGTTGCAAAGCCTGGCACACCAAGCCGACTGGGTCTGGGTAGGCCCAGTCATGGCGCAGCGCACTGACCCCTGCCTGGCTTTCAAAGCCAAGCCCTGACACTCAAGCCTGCATCAAGGCTTCGAGTTTGCGCACATCGGCGCAAAAAGCGCGAATACCCTCTGCCAGCTTATCGCTGGCCATGGCATCTTCATTCAATGCCAAACGAAACTGCGCTTCGTTCAGTGTCAGCCGTTCGATGGGCGTTGCTTGCGCTTGCGCCAGACTGAGGCTGGCTGCGAGCGGTGCGGTCTGGGCTTGCAACTGCGCCAGCAACTCTGGCGCAATGGTGAGCAAATCGCAGCCAGCCAGCGCGGTGATTTGCCCGATGTTGCGAAAGCTCGCCCCCATCACCTCGGTGGCCACACCATGCTGCTTGTAGTAGTTGTAAATATGGCGAACGCTTTGCACGCCTGGGTCATTCGCGCCAGCACGCTCTTCCTCTTTCCAGGCCGCGCCCGCCGCCTTTTTGTGCCAGTCGTGAATCCGCCCGACAAACGGGGAAATGAGCTTGACACCGGCTTTCTCACAGGCCGCGGCCTGTGAGAAAGCAAATAACAAAGTGAGGTTGGTGTGAATGCCTTCTTTTTCCAGCACCGCAGCGGCTTGGATACCCTCCCAGGTGGCCGCGATTTTGATCAGCACACGTTGCTGGCTATCGATGCCTTGACCCTGGTAGAAAGCGGTGATTTGACGGGCCCTCGCCACCGTGGCGTCGGTATCAAAACTCAAGCGCGCGTCCACCTCTGTAGAGACACGTCCAGGGATGAGCGCCAAGATCTGGCAACCAAAACGCACCAGCAAATGGTCCATCACTTGGTCGAGCGGCGCACCACGGTGCGTATTCAAAGTCTCGTGCAGCAAGCGCTGGTGAGCAGGCATTTGCACCGCCTTCAAGATCAAGGAAGGGTTGGTGGTCGCGTCTTGCGGTTGGAACTGGCTGATTTGCTGAAAGTCACCGGTGTCAGCAACAACCGTGGTGAACTGCTTGAGGGCTTCGAGTTGATTCATGGCGGAGATTATCGCTACAAGGGATGCACCGGTGCGGACAAATGGCAAACCGTGTTTGCCGCTACAGTCACGCCATGACATCTATACTTGTTTTGGGTGGAACCGGTTTCGTGGGCCGCCACGTATGTGAAGCGCTCAACCGTGCTGGCGTGGCGGTGACGGTGCCTACGCGGCGCTTACCCGCGCGTTCGGTGCAAATGCTGCCCAAGGTAACTGTGGTGAAAGCCGATGTGCATGACCCCGTGGCATTGGCCGCTTTGATGCGTGGCCATGATGCAGTGGTGAATTTGGTGGCTATTTTGCACGGCAACCGCGAGGCTTTTGACCATGCCCACGTGCTGTTACCCCGCTTGCTGGCTCAAACCTGTATCGATCAGAGCGTGCCTCGCTTGGTCCATGTGAGTGCTTTGGGTGCGGACCTGCATGGCCCGTCAATGTACCAACGCAGCAAAGCGCAAGGTGAAGCTGCCTTGCAAAGCGGGGTGGTGCAAGGGCTTGAACTGACCGTGGTGCGCCCTGGCGTTATCTTTGGCGAAGACGATGCGTTCATCAACCTGTTCGCCAAACTGCAAGCCATTGCGCCGGTGGTGCCGCTCGCTGGTGCGCACACCCGGTTTCAACCGGTGTGGGTGCAAGATGTCTCGCAAGCCATCGTGCATGCGGTGCTGCAACGCTCCACGGTCGGACAGGTTTACGAGTTGGTCGGACCGGAGGTGTTCACGCTGCAACAACTGGTTGAGCATGCTGGGGCTTGGGCAGGCCACCCGCGTTGGGTTTTCGCGCTGCCACACCCCTTGGCTTATGTGCAGGCCGCGTTGATGGAGATGATGCCGGGTCCACCTTTGATGAGCCGCGACAACCTGGCATCCATGCAAGTCGATAACGTGGCCGATGGCAGTCTGCCGGGTTTGTCTGCCTTGGGTATTGCCCACGCCACAGCCTTGGCCACTGTGTTTGCGCCAAAAACCTGAGTATGCAAACCTATTTGGTCGGTGGTGCGGTGCGCGACAGCTTGCTGGGCATCAATGGCTCAGACCGTGATTGGGTGGTGGTGGGTAGCACACCCGAAGAGATGGTGGCCAAAGGTTTCACACCGGTGGGCAAAGACTTCCCCGTGTTCTTGCACCCCACGACCCGCGAGGAATACGCGCTGGCCCGTACCGAGCGCAAGACCGCGCCTGGCTACAAAGGCTTTGTGGTGCATGCCGCACCCGGCGTCACCTTGGAACAAGACTTGGCCAGGCGCGACCTGACGATCAATGCGATTGCACGCGACGACCAAGGCGGCTTGATCGACCCGTTCAACGGCCAAGCAGACATCACGCAACAAGTCTTCAGGCATGTGACCGATGCGTTTCGCGAAGACCCGGTGCGGATCTTGCGCGTGGCGCGGTTGGCGGCCCGCTTTCCGCAGTTTCGCGTGGCGCCTGAAACCCAAAGCTTGATGCAAGACATGGTGCAAGCCGGTGAGGTGGACGCCTTGGTTCGCGAACGCGTCTGGCAAGAACTCGCCAAAGGTTTGATGGCCGCTCAACCATCGCGCATGTTACAGGTGCTGCGCGACTGCGGTGCTTTGCAACGTTTGCTACCCGAGGTGAACCGTTTGTATGGCGTTCCCCAACCGATTGAACACCACCCCGAGGTGGACACCGGCATTCATCTGGAAATGGTCCTAGATGAATGCGCCCGCATGAACGCTGGTTTGGAGGTGCGCTTTGCTGCGCTCTGCCACGACCTGGGCAAGGGCAACACCCATCTTGCCGCCCTGCCGCGTCACATTGGCCATGAAGGTCGCAGTGTCAAGTTGCTGCGCGCTGTTTGCGAGCGTTTGCGGGTGCCGCAATCCTGCAAAGAATTGGCCGAGGTGGTGGCGCAAGAGCACGGCCAGATCCACGGCAGCTTGGGCTTGAGCGCTGAGGCGGCATTGCGTTTGTTGTTGCGCTGTGATGCCCTGCGCCGCCCCGACCGGTTTGCCCTGGCCTTGCGCGCTTGCGAAGCCGATGCACGTGGTCGCTTGGGTTTGCAAAGCCGCCCCTACCCGCAAGCCGCGCACCTGCACCGCTTGCTGCAAGCGGTTTTGTCGATAGACACCACGGCGTTGTCGGACCAAGCCATGCAGCAAGGCTTGAAAGGTGTGCAAGTGGGGCAACATATCGATGCAGCGCGACTACAAGCCATCAAAGCCGTGCTGGCCACCTGATCAATCCACAGGTGTCTGCTCAGGCCAACGGCCTGCCAGGTTTTTCAGCAGTTGGGCACTGGCCAAACGTTGTCGACTTTGTATGTCCAGCAAACTGCGCTCAGCCGTCAAGGCGCTGGCCTGGGCGCTGACCACATTCAAAAAACTCACCGTGCCTGCGCTGTACTGGGCTTGCGCAATCTCCAGGTTGCGCTGCGCCGAAAGCAATGCTTGGCTTTGCGCAGCCGATTGCAACTGCAGTTGTTGCGCGGCAATCAGGTTGTCCTCGAGTTCTTGCAAAGCTTGCAATACCACCTCTCGGTAAGCAATGCCCGCCGCCTCTAAGGCGGCTGTGGACTCGGCCTTGACGGCTTCGCGCTGCCCGCCATCGAACAACTGCATTGCCATGCTCGGGCCCCAGGACCAGAGCAAAGAAGAGGCGCTGAAGATGTTGGACAACTCGCTGCTGCGGTAGCCCAGATTGGCAGAAAACCCCAGGCTCGGGAAAAACGCAGCTTGCGCCACGCCCAACTGTGCTTGCGCGACCAACAACCGTTGCGAGGCAGCGCGTATGTCAGGGCGGCGTTTCAACACGTCTGCCGAGATGGTCTCAGGCAACACTGGCAGTGCTGGCCAGGCACCTTCAGCGAGTTTGAATTCAGCAGGTGCCAGGCCCAGCAACACGGCCACCGCATGGTGCAACTGCATGCGGGTGGTGTTGACTTCGATTTTTTGGGCTTGCGCGGAGGCGAGTTGCACTTCGGCTTGCGCGACATCGGCTGCCGAGACAACGCCTGCCTCGTGGCGGTAGCGTGTGAGCGTCAAGGCGCGGGCATAGGCCTGTTCGGCCTGTACCAACACCTGCCCTTGACGTTCTGCGGTGCGCAATGCCAAGTAGGTTTGCACCAAGGTCGCTTGGGCGGACAAACGCGCCAAAGCCAGGTCGGCTTGGCTGGCTTGCAAATGGGCTTGTGCAGCGGCATTCAATGACGCCACCCGACCCCAGACATCCCATTCCCATCGGACCGGCGCAGCCACACCCAACACAGAGCCTTGGCTGCCGACCGCCTCTCGCGCCCGGGCTGCACTGGCTTGGAGGGAAACCGATGGCCACAAACTGCTTTGTGCAGCCGCCAGGCTGGCTTGCGCTTGGCGCACCCGGGTGGCCATGCGTTGCAGGTTCAGGTGGTCTTGGTTCAATTGGTTTTGCAAGCCGTTGAGGACTGGGTCGTTGAACAGGATCCACCAAGCCGGGTCGATTTCCGCCGCGATCGCATCGCTGGCAGATGCCGACAAGACGATGGCAGCCGAGGGTGCCCGCGGCACTTGCTTGGCTGTCGGTTGCCATAAAGAGCTGCACCCAGACACGCTCAGGCTCAGAGCCAGGCACAAGTTCAAGCAGTGGCTGGCGGGGCGCAGCATGGGGTCAGACATCATGGGGTGAGGGGCTTCAAGTCAGGGAGATTGTGCGCGAGCTGGGGACAGGTGCGTGGCCCCAAGCAACGACGCCGTAAAGCCTCGAGTCCTGTGAACACCATCGGGGTGGTGTAGAGGGTGAGCAACTGGCTCAGCGCCAAGCCGCCAAGCACCGCCAGGCCCAAGGGTTGACGCATCTCGGCTCCCACGCCTTGCGCCATCGCCAAGGGAATCACGCCCAACATGGCAGCTGCGGTGGTCATCAGGATCGGGCGCAAGCGCATGCTGGACGCGGCATGGATGGCTTGTGCTGGACTGCGGCCACGGCGTTGCAGTTGCAGCGCGAAGTCGATCATCAAAATCGCGTTCTTTTTGACAATGCCAATCAACAAAATCACACCCACCATGGCAATCACGCTAAACGCCATGTCAAACACCATCAAGGTGAGCAAGGCGCCCACACCTGCCGAGGGCAAGGTGGACAAAATCGTCAAGGGATGCAGCAAGCTTTCATACAAGATACCCAACACCAGGTAAAGGGTGACCAATGCGGCCAAGATCAAAAGCGGTTGCGTTTTCAAGGATTGTTGAAACGCGCTGGCTGCTCCCGCAAAACCACCCCGCACAGACACCGGCATCCGCAGTTGTGCGACAGCGGCTTCTATCTCCTGTGTGGCTTGCGACAAGCTCACCCCCGGGGCGAGGTTGAAGCTGAAGGTGTCCGAGGGTACACCCCCCTCGTGCGCGACCGACAAGGGAGCGCTGGTCAACTCCAAGCGTGCAAAAGCGCTCATCGGCACCGCCTGGCCTTGCGCGTTGATGAAGGGCAAGCGGCGCAGCGACTCGGCACTTTGCAGGTGCTCAGGCGCCAAGGTCAAGACCACCCGGTATTGGTTCAAGGGGTTGTAAATCACACTCACCTGACGCTGCCCAAAGGCGTTGGCCAAGGTGGTATCGATGGCGCGAACCGACAGCCCCAAGCGGGTGGCGGCATCCCGGTCAATCACCAAAGAAGTTTGTAAGCCGCGGTCTTCATAGTCGGTGTCAATGTCCTCAAGGGACTTGAGCTTGGCCAGGGCTTTGCGCAATTGCGGCTCCCACTCACGCAGGGTTTCCAAATCATCGGCCTTGATGCTGTATTCGTACTGTGCGTTGCTGCCACGTGCGCCCATGCGCAGGTCTTGCACTGGCAACATGAACAAGCGCGCACCTGCTTGCTTGGACAACTTGACCTTGAGCCGGGCAACCACTTGATCGGCAGTGGCGTTGCGCTCGGCAGGCGGCTTCAAGGTCATGAACATTTGCGCTGCGTTGCGTTGACCATTGCCGGTGAAACCTGTGACGTTCAACACCGCAGGGTCGGCCTGCACAATGGCCAGCATGGTTTGCAAACGCTGTTGCATGGACTCAAAGGAGGTACTTTGGTCGGCCCGGATATAGCCATTGATTCGCCCGGTGTCTTGCTGCGGGAAAAAACCTTTGGGGATGGTGCGGTACAAATGGACATTGAGCACCACGGTGGCTGCCAACAACAGCCACATCAACCACTGGTGCCGCAAGGCCCAAACCAAACTCTGACGGTACCAAACTGTCACGGCCGAGCGCCGCCCGCGAGACCCAGCTGATGGCTGGGTCTGTGGCAACCATGCCGCACACATCATCGGCGTGGTGGTGAGAGACACCAACAAGGAGACCAAGACCGCAGCGGTCATCACCAAAGCAAATTCATGGAATAAACGCCCGAGCACACCACCCATGAACAAGACCGGGATGAACACCGCCACCAAGGAGATGCTCATGGCCACCACAGTGAAGCCGATGTCGCGCGCACCTCGGACACAGGCTTGCTGCAAAGACAGGCCACGCTCGCGCAGTCGGGTGATGTTCTCCAACACCACGATCGCGTCATCCACCACAAAACCGGTGGCGATCGTCAAGGCCATCAGGCTCAGGTTGTTCAAGCTGAACTGCATCAGGTACATGACCACGCAGGTGCCCGCCAAGGACAGCGGCACAGCCACTGAGGGTATCAAGGCGGTACGCCAGCGTTTGAGAAACAAAGCAACCACCAGCACCACCAAGGCCATGGACAAAGCCAAGGACTTTTGGATTTCATGGAGTGAAGCCCGGATTGTTGGCGTGCGGTCTGACACCACACTCATGGTTACACCTGCGGGAATGGTCTGTTGCAGCATCGGCAGAAGCGCTTGCACCTTGTCGACGGCCTCAATCACATTCGCCCCGGGCTGCTGGCTGAGCAGCAACAACACCGCCGGTTGTCCTTGCGAGATGCCGTCGGTGCGCAGGTTTTGCACCGAGTCCTCAACCACAGCGACATCATGCAATCGCACTGCATTGCCTTGGCGGTACCGGATGATCAAAGGTGCGTAGTCAGCAGCCGTCAAGGCTTGGTCATTGGCCTCGATCTGCCAGGCTTGGTGTTCATCCTCCAACATGCCTTTGGGACGGTGCGCGTTGTTTTCCACAATGGCTGTGCGCACATCTTCGAGCGACAACCCAAAAGCGGCCAAGCGGTCTGGCTGCACAGAGACACGCACCGCAGGCAAGGCACCGCCACCGATCGTCACCTGGCCCACGCCATCGACCTGCGATAAGCGCTGCGCCAGCACGGTCGACGCAATGTCATACATCTGTCCACGCGAATAGCTGCTGGAGGTCAGGGCCAACACCAGCATCGGACTTTCAGCCGGGTTGACTTTGCGGTAGGTCGGTTTGGACGGCATGCCGCTGGGCAGCAATGCCTGTGCGGTGTTGATCGCGGCTTGCACATCCCGGGCTGCGCCATGGATGTCTCGGTCGAGCTCGAACTGCAGGTTGATCCGGCTCGAGCCCTGCATCGAACTCGAGGTCATCTCGGTCACCCCCGCGATTGTGCCAAGCACGCGCTCGAGCGGGGTGGCCACGCTCGATGCCATGGTCTCTGGGCTGGCGCCTGGCAAATTCGCTTGCACCGAGATGGTGGGAAAGTCCACCTGCGGCAAGGGTGCCACCGGCAACAGGCGGTATGACAAGCCGCCAGCCAAGGCCAGGCCCAAGCTCAGCAGCGTGGTGGCCACAGGTCGCTGAATGCAAATGGCCGAGATGTTCATGCGGCGGATGTGAAGCGTTGCCACCGCTTGGCCAAGACATCGAGTTGCAGGTAGATCACCGGTGTGGTGAACAGGGTCAGCCACTGGCTCACCAGCAAGCCGCCCACCAATGTCACGCCCAAGGGTTGTCGCAATTCACTGCCCACCCCGCTGCCCAGCATCAAGGGCAGTGCCCCCAGCAAAGCGCACAAGGTGGTCATCAAGATCGGGCGAAACCGCAACAAGCAGGCTTGTTCAATCGCATCGCGTGGCGACAGGCCTTGGTTGCGCTCGGCATCGAGCGCGAAGTCGATCATCATGATCGCGTTTTTCTTGACAATACCGATCAACAAAATGATGCCAATCACCGCAATCAAGCCCAGGTCCATGCGCGCCAGCACCAGTGCCAACAGTGCACCCAAGGCGGCCGAGGGCAGTGTCGACAAAATCGTAACCGGGTGGATGTAACTTTCATACAGCACCCCCAGCACGATGTACATCGTGACCACCGCTGCCAAGATCAACCACAGGCTGTGGGTGAGCGAGGCTTGAAAGGCCAGGGCCGCGCCCTCAAAACGCGATTCAATTTCAGTGGGTGCGCCTTCATCGTTTCGCAGACCTTGCCATGCCTGGTCGATCGCGCTCACCGCCTCACCCAAGGATACGCCTGGGGCCGGTTGGAATGACAAGGTCACGGCGGGGAACTGCCCGACATGGATCACGCTCAACAGTGCTGCTTTTTCTTCAACACGGGCGAGGCTGCTCAAAGGCACTTGCACCCCGGTCTTTGAGGGCACCATCAACCGAGACAAGGACGCAGGGCCCAAACGGTCTTGGGCTTGTACCTCCAGCACCACCCGGTATTGGTTGCTTTGGGTGAAGATGGTCGAGACCAGGCGTTGCCCAAAAGCGTTGTAGAGGGCGTTGTCAATCGCCAACACGCTGACACCCAATCGGCTCGCGGCTTCACGGTCAATCCGCACATACGCTTGTAAGCCTTGGTTTTGCCGGTCCGAGGCAAGCTCAGCCAAGGCGGGGTGGTCTCTGAGACGTTCACGCAAACGCTCTGACCATCGACCCACTACATCGGTGTCAGGGCCACTGAGCAAAAAACGGTATTGGGTGCGTGCCACCCGGTCCTCCAAGGTCAGGTCTTGCAAAGGTTGCAGGTACAAGCGCATGCCGCTGATGCCCTGGCTGGCCAGGCTCAAGCGTTGCAAGATGTCGCTCAGCGGGGCATCGCGTTGCGCTTTGGGTACCAGGTTGATCGTCATGCGACCGGTGTTCAAGCTGCTGTTGGGGCCATCAACACCGATGAACGAGGTCAGGCTGGCCACCGATTTGTCTTGCAACACCACCTGGGCCAGGGCCTGTTGCCGCTCAGCCATGGCGGCAAAAGATGTCGACTGCGTGGCCTCGGTGATGCCTTGGATGGCGCCGGTGTCTTGCACTGGAAAAAAGCCCTTGGGCATCCAGACATACAAAGCCACGGTCATCAACACGGTTGCCCCAAACACCCAACTGGTTTGGCGAGGGTGGTTCAAGACCCGTTTCAAGACCTGGGCATAACGGTTGATCAAAGCTTGTAACCAAGCTGGATTGTGCGACTGCTTGGACTGCGGCTGGTCCTGCGGAGCACGCAAAACATAGGCACACAACATCGGGGTGAGGGTGAGCGAGACCACGGCCGAAAGCAGGATCGCCACCGCCAGGGTGACTGCAAATTCGTGGAACAAGCGCCCCACCAGATCGCCCATGAACAGCAAAGGGATCAGCACCGCCACCAGTGAGAAAGTCAGCGATAAAATCGTGAAACCGATTTGGCGTGCCCCGGTGAGCGCGGCTTGCAAGGGGCTGAGTGGCCGCTTGGGGTCTTGTAGGTAACGCGCGATGTTTTCGATCATCACGATCGCGTCATCCACCACGAAACCCGTGGCCACAGTCAACGCCATCAGGGTCAGGTTGTTGATGGAAAAACCAGCGAGGTACATCACGCCAAAGGTGCCCACCAAAGAGAGTGGCACCACCACCGCAGGAATCAAGGTGGCAGTCGCACTGCGCAAGAACAGAAAAATCACCATCACCACCAAGGCCACCGACAACATCAACTCAAACTGCACATCGCGCACCGAGGCGCGGATGGTGACCGTGCGGTCGGTCATCACCTCCATCTGCAAGGAAGCGGGCAAGGACGCTTGCAGTTGCGGCAACAAGGCTTTCACCCGCTCCGCGGTTTCAATCACGTTCGCGCCAGGTTGACGCTGGATATTCAAGATGATGGCGGGCGTTTCATTGGCCCATGCCAGCAAGCGGTTGTTCTCTGGCGCATCCACGATGTGAGCCACGTCCTTCAAACGCAATGGGTTGCCATTGACATAGGCCAGGACCAATTGTGCATAGTCCTGCGCCGATCGCAGCTGGTCATTGGCATCCAAGCTCGACGCACGGGTCGGGCCGTCCAAGCTGCCCTTGGCCATGCTCACGTTCGATTGGTTGATCGCGTTGCGCACATCCTCCAAAGAGAAACCGGCAGCCGCCAAAGCCTGGCTATTGACCTGCACCCGTACCGCGGGCCGCTGTCCACCAGCGATGCTGACCAAACCCACACCACTGACCTGGGACAAGCGCATCGCCAAACGGTTTTCCACCATGTCGTGCACACGGGTCATGGGCAAACTGCTGGAACTGATCGCCAAGGTCATGATCGGCGCATCCGCAGGATTGACTTTGCTGTAGGACGGCGGCATGGGCAAGTCGCTGGGCATGACGCTGCTGCTGGCATTGATCGCGGCTTGCACCTGCTGCTCAGCCACATCCAGTGGCAACTTGAACGCAAACCGCAAGGTGATGACCGAGGCGCCCCCTGAACTGACCGAGGTCATCAAAGCCAAGCCAGGCATTTGGCCAAACTGGCGCTCCAGGGGTGCGGTGATCGAGGCGGTCACCACCTCGGGACTGGCGCCAGGGTAGAGGGTGTTGACCTGGATGGTGGGGTAGTCCACCTGTGGCAGCGAGGCCACAGGCAACAAACGGTAAGCCAGGACACCGCTGAGCAACATGGCCAGCATCAAGAGCGATGTGGCCACAGGCCGCAAAATGAACAAGCGCGACAGGTTCATGGCTTGGCGGCCTTCACCACCTCCACTTTGCTGCCGGTGCGCAGCCGGTCTGCGCCATCGGTGACCACCAAGTCGCCTACCTGGAGTTCGCCCTGCACCGCTTGCCAATCGCCGTCCACCGCCAACAACTGCACCACCCTGGTTTGCACACTGTTGTCGGCTTGCAGCACATACACCAAGCTGCCTTGGGCGCCGCGTTGGATCGCTTGGCTAGGCACGGCCAATGCATTTTTCAAGGTGTCGAGCTCCAAGCGTATTTGCGCGAACTGGTTGGGAAACAACTGACCATCTTGGTTGTCCAAGGTGGCTTTGAGTTTCAAGGTGCCGGTGGCCAGATCGATCGCGTTGTCGGTGGTGCTGACGCGGCCTTTGGCCAAGCGGAGTTGCATCTCGCGGTCCCAGGCCTGCACCGGCAAGGCCTGCCCTGCTTTCAATTTGCGCATGATCAAGGGCACATGGGCTTCGGGCACGGCAAACACCACCGCCATCGGCTGGGTCTGGGTGATGCTGACCAGCCCATTGGGGTCGCTGGCACGCACCAAACTGCCCAACTCGGCTTGTTTCAAGCCAAGCCGACCGCTGATCGGTGCGCTGACCCGGGTGTAGGAGAGCTGCAAACGGGCGGCATCGACCAAGGCCTGATCGGCTTGCACCGTGCCTTGCAACTGGCTGACCAGCGCGGCTTGGGTTTCCACCTGTTGCCGCGCAATCGCGTCTTTGCTGAGCAAATCTTGGTAGCGTTGCAAGTCGAGTTGGGCATTTTGCAGTTGCGCGGTGTCCCGCGCCAACTGGCCCTGGGCTTGGTTGAGCTGGGCCTCGAAGGGCCGCGCATCAATGTCTGCCAACCATTGACCGGCTTGCACCCATTGGCCTTCGCTGAAACGCACGGCTTTCAACTCGCCGTCGACCTTGGCCCGCACCACCGCGGTGTTGAGCGCGGTCAGGGTGCCCAAGGCGTCCACGGTTTGACGGATATCCATTTGTCTGACGTCACCGACCGAGACCGGAGTGGGCCTGCCGCCAGGCCGGACAGCCTGCTTGTTTTGCTTGACTGGCGAAAACGCTGCTTGGATGTCAGGCAACCACCAAACAACGGCAACGACCGCCAGCGGCAACAACAGCAGCAACCACTTCAGGCGACCCATCCATCGAGGAAACAAAAACATGTTGAGATTCATTCATGATCGGAAGATCAGGCATATTAACCCTCACCCATGATCGCCTAAAGGCATGCCAAGCCCCGGGGGCTTGACTACAAAAAATGGGCAATGCCAGCGCAAACCATGCTCAACACAATGGTGGTGGCCAGGGGGATGAAAAATTCCCGCCCAAACAAGCGAAACCGCAAGTCCCCGGGCAGTCGGCCAAAGCCGATTTTGTTCAGCCACGGGGAGATGAACTGAACCAACAGCAAGACCAGAAACACCACGAGCAGCCAGCGGATCATGGGTCAGAGCCTGTGGCTTCGGTCGGCTTGCACAAAGCCCATGGGCAGCCAGTCCTCACCGCGCCCCAGGGCAATCACCTTGAACAACTCACCCATCTCGTGGTCTTGGATCAAGGTCTGCGCGTTGCTGCGCTCGGTCACCGAGGCCTGCGCCAGCAGCGGTAACAAGCCGCTGTTGAGTAAGAAATGGGCTTGGCTGGTGTAGCCCAACACCTGCAAACCAAGCGCTTGCGCGGCCAGCGCCACTCCCGTGAAGTTGACATGCGCGGTGATGTCTTTGTCGCCCACCTGCTGCAAAGGATCGGTATCGTTCAAGTGGCCGTGGTGGCACATCAGCGTGCCCATGGCGCGTTGGGGATGGTAGTACTCGTGCTCAGGAAAGCCGTAATCGATGAAAAACATCGCCCCGGCTTGCAAGCGCTCGCCCAGGCTGCGCACGAAAGCCTCGGCCTGGGGATGGATTTCGGTGAGGTAATCATGATCGCCTGCGATGGTCAAAGGCGGCATGTCATCGGTCGGTCGGTCTTGCCAAGCCAGTGTTTTTGCCGTCTCGTCCCAGACCACACCGCGCTCATGCCACTGCCCGGCCACGCGGTGCAACAACCGCACCGGCATGGCGTCCAACACCTCGTTGCCAATCACCACGCCATGCAGATGTTCCGGCAAGGTGTCTGCCCACTGCACCTTGGCCGCCTGTGCCTGCAAAGTCTGTGCCTGGCGTTTGCGCAAACTGCCCGAGATGTCGATGATGGTGTAGCTTTGCAGATCCTCGCCCAAGGCATCAAGCAGTTGCAGGGCCAAGCTGCCGTCGCCTGCACCAAACTCATACACCGCATGTGTCTGCGTTTGCCGCAAGGCTTGTCGCACGCTGTTGGCCAGGGCTTGGCCAAAGTGCGCAGACAGGGTTGGCGCGGTGACAAAGTCGCTGCCATCTTTGGGCATGCGCCCAATCTGGTGAGCGCCTGCACTGTAGTAGCCCAAACCAGGGGCATACAAGGCCAGGGCCATGAAGCGGTCAAAGGGCAACCAACCGCCTTGGCTGGCCAAGCTGGCGCGCAACAGGCGGGTCATGGCCGTTGGGGCAGTCGCTACACTCTGGGCCTGTTCCTTCATCCCCCAGATTGTCGTTCATGTCGCCTGCTTCACCCTCGAGTCACACGCCCACCGTGCTGGTCACGGGTGCGGCCAAACGCTTGGGCCGTGCCATGGCTTTGGGGCTGGCCCAAGCCGGCTGGCGGGTGGTGGTGCACTTTCACCAATCCGCTGAACAGGCGCAGGCCACGGTGCGCGACTGCGCGGCGTTCACGCCAGGCGCCATCGGCCTGTCGGCCGATTTGTCACAGGCCAACCAGGTCAGCCAATTGCTGCCTGCGGCCATCACGCAGCTCGGCCATGTGGACGCGGTGGTCAACAGTGCGTCGGTGTTTGAGCATGATGACGCCCACAGCTTCAGCGCAGACAGCCTGGCAACACACATGCATGTCAACCTGACCGCGCCGGTGTTGCTGGCCCAGTCTTTGGCGCAACACTTGAAGTCTCGCGGTGCTTCACCCGCCAGCGGTGTGGTGGTCAACCTGCTTGACCAAAAGCTGTGGAACCCGAACCCTGATTTTTTGAGCTACACCTTGTCCAAGGCCGCACTTGAACAAGCCACCACCTTGCTTGCACAAGCACTGGCCCCGCAGATCCGCGTGGTGGGTGTGGCGCCCGGCTTGACACTCAACAGCCACCTGCTGAGCCAGGCCGATTTCGAGGCGCTGCACAAACTCTCGCCACTTGGTCAATCTTCGACCTTGGAAGATGTGGTGTCAGCCGTGGTGTTTGCCTGCACCAACCGCTCGGTCACGGGTAGCACGCTGTTGGTCGATGGCGGTCAGCACCTGACCCGGTTTCAACGTGATTTCTCCATGATGGGGTCCCAGGATGCCTGACCACAAGCACCGTGTTTTGCACATCCAAGGTCTGCGCTTTCATGCCAATTTGGGTATCTTGGACCATGAACAAAACGCGCCACAGGAAATCCAGGTGGATGCTGAACTGAATTTAAAAACTCCAATGCTGCAAGCCGACCAAGACGCAATTGTGCATGTGCTGGACTACCGCTTGGTACGCAATCTGATCATCCAAACCTGCTCCGACCGGCATGTGAATTTGCTCGAGAGCCTGACGGGCAAACTCTGCCTAGCTTTGCTGTCGCTGCCCAATGTGGTGGGCACGCGGGCGCGCATCACCAAGCTGCATATCTTTGACGACTGTGAAGTCTCTATCCAACAACAAGTGGGAGACTGGTGACCATGACCATTGAACGCGAAACCCTCAAACTCGAAAAACGCCTGTGCCGCCAAGTCGGCGAAGCCATCGTGCAGTTCAATATGATCGAAGCCGGTGACCGGGTCATGGTCTGCATGTCGGGTGGCAAAGACAGCTATGGCATGCTCGACATCTTGCTGAAAATGCAAGCCCGTGCGCCTGTGGACTTCGAGCTGATCGCGGTCAACCTGGACCAAAAACAACCGGGCTTCCCGGCCGATGTGTTGCCCGCTTACCTCGACAGCATGGGCGTGAAGTTTCACATCGAGACCCAAGACACCTATTCCATCGTCAAACAAAAAATCCCCGAAGGCAAAACCATGTGCAGCCTGTGCAGCCGCCTGCGCAGAGGTATTTTGTACAAAGTCGCACGCGAACTGGGCTGCAACAAACTGGCGCTGGGCCACCACCGTGACGACATGCTGCAAACCTTTTTCTTGAACATGTTCTTTGGTGGCAAGCTCAAAGGCATGCCGCCTAAATTGGTGAGCGACAACGGCGAGTTCATCGTGATCCGCCCACTGGCTTTCGTGGCCGAGACCGATTTGGTGCGCTGGGCCGAGCACCGCCAATTCCCCATCATCCCCTGCTCGCTGTGCGGCAGCCAGGAAAACTTGCAACGCCAACTGATTGGCAACATGCTGCGTGAGTGGCAAAAGAAATACCCTGGCCGCATCGAAAACATGTTCACCGCCTTGCAAAACGTGGTGCCCTCACACCTGATGGATTCGCGCATCCACGACTTTGCCAACCTGCAGACCACCGGCATGCCCGAGCCGGATGGCGACACCGCGTTTGACACCGAAAGCTTTGCAGTGCCCACGCTGCCAGGGATTCAAACCATCGCGGTTTGAAGCTTGGTCGATGGCTCAGTGTTTGCGGTAGGCCACGACCGCTTGGTGCTGCTGGCCCAAACCTTCCACACCCAAGCTCATGACATCCCCGGGTTTCAAAAACAGCGGTGCTGGTTTGCCGTTTTTGTTTTTGCGGCCCATGCCCACGCCGGGGGGCGTGCCGGTGGTGATCAGATCGCCGGGCATCAAAGTCATGAACTGGCTGACATAACTCACCAACTTGGCGACCTGGAACACCATGGTTTTGGTGTTGCCGGTTTGCACGCGCACGCCGTTGAGCTCGAGCCACAGGCCTAAACGCAGTGGGTGGGGCACTTCGTCGCGGGTCACCAGCCAGGGGCCGATCGGTCCAAAGGTGTCGCAGCCCTTGCCCTTGTCCCAGGTCATGCCGCGTTCGAGCTGGAATTCGCGTTCGGACACATCATTGACCGTGCAATAGCCCGCCACATGTTGCAGTGCTTGGGCTTGCGACACATAACTGGCGCGGGTGCCAATCACCACGCCCAACTCCACTTCCCAATCGGTCTTGACCGACCCTTTGGGCAGCATCACCGGGTCGTTTGGCCCTTGGATACAACTGGTGGCCTTCATGAACACCACCGGTTCCTTGGGCACAGGCAAATTCGACTCGGCAGCATGGTCGGCATAGTTCAAGCCAATCGCGATGAACTTGCCGACATGACTCACCGGGCAACCCAGGCGAGGTTTGCCACGCACCAGAGGCAGGCTGTCGGTTTTCAGCTTGGCGAGCTTGGCCAAGGCAGTGTCGCTGAGTTGCTCGGGGCCGATGTCAGCGATCACCGCGCTCAGGTCACGCAGCTTGCCCAGCGCATCGATCAAGCCGGGTTTTTCGCGGCCCATCGGGCCAAATCGAACCAATTTCATGAAGACTCCTGGAGGATGGTTGTGATGCCGTTCAGGTCAGCAAGGCCAGCGTTGTGTCCAAATGCTCCAGCGGCGAACGTTTGTAGCCCGATCGGGCAAAGCGTTGCAAACGCCCGACCACCAAAGACACCCACAGCGAGGCCTTGACTTGGGCGTCCACACTGGGGGTGGTGGATTGGCTGGTTTGCGCCGCGTCACGCAAAACCTGTTTCAAACTCGCCTCGACCTTGTCGAAAAACAAATTCATGCGCTGGTGCAAACGGTCGTTTTCAAACACCAGGGCGTCTCCCACCATCACCCGCGCCATGCCCGGGTTGCGTTCAGCAAACTGCAGCAAGACCGTGACCATGCGTCGCACTTTGTCGTCTGGCGCATGGGGGCCTTCGGTGATTTGGTTGAGCAAGCTGAGCACACTGGTCTCGATGAAGTCGATCAGGCCCTCAAACATCTGCGCTTTGCTGGCGAAATGGCGGTAAAGCGCAGCCTCGCTCACCCCCAGGCGCGCGGCCAGCGCGGCGGTGGTGACCCGTTCGGCACCCGGCTGCTCGAGCATGGCCGCCAAGGCTTGCAATATTTGGATGCGCCGCTCACCCGGCTTGGGGCGCTTGCGTGGCGTGGCGTTGGGGGGGGTGGCTGGGGCTTGCTGGTCGGCCATGGGTGCTCCCTTGCGTGTTCAGTGTGAACGGATCATGGTGCCAAAAGCTTGGTCGGTCAGGATTTCCAACAACAGCGCGTGCGGCAGGCGGCCGTCGATGATGTGCACCGAGTTGACGCCGCTCTTGGCGGCATCCAAGGCGCTGCTGATTTTGGGCAACATGCCGCCGCTGATCGTGCCATCGGCAAACAAAGCGTCAATCTGGCGGGTACTCAGGTTGGTCAGCAGTTGGCCCGATTTATCAAGCACACCTGCGGTGTTGGTGAGCAAAACCAGCTTTTCCGCCTGCAACACAGTGGCCAGTTTGGCAGCCACCACATCCGCGTTGATGTTGTAGCTCTCGTTGTTTTCACCAAACCCGATCGGGCTGATCACAGGGATGAAAGCATCGTCTTGCAATGCTCTAACCACACTGGGGTCAATGCTTTTGATCTCACCGACTTGCCCGACATCATGCTCGATGCTGGGGTTGTGGTTGTCGAGCATTTTCAGTTTGGTCGCGCGGATCATGCCGCCGTCGCGCCCGGTCAAGCCAACAGCCTTGCCGCCGGCCTGGTTGATCAGGCCCACGATGTCTTGCTGGACCTCACCGGCCAACACCCACTCCACCACCTCCATGGTTTCGGCGTCGGTGACCCGCATGCCTTGTATGAACTCGCCTTTTTTACCCAAGCGCTGCAGGGCGTTTTCAATTTGTGGCCCGCCGCCATGGACCACCACCGGGTTCATGCCCACCAACTTCAGGAGCACCACATCGGCAGCGAAACCGGCCTGCAGTGCCGGGTCGGTCATGGCGTTGCCACCGTATTTGATGACCAGGGTTTTGCCGTGGAATTGACGGATGTAGGGCAGTGCTTGCGCCAAGGTGTCTGCGGTATCGCGCATGGGATGGGTGGATTTGTCGTTGGTGTTCATGGGTCGACGTGGGTTTCTTGCATTGTGCACCAAGCCTTGGTGCAGGCAAACAAGGCAGGCGCGGCCTGAGCGATTAACCATCAAACCCGGGCCAGGCGGGTGTTTTTATATTATCTTGAGGACTGGTATGTGAATATCAATTCAATTGGATTTGAATATGGGCCATAATATCCCTTTCAAATACCAAATATATGGAGAAGCCATGACACGCATGAGTCCCGCCAGCCAATTAGAAAAAATCCGCGCCGCTCGAATTAAGCTGGAAAAAGAAGAAAAGCGACTCATGTCGCGCACCCACGATAAAGCCCTGGCCCAAATCGCTCACATTGCCCATGCCGCCGGCCTGACCGCCGCCGACATTGCCGCCGCCATGGGCAGCAAGGGCAAAGCCAAGCCGGCTGGGAAGTCCGCGGTCAAAACATCGAAAGCCAAAAACACCACCGCTGGCAAAAAAGTCGCGGCCAAATACCGTGATCCGGCCAATGCCGCACAAACCTGGACAGGCCGAGGCCGCATGCCCCAATGGGTTCAAGCCCTGCACGCGGCTGGCAACTTGGCCAGCGCTGAAATCAAAGCGGCTGTTTAAAAGGCCTGGCCGCAGCGTCTTTCGCAGACAGCTGCGGCGGCCCCTGAATTGCTCCCAGGGGCCAATCAATCCCAATATCCTGGTCGTTCCAGATAATCGCCTCCTCGTCGCTGGCGACCCAGTAATCCGTGGTTTTGTAAATCACCTCGGCCTGTGCGCTCAGCACCAAAAAGCCATGCGCAAAACCCGGCGGAATCCACAGCTGGTGGTGGTTTTCCCCAGTCAAGACGGCTGCGCTCCAGTGTCCGTATTGGGGCGATTCAGGGCGAATGTCCACCGCCACATCGAATATCTCGCCGCGCACCACCCGAATCAATTTGCCTTGCGGAAATTGTTTTTGAAAATGCAAGCCACGCAGCACCCCTTGCTGGGACAAGCTGTGGTTATCTTGGACAAATGGGATATTCAAACCTGTGGCTTTTTCAAACTCCCGCTGGTTGAAACTTTCAAAGAAAAAGCCCCGGGCATCGGCAAACAGCTTGGGCTTGAGTAATAAAACGTCTTTTAAACCGGTGTTTTCAACGGAATAAGGCATGTCAGTCCAATAATTTCAAAAGGTATTGCCCATAATGGGTTTTTTGATAGGGGGCCGCCAGTGTTTGCAAGGCTTCAGCGCTGATCCAGCCCTGCGCATAGGCGATTTCTTCTGGGCAAGCCACCATCAAGCCTTGGCGTTTTTGCAGCGTGGCAATGAAGGTGGCGGCCTCCAACAAACCGTCATGGGTGCCGGCGTCGAGCCAAGCATAACCCCGGCCCATGGTTTCCACATTCAATTGCTGTTGATTCAAATAGCGCTTGTTCACATCGGTGATTTCCAATTCACCGCGCGCCGACGGTTGAATATCAGCGGCAATATCACACACCTGCTGGTCATAGAAATAAAGCCCGGTCACGGCGTAATTCGAGGTGGGGTGTTTCGGCTTTTCTTCGATCTGAATGGCTTTGTGTTGCGCGTCAAAGGTCACCACACCATACCGCTCGGGGTCGATCACATGGTAGGCAAACACGGTCGCGCCCTCGGTGCGGGCGTGCGAGGCTTGCAGCTGCTTGACCAGGTCGTGGCCGTAAAAAATATTGTCCCCCAGCACCAAGGCGCTGGGCTGGTGGTTGACAAAGTCTTTGCCGATGATGAAAGCCTGTGCCAAGCCATCGGGCGAAGGCTGCACCGCGTACTGAATGGACATGCCCCACTGAGAGCCGTCGCCCAACAAATCGGCAAAGCGCGGCGTGTCTTGGGGGGTGGAGATGACCAAGACCTCGCGGATGCCACTGAGCATCAACGTGGTCAGCGGGTAATACACCAGGGGCTTGTCATATACCGGCATCAACTGCTTGCTGACCGCTTGGGTCAAGGGATACAGGCGGGTGCCGGAGCCGCCAGCCAACAAAATGCCTTTGCGCGTTGGATTCATGTGTCCTGCCATGGTGTTCGTCATTAAGATGGTTGATTATCAATTCAAACGAAATGCCGACACCATGACTTACCTTAAACGCATTCGACAAATGGCTTGGCTTTGGCTGGCCTACTTTTGCTTGAGTCTGGGCAGCGGTCACGCCCAAACCGCAGCCCCCTCGGACCAAGTTTGGCGCCTAGGCTTGGGCCTACAACGCTACAGCGAGTCGCTGATGCAACTGCAAGGCCCCGAGATAGGCTTGCACTGGCGCAACCACACCCAGCTTCAGCCGGCAGGGTTGCAACTCGAAGCTGATGGGATTTGGGGCCTGCAAAACTACAGCAGCCCGGTGTCGGGCAGCTTGAAGCGCCGGCCAACGCTGCACACCCGTTGGCGCGTGATGACAGCCGTCGGCTGGATGCCTGAGCTCGCCTATGGCTTGGCCTTGCACACCGATTACAGCAACATGCGCGGCATCACCAGCGTGGGGCATGGCGGCTATGAACGCATATCTACGCAACTGTGGTTGCCACTGCGTTGGACCTTGCCCACGGCCCAAGCTTGGGAGTTGGATGCTGGCGTGTTGCTCTGGGGGCAACATGTGTCGCGTTTGTCGCAGGCCACCGCCAACAGCGAAGATGTCACGAATACCCAACAGAAGGGCTTTTACCTGCAAGCCAGCACAGCCTGGGAGACCTCAGGCGGCAAGCTGCTGCCCTATGTCCGCTGGGCATGGATAGACGACTCGGAGATCGTGTCGGCCAAGGTGTCGGGTAAGATGAAGTTGGTGAGAGAGCCCCGCAACAGCCGGGTGCAAGTGGGCCTGCAGTGGCCATTCCGTTGAAGCCTTTGCCCCAGGCTGACTAGGCTTGCCGCAATGCCTGCAGCACCGCGTTCACACCCGATTGCCAGGGCGGCAAATCCACCCCCAAGGCTGCAGCCAGCGGTCGGCTGTCCATCAGCGAATAAGCGGGACGCACAGCAGGCAAGGG
>Ga0247833_1000413_pt1 | contig 77134 bp, 63 predicted proteins | sample LaCruzMarch2015__7_FD_187117 | JGI IMG/M metagenome (GOLD analysis project Ga0247833, IMG submission 187117) | Freshwater microbial communities from meromictic Lake La Cruz, Castile-La Mancha, Spain - LaCruzMarch2015_8m | ecosystem: Environmental > Aquatic > Freshwater > Lake | place: Spain...
GGGTGCTGAAGCGTTTTTCTATAAATTCAGGAATGGTATAAAGACCTTTTTCGATAAAAATAGGAAGAAAGTATTTTCCAACTATTAATAATGTCAGCGCAGCCATCCATTCATAAGAAGCAATAGCTAAACCTATGGCAAAGCCTGAACCTGACATACCAATAAACTGTTCAGCGGAAATATTTGCTGCAATTAAACTAGCGCCAATGGCCCACCATGGAAGTGATTTACCAGCCAAAAAATAATCTTCGGAATTCTTTTCATGTCCTTTTTTGTCTCTCGATACCCATAATCCAATGGACATTATTAGTACACCGTAGGACGCGAAAATTATCCAATCCAATAAGGTTAATTCGTTCATACATTGAAATGGTTAGTATTTAATAAATAATTACTATCAATAGTAAGGAAATTTCCTTAAAAAAAGAAACGCTTTGAAAGTTATCAAAGCGTTTCTCTAAATAAATAACAAATTAAAAGATTATAGGTGAATCACCTCACCATAAGCGGCCGCAGCTGCTTCCATAATTGCCTCACTCATGGTAGGGTGAGGATGAATGGTTTTTATAATTTCATGCCCTGTTGTCTCTAATTTTCTTATAGAAACAAGTTCTGCTATCATTTCCGTAACATTTTGTCCTATTAAATGGGCACCTAAAAGTTCTCCATATTTTTCGTCAAAAATAAGTTTAACAAATCCACTTTTATCACCAGCAGCAGAGGCTTTACCTGAGGCAGAGAAAGGAAATTTACCAATCTTTATCTTGTAACCTGCTTCTTTGGCCGCTTCTTCTGTCATACCCACAGATGCTACCTCGGGTACGCAATAGGTACAAGATGGAATATTTTGGTAATCAATAGGTTCTGGATGATGTCCTGCCATTTTCTCCACACAGGTGATGCCTTCAGCACTTGCCACGTGGGCTAAAGCGGGTCCTCCTGTAATATCACCAATGGCATACACGCCAGGTATATTAGTTCGGTAGAATTCATCTACTTTTACTAAGCCTTTTTCAAGGATAACTCCTACCTTTTCTAAACCTATATTTTCAATATTGGGTGTTACGCCCGCCGCAGAAAGTACAATATCACAGGCTATTTCAGAAAAATTTCCAGTTTTTCTATCCTTAACTTTAACTAAAACTTCTTTTCCCTTCGTATCTACTGATTCCACCGAGGTGTTTCCAAGAACCTTAATTCCTTTTTTAGTGTAAATTTTAGAAATTTCCTTTGAGACTTCCGCATCTTCACGTGGTAACAATCCTTGCTCAAGAAATTCAACTAATGTAACTTCGGTACCTATGGAATTATAAAAATAAGCGAATTCAGCGCCAATGGCACCCCCTCCAATAACCACTAATCTTTTAGGTTGAGTAGGCAGTGTCATGGCTTTTCTATATTCTATTACTTTTTCTCCATCAATGGGTACATTAGGTAATGCTTTAGCTCTTCCTCCAGTGGCTAAAATAATATTTTTTGCCTCATAATTGGTAGGTTTACCGCTAGCATCAGTTACACTGACTGTATTGGCAGAAACTAAACTTCCGTCACCGGTTAAAACGGTGATTTTATTTTTTTTCAATAAAAATTGTATTCCCTTACTCATGCCGTCAGCAACTCCTCTGGACCTTTTGATCATTGCGGGAAAATCAGCTTTAGCTTCATTTAGTTGAATCCCATAGTCCGATGCATGTTGCATATATTCAAATACCTGGGCACTTTTTAATAAGGCTTTTGTAGGAATACAACCCCAGTTTAAACAAATACCACCAAGGTTTTCTCGTTCAACTACAGCTACATTCATGCCAAGTTGTGAAGCCCTGATAGCAGCAACATAGCCGCCTGGACCTGTACCAATGATAATTAAATCGTATTTCATTAATCTGTTTTTGAAATTTTCTGTTCAGTAAAAGATTTTGCAAATATAAAGACTCTACACTAATATTTTAAGTTTCCTTTCATAACATTATGAACCTTTATAAGAAGTGAATGTTTTATATTTTTTACCATTTCTTAAAAGTCCAAAAATGATCGATAAGGATTTAAAAAATCTGAATGAACCACTAAAGAAAAATGGATCTAACCATCCTTACCTCGTTGATGAGAGTATTTGGTTAGATGAATTGGGAGATTCCCATCAAACTACTTCGATAGAAACACCTGTAAATACTGAATATTTAAATAAATCAGATGCTGAAAAAATGGTGAAAATTCAACACCATTTTAAGGAAATTATGGAAACTTTAGGGATGGATCTTTCAGATGATTCTCTTAAAGGTACTCCGGGTAGAGTAGCAAAGATGTTCGTTAAGGAAATATTTAGTGGTTTAATCCCTAAAAATATGCCAGATATGTCTCTTTTTGAGAATAAATTTGGCTACAAAGAGGTTTTGCTTGAGAAAAACATAACTGTTCAATCTTTTTGTGAACATCACTTTTTACCAATTATAGGGAAAGCCCACATCGCATACAAACCTGGGAATAAAGTTATCGGTTTATCTAAATTAAACAGGATTGTTGATTATTATAGCAGAAGACCCCAGGTTCAGGAAAGATTAACCAGACAAATTGCAGAAACATTAAGGCAGGTTCTTGAGACTGACAGTGTGGCAGTTTATATTGAGGCAGTTCATTTTTGTGTGCAGGCAAGAGGTATAGAGCATCAAGGATGTACCACTGTAACCTCTGATTTTGGTGGTGATTTCAAGAAAGAAAATGTAAAACATGCTTTCTACCAATCTATTCAAACAAAAATTTAAATGGAGACTTTATTAAATAAAATCGTTATTGTCGTTGGTGGAACAGGTGGTATTGGAGCAGAAACATGTAAACTTTTACATCAATCAGGAGCTAAAGTTTATGTTTCAGGTAGAAATGCGGAAACTCTTAATACTATTTGTAACTCAATAGGTATTCCTGTTAAAAATAGATTTGTTGTTGATCTTAAAGATACAAATAGTATCCATCTTATGGTTGAGGAGATTCAATCTATGACTGGAGCTCCTATAGATATACTCATAAATGCAGCGGGTATAGGTATTATTAAATCTTTTGAATCATTAAGTATTCAAGATTTTAAAGATTCACTTGATGTAAATCTTGTAGGGGCTTTTAGTTTGATTCAAGCAGTGCTGCCAAAAATGAAAGAGCAAAAGAAGGGGCTTATCATTAATATCCCCGGTGTCTTAGGCAAAACGCCTATGGCAGGTGCAGCAGCTTATGCAGCATCAAAATATGGTTTAAATGGTATGTTAAAGTCTCTCAGAGAGGAACTAAAAAGAACTGAAATAAGAATTACTAATATCTATATGGGGGGCGTTGATTCTCCATTTTGGGATAATATAGACTTGAAGGTTCAACGTGATAAGATGATTGCAGTAAAAGAAGCAGCAAAATCCATTTGGTTTCTTTGCCAACAACCTTCGTCGGCTGTAGTTTCGGAAATGGTTATTCAACCGTTTAATCATCAAGCCATTTAATTGGTATTTAGTATGTTAAGATTAAGGTTATTTGGTTTCTTTTTTGCCATTAACTTTAATCTTAGTATTTTGTACGCAAATTCTTCTTTGTCAAGGCCGCCTGCACCTATTGATTCCTTTCCAGAGGTATTTTTAGATTCCGTACTTATAAGTGTTAACAATCATTGGGATATCAGTTTGTCACCAATGTCAAACGTTTTCCTTTTCAATCCTATAGATGGTTTTTTGTTGCAAACTGGATTCAAATCTACGTTTAATACCAAAAGACCTATGGCATTTTCTTTACATCCAAGATATGCTATCCAAAGTAAAACTTTATATGCAGAAGCTGAATTTTCAGCATTTATTGTTAATGATGAAATAAATTCATCCCAGCTGTTTTTCTCTGGCGGAAATTTTTTAACTCAAGTTAATCAACCATTTATAAAAAATGAACAAATAATTTCTATCATTAATGTTTTGGACGGAGTAAATCCGTTGTTGTTTATTGAAAAGAAATTTTTAAAGGTTCAATTGAAACAAACTTTTCATTCTAAGTTTATATTGCAGGCATCATCGGAGTTTATTGACAGAAATTATCTTGAAAATTATAATTTTCACCGTTGGAATTTCAAGAGGAATGAGCCCTTAGAATCATTTAAGTTGAGGGACAAGGCGCTAATAAATACTTTTTCATTGTCTTACTTTCCATTTTTAACTATTAATTATAAAAAAGGAATGCCCGGCTTTTTAGAAAGTGAGTCAAACTTTGATTATATAGAATTGGCTTTCTCTAAATCATTATACGTAAAAAAGTTTGGGCGAATAGATGTTAATTTCATATCAGGTAAATTTTTACAGCAAGAATTTCTTCATTTTAATGATTTTTATCATTTTCCAACAGGGAGAACACTGAAAACCAGTCATCCTGTTATCTCTACCTTCAGACTTTTACCTTATTATGAATTTAGTACGAATAATTATTTTCATCGAATACATATTCAGACCCAAACTTCTGATTTTTTATTAAGTAAATGGTCATTTATAAAAAAATCAAAGGTATTAGAGAATCTATTTATTAATCTTGCTATCACTGATAAATTACAACCATTCTTAGAAATGGGTTATGCTTTAGATAATATTTTAAAAAATTTCCGCTTAGAAATTGTGTCAGGAAGATATGATGGAAAATGGCTTGGACCCAGAATAATTTTAGGACCTACGTCTTTGTAATTTATCTTCAATAAATTTTTCCAGTTCAACAGGAGTATTCTCATCTTGACATTGTAAATATGTATAATCAGCCTGTTCATAGAATTTTTCCCTTTCTGTAATTTTTATTGAAATAAAATGTTTTAGGTCGTCATCTGACATACTACTTATTAATGGCCTTCCTTCTTTTTGGTTATTCAGTCTTTTAAATAATAATTCTTCTGATGTTTTTAGATAAATGGAAATTCCATGGTCTTTAATCCATTTCATATTATCATGGAAACATGGGGTACCTCCTCCACAGGATATGATATTTTGGTTAAAATTGATCGTCTTTCTCAATAAATTTGCTTCGGTTTTCCTAAATCCTTCTTCGCCAATACTATTAAAAATTTGTGGAATACTCAAATTCATTGTAACTTCAATAAATTCATCCAGATCTAAATAATTCAAATTAAACTTTTCGGACAAGCATTTACCTAAGTAAGATTTTCCGGACCCCATAAAACCCAGGAGGTAAATATTTTTCATATATATAATGGAATATAATAAGGATTATGTATAGCATTTACCGCTTGAATCAGTCCGGCATGAGAATATGTTTGTGGGAAATTCCCCCATTGACTACCTGTTTTAGCGTGGACGTCCTCACTAAATAAATTTAAGTGGTTGCCATAATTTAATATTTTAGTCAAATTAGAAATGGCCTTGTCTTTATTATCCATAATAGCTAAAGCCTCGATGTACCAAAAGGCACAAATTAAAAAGGTAGCGTCAGGAGTACCAAAATCGTCCTGATGTAAATATCTATAAAAAAGTCCATTTTCTGCAGATAATGCCTCCTCCAAAGTTGAAAGTAATCGTTTTGCTTTTGGATCATCTGGTTTCAAATAATGCATAGTAATAAGCTGAAGTAAACTGGCATCCAGATTTTTATTTCCTATGGCCTGATAATAAAGCCCTGTTTCATGGTCATAACAATTTTCAATTTTTTCGATGGCCTTTGGCAAATTTTTAGAAGCTAAATCTAGTATATTTTCATCGTTAAATAAGTCAGCTATTTTTAAAGCAGATTTACATCCTGCCCAATGAAATAAATAGGTGTAACAGTGACATTGTTTTAAACCCCTGAATTCCCATAATCCGTTGTCTGGTTCGTCCATTGTTTTTTCGATCATATTTAACATATTAAATATGATTGGCAGATATTTTTTTCTAAGGTCAAAAGCAATTTTGTCATTGGTAAAGTAGGGGAGAAGTGTGGTGATTACCTGACCATATATATCATTTTGAATGTGTTCAAAGGCTTGGTTTCCAATTCTTACTGGTTTTTCATTTAAATAACCAGGTAAATTTAATTCAAATTCGTTGGGATCCATATCTAAGGATATGGGATGTAAAGGCGGCCATCTTTCCTTATATTTTTCATTGATGAGAGCTAAAAATTGGGTATAATTTATTATTACCTCCTCATTATCTAAAAGGAAAAATGCTAATAGAGTATAATAACTATCTCTCATCCAGCAGAATCGATAATCCCAATTTCGTGTTGAACCAAGAAATTCTGGTAAAGAGGTAGTTGCAGCAGCTATAGTTGCACCAGTATTAAAAACATGTAGATTTAAAGTTAAGGCTGATCGGATTATTTCCTTACTGAATAATGGTGGAATGGTTAAATTCTTAGCCCATGTTTCCCAGTAATCTTTTGTCTTAAATAATAAATTTTCTGCTTTATATTTTATATCATACCACTCATGATTTTCATTCGTTATGATCAGATAAATAGGCTCATTTAAAATAAAATAAGCGGATAAATCACTTAAAATGTCAGTTTTTGAACTGTAAAGAAATAGATCTTCATCCAATAAATTAAAATGTATGCAATCTTCTTTTATGTTGGAGCTACATTGATATCCGCCATAATTATAAGTAGGGGAGCACTCAATTTTAATTAAATTAGTTCCTTTTTTTGGGATGATTTTTCTTATAAAAATATGAGGTCTAATTAGATCCGATGGGCTGTAATATATTGGAGCGAAATCATTTATTTCGAATCTACCATCTTTGGTTTCTATGGTAGTTATTAAAATATTTGTGTCATTAAGGTATTTCTGAGAGGTAGAAATAATTTCAGATTGCGGTTGAATTTGAAAATTACCACCATTATTTTTATCCAGTAGATTTCCAAAAAGAAAGCTGCTATCAAAATGAGGCCAACAGAGCCAGGAAACATTTCCAAAATCATTTATGAGTGCTAACCAGGAACCATTTCCAATAATTCCCATAGCATATTTATGAATCATAGTAAGGATTTATCCCCAAAGATTATAAAAAAATATAGTAATTAATAAGGAACTGAAATTCATTGTTACAAAATCCTTATTTTTGCAAAATTAAATGAAAGGAATGAGTAAAATTTGGTTGTGTTTTTCTTTTTTATTGGTTTTATCCATAGTTGCATGCCATAAAAATGATGAAAATGAGAAGAGTAGAAAAAGGGTAGAAGAAATAAGGTTAGGCAGGGAACTAACTCCCTCTGAAATTATTAGAAATCCATTGGGTGAGCAAGGATTAGATACTTCAAAAGTGTCGAAAATAGCATTTGAAGAGACCATTATTTCATTCGGTAGCATAAATGAAGGTGAAATAGTTGAAAAAGTATATCGATTTACGAATACAGGAAGATATCCACTTTATATATTAGATGTTTATGGTACTTGTGGTTGTACGGTTCCGGAATGGCCAAGTATTATGATTGAACCAGGTAGGGGAGGGTTGATAAAAGTTAAATTTAATAGTGAGGGTAAGATAAATGAGCAGAGAAAACTAATTACGGTGGTAGCCAATACATTTCCTGTGGAAACATTACTATATTTAGAGGGAATTGTCACATCAAAAAACTAAATTATAAATCATAAAGCTATGTTTTTTTTACTACAAGCCAGCGCAACAGGTTCATCATCATGGATTAACCTTATTTTCATTGTTTCTATGTTTCTAGTATTTTGGTTGTTAATGATACGACCACAAGCAAAACGTCAGAAGGAACAAAAATTATTTCAAGAAAGCTTAGACAAGAACAAAGATGTAGTAACAAGTAGTGGAATACTTGGTAGAATATCTAAGATTGAGGACACTATTGTAACTTTAGAAGTATCACCTAAGGTTTACATACGCGTCACTAAGAATGCTATTTCTAAGGAACTTACAGAAAATATTAATGCAACGATAGAAAGTTAATATTTTTTTTAAAAGCAAAGAATCCTCTGGGGTGTTTAAAATTTCGGAGGATTTTTTTTGAACTATAATTATGCAGATAATTTACATTATGTTAAGTAGTTTTCTCCTAACCAAGAAGCTATTTAGAACAATCGTTGTATGAATCTTTTATTTTGTGTTATAATTCTTGCTGTACCTGAAAGTTCCTTTTTTGTTGAAACTTTATATCCAGTGGTTGTAACCAAACCTTTATTAAAATAAACAGTTACTGGGGTGACCAACTTTTTATTATCTTCTAAGGCTATACTTGAACTTGTTGCCACTTTACCTTGAATTATACCATATTTTGAAGACGGATAACTATTTAACCTGACTAATACCGTTTGATTTTTTCGGATGTTGCCACTTTCAGTAAATTGTATATTCATAATTCCTTTCATTTCATTTGATTGCGGAGGAATTACCATCAATAAGGGTTCGTCTTTGTTTACATATTGCCCTGATTTGAGAAATTTATTCGTTACCTGGACGGTTCCATCTGAGGGTGAAATAATTAAATGTAAAGAAATCCATTCGGAGACATTAGTTTTAAGTTGCAAAAATGCAGCGTTTATTTCTAACATGGCTACCTCCCTACCCTTCTCACTTCCCACCTTTAAATTAACTAAATCAGATTTTAAATTGCTGATTTTGAACTGTTTATCTTTTATTTCGGCTTCTGTTGTGTATAAATTAGTAACAAGAACGGTTAATTTATCTTTTGTTTTGTTTAATTCAGATTGAGATAATTTATCCATTTTTACCATGGCTTCTTCATTTTTCAACTGGATTTGTGTATTCTCAATCTGTACTGCTAAATTATCTTTAAGATTTAATGAATATTGTATGCCATTTTCTAAAGAAATGATTTGCTTCTGTTTATCTTTTTTATTTGCTACTTCTATTCCCTCATTTGTCTTTAAATTGTATTGTTTTTGTTTATCTAGGAACTGAAATAAATATTTCTGCAATGCTCCTATGTTATAATTTTCTGTCAATGGTAAAGATATAATAGAGGTTTGATTTGTAGGTTTAACCATCAGTAACTTTTCATAAAGAGAAAGTACATCTAAATAATTAGCCTCAGAATTATAAGATATTAATAATTGTCCTTTTTTAACCCGTTGATTATGTGTGGTATGCAACTTATTTAAAAATCCTGATTTGGGAGATATAAGTTTTGTTGGAGGATCATTAAATGATACAATGATTTCACTTTCAACTACATCGGGATATTGAATCCAATAGGATAGCCAAATTAATAGAACGATAACTATTAAAAAAATTAAAGTGCCAAATCTTAGTATCCATCCGGGAGGAGTTCCTAAAATTTCTGAAATTTCTTCATTCCGAACGTCTATATTATTTTCATTTTTCATTTAAAATCCTAGTTCCAATGTATTTTTAACTAATTGATAATAGGCACCTCTGACAAAGGTTAATTCTTCATGAGATCCGCATTCAATCATTTCCCCATCTTCCATAACGACTATTTGGTCGGCTTTTAAAACGGTACTTAAACGATGTGATACGATGATAATTGTTTTATTTTTAAAGGCAGCCTTTATATTTTCCAAAATTAACATTTCATTGTAGGTATCAAGAGATGAGGTAGCCTCATCAAAGAAAAGAATATCAGGTTCTTTATAAACAGCTCTGGCTATAAGAATTCTTTGCTTCTGTCCTTGACTTAGGCCCTGTCCCTCGGGGCCAATGATGGTATTATAACCAAGAGGTAAATTCTCGATATAAGTTTGCAGATTAGCTAATCTGGATGAAAACTGAAGTTTGTTCTTATCAATAATTTCTTCGCCCAGAGCAATATTTTTCGCTATACTATCACTAAAAAGATGACCATCCTGCATAACCATGCCAATGCTATTGCGCCACAATCTGGGATTAATTGATAATAAATTTATTTCACCTAACCTTATATTTCCTTCGGTTGGTTTATAAAGATTCAGTAAAATTTTTAACAAAGTAGTTTTACCACTTCCACTTGGACCAAGGATGGCTGTTATTTTACCTTTAGGAATGACCAAATTAATATTCCTGATATTTGGTGTTGCATTGACTCCAGAGTAACTAAAATTCACATTCTCCAAAGTGATATTTCCTTCATTAGGAAGATTATTATTATTTTCTTCAATAATTGTTTCGTTATCTTTAAGATGTATTTCACCAATTCTTTCCAGGCTGATTTTAGCATCTTGCATGGATTTTAAAAATTCTGTCAATTGATTAATTTGTGTATTAAGTTGACCAATGATATACTGAATAGCTACTAACATACCTAAAGTCAAAGTTGCATTCAGAACACCCTGAGCTACTAGATAAATAATCAATAGATTCTTTGTTTCATTAAAAAACAAGGCCCCTGCCCTTTGCACTTGTTCAAGCTTTAGATTTTCTGCTTCTGTATTGAATAATTTTGCTTGAATTTTTTCCCAGGACCATCTTTTTAATTTTTCAGCATTAAATAATTTAATATCCTGCATTCCGGTAATCATTTCATTGATACTATTTTGATTATCGCTGTTATATTCAAATCTTTTTATGTCAAGGCTTTTTCTCCATTTCATGAAACCTAAAACCCAAACAATATTTAATAATGATCCAATGACAAAAATGGTAAAAATAGCTTTATTCCAAAACAAAAGAACTACCCCAAAAGCCAGGAGATTTAGCAATGAAAAGATAGAAATCAAAGAAGTAGAACTTAAAAACTTTTGTACTCTTTCGTGGTCATTAAACCGCTGAATTAAATCTCCAGGTAATTTGGTGTCAAAAAACCTAAATGGAAGTTTTGTTAATTTAATAAGATAATCAGATAATAAACTGATATTCACTCTACTTCCAACATGTAAGATATTCCAGTTTCTAATAAATTCAACAGATATCTGACTTATAAATAGAATAAGTTGAGCGATAAGAACTAATGAAATAAATGATAGATCATTATTATTGATACCTATATCTACAATACTTTTTATAAAAAATGGGAACAGGAGTTGGAGGGTACTTCCTAAGAATAATCCTATAATGATCTGAAAAATAAGTGCTTTGTATTGGTAAAAATAATTTAGTACATACTGCCAGCTACCTTTCTGAGCTTCTTTTCCATTGAATGTATAAAAATTTGGTGTAGTCTGGCAGATTAAAACGATGCCTGAATTTTCAGATGTTGCATCCGTCCCAATCCATTTTGTCAGAAATTCGTCATTATTTAGTTTATACTTTCCTTTTGCTGGGTCTGCAATCCACACCTTAGTTGAATCCTGGTGATAAACGACAACAAAATGATTACTTCCCCAGTTAATTATACATGGTTTAGGTATAACATCTTGTAATTGAATAATATCTGCTTCGACAGCTAAGGTTTTAAAGCCTATTAATTCAGCTGCTTCACTGAGGTCTAAGAGTGAAACACCATCTTTTCCTGTGTTACTAATCTCCCTTAAATACGCTAATGAATAGTACCGTCCATAAAATCTTGCAATCATGCGCAAGCAAGTTGATCCGCAATCCATTGCCTCAAGTTGTGGATAGAATGGAAACCGTTTCGGCATGATACTATAACTCGTTTTTATTTAACCAATTACAAATATAATTAAATATTTCTATTTGTTCCGGTTCATTATGTAACTCATGAAAAAGTCCTTCTGCGCCGTAATAATCAATACCTGTTCTTGAAGCAAAAGCCTTACTTGCGGAGGCATCCGTTATTTTATCATCCAGTCCGTGAATGATTAAAATTTTATCACTTAATTGCTTACTATATTTATCTAATATTTCCGCGCGTTGAAAAAGGATATTTGCCGCCGAAAGGGTAATTTTATTATGAACTAAAGGGTCTTTTATATAACGATCAACGACTAATTTATCTCTGGATAACCAATTTGGATCTAATTCATTCCCCTGGCTTAATGCTGGAAGCATACCACTAAGCCATTTCATCAAAGATATTTTCCATGGTGGTGGAACCAGTTTTAATTTTATCCAGGGTGCTGATACGATGACATAATCTACAGATTGTTCATGTTTAATAATCCAATGAAGGACAATATTTCCTCCTAAGCTATGTCCATATAATAGAACGGGTAAATTATCAGCTCGCTCATCAAGTATCCGCTTTAATGCCTGAATTTCATTTAAATAAAGGTCGTAATTAGCAATATGTCCTCTCGCACCCGGGCTGTTTCCATGTCCATAATGATCTACACCATAAACATTTATTTGTTGATCATTAAATAATTTAGCCCAATGATCGTACCTGCCAATATGTTCTCCGGCACCATGAACAAGCATTAAATTTGCTTTTGGTTTATCTACTTCCCATTTTAAGCCAGATAAATTAATTTCGTTTGACAGAGGTAAGTTGAATTTTTCCATTTTTATCGTAATATATGAAAGAGTATAGAACTAAAATTTATTAGCTTCGTTAAATTTTAAAATTTAGTCTAAAAAATGCGTATTATATTTATGGGTACACCGGCTTTTGCTGTCCCTACCCTTTTAAAACTCAGTGATTCAGGTTTTACTATACCGGCAGTTATTACAGCACCAGATAAACTTGGTGGAAGAGGAAAAAAGGAATGGTTGATTTCAGCCGTTAAAGAAACAGCTTTAGCTTTGAATATCCCTGTTTTACAGCCTGTAAATCTTAAAAGTGAAGCTTTTTTAAATACCGTAAAAGATTTAAAACCAGACCTGTTTATTGTAGTAGCTTTTAGGATGCTTCCTGAAATACTTTGGAGCCTACCTCCTCTGGGGACTATTAATCTACATGCCTCCCTATTACCTGATTATCGGGGAGCTGCACCCATTAACTGGGTCATAATAAATGGGGAAACTAATACGGGCGTAACTACTTTTTTTATAAGAAAAGATATTGATACAGGTCCTGTTATTCTATCTAAATCCATAGACATTTTACCTGAAGATAATGCTGGTTCTTTGCACGATCATTTAATGTTGTTAGGAGCAAATCTTGTGATTGATTCTTTAAATATTATCCTTGATTCTTCCTTTGTCGCTGTTCCTCAAGGAAAAGGTTCCATTAAAATGGCCCCTAAATTACAGCATGAAACAGGCAGAATAGATCTGTCAAAAACAACATCAGAAGTAATTAATTTAATCCGTGGATTAAGCCCCTTTCCTGGGGCATGGTTACCATCAAAATTGGGGGAAATAAAAATTCTGACAGCTCATGTGGAGGAATCCAGGATAGATTTTAAAGATAAGTCCTATCTTAGTGATAATAAGACATTTATTTATTTAAGCACGGGTGATCATTATATTTCTCTGGACAAGATTCAAATTCCTGGTAAGAAGCCAATAGATGTTAAATCGTATCTTAATGGTAATAAAGCAGATAACTGGTTCTAAATAATTTTTTATGGTTCATATTATTGATTTAAAATTTCAAGGCTCCTTAGAATCTATTGCTGCATTTATTTTGGAATCTGATATAGGTCCCATTTTATTTGAAACTGGACCTTATTCTACCTTTTATACGCTCAAAATTGAAATAGAGAAAATAGGTTATACCATTTCTGATATAAAGCATGTTTTTATTTCTCATATTCATTTTGATCATGCTGGTGCTGCCTGGAAATTTGCAGAACATGGAGCTAAAATATATATTCATCCAGCTGGTTTGCCTCATTTAAATAATCCTGAAAAATTATGGGGATCTGCCGTTAGAATTTACGGTGCTTCTATGGAGAAATTATGGGGCGTTATGGAACCTATTTCATTAGACTATCTTGTCCCCCTGATGCATTTAGAGTGTACACAATTAGGGGAGTTTGAAATTAAAGCACTCCATACTCCGGGGCATGCAGTTCATCATATCGCTTTTTCCTTGAATGATATGGTTTTTGGAGGTGATGTTGCAGGAGTTTGTATAGGAGATGGTCCCGTGGTTCCACCTTGTCCCCCTCCTGATATTCATATTGAAGATTGGTGTGCATCTATTGAGTTGATTAGAAAAGTTAATCCTAAATTTCTTTATCTAACTCATTTTGGTTTAGTGAAAAAGCCTGTTCAAGAACATCTGACTATCCTTGAAAATACTTTATTGAAATATGTAGAATGGGTTTTGAAGGAAATGGAAACTCATTCTGATATGAGTAAAATTATAGACTCCTTTCAAGATATGGTTGAAAAAATATGGCTGGAAAACAAATTGGATGAACAGGTTATTACGAGATACGGACTAGCCAATCCAAGTTTTATGACAGTAAGCGGACTCATCAGATATTGGACAAAAGTAAAAGGGATGAAATGGAATTAATTTACAGGTAGCCACTCTTTTATAATTTCAATTGATTTTTTAATTATTTTTTGATCAATAAAATCAACTGATTTAGATATATTACTCTCTTTGTCCTCCACTTTCAAACTTAAATCTAATTTGTTATTTACATTAGTATGATCCAGATATGGTTTATTTTCTTGCAAATACCAATAACTGAAGCTACTTAATATAATTAGTGTTATTAATAACCAAGTTTCACCATTAAACTCTTTTTTCATTTTAAAAAGTTTTATTTTACACAAATATACAATCAAGGACTATGTAATTTCTAAAAAGGTTGCAAGATTACGGAGAAATTTTACCAAGTAATGCTTTTGTGACATTATTTTGGGGTTTATCCCTAAGATCCTCTGTTTTTCCTGATTCTACCATATAACCTGAAGACAAAACATATATATAGCTACATAGAGCCATAACCATTTCTATATCGTGGGAGATAAATAGCATGGAAATATTAGTTTTACTTCGAATTTTATTAAGTAAATTCACAATGGACACTTGTCTTTCGATATCCAAACTTGCCAGAGATTCATCCAAAATCAATAAATCTGGATTTACACAAATAGCTCTTGCGATGGCTATACGCTGTTGTTCACCACCGGAACATTCATGAGGGAACTTGTTTAAAAATGATTCGTTTAACCCTACTAAATCTAGTGTTTCTATTAAATGTTCCCTGATTAACAATTTTTTATTATTTAAAGTCTTCAGGGAAGAAGTCAAGGTGTCGACAACGCGAAATTTAGGATTTAATGAGAATAAAGGATTTTGAAAAATCATTTGTACTTTATCCTGTTGATTATCAAAAACAATATTTCCCTCATAATGAGGAATTAGACGGCATATTGTTTTAGCTAAAGTACTTTTTCCAGAACCAGAAATTCCTATGACCCCTACGCTTTCTCCTTTTTTGATTGTAAGGGAAATATTAGACAAGGCAGTAAAAAAAGTAGGACGAAACCAACCTTTTTTAAATTTGACTGTCAAATTATTAATGTTTAATAAATTTTCTTTATTAGCAACCACTGTAACTAGCTCCGTTGGTTTTAATTGATTAGGAGTGAAATAATCAACTCTTTTCCCTTCATTTAAAAAAATAAGCTTATTTGTCCATGTTGAAATTAGATGAACATCGTGGCTTATAATCAAGACGCTGGCCTGAATACTGTCAGCCAAAGTAAAAAGTAAAGTTAGCACTTGATGCTGGAGTATTGGATCGAGTGCTGTGGTAGGTTCATCTGCTAATATTAAAGACGGCTTTTTAATTAAAGCAAGCGCTATCGTTATTCGTTGTAATTGACCACCAGATAATTCATGTGGATATGATTTAAAAATTCTTTTTTCATCACTAAGACCTACTTTTTTCAGCCATTCTATACATTGGTCGTATTTTTCTTTTTTTGTAGATAATTTACTAACTAAATCTATCGATTCTAATAACTGATTTCCACAAGTTATAAGAGGATTAAGGTTTAATTGAGCATTTTGTGGAATAAAAGAGATTAAATAATTCTGTTCATCTTTGTGAAAACGAATAGGGTTATTTTTTGAAATAAATAGGTTTTCTGGTAGTATATCCAGAATAGCTTTCATGGTTATGCTTTTTCCAGAACCAGAATGTCCAATAAGGCCAATTCTTTCATTTTTGGAAATGGTGAAAGATAATTGGTCTAAAAGAGTTATATCTTCTTTATCAATTTTATGATATATAGATAAATTATCGATAGTTAAAATGGGAGAAACTGCTTCTTCTTTCACATTAAGCCCCATATTTATTCAATAATTATTTTACCATTCTTAAAAATGACATTAACTGATTTCCTCTGAGTTAGCATTTCGTTAAATTCAATACCAAAAAAAGCTGATCTCCACCCACTTGAAAAATTAACATGTAAATCATCATTTTGCCTCATAAGTTTCAACATGTTTTTAGGAAATGCAATAGAGGCTGAAATACCGTTTTCCATACAGTAATATTTTATAACCCCATAAATTAAATCTATGATTGCCTCCTCTCTTAAATCCTCTTCGGGTTCCTTTCCAATGTTGGAAAGAATTAAAATTTCGTTTTCCTTAGGCTTTTCCTTGTAGAAATCATCAAATAATTTCCAATATTCATTAGAGATATTAATGGGAAATCTTCTATTATCCTTAAAATAGTTTTTACCTGATTTTATACCTTTAACAAGCGTATGAATATATTTTGCCGGTATAATCATATCTTTATTCACATTCCTTTCTTTCGCTATATTTTCCCGCCAAACCATTAATCTGAGATAAAATATTCTTTCATTGTGAGATAGAGAATAAATTATAGGATTGCTTACCACCTCATTTTCAACCAATTTAGCATAAGTACTGACCAATTCAAGTTGTTTAAATTCTTCTTGTGCCCAAGTTATTCTGCCATTTTTTGTTAACCTTTCAGTCATTCTTTCATATAGCTCGATGAGAGGTAAAACATCATCTAATGCATATTGCAACTGATCTCTTGTCAATGGTCTGTTATCCCATTGAGTTACTGTATGAGATTTGTCTAAATGATAATTAAATTCTGTTTCCACTAATTTTTTAAAGGAAATGGGATATTTGAAATCTAAAAAAGCAGACGCTATTTGAGTATCAAAGGTATTTTTGGGTAGGATACCGAAATTTTGATAGAAACCCCGATAATCATTATCCCCAGCATGGGTGATTTTTAGAATATCTGGATTTTCAACCATACGAAGAAAAGGAGTCAAATCTGATATTGCCAGTGGATCAATAATATAATTTCCGACATCAGATGCTGTTTGTATTAGACAAATCAAAGGTTTATACCTTTTTTCACCAACAAATTCAGTATCTATGCCTATTTGTTTTACCTGCTGATGAGCATCAGCAAATGACTTTAAATCTTTGTCATTCTCTATTAGAATGAAATTATTATTTTCTTTCACGTTTGGCTTTGGCACAAGTTTTAATAATTTAGTAAAGATACACATGAAAATGTGTATACTAAACTAACTCTTAAAAATTATCGTTAGTTAATTATTATGAAGTCAATTATAACCCTTCTTAAGGTACATTTTGTCCATTTTAAAGATATCGCAAAAGCATGGATAAAGCTAAAATGGGGTATTACCTATTATAGATATTCTGCTTTGGCCTTTTTGTTTTTCATCCTTTTAGGTTTTACGCTTCCTATCTTATTTAGAAAACCTTTGGCTCTTCGAGTAATTAACTCTATAGATATAGATATTATTGAACAAGTTAATTTCTCCAGTGTCGATTTTTCCTTGTTTAGGTCTTTCCCTTTTTTAAACGTGAGATTTTCAAATTTCACTACACTGGGCAGTAAAGCATTGGGGAGTTCAGAATTGTTAAGGGTTAAATATATAGATATTGCAGTTGATATATGGTCTGTTATTGATAAATCAAGACCTATTTATATTAGATCTATTAGATTCTATGAACCGAAACTGACCATTCTTATTTCATCATCCGGTCAAAAAAATTACGAAGTTCCTCTTGCTCACGAATTTATTGAATCAGGGGATAGTTTATCTAATGACAAGATGAATTTTAATCTTGCTTTGCAATCTATAGAAATCATCAATGGCTTCTTATTTTTAGAAGACGAAAATGCTAAAGTTACTATTAAGGCAGATGGTATATCTCATATAGGCTCAGGTGATTTGAGTACTGGTTTTTATAATTTAAAGACTAAAACCAGGGCTAGCGAGGTGAGTATGTCCATTGGTTCATCGAAAATAATGGATAAAGCTAAATTATTATTTGATATAGATTTTAATATTGATAATTTGAATAAAATATATGTTATTAAGGAAAATGATATTAAGATTAATCAACTTTCCTTACAGATTAAGGGATTAATAAAGAAAAATCCAACAGACTATTATTATGATTTAAATCTCTATGCACCTGATAATAAATTCAGTGAGTTAGTTCAATTACTACCTTCACTGGAGAAAAGTTCCTTAAGTCAGTTAAAACAAATTAAGGGAGATTTTAATCTTGGTCTGAATATTGAAGGCCCATTTCAAGTTTCACCTAGAACCTATCCTAGTTTTAATGGTTTTCTACAAATTAATAACGGAAGTATTTTAGGTTATTTTAATGATGAAGGAATTTCAGATATTCAATCCTACATGTCAATTTGTAATGATTCAAATGATTTGAAAAACCTTGAATTACATATTCCAAAAATGGAGGCTTGTGTCGAAGGGAAGGATTTTAAATTAGCCCTTTATCTAAAAAATCCCTTTTTGGATCCTTATGTAAATGGGTTTGTTCAGGGGGAATTAAATCTAAATTCTCTACAAAAATATCTTCCTGTTTTTTCTGGTAACGATTTAAAAGGTTTACTTACAGCAAATCTTTTTATGCAAGGCAAAATGTCTGATATTGATGATAAAATGTATGAAAATGTAAAAATGAATGGAATATTGGGATTAAAAGACTTTAAATGGACAGAATCAAATAAATGGGTATCCATCAAAACTTTAAGTGCTATTTTAACAAAAGAAGGTCTGACATTGCCTTTAATTAAAGGCAACTATAATGGTAATCCTTTGAGTATTTCTGGAAATATTTCAAATATCCTGGCTATTTTTAGTCCGTTAAAAACCCTGAATGGTTCTTTTAATGTATCTGCTGATAAAACTAATATTGATTATTGGATAGTGTCGAGCGATTTACAAAGGGAAAACTTAGCATTAAAACAGAAAAATTATACTAAAGAGCTTCATAAAGAAGTAGAAATTAGGTCTCCCAAAATTATTCCTTATGATATTAATATAAAATTCAAAACTACAAAGCTTTTATATAATGGTACAACTTTTGACTTTTTTAACTTAAATGGAAATTATAAATTTAATAGCCTGTTAATTTATGATCTACGTTTTAAATACCAGAACATAAACCTAAGTACAAAAGGCAAATTAAATAATTTAGATAATTATTTATTTGAAAACGGTATTTTGAGAGGTTCATTGAATATTTGGGCATCTCAGTTTCCATTTATCCTTCCCTCATCAGATTTATTAGCACAAAGTACCTCAAAGGTTATAACAGAGGATAAAAAACCTGGGTTAATCAATAAAATCATTCCTATAATAGGAAAAAAAACGGTTCGCCCAAGACAATCACTTATACCTGACAGAGTTGAATTATCTGGAAAAGTAATAGTGGATAGTATCAAAAGTGCTGATCAGATTTTTAATAATATTGTCTTTCAGGTAAGGTTGAAAAAGGATTTTATAGAATTAAAAAAGGGCATTGCTTATAATAAAAATATGCCTGTTTACTGGCAGGGCAGTTTGAATAAGCAAAATAATTTTGTCGTTAAATTTGATTTTACCAAGTTTCAAATGGACCTCTTTTCTTTGCCCAGTCAATCTCCACTTCAAATTTTTAATTTCACCCCGGCAGATAAAAGGAATAAACCAGCTGGTTTAAAATTGACAGGTAATATTGGTAATTCTCCTGATTATCCTTTTTCATCATTGAAGTATTTGTTTTTTTTTAATATGAATGGCATTATCAGTGGAACTCAAATTAAACCTTTTTATGGTTTTAATGCTAAAGAAAAAGATAATGTCAAAGATGATTTATATTGGTGGATAAGCTATGAAGATAAAAAATTTATATTCTGGCCCATTTTTCTTTCTTTTAAAGATATAACATTTTATTTTACTGGCTTTCAGCGTGGCGATAAGGATTGTTATTTTAAAATAAAGGGATTAATCCCATTGTCTTACTTTAAAATGGAAGAACTTTCTTCTTCTATTAATCAAAATTATTTTCCCAACGGGATAGAAGTAACTATTGATATAGAAGATTGTATATCTAAGAATTTTAGTCTGTCTCTGCAGGTTCAAAATAACTTAAATGAAACTTTAAAACTTAAATTGGAGAAATATTTAAGATACGAGTTAAATAAAGAATTGAGAAGGATTTATTCCGAAGACAAGTTTAAAAATGTGTCAAAGAAAGTACTAAAAGATAATTATAATTATCTTCCTTTGGTATATCAAAGTAACAATCAAGCACTTTGGTCTGAATTTTACAAGTTAAATGATAGTTTACAATTATCGTTCAAGACTATGAAACCATTTTTGAAATAAAATTTTAGACTACAGATTCTTGAATTTGGTATTCTCTTAAATCAACGGCTGCGATTCCTGATACTCCTTGTTCTTCCATATAAACGCCATAAATAGTTTGAACTGAAGCCATAGTAAGTTTATTATGTGTTACAATGATAAATTGTGATTCCCCTGAAAACTTTTTTATGATTTTATTAAACTTTGAAATATTGGTATCATCCAGTGGAGCATCAACTTCATCAAAAATACAAAATGGTGCAGGTTTCAGAAGATACAAGGAAAACAATAAGGCAATAGCTGTAAGTGTTTTTTCCCCTCCTGATAATTGGCTGATGGATTGTGGTTTTTTACCTTTAGGTTTTGCAATAATTTCAATTTTAGAGTCAAGTGGATTATTTGGATCTACCAGGACTAAATCGCAATTGTCATCGTCAGTAAATAAACTTCTAAAAACCTCAATGAAATGGGTTCTTACTTGAGTGAAAGCTTCTAAAAATCTAACGGTAGCCGTTTGCTCAATTTCATTTAACGTTCTTTCTAAAGATAATTTTGCGTCTAATATATCATTCTTTTGGGTAAGTATATTGGTGTATCTTTCTTGCATTTCATCAAAAGCTTCAATAGCTAATGGATTCACTTCACCATAGTTATCTAATTTTACTTTCATTTTTTCTACTTGGGGTAAAAGTTCTTCCATAGACCCAAGTCCTTTTGGTTCAATATTAAGTATATCATTTACATTTACTTCAAATTCAATTCTAAGCCTTTGAGATAGAGAACTTATTTCAAATTTAGTATCAGTAAATGATTCCTTCAGCGTATTTACCGAAATCTGTTTAGCTTGTCTTTCTCTATTTTGTTGCCGTAGAAAATCTTCCATGGTAACGATTTGATTTCTCTCTTCAAAAAACTGAGTTTCAGCTTCAGTAATATTTATTTGTCTTGATGATTTTAATGTTAATATTTCTTGTATTTGATTGGTAAATTTTACCAGATTTTCTGTCAAATAATCATTTTCCTGCATTGATTTTTGCAAAATGTTTTTATTTGAAGAAATTGAATTTTGTCTCTCAATAATTTGTTTCTCTTTATTATTTAACTCTCGTTGAAACCCTTCTACTTTATTCTCTTGACGCAAAAATTGAATATTTTTATCATTATATAGGGCAGAAACATTACTTAATCTTTCTGCTAAACCTCTAAAATTGCCATCTGTTAAAGTTATTTTTTCTTTAGCTTGTTCAAGTGAAATCCTTTCGATGTCAAGAGAATTTAATATCTTATCCAATTGCTTGTTTGCAGATTCAATTTGTTGCTGTGTGTGCTCAATTTTATTTTTCAAGTCTTGAACAAACTGGGTAATTCCATCTTTTCTTGACTGAGTACTCATTCTTTGTTGAATAATATTCTGTAGGATCAGTTTTTGGTCAGATAACTCCTTTTGGTTATTCAATAAATGTATAGCGCTGATTTCATTTTTTATCTGATGGATAATATTTACTATATTTTCCTCTTCTTTTTCTTTTTTACTAATTAACTCCTCCAGGAATACTAAATTTTTCTTTCTTCCTATTTTTTTTCCCTCAAATAATCCAATAGAACCTCCGGAAAGACTGTGTTTTCTATTGGTAAATTGTCCGTTTGTGTGTAGAAAAACTAAATTACTTTCAGGTAGTTGAGCTATGGATTGATTAGGTTCTACCATGTAAACACCCTCAAGTAAATAATTACATAATTTGATGTATGGTTTATCTACCTGCACTAAATCAATAGCTTTTTGATGAGATATTTGAGGAAGTAAGGGTAGGTTATAAGTTTCAAATGAAGAGAGAACGAAGAAATTTGCTTTTCCTTTTTGAGCTTTTATTAGGGTGTCAATAGCTTGAAGAGCGGTTTGATAGTCAGCAACGACAAAATAATTCAAATAGGGCTCTAGAAAATTTTCAATGGCCACTCTATATTTTTCATCAACATAAATAATATCAGTTAACAGAGGTATTTTATTATTCCATTCTTTTTGTTTGGTTAGAAAATGTATTGATTCAGGAAAACCTTCTAAATTCTCAACCATACTTTTAGTTAACTTCAACTCATTCCTATTGGCATCTAATTCCCTTCTAATTTTAATTAAATCTTGATTTTGCGTATCTTTTTTGATTTCAAGTTGAGCTAAATTCTCTAGCCTAATTTGTTCTTTGTGATCCATTCCTTTAATAAACTCTTGCTGGCTCAATTCGTCAGCCATTAGTTTATCAACTTCAGAGGATAATGAATCCATTGAAATTAGTATCTGATTGAGTTCGACTTGGTGTATCTCATTTGTTTTAGATAAATTATCAATTTGGGATTGATTTACGGCTTTTAATTTCTCCAGATCGAAAACTGATTTTTCAAATTTATTTTGTTCCAAAAGAACATTATCCATCAAGCTTTTGGCTTCAGTATGATCATTCTTAATTTCGTCTAGTTCTTTTTGTGCAGCATCTAATTCTTGTTCTAATCTAAAGGAAACTCTTTTTTCCAGATTTAATTCAACATTTACCTCAACAATTTCCTCTTTAAGTTTGGAGAGTAAATCATTTGCTCGCAAAATTTCTTCTTCTAATTTTTTTTCATTTTCACTTATAAACTGTTGCCTTTGAATAGTTAATTTTTTTTCATTTTCCAGATTCCTCAAATTTGAAATAATTTCATTTAAATCTTTCTGGTGTTCAGATAACCAAATTTCCTTATCTAAATGTGTTTTTTTCAATAATTCTAAAGCTGCTTCCTCCTTTTGAATAGAAAAATCGAGGGTTCTATACTCATCCTGCAACGTGTCAATATCTTTTTTATATTGAACATATTGTTTTTTCAACACACTTACTTTAAGCAAAGAGAGTTCAATACTTAGTTCTTTATATTCATTTTTGAGATCGAAATACTTTTTTGTTCGTTTGGCTTGTTTTTCCAGACTTTTTAAGTTTCCGTCAATTTCGTGTAAAAGATCTTCTACCCTATCCAAATCTTCTGAAGCGGACTTTAGTTTTGAAAGAGCCTCCCTTTTCCTGATTTTATATTTAGAAACACCGGCAGCCTGTTCAAACATTTTTCTTCTTGAATCTTCCTTATCATCCAGAATATCATCTACCATACCCAAAGCAATAATCGCGTATGAATTAGAACCTATTCCAGTATCTAAAAAAAGATTAGTAATATCTTTTAGCCTACAATTTACACCATTCAACTGATATTCACTTTCTCCACTTCTATACAACAAACGGGAGATGGCTACGGTATTATAAGCGGTAGGAAGTAAGTTTTTTGTATTTTCAAAAGTTAGTGTAACTTGAGCTATACCTGCTTGTTTTCTTTTATTTGTGCCATTAAATATAACATCTTGCATTTGTTCTAACCGCAACTCTCTACTTTTCTGTTCACCTAAAACCCATCGAATGGCATCAACGATATTAGACTTTCCAGACCCATTAGGGCCTACAATACCAATAACTTCTTCATTAAAGTTAATAATAGTTTGATTGGCAAAGCTTTTGAAGCCTTTAATTTCTAAAGTTTTCAGTTTCATAGCTTGCAAAAATATAAAATCAATGTCAAAGAAAGACGTATTTAAATAAAAATTCTACTGTATCTGTTTAAAGCAAAATACTAAGGCCTCCATATCGGCTGCAGAATTGTACAAGTGAGGTGAAATTCTAAAAGCATTTCCCCTTCTTGAAATATAAACATTATTTTGCTGAAGTAGAGATTGAATGGGTTTATTCATCATGTAATCAGGCAAGTGTAAACCAAAAAGATGGGAAGCACGCCATTTTTCATTTTCTATAAATATTCCCATAGATTGCAATTCATCTAAGTAAGGAGCATTTAAACGATAGCAATAATTCTGAATCTCATTAGGATCCCAGGCAATTAATTGCTCGAGTGCTTTGGTAAGCATGGGAACAAGTTGAAAATTACTATGTTCACCAACAGAATACCGGGAAGCACCTTTCTGATAGTTTTCCTGATAATTGACTAAAGTGCTGAAATCTTCGCTTCCATATCTATTTATCCAATTTTCTTCCAATGGAATACCATGATCTAATACAGGTGAAAAGTAGGCCATTCCAAGAGAATAAGGACCTAACAACCATTTGTAACCTCCACATACTAAGGCTTCAGGTTTAAGTTCATCTACATGAATAGGAAGCGCTCCCACCGATTGTGTTCCATCAATTACTAACCAGGCACCATACTGATTAGTTTTTTTTCTTATTTCAAGTAAATCAAATTTAGTACCATCGGCCCAATGAATATTGCCTAATGCAACAGCTGCCGTATTTTCATTAATGGATTCTAATATCTTAGCATTCCAATTTTCGCCTCTATTATTACCTATTGGTGCTGAGACAATTTTCAAATGCGCCCCCTTTGCATCGGCCTCTCTCTTCCATGGATAGACATTACTCGGAAATTGCCCCTCTACTACAATAATTTCTTGTCCGGCCTTTAAGGGTAAATTTCTTGCAACGGTGCTCAATCCATAAGAGGCAGATGGAATAATTGCAATCCTATTTGCGTCCTTTACATTAACTAATCTGGCAAAAAGTGATTTTAACTTTTCTACAGGCTCAAAGAAATCCATAATTTGCATTTCCCAGGGAGAATTTTTCCTTTTTAGTGATGAATGTCCAATGTCTTCTACCGCTTTTAATTGCGGAGACATATAGGCACAATTTAAATAGTGAATTGAATCAGGTATTGAAAATAAATTTCTATGACAGTTTAACATATCTTTCTTATAAATATACAGTAATTTAATCTTTAAAATCAAGCACAGAATCCAGTAAATGGTCTAACTTCATCCTTTCCAAAGATATTTTTTTTTCGTCCCATTTAAATTCAATAGCAAAAATATCAATAATAAAATTTTTCTTCAAAATACATAAAGGCCTGTTAAACCATAACATACCTGTTTGCCTTTGAATAAAATCAGTTGGAAAATAAATCATTTCGTGGTAAATTCCATACTTTATTTCCGCTCCAAGTAGCCATTCTATTTTATCAACTATGTTAAGATTAACATCTAATAACCCAGTTATAATATCCATTTTATCGCCATATCTTTTCATAAAAATGGCGGCTAATTCAGGTTCAAAGCCGAGCTGGCTAAATTGCTCCTTTAGGTTAATTAAATATTGAGAAAGTTCCGACTCTGATTTGAATGAATTACCATCAAGCAATGTATTTTTAGTAATTCCACTCTGTTTCAATCCAACTTTATATTTAAAATGAGATTTAACTAATAGATTTACTACCTTTTCAGCCATTTTTCTAAAGCCAGTTAATTTGCCACCGGCGATAGAAATAAGTCCTGAAGGGGAAACAAAAATTTCATCTTTTCTCGATACCTCTGTAGATTCTTTTCCAGGCTCTTTTATTAAGGGTCTAACCCCCACCCATGAGGATATTACATCTGAGACGTCGATGGTAAGTTGGGGAAATACTGACTGTAAAGTTTTTATTAAATAGTTGATTTCAGACCTGGATGAATATATTTTGTTCTTATCTCCCGTATATTCTAAATCGGTTGTTCCTATATAAGTGGTATTACCTTTTGGAATAGCAAAAATCATTCTTTTTTTCTCATAATCATCATAATAAAGTGCCTGTTGAAGAGGAAACTTAGTATGAGATATAACAATATGTGTGCCTTTACTTAAGAGTAATTGTTTATGTGGAAGATATGCATCTAATGAAATAACATCCAATACCCAGGGTCCGGCGGCATTTACAACCACTAAAGAATTTACTTCAAAAATCTCACCTGACATGGTATCTTCAAAACAAACAGCACTTATAGAACGGTTTTCATCTGTCTTAATTTGATTAACTTTTGCATAATTCAGACAAATTGCTCCTTTTTTCATAGCCGATTGAATTAGTGTCCAAGTCAATCTATGATCATCAGTTTGGTATTCAGCATATAAAAACGAGCCTAATAAATGCCTCAAAGGTAATAATGGCTCTAAAATTATTGATTTTTCTTTAGAATGATAAGTAAAAGAATCTAATTTGCCGACTCCTGCAAGTGTATCATACACCTTTAGTGCCAGAGCAGCCATTATTCGGCTAAGAGAACCGTTTTCGTAGATAGGTAGTAACATTTTTTCAGGTCTTACAAGGAATCTGGCTATTTTATGAACGATAGCTCTTTCTCTGCCTACCTCAAAAACCTGTTTGAATTTTAATTGTTTTAAATACCTTAATCCGCCATGTATTAACTTAGTACTTTTACTACTTGTACCGGAGGCGAAGTCATTTTGTTCCAATAATAACACCTTCAAACCTCTTAGCGTGGCATCCCAGGCAATCCCTGCACCCGTAATTCCCCCTCCAATAACTACTAAATCAAATGGACTGGTTTGTATTTGACTTAAATATTCTTTTCTATTTTTAATGGAAGAAATTAGCATATTTCAAAAAATAAAACTATAAAAGGATACCGCAATAATGGATCCAATAACTGGACCTAAAATAGGAATCCATGCATAAGACCAATCGGAGTGACCTTTACCTGAATAGGTAATAAAAAATGAGCTAATCTTGGGCCAAAATCTCTGGCTGGATTAATGGCAAATCCTGTTGTACCTCCAAATGAAAGGCCAATAGCAACGATTAATCCTCCAACAGCAAAAGGTTTTAGACCTTGAGTAAACTCATTAGCTCCAATATATAACAAACCTAAAATCAAGAAAAAAGTACCTATTATCTCACTTATAAGATTGGGGATGGTTGCCTTTATAGCAGGTCCTGTGCAAAAAACACCTTTTATACTATCAGGTGATTCAGTTACTTTCCAATGAGGCCAATAGTGAATAACAACCATACAAGCTCCGGTAAAACACCCTAAAACCTGGGCTAAAATATAGCCTGGTACATCGGACCATGGGAAACTTCCCTGAATGGCTAAAGCAATCGTAACTGTAGGATTAAGGTGAGCACCACTGATATCGCCTACTGCATAAATTCCTAAGGTCACTGCCAATCCCCAGGCCAGACAAATAATCAACCAATTTGAACCGTTGGAAATAGTTGACTTTAAACTTGAACCGGCACATACTCCGGCACCAAAACTAATTACAATGGCAGATCCAATAAATTCAGCTAAAAAAGGTGTCATAAAATTAATTTTTAAGAATAATATTCTAAAAATAATAAATTAAACCTACATAAAGATTATAATTTATGCTTTTTGTAAAATGAAATCAATCCTGCAGTGGAACCGTCATGATCAGATACCTTATCAGCAGCTGTTAATTCAGGAAGAATATTGTTTGCTAATTGTTTTCCAAGTTCAACTCCCCATTGATCAAAGCTATAAACATTCCAAATAATGCCTTGAACAAAAATTTTGTGTTCGTAAAGAGCTATTAATTTACCAAGGTTGAATGGGGTTAATTCGTCCATTAAGATAGTATTTGAGGGCTTATTTCCTTCAAACACCTTATAAGGTAATAATTTACTAATTTCGTCGATAGTTCCTCCAGCTTTTTGTAATTCCATTTCAGCTTGTTTAGATGATTTTCCATTCATTAAAGCTTCCGTTTGAGCGAAAAAATTACTCATTAATTTTTCATGATGGTCACCTAAATGATGTTTGGGCTTTGCAGCGGCAATAAAATCACAAGGAATAAAACCAGTACCCTGATGTAAAAGTTGATAAAAGGCATGTTGTCCATTGGTACCTGGTTCGCCCCATATTACCGGACCGGTAGCATAATATACTCTTTTACCATTTCTATCTATTGATTTGCCATTACTTTCCATATTACCTTGTTGAAAATAGGCGGCAAATCTGTGCAGGTATTGATCATAAGGTAAAATAGCTTCCGATTGGGCGCCCATAAAATTTACATACCATATTCCAATCAAAGCCAATATAACCGGCATATTATTTTCGGGTATCTCCGTTCTAAAATGTTCATCCATCCAGTGAAACCCCTCGAGTAAAGAGTCAAAAATTTCATATCCAAGGTATAAACAAATGGATAACCCTATGGCACTGGTCAATGAATATCTGCCCCCTACCCAATCCCAAAAAATAAACATGTTTTCTGCATCAATCCCAAAATCGGTAACCGCTTTTTCGTTTGTTGATAATGCAATAAAATGTTTTGCAACGAACTTGCTGTCTTTTGCCGCTTTCAGAAACCAATCTCTGGCTGAAAAAGCGTTCGTCATTGTTTCCTGAGTAGTGAATGTTTTTGATGCCACAAGAAATAATGTCTCCTCCGGATCAAGTTTTTTTAGCGTTTCAACCAAATGGCTGGCGTCGATATTTGAAACAAAATAAACGTCAATAGCTGGATTTGCATAAGACTTCAACGCTTCACAAACCATCAATGGACCTAAATCAGAGCCACCGATACCTATATTAACAATATTTTTGATTTTTTTACCCGTAAAGCCCTTCCAATTTCCGTTCCTAACCTCGGTTGAGAATTTTTTCATTTTTACCTTAACCTGATTAATATCTGCCATAATATTATGTCCGTCAATATTAAGTTCACTATTTGCCGGGTTTCTTAGCGCAGTATGAAGAACAGCTCTTTTTTCAGTTACATTAATTGTTGAACCTTTATACATCGAATCAATTGCTTGCTGAAGGCCACATTCTTCAGCTAGTTTTATTAGATTATTAAAAATTTCATTGGTTATGATATTTTTAGAGTAATCTAATAGGAAGCCCTCTTTTTCAATAGAAAACTGCTCAAATCTTTTGGCATTTTCTTGAAATAATTTTGACATCTTTAATGATTTAGCCTGTTCAGCTAAATGTTCTAAATTAGACCAGGACTTTGTAAGTGTAGGATTTTGATTGGGTAGCATAATTAGTTTATTAATAGCGGTTTAACGGCTTCAATGGGTATTAAGAGTTCTGTTGAGCCTAATACATAAGGACCTATTTCATAAGCATTATATATGATATAAAGACCTTGCGATAATAAGGCAAAATTCCTGGGTAGAGGCCACTCATTTGAATAAAATCCTTCGTCAGTTAAATTAACCGAATCAGAAAGATTTCTTTTCCTTCTATATTCTTTTACTATTAAACTTTTAAGTGCCTTCTCATTTTTTAAAAAATCTGATATAACCACCTTTTTTCCGGTTTCAGGGTTAAAAGATAAAATGCATATATCATTTAAGGGATGCGCACCTCCTGTATAAATGTCTTTATTCAATAATATAGAAAGACTGTTGTTATTATTCTCAAGAACATCAAAAAACATATTGAAACTCCATCGTTGTGGAAAATCGACTTCCTGGCTATAACTTCGATGTTGGGAAATAAAGGAATCTATTTTAGTTGGAATATCCTGAAGTGATTTTAAATCAGGGGAAAAATTCTCCATGACTAAAGATAATTCCTTTAAAATATTTTGATTGATTATATCTGCTTTCGGATGATTTGTAATATAAGGAACCTTAATATCAACCTCTGCACATGAACCTAAAGAATCTGGACAAGGGTTTGATTTAGAACTAAATTTCTTTGTATTGACAGGTATGGTTATACTTTTATTTCCTTCATCACTAGGTTTATTCTGGCAGGCAAAAAGGAAAAAACAAATAGGTAAGTAAAGTAAATAGGAAGATGACATACGAATAAAAATTTTCAGCGCCGAAAAATAGGGAGAATCTTTATCAATGCCTACTTAATTTTAAGATATATAAAAACGGAAGTAATATTAGGATTTAATAAACGACTATGTCTATATTTAACATTCATTTTTCAGCTTATTAAAAGACATTCTAAACTATGGAATTAATTAACGATATCACTCAGTTTGAAGAAATTTACCATAAGAGTTGTCAACAACCTGAGTTATTTTGGGAGGAAATTGCCTCTGGTTTTACCTGGAAGAAACGCTGGGACAAAGTTTTATCTTGGAATTTCACAGAACCAAACGTCCAATGGTTTTTAGGTGGTAAAATGAATATCACAGAAAATTGTCTTGACAGGCATTTATCTGAAAAAGCCGATCAAATAGCATTTTATTGGGAACCCAACGCTCCTGATAAATCACCAAGATCCTTCACCTATCTTTCTTTATATCAAGAGGTTAATAAGGTGGCCAATAGTTTAAAGGAATATGGCGTAAAAAAAGGGGATAGAATATGTTTTTATATGCCAATGGTGCCTGAACTGGCTATTTCAATTTTAGCCTGTGCCAGAATTGGAGCCGTTCATTCCGTAGTTTTTGCTGGCTTTTCTGCACAATCTCTCGCAGATAGAATTGAAGATTCTCAATGTAAAATGGTTATTTGTTCCGATTTTAATGATCGGGGGGCAAAACATATTGCCGTAAAACAAGTCGTTGATGAAGCTTTGTTATTTCCTGGTTGTCAGTGTGTTCAAAATGTTCTCGTCTATAAAAATACAGGGGATGAAGTAAAATGGCATCCAGATCGCGATATATGGTGGCATGATGTGGTGCCTGCTCAATCAGCTGTGTGTGAGGCTGAGGCTATGGATTCTGAAGATTTATTATTTATTTTATATACCTCAGGATCAACAGGCAAACCTAAAGGGGTCGTTCATACTTGTGGTGGTTTTATGGTTTATACCGCTTATTCATTCAAGCAGGTATTTCAAATTAAAGAAAATGATTTGTATTGGTGTACCGCTGATATCGGTTGGATAACAGGACATTCTTATATCGTTTACGGTCCTCTGCTTGTAGGTGCTACTTCGTTAATGTTTGAAGGTGTTCCAACTTATCCAGATGCCGGAAGATTCTGGGAGATTTGTGACAAATATAAAGTTACTCACTTTTATACGGCACCAACGGCAATCAGAGCGTTGATGGCTTATGGAAATTCTTATGTTGAAAAATATGCATTAACAAGTCTAAAAGTTTTAGGAAGTGTCGGTGAGCCAATTAACGAAGAAGCATGGCATTGGTATAACGAGAAAGTTGGAAGAAATAATTGTCCTATCGTTGATACCTGGTGGCAGACCGAAACAGGTGGGATTATGATCTCAACTTTAGCTGGAATTACTCCTTCTATTCCAAGTTATGCTACTAAACCATTGCCCGGTATTCAGCCTGTTCTATTGTCAGCAGATGGAATCGAACTGATAGGAAATGATGTGGAAGGTCTGTTGTGTATCAAATTTCCCTGGCCTTCCATTCTTAGAACAACATACGGTGATCATGAAAGGTGCAGACAAACCTACTTTTCATTGTATCCGGGGTATTATTTTACAGGAGACGGTGCAAAAAGAGATAAAGACGGAAATTACCGAATTATTGGAAGAGTAGATGACGTTATTAATGTATCAGGTCACAGATTAGGTACGGCAGAAGTGGAGAATGCGATAAATCGTCATCCTCATGTAGTGGAATCAGCCGTGGTTGGTTTTCCTCATGATATTAAAGGTCAGGGAATTTATGCCTATGTAATTCCTGTTGATTTTAATATGGATGAAGCGACCTTGAAAAAGGAAATTGCAGAGGTGGTTGCCAAACAAATTGGAGCAATAGCAAAACCTGATAAAATTCAGTTGGTTTCTGGATTACCAAAAACACGGTCAGGTAAAATAATGAGAAGAATTTTACGAAAGGTGGCCGGTGGAGAAACAGAAGGTTTCGGTGATGTAAGTACACTATTAAATCCTGAAATTGTGGAGGAAATTAAAGATGGAGCCGTATAATTTTATTAAACTGTCTTTTTTATGCTAGGAAATATTCCGTCTAGAAAAAAAATCAGATATCCTATTGGGGAAAGGTTATTAGCCTATTTGTCTTATTATAACAGGGTGAGCAAACTTCCTCTTCAATATAGCGATTTACTTCGATATGATGCAACCATTCCAGTGACTGGACAAAATGATAAAGAAACAGGCTGGGAATCTGTTTTTTATAATGAATCAGCTCAAACCGAAATTTATAATAGCTTAAAATTGATTTATGCCTTGTTAAAAACGGGTGGTGATATTAGTGTGTTAGAACATTTAACCATTGCAAGAATTGATTTTTGTACTTTTGGAAATTCCAAACCTTTTCGTATTCGAATTATTAATAGGCTAAATGATAACTATGACCATTTTTACGTCAAAATATCAGATGCCTCAAGAGTTTATGGCTTAGAATTAGAATCGCTTCTTTCTCCAAATTATTTCTATTATTTAATTGATGGTGAAACACTTATTGAAGAACACATTGCAGGAATTCCTGGTGACGATTTTATTAATAGACGCTTAAATACTGATCCTTTTAATCAAATAAGAATTATTAAGGAATTTGTTAAATTTAACGAAAGGTGTTTTGCCAGGTTACTCGGTGATATGAGATCTTACAATTATGTTGTAGATATCACCCCTGATATTGAAGGTAACCAATATAGAATGAGAGCCATAGATTTCGATCAACAAACATTTGAAGGTTCAAAAAGATTCTACCAACCACAGTTTTTTAAAGAAAATAACCCTATTATTACTTTGGGTATCAATAATATTGGGCCTCAGTCGGTAAAACAATATCAACTGGAAGAGAGAAGTCTCATTGCAGAAAGAATAAGAACCGAGCAGGACAGAGTAAATAGTTTGTTCAGAATTTTTAGAATGGATGAAATTTCAACGAAAGATAAAACCAGTCAGTTAGGAAATGAATTGTTTCAATTACATGGAGATATAGCATTTAAACAAGCAGTAACTATGGGCGAAATAACGCAATTACATTTAGAAAAAATACTAAATAAACCTGTAATTAACTGGCAATGATGTCCCATGATATTTTATCACAAGCTGAATGGTTAAGATATAAACGTCATTTACAATTACCCGGATTTGACGAAAAAGCTCAAATGGCGTTAAAAAAATCTAACGTTTTAGTAGTTGGGGCTGGCGGTCTTGGTTGTCCCATTCTTTTATATCTTGCGGCAGCGGGGATTGGTAAATTAGGTATAGTTGATTTTGATATTATTGACATTGAAAATTTGCACAGACAGATACTGTACGATGAAACTGATGTTGGCAAATTTAAAGCTATTGTAGCTTGTGAAAAAATTAAAACACTTCATCCTTTTGTCAAAATTGAAGCTTTTAATACAACCATTGATTATGAAAATGTCAAAACAATCCTTTTGGATTATGATGTTATAGTAGATGGTTCTGATAATTTTGCGACAAGATATTTATTAAATGACGCTTGTGTTATTATGGATAAACCTTATATCTATGGGGCTGTTTTTCAGTTTGAAGGTCAAGTTTCAAGCTTTAATATATTATTGGACAACAAAAGGAGCTGTAATTACAGAAATATATATCCTGTACCGCCGGAAACTGGGGTTATACCTTCTTGTGCAGAAGGTGGAGTGTTGGGTGTACTGCCAGGAATCATTGGCTGTGTTCAAGCATTAGAAGTAATAAAGCTTCTTACTGGTTTGGGTGAACTTATTGTAAATTCTACCTGGATTTTTGATGCATTGTCCATGGAAAGTCATAGAATTTATATAACTGACCCCATTCCGTTCGAAATAAGTGAGATTATTCCGATCCAAAACTATTGCATTCCTTCTGTCATGAACGAAATTGAATGTAATGAGTATTGGGAAGAAAACTTAAAAAAATTTCAATTGATTGATGTACGAACCGAGGAAGAGAGAAATATAATGCACATTGGAGGTATTCATATCCCATTAACCAAAATGAAAGAAGATTACCACAAAATAAACCACAACAAAAAAGAAATACTATTTTACTGTCAGTCTGGAAAGAGAAGTAAACAAGCTGCTCAAATTTTTCAACAGCTGACAGAAGGCAAGAAAAAAGCTTATTCCCTTAAAGGCGGCTTAGAAGCAATTAAAAAATAATGATTTAATTTTTAGCAAAAAGCACTAATAAGTCCCTCATAGTTTCCTTCAGATTTTTTCTATCCACAATAAAATCCAGAAAACCTTTTTCCAGTAGAAATTCTGCAGTTTGAAATCCTTCAGGAAGTTCGCGTTTAATGGTTTCTTTAATAACTCTTGGTCCTGCAAAACCTATTAAGCATTCAGGTTCTGCCATATTGATATCACCTAGCATAGCGAATGATGCAGTAACACCGCCTGTAGTTGGGTCAGTCATCAAACTAAAAAAAGGATAGCCTGCACGGGCAAGCAGGGTAAGTTTTGCTGAAGTTTTAGCCATTTGCATGAGAGAATATGCTGATTCCATCATTCTGGCACCACCAGATTTACTAATAATTAACAATGGACATTTTGAAGCAATAGCGGAATCAATAGCCCGAGAAATTCGTTCGCCAACTACTGAACCCATAGAACCTCCAATAAAACTGAAATCCATACAGGCAATAACCAATTTATTATCGTCAATATTTCCAAGAGCCACTGTAATAGCATCAGAAACACTATTTTTCTTGTATGCTTCTTCTAACCTTTGTGGATAAGATTTTACATCTTCGAAGGAAAGAGCATCTTTTGATTTTAATTCTTCATGTAAAAGTTGATATTCTGCATCGAAAATAATTTCAAAATAATCATCAGAACCAATTCTTGTATGGTAATTGCATTTTGGACATTTATGAAAATTTTCCCTTAACTCCTTTGCTGTGGAAGTTTCTTTACATCGGTCGCATTTATACCAAAGTCCCTCCGGTGCTTCCTTCTTATTTCTAGTGGCAGTTTGTATGCCTTCCTTCAATCTTTTGAACCAACTCATAAATCATAATATTAATACCGGAAGAAAATTAAAATCCTGCAAATTTATATAAAATTCCCATTATTCTAAGTAACTAATGCTTTTAACCGCTGCAATAAAAGCTTTAACACCCTCTAAAGGAGTATCAGGATAAACGCCGTGCCCCAAATTAGCAATATGGTTTCGTCCAAATTCATTGCACATTTTGATTGTTTCTTCAAAAACATGCTCAGGTGTTGAATATAACAAACAAGGATCCATATTACCTTGTAAAACAGCTTCTGTACCTAACCATTGACGCACCCTTAATGGAGAGATATTCCAATCAATACCAATAACCTCTGGCTTTATCTCAGAAATGTCCTGTAATTGAAGCATTGCTCCTTTTGCAAAAATAGTAAGAGGTACTTCCGGAATGGCCTCCTTTATTCGTTGCATGTACGGTAGAGAAAACGTATTAAATTGCTCCATACTTAAAAGGCCGGCCCATGAATCAAACAATTGCAAAGTTTGAACACCCGCTTTAACTTGATTCCTTAAATAATGAATGGTACTATCTGTAATTTTATCCAATAAATAATGAGACCATTCAGGTTCAGCATAAAGAAATTTTTTGGCTACAGAAAAGGTCTTACTCCCCTTTCCCTCTATCATGTAGGCTAAAATAGTCCATGGTGCACCTGCAAAACCTATTAAAGGAATGTTTTCAGGAATATTTTTATTAATTTCAGTGATAGTATTATAAACGTAATCGAGCCTATCAGCCGCTTTCTCACCCGTTAGAAGTTGATCAATATCGCTCTTTGATTGAATCGTTTTTGGAAAAAAAGGACCTCTTGCTTCAATCATTTCATAATCTAAACCCATCGCTTCGGGTATGACTAAAATATCACTAAATAAAATGGCAGCATCTACTTTGAGCAAATCAACAGGTTGTAAAGTTACCTCTGCAGCTAACTCAGGCGATTTCACCAATTCTTTGAACCCGGTTAGTTTCGCTCTAATTGCTTTATATTCAGGTAATATTCTTCCGGCTTGCCGCATTAACCAAACAGGTGGCCTTTCTACCAGATCTTTATTAATCGTTCTTAAGAATAACGTGTTCTCTTTCATCATGCAAATTTATCAAAATAGACATAATATTTACCATTTCTGAATATTCTAAATACAAATTACAAAAATTATCTACCTATTTTTGCTTAATAAAAATATGAAAAATGGAAAAATAATTATTTAGGTGTTGGCTCCAGGGTTAAGACTTGACATTGACTTTCTTGTAACGGGTTCTTAAAATTTCTATTTTATTTACTGACTAATGTAAGTATATTTAGAAAAAAAGAGTATATTTTTGCAAGATTAGTGAACATCAAATAATTGAGATACTTACATGAGATTAATCACATTGAATTTATTTTCTTTCCTCAATATTTTATTGCTTTGTACATCTTGTTTAGTGACAGATGATCATTTTTCAAGATTACCTAATGGATCTTGGAGGGGCGTTTTAAAACTTGATTCAAGGCCTGTTAGTTCAAATCCTAAAGGAGAACCACTTCCTGAAAAGTTAAATCTTAAATTTGATGAAGTCACAGATGGTGAGTTACCATTTACCTTTGAGATTACCTATATTACAGAAGATAGTTTTGTTATAGATCTCATAAATGGAAATGAAAAAATCAGAGCGTCGGAGATATACTTTGGAAGGGATAAATATTTAGCAAAAGACACCTTTAGAATTAATTTCCCTACTTATGATACCTATTTACATGGTTTATATGAGGAAAATGTCATGGAGGGAGAATGGGTTATTAATTATAGAACTGAATTTAATAGCATTCCATTTGTTGCGAAATTTGGACAGAACCACAGATTTACCCAGCTTAAAAAAGAACCGATGATGAATTTAACAGGTTCATGGGAAACTGAATTTGGTCTTGTAGAGGGTGAAGATCCATATCCAGGAGTAGCTGAATTCAAACAAACCGGGAACTATTTAACAGGAACCTTTTTAACTGAAACAGGAGATTATAGATATTTAGAAGGTACAGTTCAGCTAAATAAATTATATTTATCCGTATTTGATGGATCTCATGCTTTCCTATTCGAAGGAAAAATTAATACTGATTCTACCATAAATGGTATTTTCAGGTCAGGAAAACATTATCAAACGATCTGGAAGGCCAAGCCACAAAAAAATAGTACATTGAGAGATCCTAACTCAATCACACAACTAGTTAGTGATCAGCCCCTTTCTTTTGAGTTTCCTGATATTTACGGTAATCCTGTCTCCTTAAATGACATCAAAGGGAAAGTGAAAATTATTCAATTATTTGGAACGTGGTGTCCCAATTGTTTGGACGAAACAAACTTTTTACTAGAATATCTTTCAAAAAATAAAGATAAAAATATAGCTGTCATTGGATTAGCTTTTGAACGTTACACGGAAAAAGAAAAAGTGTTACCCATTTTATCTTCTTATAAGACGAGATTAAAGATTCCTTATCCTATATTGTGGGCTGGATCATATAATAAAAAGGAAGCATCGAAAGTTTTACCTATGTTAAATGGGATAACGGCTTTTCCGACATTGTTGATTTTGGATGAGAATAATATGGTTGTAAAAATTCATACTGGTTTTAATGGTCCAGCCACAAGTCAATATGAATTTTTCAAAAGAGATTTTGAAGAAGCTGTTGAAAAAATACTTAATATTTCCAATAAATAAATCATAATTGTCATGAATCAAGTAGTAGCATTAGCATTCTGTCAGGAAAATCAAGCCGCGGTTGATAAAATTTTACGGGATTTTAACAATACCAATATCCAGTTTAAATTGGTTAGCTCAAATAGCCATGCAGAGCCTTCGATTTATAATCAGCTGGAAAATTTTGATGGCCCAATCATACTCCTGATAAGTGTAAATTTTTTGCGTTCCATTTCGTGTATGCATAATACCTTATCATTAGTTACAAGGAAGGCTTATAATTTGGTTCCAATATTAGTTAATGGTTATGAATCTGATGCTATTACGGGTGAACACAGGGAAGTACCAACAACTATAGATAAAATAGGAGATATCATACCATACATTAATTATTGGCAAAGTCAATATTTAGAAGCAAGAGGTCGTAAAACAGAAATAAGAGCAGATGAGTCTGAAAAAATGCAATTTGAAAATCATTCTAATTTATTAAGAATGCTTTCCTCGGAAGCTGGTGAAACATTAAGGCACTTAAGAAAGTTTTTACCGCCAACTTTAGTAGAATGCAGGTCGTTAAAAAATAAGTATCAATTACTACAAGACCAATTGATTGAGTTTCCTTTTCAGGATGATTTATTTTTAGAAGATGAACCAGAGCAAATCATAGAAAATGATCTTAGCTTTCCTCCACCTATTCCAATAACTGAATATAAGGTTTTTGAAGAGGAGGTAATTGATGTAGCCCCATCCTCCGATATAGATAGTGGCGATTTTAATTTTACGAGTTCATCTGTCGAAGATGCAATTATTTTGACAAACAATGCGTCTGATGAAATTGAAATCATCGAGGATTTAGATACTGAAGAGGTTGCTATATATAAACCTACCTTACCCATTGGAACAACCGATTTAACACTGCCTCGAATCGAGCAAGCTGCACCTGAGGATTCGTTTACTTTTGAAACATCAGTTATTAAGGTAGAAGAAGAAGAAGAAGAAGAAGAAGAAATAAAAGAAATAGAAGAACAAGTTTTACCTGCTGTGGAAACGGAATCATCCTTAGAAGCAGCTACTTCATTGTACAAACAAATTGAAAAGCAATATCCTACAGATGTTGAACGACAATATTTTCATTTAAAGCTTGTATTAAGAGAAGCTGAAAATGATCATCAAAAAATTAGTTTTCTTCAACATTTTATTGAAAGAAATGAGCATCAGACAGAGGCAAAATTAGCATTATCTAAGATCTTACTTAGTCAAAAGAAATGGGAAGAGGCAAAATCTGTTTTAGAGGAATTATTACTCCTTGAACCTAATCAGGGAGAATCATTGTATGAATTGGCAAGTATCATAATATCCCATTTCCCTGAAAAAATGGAAAGAGCAGGAAATTTATTAAAGCAGTGCATAAAGCAATCTTCTTTTCCTAAAGAAGCTTTATATACCTACGCTATTTATTTAAGCAATATTTCTAACAAACCGTATAAGGCTTTAGAATATTACTTAAGAACCATTGAAGTTTTACCAAATCATAAGTTTGCTTATTACGATTTGGCTACCTTTTATTTTAATGAAGGAGAGAAAAAAATTGCCAAAGAGTTTTATTTGAAAGCCATTCAAAATAACCCTGAATTAAAAATACGGGATAATGATCTGGCATTTGAAGTTGATGCTATCTAATTAATAATGCTGTGAACAATAATATATTGTCTTTCGATAATGTAAATCAAGGAAAAATAGCCTGTATTACCGGTGCTAATGCTGGTATTGGTCTGGCTACGGCTTATTATTTTGCCAGTAAAGGGTATTCTTTAATTTTATTAGCCAGAAGAAAAGCAAAATTAGAGGAGGTTGCTCATCAGATAAAATCAATGATTCCTATCGACATTTTATTGATAACGCTTGATGTTAGAAATGAAATAGAAGTTAGTAAAGCATTTTCAACTTTAACGGAAGCATGGAATAAGATTGACTTTCTGCTGAATAATGCGGGCAAAGCAAAGGGATTTGCCCCTTTTCAGGAAGGAAACTTAGCTCATTGGGAAGAAATGATAGATACCAATGTTAAAGGTCTTATTTATGTATCAAGAGCTGTTATTCCGCTAATGATGAAAGAAAAAAGAGGCTTTATCATCAATTTGGCATCCATAGCAGGCAAACAAACTTATCCTAATGGCAATGTATATTGTGCAAGTAAAGCAGCAGTGCTTGCACTAACTGAAGGCATGAGAATTGATTTACATACCCACAATATCAGAGTAGCTTCTATCTCACCTGGCCATGTTGAAGATACTGAATTTGCAATGGTTAGATTTGATGGAGATAAAGAAAAGGCCAATATTTACAGTGATTTTAATCCATTAACAGCGTTTGATATTGCCGAAACAATCTATTTTATGGCATCCAGACCAAATCATGTAAATATTCAAGATGTAATTATTATGGGTACCCAGCAACCTACCGCTACAATTGTAAATAGAAATGGCAGAATAGATTAATTTATTTCACTAATTTTTCTGACTGAATTATTTGATTTTTACCGTTTCGTACGACCAAAAGATAAGTTCCACTAGATAATTGAGGTAATCTCAAAACTAGCTCTTCGCTAAATATGGGTACTTGATAGCTTTTAATCAAATGTCCATTTACCTGGTACAGTGAAACAGTAGTAGATTCCTCATATAAACTATAGGTCTTTTTTAAGGTTATAAAATCATTTAGTATTGGGTTGGGAAATACTTGAAAAGGAGAATATTTTTTAATTACTTCATTATAAGCAGATACCGCATTTCCTGCCTGTGTTATTTTTACAAAAATAGTATCCATTCCATTTGGAAGAAATTTCAATAATCCAGTCCTTGAAGTAGCATTTGAGTTAAGAGAACTGGTAACCTCAATAGACGCATTACCCGAACCAGTAGTAACATTTGTATTGATGAAATCTACATTTTTAAATACTTTCCAGGAGGTGTTCGTTACTATCGATATTTTTTGACTTTGATTACCAGAGGTAAAACTTATATTTTGAGGTGAAACGGTAAAAGTGGGTAACGCTCCATTTTGAGTTATTAACACAACCGTTGAATCAACGCCTGTTCCTTTTATTACCATTTTATCTGTTCTGGGTAATACGCTGTTATTGGATTCACAAATGACACTAACAAAACTATTATTGACACCCGAAGAGGGGGTAATTCGAATAAATGAGTTAGACTTATAAATGGACCATGTCGTATTAGATACAATATTTAAAGGAAAATTACCACCTAGGGAAGAAATTGTAAGATTAGTTGGAGAAACCGTTAAAGAATATTTGTTTTCGAGTAATGTTTTTAAATTATAAGTATGAATAGACCTGCCAAAAGTTCCTGCGATTAATTCCATTTTTTCAGGCACATAATGTAAATCATAAATAGCTACCATAGGTAAATTTGTACCTAGTTTATGCCAGTTAAGTCCACCATTAATCGTTCCATATACCCCTGCATCGGTAGCTACGAATAACAAGGAATCTGAATGATTGGGAATAATGACCAGGTCATTAATAGAAATATAAGGTAAATCACCTTTTATAGACCTCCATTTATCTCCTCTTTCTTTTGATAAAAAAAGGTGAGATTGCCAATCATTATCTTTATAACCGGAAAGCGTAACATATACGTTATCAGTATAAGAAGGCGATGCTTGCACGGAGGTTATATATCTTTCAGGTAATCCATTCGAAATATTCGACCAAATAGTTGTTTCAGGATCATATCTCCAACAATTAGCGTCTGAGGTACCAGCATAAAGTAATCCTTGTAGTTTAGTCGATTCGTTAATGCTTGTAATATTATGAAACCGGGCACCATATATATTCCCATCTGTTAAATCATTACTTATTGCTTTCCAGGAAGCATTGGCACCTTCCGTATTTTTATAAACTCTGGAGGTACCTGTGTATAATGTATTGGAATTAAAAAAACTTCCAATGAGTGGTGCATCCCATGCGACTGGTTCAAATTTATCAATGCCATTCATTGCCGAATTAAATGACAATCCTTTATTAGTACTTACCAAAATACTTCCGTTTTGGGTAAGGGTATAGAAGATATTATCATTTTTAGGATCGAAAACTTGTTGAAAGCCGTCACCACCATATAATCTAACCCAATTTTGCGGATTTTCACCTTTCAGTGTACCATGGTCCTGAGCACCTCCATAATAGACATCTGTTTCATGCGGATTTGAAGCAATTCTATAAAATTGAGTAGCGGGAACCTCCTCGTAATCACTCCAACTCTGCCCATTATCTTTTGATTGATATACCCCGCCATCGGAAGCTAGTAATAAATCAGTTTCATTAAGAAAAACTAAGTCATGTTTATCGGCATGTACTTTATTTTCATACCATGGAGGAGCTCCCAAAAACCAGGTAACACCGCCATCTTTAGATCGCCAAAGATCAACACCCAGAATAAATAAATCCTTGTCATTTTTAGGATTTATTTCAATTTTACCAAAATACCAACCAAATCCCCCCATAGCATTATCAGGTAAAGAATTACTACCTGTATTAGTTAAAAGATTTACCCAATTAGCTCCACCATTTACTGATTTATAGAAACCTTCCCATTCATTATTTTCACCAATAATTATGGAATATAGTAGATTTGGGGTTTGTTTGCTGGCCACAAGACCAATTCTACCCTTTGAGCCAAATTTTAATCCGTTATCAGATTTAGTCCAGGAAATTCCTCCATCTATACTTTTAAAAATGGTGGCATTTACACCTGACAATAAACTTTCTCTATTATTTCTAACTCTTGGCCAAGAAGCAGCATAAATAACATTAGCATTGAAGGGATCTAAAATCAAGTCAATGATACCTGTATCATCAGCGACATGCCAAACTTTTTCCCAGGTAATTCCACCATTTATACTTTTATAAATACCTCTTAATTTGTCTCGTTGAAATGGTAAACCCATACTGGAGGCATATAAAATGAGAGGATTAACAGGATTAATAAGTATTTTGGAAATAACCTGTGTACCTGCTGGCCCTATATTTTTCCAGGTTTGACCGCCGTCAACACTTTTATATATTCCGTCACCAACAAAAGGATAGCCAGAAATATTAGGATCTCCTGTGGCAACATATATAATTTTACTATTTGTCGGATCTATGTTTATGTCGGCTATGGCTAACCAAGGGAAATTATCAAAAATAGCATTCCAGGTTTGACCTCCATCCATTGTTTTCCATAATCCACCCGATGAAAATCCAAGGTATACAATTTGATTATTTTTTGGATCAGGTTTTATCACATTAACTCTGGCTCCAATTTTATTAGGACCTCTTAACGTCCAGGATTCATCAAATCCTTTGGGTACAGATCTTAAACTTGGTGTATTGAATATATTTTTTAATGATTCAATGTATTTTTTTGTCGTTGATTCGTCATTAAAAAATTGTCGTATCAGGAAAAAATTTTCAATAGGTTTAAAAGAATTAAAATTTGAAGAATGCCGAATGTCTGAAACAGCTACTAATAACAATAGAAAAATCCAATAAAATTTAATTTTCCCCTTGATAGACCATATTTTAGAAACCATTTGTACATTCATCATTTCTAACAAAAGTTTACCTACCTCCTAATAATAATCTCATGTCTCTTCTTTGAGGCGCTGAATCAAATAATTTATTTTCATTGTCTGTAAGTGGTATTACCATAGGAACGGGAACAGGTTTACCCTCTGGTGTACTGAGGGCAACAAAGGTATAATAGGCATGATTACATCGTCTATAATTATGTCCTTTGATATCCGCCGCATATACTTCCACATAAACTTCTACCGAGGTATTAAATGAACGTGTAACCATAGCCTCAATAGTTACTATATCACCTACATGAATCGGTTTTTTAAAAGCAACATTATCTACAGATACAGTAACCACTTGGTTTTCACAATGTTTTCCCGCACAAATACTAGAGATAATATCCATCCATCTCAATAAATTCCCGCCCATGAGATTACCCATAGGATTTGCATCATTTGGCATGACCATTTCTGTCATGACAGATTTTGATTCAGCGACTCTTTTAGCTTTATTTTCCACACTCATAGATATTATAACATATCAAATTCAAAAATAGATGAAATTTTATTTTTTAAAATGTACTTAACCTCATCTATATTTTGCTTTGTACCTAACTCTTTTTCTAAAGAGGTAACAGATTTACCTTCATCTTTAATGCCACAAGGTATAATATAGTTGAAGTGGTCAAGATTAGTATTGATATTAAAGGCAAAACCATGTAATGAAATCCATCGACTTAAATGAACCCCAATAGCACATATTTTTCGCTTTTCGTATCCACTATTTATCCAAACACCAGTGTAGCCGGGTTCCCTGTAGCCTGTAATATTGTAATGTTCCAGCGTTTGGATGACAGATTCCTCAAGTAATCTAACATATTTATGAACATCATTAAAAAAGAGGTCTAAATCAAAAATAGGATAGCCAACAATTTGTCCAGGACCATGGTAGGTTATATCACCTCCACGATTAATTTTATAAAACTGAATATTATTTTCTGCTAAATATTCTGGTGAAACGATTAAATTTTCTTGTGATCCGCTTCTACCAAGTGTAAAAACGGCATGATGTTCACAAAAAATAAGGTTATGTGAAGGATTAGGATTATTGATAATTTTTTTTTCATCCTTAAGTTTTTGGTGAATTTCTGTTTGGTACTGCCAGGTATCAAAATAATCCGTTAATCCTAAATCTTGGAATATAACCTTTTGACGCATTTATTTTTGGACAAAGTTAGGATAAATCTATCATTATCAAAAAATCACCGATACAAGAAACTCTTACTTTCCAACTATATTAAGGAAAAATCAAGGAAGTATGAAATTCAAATTAATTCTTATAATAACCATGGTACTAAATTATACCATAGTTTATGGTCAAAACATTGATTTTGCGAGGTTAGGTAACGAAATACAACCACTTTTGGGAAGAAATTTTTTTGAAAATAGTCAAACCAATATAATTAATCAGGATAAAGTTTGGGGTATTTTAGGTCAGGAATCACAATGGCCAGGAGTAAAATCAAGGCAATCATTAGATTTAATCCTATTTTTTAAGGACAAAAATCAATATACTTCGTTTTCGTATTCTTCCCCCTATTCAAAAAATAGAGAATTACTTTTTAATTATCATAAATTACTTCATAATAATTTTATATTGGGTACAGAGATTGAGTATAAAACACAATCATTTCCAGAAGATAAAATAAGTCGTATACTAACTATTGGCGTTCACGCTTTGGCCAGGATACATGTGAACCATCATTTGTACATTAAATATGCTCGAGACTTATATTCATCTCCATTGGATAAGATCGATTTTATTTTGTTAGGTATCGACAACAAAATTGGAAAATATAATTATATAAATATTTTTTACACTTATCAAGGTCATCAAATTTTCAATGGAATTAGGGTAAATATTATCAGTCAGTTTAAGTTATTTGAGGGTGAAATTGGGTGGGAACCTCTACCCTATTCTTTTACCTTTGGATTAGCATATAACCTACCAAAAAGTATTAGATTTGGTTTAAAAGTAAGACAGCATCAATGGTTAGGTGTTTTAACTTCTGTCTTTTTTCAAAAACATTGGAATTATAAAGTAAAATGAACCTATTATTAACGAGTGCAACCTATTTTGAAGTTAACCAAACTATAGACTATTTAGATAGGTACTGGCAGAAAGTGGAAGAAGGAACATGGAAAACAGGAAACCACGAAATTCATCTGCTGATCACAGGCGTAGGTGTTTTTAATGTTTTGTATGAATTAAAGAATAGATTAAACCAATTTTCTTTTTCATTAATTATTCAAGCGGGCATTGGTGGGGCTTTTCAAAAGAATAAGCCACTGGGAAAGGTTTATTATGTGGCCACAGAACGATTTGGAGATATAGGTATGGAGGAAAAGAATGGTAGCTTTACTTCTATTTTTGAAACGCCACTCATAGATAAGAATTCATTTCCTTTTACAGAGGGTGTTTTGATAAATCCGGAAGCGTCGCTGACTAAATTTCTTCCTCTGGCCCATGGAATTACATTAAATACAGTGACAGGTACTCAAAGTAAGGCGGATAAAATTATTATAAAATACCCTGAGGTGGAGATTGAAAACATGGAAGGTGCGTCATTTTTTTATGTCTGTCTAAAAGAAAATATTCCCTTTATGTCCATAAGGAGTATTTCAAATTATGTGGAGGACAGGAATAAAGAAAATTGGAAAATGGTGGAAGCCACAGAATCTTTGAATAACACCTTAGTAGAATTATTTGATATTATAAAGGAGATGTAGCTATTCGGGCATAAATCCCTGCACCATTCTTTGTTTTCCACTTACATCACTCAGTATTTGAACATTTTCGAATCCATTTGCTATTAAAAGATATGAAACGTTATAAATAAATTCAGGATGACATTCAAAGAACAATCCTCCTTTTGGCATGATAGCTTTTGTGGAAAGCGCTATTATTCTTTCATAAAATAATAGAGGAGAATCATCGGGTACAAATAATGCTACATCAGGTTCGTAATTTAAAACGGAATCCAACATACTTTTTTTATCCATTATCGGTATATACGGAGGATTGCTTACTATAAATGAGTAATTTCCTTGTAGAGGAGATTTTAAAATATCGCTATGTATTAAATTGACTCGTGCTGAATATTTTTCAATATTCGACATAGCAATTTGTAATGCTCCCTGACTAATATCCAGTGCATCCATTTCCCAATTGCTTTCCAAGGCAATAGACAACGCGATAGCTCCGGATCCTGTTCCTAGATCAATACCTTTCCCAGGCGGTAATACGGGTAAATTAGCTAAAACCAGAGATACCAACTCTTCTGTTTCTGGTCTGGGGATAAGCACATTTTTATCTACTTTTAGCAAATAATTTCTAAAGGGAGCAAAACCACAGACATATTGTGTTGGCTCACCTGCATTTATTCTACTAATTGATTGATTTATTTTAAGAATTAATTCGTCGGATATAGTTGTATCTGCACTCCATGGCATTGTAAAATGGGCAATATCAAATAATATGGACTTAGCTATGGCTCTTTTTTCATAAGCATCAAAATCATCATTCAGGTTAACCAAGATGTGTTGAAACAAATCTTCCCCATTCCTCATAAACACTAACCTAACCTATTTTTGAAATCTGAATAATCAAATTTTTTCCATAATTTATAGCCATTATCTTCTGACCAACATCCTATTTCCGGATGTCCAACGCCATTAAACATTGTTGTTTTAACCATTGTATAATGCATCATGTCCAGAAAAATTAATTTTTGACCAACTTGTAAAGGGGTTGAAAAAAAGTATTCTTCTAGATAATCTCCAGCCAGGCAACTCACGCCACCTAGCCTGTAGGCAGCATGAAAATCTGGATTTAGTTCCCTTGAAGCGTTTAAGATATTTGGCCGGTAAGGCATTTCTAACGTATCAGGCATGTGTGCGGTAAAAGATACATCCAGTATAGCTGTTTTAATACCGTTATTATCTACAATATCTAATACAGTTGAAACCAACTCCCCTGTTTCCCAAACTATAGCACTTCCTGGTTCAAGAATTACACTTAAATTTGGGTATTTAAGTTTGAACTTTTGAAGTATAGAGATGAGATGGGGTACATCATAATCAGATTTAGTCATAAGGTGTCCACCGCCAAAATTTATCCATTTTAGCTTAGGTAATAATTCTTCAAAATTAAGGATTACCGCGTCAATTAATTTCTCCAGATGATAAGAATCTGATTCACATAATGTATGAATATGTAAACCTTCCAAATTAGGTAATTGATTTAACTCTTTTATTCTATCGACGGTAACACCTAACCTTGAGCCTTCAGCAGCGGGATTATACAAGGCAACATCCACGGGAGAATATCCGGGATTAACTCTTATTCCAGGAGAAAACAAAGGATTTTTAGAGGAAATAAATGGAAGGTACCTGATATATTCTGCACAGGAGTTAAAAGTAATATGACGGCTGTATTGAACAACTTTATCAAAATCGGCGGGAATATAAGCTGGGGAATAAGTATGAGCTTTTGTCCCCATTTCATTAAAAATTAATAATGCTTCATGAAAAGAACTGGCTGTTGCACCGGCAAGATATTTTTTAATAAGGGGAAAGACATGCCAAAGTGAAAAACCTTTTAGGGCTAAAATAATGTTAATCCCCGCTTTTTCTTGAATTTCCTTCAGTAGATTAAGGTTGCTTGTGAACCTTTTTAGATCCAAAACAAAAGCGGGAGAAGGAATTTGATTATAATCTGAAAGGTTCATAGCATGTGAGCATTTAGCTATAATAAATTTGACAAAACTATGCTGGATAATCGAACTGAAGATTTCCATTCACCTGTTCATGCCATGGTAGACCAGCCAGGCCTAATGCCTTCAGGAATGGATCAGGATTAAATTCTTCGACATTATAAACGCCTGGTTTCGACCATTGACCTGTTAAAAACATTTTTGCTCCAACCATTGCAGGAACACCTGTGGTATAGGATACGCCCTGTGTGCCTGTTTCTTTATAAGCATCGGCATGTTGGCAATTATTCCAGATATAATAATTCACCCACTTACCGTCTTTTTTACCTCTTATTCTTACGCCAATACTTGTTTGACCTGTATAATTTTCACCCAGATCACCAGGATCTGGCAATACAGCTTTTAGAAATTCCAAAGGAATAATTTCTCTACCCTGAAACATAACAGGTTCAATATTTGCCATTCCTATGTTTTGAATGACCCGTAAATGCGTTAAATATTCCTCGCTGAAGGTCATCCAAAATCTAGCTCTTTTTAACGTAGGAAAATTTTGAACTAAGGATTCAAGTTCCTCATGGTAAATGAGATAAGAAGATTTTGGGCCAATATTTGGGTAATCAATATCCATTTTAATCTCATGGGGTTCTGTTATGACCCAATCACCATTTTCCCAATATTTTCCTTTTTGTGTTACCTCTCGGATATTTATTTCAGGATTAAAATTTGTGGCAAAAGCTTTACCATGACTTCCGGCATTTGCGTCAATAATATCTAAATAGACCATTTCATCGAAATAATGTTTTGCAGCATAGGCTGTAAACACACCGGTAACACCAGGGTCAAAACCGCATCCCAAAATGGCGGTTAAATTAGCCTGTTTAAACCTCTCTCTGTAGGCCCATTGCCAGCTATACTCAAATTTAGCTTCATCTTTAGGCTCATAATTTGCGGTGTCAAGGTAATGAACCCCTGTTTGTAAGCAAGCCTCCATGATGGTTAAATCCTGATAAGGTAAGGCTACATTGATAATCATTTTAGTTTTAAAAAGATTTATCAGTTTAACCAATTCAGGAACATTATCAGCATCAACTTTTGCCGTTGACATTGCATTATAACCAAGCTGTATTTTAATATCGTCAGCAATACGATCGCACTTAGAAACTGTTCTACTGGCTAGTAAAATTTCAGAAAAAACCTCTGGATCCTGAGCACATTTAAAGGCAACTACCCTTCCAACTCCGCCCGCTCCAATAATCATTATCCTTGACATAACAATAAATTTATTTTAAAATGTGGCCAAATATACAGCATTAACCGTTAATAAAATAACTGACTATTAAAAGTATTGAATAAAATAACCACCAATTGAAAGGTATTAATTGAGTTATAATTATTCCCTTTTTCCACCATAAATAAATGAGTCCCGCTAATTTTTCGAAGGAATAAGCAAAAATTGTTGCATAGGCTATGCCGATTAAACCAAACCAATGCAAACAAAGATAACTGCCAATAAGATGAATAGCCAATTCCAAAAGACCAATAAATGCTAGAATCCTGGAATGACCTAAAGCATTGATTACTGTATTGGTTGGTATTGTTCTACATATAACCAAAAAAAGAAATATTTTGAAAATAGGAATACTATCCATGAATTGATCAGAGAACATAACAGGAAACCAGGTATGTACAAATGACATCAAAATAATAGTAATAGGAAAAACAAGATGTAAAAGATGTAGGGTGTTTTTTCTTAATTGAAACAATCCATCCTTCCTGTTTTTAATCAGTGAGGGAATAATTCCCAGACCAAGACCTTCAAACAAACCATTAACAAAAGGTAACTCTCTTGCTCCATAGCGATAAACGGCAAAAATAGCGGTACTGCCATGATAGTAATACTGAACTAATGATGCATTAATTACGGATGCTAATCCGCCTAATAACGCTGAAAATATTAAGGGTAAAGAATAACTAATCCAGGGATATATTAATTTTTTATCAAAATGAAAAGGTAAGGAAAAGGAATGAAATGTAAGTACAAAAAATCTTAGAAAAGCCCAAAAGGTTAGACCCATTATTCCCAGACTGATGTTATTAAACCAAAATAAAGGTATAGAAAACAGTACTATTTGTAGTGGATATGAAACTAAACAAATTAACTTAAGCCATTGGTACTTTTCTTCCAGGAATAAGGAATATTCGAGTAATTGAGCAGGAGTATTAAATAAGAAAAAAAGTAAAAAGATCCATACAAATGGAATAGTTGAAAAAGTTTGAAAAACGGGGAGATTAAAATAAATGCTTAATCCAACAAAAACAACAAAAAAGATAGCAAGCAAGCTGAAAAGAAAAAAAGCTGCGGTAAGCATTTTTTGTTTACTCTGGACAGGTAAAGAAGGATAAATATGCATTAGGCCTTGAACAAGACCTGAAATCCAGAAAAAACTAAGCGAATAAGCTAGTATTTGTAAAAGCTCAAAAGAGCCAATTTCACCATTTGAAAAGTTTAAAAAAGGAAGTAAAAAGGCATAAAAAAGTACACTTACCTGCCTGCTTAGATTAAAAAATTGAAGCAAACGAATAGGCGTAAACATTATAACTCGATAAGCTTCTCGTTAAATACAACAGAATAATCTTCCTCTAACTCTCTTAAAACAGGTTCGTAAACTTCACGCATTACGGGGATTTGTACACCTCTTGCTGAAATTTTACCTTCTAATACTAACTTTACAAAAATACCTAAAGGTAGACCTACCGTTTTTGACATGGCGGTATCTTGACTATCTTCCCCCAGTAATTTCATACTGGATATTTTCAAGAATTTTTTACCTTCTTTTTTATATTCCACCTCATGTTGCATGATTATCATGTCTTTATCATCAGGTTGTAAGGCCCATTTTTCTCTTAGCAGATTTTCCAGGATTAAAGCTGGAGTGGCAAAATTATGTTTAATTTTTTTCTTTCTAAACAATCCGAGCCATTCTAATTGATCCATCACCAAAGAATTAGCTGGTTTATTTAATAGTTGAGCTACCCTTTCGCGCAAAGTACCACCATTGTACTGATCGACATAAGCATCTAAAAGTTCGTGATATGTTATATTCCCTGAATCTAATATTGGAAAATCAGCATCTGTTAAACCAATTTGAATTAATGCATCCCAGGCTTCACAAAAACCAACGGCACGAAGCGTTCCTCTGATAATATTAGGAATTTTAGATAATCCGTAAACATCCATATAAAGGAGAGAATCTCTATTGGCATACATCTCAAAAGGTCCTTCATTTAAGATATTTACAATTTTCTTTTCACGAAACAATCTGTGATAAGGTACGTATTTTAATTTACTATTTTCAATAAACTGAGCTGTTCCCTGACCGGAAAGAACTACATTTCTTGGATTCCAGGTGAACTTATAATGCCAGGGATTATCATCACTTTCCGGAGAAATTAAGCCACCTGTATAGGAACGAAAGGAGGTAATCTGTCCGCCATCTTCTTTGATTCCGTCGATAAGACGCATAGCAGACATGTGATCAATACCAGGGTCGAGTCCCATCTCACCCATAAAGATAAGTTCTCTATCGCGTGCTTCATCACCCAATCTATACATTTCCTGTGAAACATAAGAAGCGGTAATTAAGTGTTTTTTCAATTTTATACAATCATGAGCCACCTCTAAATGCAAATGGGCGGGAATGAGAGAAACGACAACATCTGCTCTGCTAATCAGTTCACGCCGGTCATTCACTTTCATTACATCGAGCCAGGCAGCTCTGGCCATTACATGACCAGCTATAAGTTTTTCCGCTTTTAAAGGGTCTGCATCAGCTACAGTAACATTCCAACCTTTTGTTTCTGCATTTTTTAAAACGTAATGAATAAGTGCACTTGAAGAAAGTCCGGCACCGATTATAAGTATATTATGCATTTTTATTATCTTTATGAAAAGAGAAAAAAAAATTGGAAAAAACCATACAAATTCACTTCACAAGATTTCAGGATATTGACGAAGTTCCGGACAAATATAAAGAATTATTAGACTCTGCCCGCCTTGCATTTCATAATTCTTATGCTCCTTACTCAAGATTTAGAGTGGGAGCCTGTATATTACTTGATAATGGACATCAGATACTAGGCACAAATATTGAAAATGCCTCTTATCCATTATGTATGTGTGCGGAAAGAAATGCTGTTGCCAAATTATCTTTTGAAGGAGCCATTCAAAAAATAAAAGTAATTGCTGTGGTTGCAGATAAAAAAGATGCTCTCGTCAGCCCATGCGGTGCATGTCGGCAGGTACTCATTGAAATGGAGACAAGGCAAAAGAGCCCTGTTGAAATAATTTTTCAAGGAGAGGAAGGTAGTTACTACCTTTTAGACAGTATTTCCTCCATTTTGCCATTCAGTTTTTCTGCTGATTCACTACCTTAGTTTTTCTTTTCATTTGATGCTCTAATTACAGCTTCTCCAAAAAGGCTTAAACCGGTGTTGAAAATTACAAGACCAAGCGTTCCCATCAGCACCCACTCCCAGGTTGGGTATCCATTCCATTTCCAAAAACCGGCTTCTATGGAAAGGGACAATCCCATACCAATCAGTGCGAGGCTAAACCCGGGTAGCATTAATTTTTTATAATTGCTCATCTTTATTATTATTTATCTTTCTATTTGCCTCAATAAGATCTTCCGGCGTATCAATACTAAATAATGATTCTTCTACAAATCCCAGATTAACCGTTAAACCTTCCTCTAACCAACGAAGTTGCTCTAAGGATTCAGCCCTTTCGTAAAAACCTGGAGGAAGTTTCGATATCGTTTGTAATACCTCGTTTTTAAATCCATAAATTCCGATATGCTGGTAGGTCAATGCATCCTGAAAATCACCTTTTTGATAGGGTATATCAAACCTGCTGAAATACATAGCTTCCCTTTTTTTGTTAAAAACCACCTTCACTCTATTAGGATTCATTTTTTGGATTTTATCTGTAATTTGACAGGCTAAAGTAGCTATACCATCTGTTGCGTTATCAAGTGTTTCTATCAACTTTTTAATATCCGTTTCTTTAACAAAAGGTTCATCTCCTTGTAAATTAATAATATTATAGGAGGCAGGATAAATTTTTGCCACCTCTGCCACCCGATCAGTGCCACTTTGATGATTTTCATTAGTTAAAGCATAAGGAATATCCATTTCTATGCAATGATTTACTATTCTCAAGTCGTCTGTGGCAACAATTATTTTGTCTATAAATGAATAATTTTTAATACTATCGTAAATATATTGTATCATTGATTTATCAGAAATTTTTGCCAGAGGTTTTCCTGGAAAACGAATTGATTTATATCTTGCGGGAATTATGACTATATTTTTTTTCATTCGAAATAGCTTTGTTTCATTCATTTTGTCAAAATTGAAGAATAATTTACTTTTATTATCATTTATTTCGTTTTTTATTCTGACCGAAGGAAAAAGTCAAACATCATCTTTTCCTGAAAGACCTACAAAGGATACGGTTTTTATTGGTTATAACGAGGGAAAGTATTACTTGTCTCATCCTGTAAAAAAAGAAGATAATTTGAGCAGTATTGCTTCATATTATGGAATTTCATTGTCTGCAATCAGAGAATTAAATAGTATGACTGATTCTCAATTGAAAGCAAATAAAACAATTAAAATTCCTATATCATACAAAAGTGTTAAAAGTCCCGTGCAACGAAGTTCATTTGAAAAATATACCTATATCCCTGTTTTCTACAAAGTCAAAAAAGGAGATACAGTATATAGACTATTTAGAATTTATTTCCCTAGAGATTCCAATGAAATTAAGGAAATAAACTTAATAAAAAATAACGTATTAAAGACTGACTCCAAATTATTAATAGGTTATTTTATTGATAATACTATTATTAAATCTCCTGCAGACCATTCATTGCAATCTAATAGGAAAAAGGATACGCTTTCACTCACCTCCGATAAATCTAAAAAAGTATTAGTTAAAGTGTCCGGAGCAGCCAAAACATTTGATTCACTCTTTGAAAAAACAGAATATCCCTATATTTTATCCAACAAAATACCAGAACATTCTGTTGTAGAAATAACAAATCCGATGTCAAATAAAAAAATAACAGGCAAAGTAATAGGTAAAATTCCTCCAGGAAAATACCCTTTAGATATTTTACTTTTGTTAGCCAAAAATGATGCCTCAGATTTAGGTTTTCTGGATTTAAAATTTTTTGTATCTGTCAAATATTATAAATAGTATGAAATACTGTGAAACTATTTTAGAAACTATTGGAAATACACCATTAGTTCAAATCAAGAAAATTATACCAGGTATTACTGCAACGGTTCTTATAAAAGTAGAAACATTTAATCCAGGTAATTCTATAAAAGATCGAATGGCTCTTAAAATGTTATTAGATGCAGAGGCTAATGGTAATTTGAAGCCCGGTGGAACAATTATAGAATGTACTTCTGGCAATACAGGGATGGGATTGGCCATAGCCGCTGCAGTAAGAGGTTACAAATGTATCTTTACCACGACAGATAAACAGTCTAAAGAGAAAATTGATTTATTAAAAGCGTTGGGAGCTGATGTAATTGTTTGTCCTACCAATGTTCATCCTGATGACCCAGGTTCCTATTATTCTGTTGCGAAAAGAATCAGTACAGAAATTCCTAATTCATTTTGGTTTAATCAATACGACAACCTATCAAACAGGCAGGCTCACTATGAATCGACAGGTCCTGAAATTTGGGAACAAACTGATGGGAAAGTAACCCATATTATAACCGGCGTTGGAACAGGTGGAACTATTTCTGGAACGGCTAGATTTTTAAAGGAGCAAAATAAAGATATTAAAGTTTGGGGAATAGATACTTATGGATCAGTTTTTAAAAAATACCACGAAACAGGTATTTTCGACGAACAAGAAATTTATCCTTATATAACAGAAGGAATCGGTGAAGATATACTCCCTAAGAATGTAGATTTTAGTTTAATAGACCATTTTGAAAAAGTTTCAGATAAAGACGGAGCTTTAATGGCAAGAAAAATAGCCAGAGAAGAAGGTATGCTCTTAGGCTATTCCGCTGGTTCAGCCGTAGCAGGACTTTGGCAAATGAGGGCTGAATTAAAAGAAGACGATGTCGTGGTTGTCATAATTCATGACCACGGTAGTCGGTATGTTGGCAAAATATATAACGATGATTGGATGAGGGAACGCGGATTTCTAGAAAGTGAATTAAGAGCAAAAGATATTTTGGCTAAAAAATTTAAAAAGGAATTTATAAGTATTAATCCTGATACCGCTATCCAGGAGGTTCTAAGATTGATGCGGGACTTTGATATATCTCAATTACCTGTAATGGAAAATGATGAATGGGTAGGTTCCGTTGGAGAACAACAAGTGATAAGTGCTCTTTCTGAAAATCGTTTGCAAAATTCATCGGTAAGAGATATTATGGCCCCTGCTTTACCAGTGGTCAGCGAAGACATGACTGTTTCACAATTAAGTAAGATAATATCGCGACAAACACCCGCTGTCATTGTTAAAAAAACAGCAGGCGATTTCCAGATTATATCTCAATATGACTTAATACAAAGTTTATAAGAGTTGAAGTTAGTCAATGTATCGTTTTATAATTTCACCGTAAGCATCAATACGACGATCTCTAAAAAATGGCCACATTCTGCGAACTTCTTCCGTCCTGTTTTTACTTATCTCTACTAAAAAGCCATTTGATGAGGTATTATCCGCTTTAAAAAGGATTTCCCCTTGAGGTCCACAAACGAAGCTTTGTCCCCAAAAGGTTATGCCATTGGTATTTCCCGTCCAATCTGGTTCAAATCCACATCGGTTAATGGAAACTAAAGGTAAGCCATTGGCTATAGCGTGAGCTCTTTGTATGGTAAACCAAGCATCATATTGTCTGTCTTTTTCTTCTTCAGTATCAGTATGTTCCCAACCAATAGCCGTTGGATAGATCAAAATTTCTGCCCCTTTTAAGGCCATCAACCTGGCAGCTTCGGGATACCACTGATCCCAACACACAAGAATCCCCAATTTACCTACACTCGTTTGAATAGGTTCAAAACCCATATCTCCTGGTGTAAAATAAAACTTCTCATAATAAGCGGGATCATCTGGAATATGCATTTTTCTGTATTTGCCAGCAATACTGCCATCACTTTCAAAAACCACAGCGGTATTATGATAAAGACCAGGCGCTCTTTTTTCGAAAAGTGAAGAAACTATGACCACTTTATTATCAACTGCAGCTATACTTAATATTTCTGTTGATTTACCTGGGATGGTTTCTGCAAGATCAAAAATGGATGGATCTTCTGCCTGACAAAAATAAATGCTATTATGTAACTCCTGCAGCGTTATAAGTTCTGCTCCCATGCCAGCCAGTCGTTTTATCTCTGAAATGATTTTATCTAAATTTTCACCAGAATTTTGGCTGGATGCTTGTTGAATGAGGCCAACTTTGATACTATTATTTTTCATCGTTTCGACATTATAGATTGATAGATCCTTCGGGATACTGCATAGTAATGCAATGTAAGGATCCGTGTTGTTCAATTAAGGTGCGGCAAAGCACAGGAATAATTTTTCTATCTGGGAATATACTGGTTAAAACATTAACTGCTTCTTGGTCTTGTTTTACATTATAAATAGGGAGTATCACCGCCTCATTGATTATTAAGAAATTAGCATAAGTAGCCGGTAATCTATGTCCGTCGCCAGCAAAGCAAGCATCAGGCCATGGCAATGGAACTAAATGAAAAGCATTCCCATTCATATCGACCAGTTTCATCAGCTCTGCCTCCATTTTCAACAAAGACTCGTAGTGCTCATCTTGTTGATCATCGCATTTTACATAGGCAAGAGTGGTTGGATTACAAAAACGCACTAAAGTATCAATGTGTGAATCCGTGTCATCTCCTGCCAAATATCCATGATTAAGCCAATAAATATTTGAGGTTCCAAAACTTTGAAACAACAAATTATTAATCTGTTCCTCAGAAAAAGAAGGATTTCTATTGGGTGACTGCATACAATGACGGGTGGTAATAAGAGTACCCAATCCATTTGTTTCTATAGCACCACCCTCCAGAACAAAATCAATTTTCTCCATAGGTACTTTAAATGCATTGGATAAGTGTAACTTTTCAGTAATCAGATTATCTTTTTTTGCATCGAATTTTAGTCCCCAACCATTGAAAGTAAAATCTAATATTTTTATATCCATACCATTAGAAACAGTAATGCCACCGTGATCTCTTGCCCAGGTATCATTACTATCTATTTCATAAAAAAATAAATTTGATGAAGAATAATCTTTGAAATAGCTTTTTGTTTTAGTAATATCTCTGGTTACAACAATTACCTTTTCGAAAGGTAAAATGGCGATAATAACGTCAATGAAAACTTGAATGGCATCTTCTAAAATTAATTTCCAATCTGAGTCAGCATGAGGAAATGTAAATTGCACAGCGTCTTGTTTTTCCCATTCAGCAGGTAATCTATAGAACATTTTTTTCATCAAAGTTAATTTATTTTATTTTTATTCACTAGTTGATTAATCATTTGTTAGCTAAATTAAAAATGGTATTTTGTATTGAAATATAGAATCAAACCTTGTATGATAGAAAGAATCAACCCAGTCCTTAGAAATAAAGCCATGGAATATTGGTCAGATTTCCAATTTATCTTTAAAACGCTTTATCCTAATTCAAAGGAAAAGGATTTATACGACATTATAGAAACAATAAATACAGCTTATGTAAATAGGAAGGATTCATTAAAAGAGATAGATAAGAAGAGAGAATTAATAAAAGATTGGCATTTGGATCAGAAATGGGTTGCCACTATGCTTTATGTTGATTTATATGCAGGTAATATTAAGAAAATGGAAAAGCACCTTCCCTATTTAAAAGAGTTGGGAATAAATTATGTGCATTTAATGCCCTTATTGGAACCCATGGAAGGTCAGGCAGACGGTGGTTATGCAGTTAAAAATTTCAGAAAAGTCAATACAAAATTTGGAGATAATGATGATTTGATAGCACTTATAGATAAAATGCATGCCGAAGACCAGATTATTGCTATTGATTTTGTTATGAATCACACCGCAAGGGAACATGAATGGGCACAAAGTATATTGAAAGGAGAAAATCGTTTCAAAGATTATTATTACTTATATCCGGATCGCTCAATTCCTGATCAGTATGAAAAAAATCTACCGGAAGTTTTTCCAGACTTTGCTCCTGGAAATTTCACGTATCAAAAGGAAATTGGAAAATGGGTTTGGACTACATTTAACGAATATCAATGGGATTTAAATTACAGTGAACCTAAAGTATTTAATGCAATGCTTGGGGAAATGTTATTCCTTGCTAATTTGGGTGTGGATGTTTTAAGGCTTGATGCGGTGCCTTTTTTATGGAAAAAAATGGGTACGAATTGTCAGAATCAAGAAGAAGCAATTATGCTTCTAGTGGCATACAAATATTTGATTAACTTAGTAGCACCCGGAGTCCTTTTTAAATCTGAAGCAATTGTTGCCCCTAATGATATTATTAGATACTTAGGAGCAGGTGGTTATGAGGGAAAAGCTTGCGAAATTGGTTACAATGCTACTTTAATGAATCACTTATGGCATGCGATAGCCTGTGAAAATACAATGTTATTAAGGACAACGCTATCAAAACTTCCAAAGATTCCTAATTCTTCTACCTGGATTAATTATATACGGTGTCATGATGATATAGGTTGGGGAATCTCCGACCAAAACGCCGCCGATGTTGGCCAGAATGGACACGAAACCCGATTATTTTGCTCTGCATTTTATACAGGAGTTTGGAAAGATAGTTTTGCTCAGGGTTACTCCTTTCAGATAGATAAATCCAATGGAGAATCAAGAATCTCTGGGAGTACAGCCGCGTTAATTGGTATTCAAAAGTCATATATAGAAAATAAAAAAGAAGAATTAGTTCATGCAATAGATCGCTTTAAACTATTACACGGCGTAATCTTTTTTATGAGAGGTATTCCTTTGGTATATGCAGGGGATGAAATTGGACACTTAAATAATTTTGATTATCTCAAAGACAACGAAAAAAGAGAGGATAATCGTTGGTTACACAGACCTGTCATGGATTGGGACAAAGCCTTATTAAGAAAGGAAGTAGGTACGGTTGAAAATGTTTTGTTTAATATTATCGCTAATCTTTCCCGTCGAAGAAAGGAAATACAATGTCTTCATGGAAATGCAGATGAAACCATAATCCCTCTAAAAAGCAATACCCTGTTTTGTGTAGAAAAAACATTAAAAGAGGAAAATCTTCTATTGGTTGCTAATTTTAGTATTGATTATCAAAGGATTATCAAAATGGAATTGCCGGAGAAATGGCATGGTAATTATTTTTTAGATGTAATAAGTTCTTTATCAATTATTTATCAGGGCGATACTTTAATAATACCTCCTTATTGTATTTTTTGGTTAACTGAAATAACGGGGAAAGTACCTCGAGCTAAAGTATATCGGTTAAAAATGGAAGCTCAAACAGTACCTGGGGAATCATTGTACTTTATCGAAAATGAAAGTACCGTATCAAAAGGTGAAAAAATAAGGAACATAACCTGTTATTGGATAGACGATTTAGGTTGGCATGTAGATTTAAATCTTGTACCGGGCACATGGTTGAGTTATCATTGGGTTAAAATGTATGGTAATATCTTAATAGAAAAATCTAAGGATTATTATTATCAAGCTAAATAATTTCAAGAGATAACTGATTAGAATTCAATAAGTTTTCACTTTTTTGAATATACTCATTTTTAGTAATGGTAGGAAGTAATCTTTTAATAATACGCAAAGATTTAAGGTAATGGTTTTTGTTTATATCAAAAATACCATAATGATCCATAACATCAATTTTCACCTGACCAAGTGAATGAAGTAGTTGATTATCAGGTAAAATAATACCAGAATGGACTATTCTACCAAATCTATTTTCAAAAAAAGCTATATCACCAGGTTGTGCCAATTCTATAAACTCAACAGACGAACCCATTTTAACTTGTTCTAAGGGGTCACGTGGAAGCGAAATTCCTACCATTTGATAAACTATTTGCACAAGACCTGAGCTATCTATGCCAAAAGGAGACCGACCTCCCCATAAAAAAGGTGTATTAAGGTACTTTCTTGCTAATTTAACTATCATTTCTGGAGTCGGATTTAACTTATTTATTGGTAAAGCCTGACCGGTAAATGAAAACTTTGCTTTATTAATAGAAAACCGTAGACCATCATATTCGGGTAAACGTGCTGCTAGGGTAATCGAAACAAAAGAATCAGGACCAACTGCTGGCTGCATTAATTCTAAGCAATAAGCATAATTAGTTTTATATTTTAAATAGGTACTTTCAGATAAAGGTAGAATTTGGTCTTTTTCTACCCATCCAATAAATCCATCAGACTCACAGATTATTCTTAGCCAATGATTACCTTTGGATTCAAGAACTTCTGCCATTTCTCCAAAAAGCATTTGCGAAATAAGCTCACTCCTATGAGAGGGAGAAATGCGAATTGGAATAACACTTAATGGACAAATTCCAAATTCAATTTTACCAGTAAAATTCTTAATTTCTGAGGGTTGCGACATGATAGGACAAAAATACTAAAAGTTATATTTTTACCGTTATGCAAATATTAAAATTAAACATTATTTTAGCGCTTTTCAAATATATTTCATGCAGGCATTAACAAAAGCTAACATATTTACCAGCGTATTCTGTTTAATCATTACGTTCCTTTGGGGTCAGGATCCTAATTTTTCTCAGTATAATAATGTATCCATTTTTCTAAATCCAAGTTTAAGCGGTAGTTTTGAAGGTAGCTATAGAGCCACTGTAGCACATAGAAATCAAGGTAATAATCAGTTTAATGAACCATTTGTTTCGTTATATAGTAGTTTTGATTTACGATTACCTATTCGCTATGATGGTAAAGTATTAAATGATGCTGCGGGAGTAGGTGTTATGTTTATGCAGGATAAAAATTCCAGCATTGGCTGGAATACGCAGAATATTTATGTTTCCGGTGCATATCATAAAAGTTTAGATCCCACAACTAATCAATTTATAAGTGCTGGATTTCAGATGGGTATTATCCAAAAAAGTGTTGGGTATAGTAATGTTACCTTTGAGGATCAGTTTAATGGGACCGATGGTTACAGCGATTCAACAGATGAATTATTGCCTTCAAATAATTTTGCCTTTTCCGATTTAAATGCAGGAATTCAATATTCCTTTATGACTATTAATCAGCTGGGTGGATTTTTAGGGGCTTCAATTTCACATTTTAACAAACCAAATCAGAGTTTTTACCAAAATAACCTATTATTCGTAAATTCCATTACGAATAGACCTTTACCGATAAAATATACTGTTCACGGTGGTTTTCAAATTCCTGTCACAGAAAAATTACAGATTCACCCAAGGGTTTTAGCACAAAAGCAAGGCAGCCATCTTACAGGTATGGCTGGAATGAATGTTAGAACTATAGTGAATGATGTTTCTAACACCTCACTTCATTTTGGTGCTTCAGTGAGACCTACCATAATAACTGGCAATAATCCCAAAATTGAATCTTTAATTATATTGTTAGGTATAGAACTGAACGAATTATTAATTGGAATTTCTTACGACGCAGGAATATCCAATCTTTTTGATGGCATTTCAGGAAGAAAAAATGCCATTGAAATGACTTTAACCTATATGGGAAGATATAATAACGATGATAATTTTTGTCCTAAATTTTAATCTGATATATCAATATTTTCAATTATTTCCAAACCATATCCGTCTAATGCCACTCTCTTTTTAGGATTATTGGTAAGCAATTTAATTTTTGAAACACCCAAATCTTTTAATATTTGGGCACCTACTCCAAATTCTCTTGGATTCATATCCTGTTTCCATATATTTTCAGTCAAATAATTTGGTTGATAAGCAAGATTTTTTAGATCTTCAAGAAAATCTTCCTCTGATTTAACATTAGGTCTCATAAAGAGAAATACCCCTTTCCCCTCTCTGGCAATTTGTTTTAAGGCTTTGTGAATAAGACCTGAATTATCAGAGAACAAAGAAGCGAAAATATCATTAGGAGCTACCGAAGAATGAACTCTCACCAAAACTGGTTCATCAATTGACCACTTTCCGATGGTTACTGCCAAATGAACTTCCCCTGAATAAATTTGTGTGTAAGCGGTAATTAAAAACTTACCATGAGGAGAATCTAATGGAAAAGATAATTCTTTTTTAATTAAGCTTTCCATCTTTAGTCGGTAGGCAACTAAATCACGAATAGCCACTATTTTAAGTTCAAATTTTTTAGCTATTTCAAAAAGTTCGGGTAAACGCGCCATCGTACCATCTGGATTAAGAATTTCCACGAGTACTCCCGCTGGATAAAATCCAGCAAGTCTGGCTAAATCTATGGCCGCCTCAGTATGACCTGTTCTTCTTAAAACCCCACCTTGTCTTGCTTTAAGTGGAAAAATATGACCTGGTCTGGCATAATCTTTAGCAACTATTGATGGATCCGTTAACTTTTTTATACCTGTGGCTCTATCGTAGGCAGAAATTCCTGTTGAACAATCATATCCCATTAAATCTATCGAAACAGTGAATGCAGTTTCATGTAAAGCAGTATTATTAGAAACCATCATGTTTAGTTCTAATTCTTCTACCCTTCTTTCATCTAATGGTGCACATATCAGACCTCTTCCATGAGTAGCCATGAAATTAATAATTTCAGGAGTAACTGTTTCAGCAGCACAAATAAAATCACCCTCATTTTCACGATCTTCATCATCAACCACAATAATAATCTTACCCTCACGGATATCAACTATTGCATCTTCAATCTTGTCAAGTTGAAAATTACTGATTTCTTTTTGTTGGTTCCCAGACATTATTTTTAATTCCTTTTAAAAAATCAAAGCAACCTAATAATAAAGCTGCGTTAATTACTATAAAATAGCGTACTCCTCTTAGAAACGGCAAATGTATGTTAATGTTCTCAAAAAATTTATCAAAAATTAAAACAGCAACTATAAATAATGATAAAATAATGATGGCTTTATATAAAATAACTTGATAAAAAGCTAAATAAAACAAGGATAAAAATGAAAATATTAAAAACATGGGGCCAAACCATCGTATTATTTTATGTGAAAAAAATACAAACCACAGAGATAATTGTTTCATTGTAAATAATGGAAGAAAGTAAAATAGATTTTGAAAATTACCTGCAGATATACGTCTTCTTCTTTTAAATTCTGTACTTATGGAAGAAGAAACTTCTTCGTAACAGATGGCCATAGGATTTAAAATAGCTTTTTTTCCAGTTAGTAAGATATTGAAAGATATAAAAAAATCATCCACAAGAAAATCCTTTGGAACAGGAACATAATTATTTGATCTAATGGCATAACAGCCTCCTGAAGCTCCCATTGATAACCCCCTCCATTTCCCCTCATTTTGTTTTAATAAAGTCTCTCTATTAAGATAAAAATTCTCGGAATTTGAAATTCCTTTGGACACTTTGCATAGCGGTTCTATTTTTGAATCAACTAATGAAATGTCAGGTAAAATAAATGGTTGAACAAGAAAGGAAACTAAGTCATTTTTAAAAATAACATTGGCATCTGTAAGTAATATGATAAAATCTGTATCCTTGTAAAACGCTTTAGCTTTTGATACCAAATCATTAATCACCGTCGGCTTTCCTCTCCGGTTATCGAATATAAAAACATGGCTATTGGACAAATTTATACATTCATCTTGTATAATTTGATTGGTTCCATCCATACTTCCGTCTGAGGCTATCCAAAACGTAAGTAAATCTGTAGGATAATTTTGTTCTTTTAAACTTTTTAGTTTTTCTCTTATAATAAACTCCTCTTGATAAGCTGACATGATAACAGCAACTTTAGGAAAGAAAGATTGATTAATATTTACTGATGGTTTATTGCTTAATTTTTTCATAATTAAAGGAAAAATTAAGTAGCTGTAAACCATCATAGTTAATGAAAATATAATTATAAAAAAGATTATTACATTCATGGATATCAATTAAAATGACAATCTAAAGAATCAAGTAATTTCTTCCCAATCGTTACGCTTTCATAATTATTCATTATATTATAATGTGCATTTATACCAATCTGCATCATTTGATTCGGATGAGTTAATAAAAACTCAATTACGTTTACGAAATCTTCTGGTGAATCAGCCAGACAGACATCGTAGGTATCTTTTGCTTCTATTCCTTCCAATCCGATAGATGTAGTAATAATAACTTTCCCTAAAGCCATGGCTTCTATTATTTTAGCACGCATACCACTTCCCGAAAGCAATGGAACAATAGCTATATCATGTTGGTTTACAAAAGAGTAGGCATCTTTCACTTCACCCATCATAATTACGCCGTCAATATTCAATTGTTTTATTTTATCAGGCATATTTCGTCCCGCCACATAAAATGTTAAGTGAGGAAATCTAGCATAGCATAATGGCCAGACTTTACTTAAAAACCAAAATAGTCCTTCCTGATTAGGTTTCCAGTCTAAAGAACCAATAAAAAACAAGCTTATATTTTGAGCATTACTTTTTAAGGTTTTTTGATAGCTTTCTTTTGAGGCATTCCAGGTAATAGGAACAACCATGCCATTTAAAGAAGGATAAAAAGCTTTAAACATTAATAGTTCACGGATTGAAATGGCAATAAGATAATCGATATCGTGTAGTCGAAAAGATTCATATCTAAACATCTGATGTGCCAACCATTTATATAATAATTTAGAAACACCCCAATTCGCCCCCTTATATAGTCTTTCCCATATTTCATATTCCATATTGTGTGTTCTTAGAAGAACCTTTGCCGAAGAATATCTTTTAATTAAAGGAATATAAGGCGTCAAATAAACAGTTTCTAGTAGGATATAATCATACTTGTTTTGGTTTAAAAGTGAAATCAATTTAACCTTATAGTCCTTCTTTACAAATCTGCTAATTTGATAAGGAATATTAGACAATAAGTTAATGAGAAATGAAATAGGATGAAAATTTGTATTGATATCCACCATATTAATGAAGCGATACAAAGTTGAATCTAAATCATCTAAGTCACTTGAAAATTTGTGTTTATTAGTGTTTAAAGACAATAAATCGACAGATACACCATTCGATACCAAGGAGCTCGCGAGGGAAAGAATAGCCATAGACTCGCCATCTTTCGATGGGAAAGGAACTTTTTTAGTTAACTGAAGAACCCGCATTACAGGCGAAACACCCAATTTTAAATTTTATTTGGCATTCGCCGGATTATTCCAAACATTATTTAATCTTTCAATATCTGCCATGCGTTCAGACGGATCAATCTCTACATTTAAAATATCCTCTAGTTTCAAGGGTAAATTCAAAGAATACTGAGGATTTGTCCAAGCCCAATCAGGACTAACAATCCAATTGATACCAGATAAATCCGCTCCTTTTGCTCCCCTCATTATTTGTAGAGGAATAGTGTAACCCATTTTAGTACCATCTTTTTTAGTTATAACAATATCGACAGGCATAGGTACTTTACCTTTTCTTTCCAGGACAACTAAGGTATTATTATCCATGGAAGAGACATTACTTATAGCATAATCAACCGTTAAGGTAGTGTGATAGAAATATTCTTTGTACCAATCTAATTCCAGCTGACTTGATTTTTCAAAAACCCTTATAAAATCATTTACATTTGGATGTTTTCCTTTCCAGGTATAAAAATATCTAAGTAAAGCCTGATCGAATATTGGTTTCCCGAGAACATATTCAAGTTGTGCAAGAAAAACGGAACCCTTTGAATAAGCAGCTAGTCCATAAGCTCTATTCGTCTGAAAATGATCGGCATGCGTGGACAAAGGTTCTTCAAATCCAGATTTAGCCAGATTGAAATACCCTGCGTAATTGCCTGCCTGTGGATTAACTGCTACCCTACCCGGCTTTAATATTTTATTCTCAATGAGATTTTGCATAACTCTTGAACTGGCATAAGATGTAAAACCTTCGTCCATCCATGAATACAAACTTTCATTTGTAGCTAACATCATTTGGTACCAGCTATGCATTAATTCATGAACAGCCACACCAGCAAGACTACCAATATTTCTTTCACCTGTGATTAAGGTTGCCATTGGATATTCCATTCCACCATCGCCTCCTTGAATAAATGAGTATTGTTTATAATCGTATTGCCCAAAATTTTTATTGATATAATCAAAAGCTTTATCCATAATAGCGGGTAAAGCCTCCCAATTATCTTTTGTTTTTTCATTGGATTGATAATAAAAATGAAGGGCTAGTCCGTCAGCTCTTTTTAAAGAGGTATGGGTATAATCCGGATCAGCAGCCCATAAAAAATCATGAACATTTGGAGCAACAAAGTGCCAGGAAAGCTTACCATTTTTATCAGTTTTTGGTGTCACCGTATTTTGGGTATAACCTTTTCCAATTTGCTCTGGATTTTGGAGATAACCTGTTCCACCTACCATATAATTAGCATCAATGTGTAAAGTCACATCGAAATCACCCCAAACACCGTAAAATTCTCTACCTATATAAGGATTTGCATGCCAGCCCTGATAATCATATTCACATAATTTTGGATACCACTGAGCCATGGAATAATCAATACCCTCCGCATTATTTCTACCGGAACGTCTAATTTGTAGCGGTACCTGGCTTGAAAAAGACATGTCTAATGTAGTTGTTTTACCGGGTAGAATTGGTTTTGCCAGTTTTACTTCCAAAATAGTCTCCACCATTTCAAATTTTAAAGGAATCCCGTCTTGACTTAAAGCAGAAATTTTGTGGAAACCGATTTCATCAGGAGTAAGTTTGAATATACGATCATCAACCCTGGGATCAGGGTCAGAAATAGTCCTGGAGCGAACATCCATCATACTTCCAGGTTGAAATGCGTTAAAATAAAGATGATAAAAAATCCTATCTAAAGTGTCAGGGGAATTATTTGTATACTTAATAGTTTGATTACCATTAAATTGATGTTTTTTTACATCGAAATCAATATCCATTTTATATTGAACTCGTTGCTGCCATCTTTCCGGTTGGGCAATAATAAATTGAATAGATAGAAGTAAAAGAAAAGAAAATGCGAAACCTTTTTTCATGGTTTAGGTTTTGATATATTAATAAACGGTTAAAAATAATTCAGCGATGAATCAACGGTCAAAATAAAACCCTAAAATAAGGAAATCTTTTTAATTTTACATTCTTAATTACACAACGAGAAATGAATCACGAGAAACAAAATACTTTAAAATTTGTATTGGTGCTTATATTCATCGCCGCTTTAAGCCGTATAATACCCCACCCGCACAACTTCACACCAGTAGGTGGCATAGCAGTTTTTGGCAGCTATTTTTTGGGCAGGAAAATTTGGGCTTTTTTGGTTCCTTTATTTTCACTTTGGCTAAGTGATTTATTTATAAATAATATTATCTATCCTATTCAATATCCTCAGTATTACGAAGGATTTACATTGTTTGGTTCGTTTTGGGTTTATGGTTCATTTTTACTAATGATTCCAATCGCCTGGGGGCTCCTTTCTACTTTTACATTACCTAGATTAGCTATTACTGGATTCTCAACGGCAAGTTTATTTTTTCTTGTGACAAATTTTGGTAGCTGGTTAAATAATCCAATCTACCCACAAAATTTTTCAGGATTACTTACCTCGTATGTAGCAGGTTTGCCATTTTTCCAAAACACTTTGTTAGGAGATATTTGTTACCTGGTCATTTTATTCGGTGCCACAAAGGTTTCTGGTTTTTCTTTAAAACCCTTATATGAAAAACAAGCTAAGATTTAAATTTCTTGTTTTTTTTTATACCTCTTACCTTTCTATACCTTCCTTTTTAACCTCACAACCATTTCTTTCTACGGCTACAGTAGTTCGAGTTGGTAATGATTGTACAGGTTACTTGTTACCAGAAACGAATTATATATGGACGCTAAACCAGTGCCTGGAATATGAAAATACTCATGGAATTAACTCTATAAAAAGTAAAATTTCCATTCAAAAAAATCGTTCAGAGTTATCGGCCTCTGGAATAAATAATACAATAATGGAGTTAGATATGCTCCAGAATCCTACCATAATTTATAAAAATAAAGATTGGGTTTTGTTGAGCGTAAACTTACCCGTTGATTTTCAATTTAATAAAAAGCAATATTCCACTGTATTGTCTTCAATGGTTGACACTTTTTCTATAGGCTTCCCTGTAGTTACTGATTACAAAGCAGATGCTGTAAAAAATTATGTTGATTGGTTACTTGTTCCCCAATGGCAATATCAAATAGATACCTTTACAAAAAGAAGTCAGTTTAATAAAGATCAAATAATTGAAACTAGTAACTTTAATCCATTGAAGGAGCTCATAACCAATGGTAAAAATTATATGATAGATATTAGAAAATCTGATGCTAATGTTTTAAAATCTTATACCTTACATAAAGCAGTTGAGTTTTGTATTAAAAAATGGACGGATAATCGGTTTATCCTAAATAGATTAGCCACCTTGTCGACCTTTGAAAGCAGTAATGAAAGGAATAGAATAATAAATGAACTAACTCAAAAAGAGAATAGAATAAATGAAATAAATGGTTTGGCAACAAGATTATTCATTACTTATTCCATTTTACCTATAGATGTTTTACCTGAAACAGGAAGTGAGATTATTTTAACCTTCCAAAAAGACTATTATGCCAGTGCCCGTTTTTTAATTGATCATCCTGAAATTTTAAATAAAATAAACTTATCCATCAGAAACATACAGACGGCTGATACCAAAATTCTTACTAAATATCCAGTTTGGAATCAACAAGATACTGTTTTAGAGGGAAATGGGAAGCTGCAAATAAATGAAAAAGTAAGGGGTAATTATTGGAAGGTTTCAGGAATGTCAGGAGCACCGGTATTTTCTGAGGGTAAATTAATAGGTATACAAACTTACCTTCCGTTTTATACCAGCAGGGAAATAACATTTGAAAAAGATATGAACTACTTTTCAATAAATGAGTTAAAGGAACTTCAATATTTGGAGGAGTATACTGAGATATGGAAAAAAATAAGCGGGATTATTGGACAATAACCCCGCTCATTTACCTAACTAACCTTACTTATTTTTTATCGTTTACCTCTTCGTATTCTACGTCAGTGACATCACCGTTATTATTAGAAGTATTTCCAGACTGACCACCTGCATTGGGATCTTGGCCTTCATTGGGATCACCCGCCTGACCGCTTTGGTACATTTCCTGAGTTGCTGCCTGCCAGATTGCATTTAAACTAGTAATTGCAGCATCTATAGAAGAAACATCCTGAGATTTATGAGCATCTTTTAGTGTATTCAAAGCACTTTCCAATTCAGGTTTTTTATCTGCAGGAAGCTTATCGCCAAATTCTTTGATTTGCTTTTCGGTTTGGAAAATCAAATTATCAGCTTCATTTAATTTTTCTACTTTTTCGCGTGCTAATTTATCTGTTTCAGAATTAGCGGCAGCTTCGGCCTTCATTCTTTCTACTTCTTCTTTAGACAAGCCAGTAGAAGCTTCAATTCTAATAGATTGCTCTTTGCCCGTTCCTTTATCTTTAGCGCCTACACTTAATATGCCATTAGCGTCAATATCGAAAGAAACTTCAATTTGTGGCACGCCCCTTTGTGAAGGAGGTATTCCGTCGAGAATAAATTTACCGATGGGTCTGTTATCCTTCGCCATAGGTCTTTCTCCTTGTAGCACATGAATTTCAACACTTGGTTGATTATCTGCCGCAGTAGAATAAACTTTTGACTTTCTGGTTGGTATAGTACAATTTGCTTCAATTACTACGTCATATACACCTCCCATCGTTTCAATACCTAAAGAAAGAGGTGTTACGTCGAGTAATAGAACATCTTGTACGTCACCACTGAGGACACCCCCTTGAATTGAGGCACCAACGGCTACAACCTCATCCGGGTTAACTCCTTTATTTGGTTTTTTACCAAAGAAATTTTCAACGGCTTGTTGAATTTTAGGTATTCTGGTTGAACCACCCACTAAAATCACCTCAGATATCTGCGAAAGAGAAAGACCTGAATCAGCCAGTGCTTTCCTGCAAGGTTCCAGACTCCGCTCTACCAGTGGCTCTATCATTTGCTCAAACTTTGCTCTGGAAAGTTTAGTTACCAAGTGTTTAGGCACACCATCCATTGCAGTAATATAAGGCAAATTTATTTCAGTTTCTGAAGAAGACGAAAGCTCAATTTTAGCTTTTTCAGCTGCATCCTTAAGTCTTTGAAGAGCAATTGGGTCCTTTTTGAGGTCCATATTCTCTTGCTCTTTGAAGGTACCTGCAAGCCAATCGATAATAACCATATCAAAGTCATCACCACCAAGGTGAGTATCACCGTTTGTAGATTTTACTTCAAAAACCCCATCACCGAGATCCAAAATAGAGATATCGAAAGTACCACCACCCAAATCATACACTGCAATGGTCATTTCCTTATTTCGCTTGTCTAAACCGTAGGCCAGCGCTGCAGCGGTAGGTTCGTTGATAATCCTTCTAATGGTAAGACCAGCAATTTCACCAGCTTCCTTTGTAGCTTGACGCTGAGAATCATTGAAATAAGCGGGAACGGTTACTACTGCTTCAGTAACTTCATGGCCCAAATAATCTTCAGCTACTTTTTTCATCTTTTGAAGAACCATAGCAGAAAGCTCTTGAGCTGTATAAAAGCGACCATCAATGTCCACCTTGATAGTATCGTTATCTCCTTTTACCACTTTATAAGGGGATGCACTTATATCACTTGCAGACTCAGAAAACCGACGTCCCATGAACCTTTTAATAGAAGCGATTGTCCGCTGAGGATTTGTAATTGCCTGACGCTTGGCTGGATCGCCAATTTTTCTCTCCCCACTATCCATAAAAGCAACAACTGACGGTGTAGTTCTTCTTCCCTCCTCATTTGGAATAACCACCGGTTCGTTTCCTTCCATAACTGACACACAAGAATTTGTGGTACCGAGGTCAATTCCGATAATTTTACCCATGATAATTTGTTTTTAAATTTTTCAAGTGTTTAACATTCATTTCTCCTTATCAAGCTATATGCCAACTCAATAAATCTGCCTTTTTTGTCTATATTAGGCAGATTTTACATTAATAAATAGCTTTAATGTTAATATGAACTTTGAAAAACTGACAAATTGGCATTATTTGAATTGTAATGTCCTGGTATATACACCTAACCTTAAAGAATCAAGAGTAATAGAAGATAAAGAAATGTCAGTCCTGGACACCTTCATTCGTGATGATAAAAATCCAATACCGTTAACGATATTATTGTACCTTGGAATACTATTAGAACCGGTTAATCCAAAATTTGCCTGATTTAAATTCAGTATTTCCTTAAATTCATTCCCCCCAGCCGTTAGTAAAATATCTACTGATTTCATATTCCTTTGAATGTCTGAAGAAATTTGGAGTGCACTGCCTAAGAATTTATAAAATTCAATGCCTTTGAATGAAAAAGAACCTTTTGTAGGATCTGAACCAACTTCAAGATGGTCTTTTAATACCCAATCTACTGATTTATTTAAAAAGATACCATTCGATTTATTACTTTTTTCCAAATAATTAATTCGCATAGTCAAGTCAAATAACTTAGTTTCCGGGGAATGGTTCCAGCCTATTGTGATTACCCGATCATACCCTAAATTTAAAGGAGCAGAGGGAATTCCTTCTCTCAATTGAAGATCTTTTACCAATGAAATTTGGGATGAAACCACTTTTAATAAGGATTCATTTTCAAAAGTAAAAATAACCTTTGCAGGAGGTGTAAGCAACCAATCTTTGGTGTCAAATTCATAAAGAATGTTTGGTGAATCAGCAAAGAAACCACTGTCTCTTTTTATTCCAATATCTTCTGTATTTATTCTTTTACCTATAATGGTTTTTCCTGTGCCAATGACAGTTAAAATAGCTCTACCGCCTGAATAATACAATATATTTGGATCCTTGGAAAGGACTGATAAGTTGCCACCTTTTGAAAGAAATGCTCTCTGTACCCTTATGTACTGTTTAGGTTCATTGACATTTAAAACCCCATAAACCACTGGAATTTCCTTTTCACTGGCCTCAATGTCAAAGTTCGTTTCACAACTGCAAACGATGAACAAAATAAGTAATGTTTCAATAAATTTTTTCATGTTTACAAAGTTAGAGAAAGATTATAAACAAATCACTTTAAATGACTTTAATACTAAATCATTTATCACTAAATTGAGCCAAATTTGGATTATATGATTAAAAAAAATTACTTCTTTTGGGGTTTACTACTCACCGCGACTATAAGTGGTATGTTACTTATGTATCAACTAGTGTATTCACCCGTTTTACCAGGATCATTGCAGAGTAAAATTATTAGAATTCCTTCAGGTACAGACTTCAAAGGCTTATTAATATTGCTCGAAGAGGAGAAAATACTGGCGAATACTACTGTTTTTTCGATTCTTTCAGAAAAAATGAATTATAAAGACGGAAAAATTAAACCGGGACAATATAAAATAAACAAAGGCATTAATTTGATTCAATTAGTAAGAAAATTTCGTGCTGGAAATCAAGAACCTGTAAATGTCGTTTTGACCACCGAACGAATGCCTGAAAATGTAGCTGCAAAAGTTTCATCATTTATAGAACCTGATTCCATTTTATTAAATAATATTTTTAGTGGAAATGAAATCATAGGAAAAGAAGGATTTACCAAGGAGAATTTCCAAAGCTTATTTATTCCCAATACTTATCAGATGTATTGGAATACCTCTGCCCCGGCCTTTCTAAGCCGTATGAAATCAGAATATGATAAATTTTGGGCATCAAATCAACGTTTAAAAAAGGCAGCATCCCTCGCATTAACTCCGCAAGAGGTATATACCCTTGCCTCTATAGTTGAAAAAGAAACACAACAGAATATTGAAAAAAAGAGAATTGCCGGTGTTTATCTTAACAGACTCAAGATTGGAATGCCCTTGCAAGCTGATCCTACGGCTGTTTTTGCCAGAAAAGATTTCTTAACCCGACGAGTTACGGATTTTCATACCAAGTTTGATTCCCCATATAATACCTATAAATATACTGGACTTCCTCCGGGACCTATCACTATGAGCAGTATCTCTAGTATAGACGCTGTTTTAAATTACGAAAAACATAATTATTTATATTTTTGTGCTGTAGGTGATGAATCCGGTTTACATTCGTTTGCCACCGACCTATCTGAGCATAATCGAAATGCAAGGATATACAGAGATAATTTAATTCGAAGAGGCCTAAGGTAAAGTCATTAAAATGAAGAAAAATATTGCTATTGTAACTGGTGGAGATGTTGCAGAAAGAAATGTTTCATTGCAAAGTGCTAAAAATATTGCGCTTGAAATGGATAAAAACAAATATAACCTATTCATCATTGAATTAAATAAAGGAAAGTTTACCTTACAAGGAACGGAATATCTGATTGATTTGAATGATTTTTCATTAAGGACGGAAACAAATCATACAACCTTTGATTTAGTTTATTTAATGCTACATGGTCATCCGGCAGAAGATGGAAATTTGCAAGGATATTTTAATTTGATTGGAATGCCCTTTACAGGTTGTAACCTTTTTACCAGTGCCATAACTTTTGGTAAGCAAGCAACCAAGGACATACTTAAAAAGTATAATATTCCTATGGCAAATTCCATTTTATTAACGCAAAATACTACATGGAATGAGGAAGATCTGCTATCCTTAGGTTTACCTCTATTTGTCAAACCCAATAAAAATGGAAGTAGTTTTGGTGTAAGTAAAGTTAAATCTAAAAATGAACTTTCTGAAGCCATTTCCATGGCCTTTCAATATGATGACGAGGTTGTTGTTGAAGCATTTCTTTCGGGCCCTGAATTTTCAAATGGAGTTTTCAGAAAAGATAATAGCGTTGAGGTTTTACCTATTACGGAAATAATTTCTGAAAATGAGTTTTTTGATTATAAGGCAAAATATGAAAACCAAAGTCAGGAAATTACTCCAGCAAGACTTTCGGAGGATTTAACAGCTAAATGTAAAGCTCAAACTAAGCTAATATACGAGGTATTGGGTTGTAAAGGGGTTGTACGAGTAGATTCAATTTGTGTTGACGGTACTTTTTATTTTCTTGAGGTAAACACCATTCCTGGAATGTCTAATGCAAGCATTATTCCCCAACAAGTTAAATCACAGGCTATGACGGTATCGATGTTGCTTGACCATGTAATTAATGAAGCATTAAACGCTTAATTTTCATAAATATCCAGGCAACAAAAAGGTTTAATTTTTCAGCAAATGCTCGAAGTAAAAAGACCTTGAGGCATTTGCTGAAAATACTTAAGCTATAACTAATATATTTTATTTCTTAACTAACGATTCGCTAATTACCTGCCCATCTGTTCACGAGTAGGTTTCGTAAGCATTTTCATAACCTTAGCTAAACCAGATTCACCATCGGGCGGATCCAATTGCTTAACCCAAGACATATTATAACCGCTCGTTCCCTGAATTTCAAAACCAACGTCCCATAAATCGTTTACAGCGGAATCAAAATAGATGTATTTAAATACTTTTCCAGGCTGATGTTCACTGGGACGACTTGAAATATACCAGTTTCCATTATCAAAAGTCTCTTGAAACTGCCCTTTTGAATAGGTCCCATTCGGATTAAATTTGTACCAGGTACCAACAAAATTTGGCCCAACACCTACCTTTTCTGGAATCACATAAAACTCATACACCCAGTAGTCTGTTAGAAGTAAATCTGTTTCCTTAAATTTTTCCGGGATAGCAGGTGTTCCAATACTGCCCAAAGAAGGTTTCGCTTCAACAGAGGAGTCACCGCTCTTACTTACCTTACTATTTGGTTGACATGAGAATGTTACCATTAGAATAAACGAAAGTTGCAGTAGAAATTTAGTCATGTTCATAAAAGATTATTTTAAAACAAAATTAGGCTAATTTTGACTAATATTTTTAAAGGAGGCTATCAAATGATTAAATTTAAGGGAAGAAAAATCAGTAACATGGTGAACAGGGGAAATTTCAATTGGGTTATTTCCAACACAAACTATATTAAAAGGTTCGAGTAAGCTTAAATCCTCCGATCCCTCAGATGATATAAAAACTATTAATTCTTTTGGGGTTAATTGAAGAGAAGTCGCAGCGAACGCGTAAATGTTTGTTAATGTATTTAAACTTTCATTTTTATTACCTATGAAATAATTGTTTATTAAATGAGTAATTCTAAGTCTGTCTAATATTTCCTTCAATAATGGATTATGAGAAATAACAGCTATTTGAATTCCCTTGTTTTTTAACTCCTTCAAAAAAACTAAAAAACCATCCATTAAATAATCTGGGGTAATTAATTTAGGGACCAGGTCATCTTCATTTGATACTTCTTTTAATACAACATCTATTAAATTAAAAATACATCCTTTTATCATAAAAAAGTTTATTATTTCCCGAAATATATTAAAATTATTGAAAAATATACCTAATTTTATACAATTAAAAGTGGAATTTAAGTTTTTAATTTAAATCCTACTCTTAATTTAGATAATTGATACATTGCACTCCATATTTCTCATAAAATTAAGCCAAATGAAATCTACGCAAGAAGAAGAATCAGGTGCTTCTTTGAACCCATATTCAGGAAAATGGGGAAAAGGAGAAGCATTGCATTTACTCAGAAGAGCTACTATTGGACCTAATGCTGAGTCAATGAATACAGTTATTTCAAAAGGATTAAAAAGGTCTTTAGATATACTTTTTGAGGACCTGCCAGATGTACCACAACCGATTAATTATATTTTTGAAACTGACCCTCATGTACCTATGGGTTCCTCTTGGGTAAATGCACCTTATAACGATACCCAGGATAGTATAAATTACAGAACCTCGAGTCTTCGGGCCTGGAATGCTGAGGTTCTTTTAACAGAAGCATTATCCATCAGGGAAAAAATAACGCTATTTTGGCATAATCATTTTCCTATTGATCTTGGCACAGTTTCTGACCCAAAATACATGTATGATTACATTAGATTATTAAGAAATAATGGTCTTAAGAATTTTAAGAATCTTGTATATCTGATAACTACCAATCCGGCAATGTTAAGGTATTTAAATGGTAATCAGAACTCAAAAGGCTCTCCTAATGAAAATTTTGCCAGAGAACTTCTAGAATTATTTACCATTGGGAAAGGAGCCATAGCAGGACCGGGAGATTACACTACTTACACGGAAGTTGATATCAAGGAAATGGCAAAATGCTTAACTGGCTGGACAGATCAGGGTTATTATTCAAAAACGGCTACAGTCATACAAAGTAGTTTTAATGTCAATAGACATGATTCTACTACAAAACAATTATCCAATAGATTTAATTCAATAAAGATTGTAAATGAAAACGAAAATGAGTATAAAACCTTAATTAATATCATTTTCACAAAACCAGAAGTTGCTAAATTTATCTGTCGAAAATTATACAGATATTTTGTTTACTACAAAATTAGTGCCGATGTAGAAATGAATATTATCCAACCTTTGTCGGAATTATTTATTGCAGAAAAATTTGAAATTAAACCAGTCTTAAGGGCTTTATTGAACAGTGAGCATTTCTTCGATATAGCAAACCGGGGAAATATGATTAAAAATCCCATAGATTTTAGTATTGGCTTGCTCAGGCAAACACAATTTGTCTTACCAACAGATAATAACAAAAGGGCTCTTTCTCTTCAATCTATCATTCGAAATATTGGAGGTCAACAGATGGAATATTTTTATCCACCAGATGTATCAGGTTGGAAAGCTTATTACCAGGAACCTAGTT